>Ga0208863_1000100_pt1 | contig 108585 bp, 89 predicted proteins | sample RifOxyD3_FD_184040 | JGI IMG/M metagenome (GOLD analysis project Ga0208863, IMG submission 184040) | Soil microbial communities from Rifle, Colorado - Rifle Oxygen_injection D3 (SPAdes) | ecosystem: Environmental > Terrestrial > Deep subsurface > Rock core/Sediment | place: Rifle, Colorado...
GGGGCAATCCAGTCATTTGTCAGCCGGAATGTGCTGGGTGTGAACGGCAGCAGCTTGCTGGTGAGTCCTGCCAGCTACACGGTGAACGATGGCAATGCGGGCAATAACTACGCCATCACAGAAAATAACGCGACTGGCACGATCAGCAAAGCGCTATTGGCTATCAATGCGGTGACCGACAGCAAAGTTTACGATGGCAGCACAACATCGACGGGACTGGTGAATGTGACCGGTCTGGTCTTAGGCGACACCGTCAGCGGGGCAATCCAGTCGTTTGCCAGCCGGAATGTGCTGGGTGTGAACGGCAGCAGCCTGCTGGTGACTCCTGCAAGTTACACCTTGAACGATGGCAATACCGGCAATAACTATGCGGTCACGGTTAACGCAGCGACGGGGACGATGATCCCGCAGGTGATCATCGGTAGCATTACTGTGGCCAACAAGAACTACGATGCATCGATGGTAGCGACGATAACCGGCCGCAATCTCGTTGGCGTTGTGAGCCCAGATCTGGTGAACTATAGCGGCGGCACAGTGAGCTTTGATACGCCTAATGTGGGGGTGGGCAAGACGGTAACGGTCATCGGGCTGAGTTTGTCTGGCGCGGATGCGAGCAACTACACTGTCAATACCATCGCTACTACAACAGCCAATATTATTGCTTTGCCAATGGCAGTGCCTTTCGTTGTTCCATTAGTGATGCCTATCGTTGTGCTAGAAGAAATTTCGTACGTCACAACTGTCATAGCACAGCCTGCTAATCTGTTGACTTTCGCGCCGGCTGAGATAATGGTTGCAGAACTGCCCACGCCACAGCCAGTCCTGCATGACACGAAGTCGAATATCTATGTACCCACCCTCTTTCCACCAAAACAAGACAGAGACTAAGAGTTGAATCCCTACTTTAGTCGAGCACAGCGTTCTGCGCCAAGGCCATACCATGACAAATCATAAAAGAAGTATCGAGATGGGTGTACGCGCGGCGATGTCTTGCGCAAAGCGGTTGATGATCGTACATCAGCACCGATTTAGCGTAGGCATAGTTCTTCTGACAGCCACCTTTTTAACTCAGCACGCATTGGCGGTGAACGATGATGAGCAATTGTCCAGATCGAGCTTTTTATTATCAGTGCAACGAACCGTCCCGACCTCCTTTACTACAGATTTGAAATCAGTGGATGAGCCGCATGGAAAAAGGGTTAACTTAGAGCATGAAGTTGCATCCCAGGACACTCGGAATTTGGCGGATTGGGTAGTCAATATTGGCGACAACCAAGGCATGCCGTTCATGATCATTGACAAGATTGAGGCCAAAGTATTTGCATTCAATGTCGAAGGGAGGTTGCTTGGTACGTCCCCAGTGTTGTTGGGCTTAGCTCGAGGCGATGACTCCGTTACAGGTATTGGGGAACGAAAGCTGGCGAGCATTCGCCCGGAGGAACGTATAACGCCAGCTGGTCGTTTCGTGGCTTCACTGGGTCGCAATCTCCATGGGGATGAGATTCTATGGATAGACTATGCTGCAGCAATCTCCTTACATCGGGTGGTTACAGCCCGGCCTGAGCAACGCCGTTTGGCGCGATTGGAAAGTCAAACGCCGCTCGATAACCGTATTTCATTCGGCTGTATTAATGTACCGGTTAAGTTCTATGACAATGTAGTCAGTCCGACTTTTACAGGAACGAACGGTATTGTATATGTACTGCCTGAAACTCGGTCTGCACAGAAAACTTTCGGATTTTTCGATGCCAAATAGCGGAAATTATTTTAGGTTGCTGGGTAAGCAACAGCTAATAGATTGAGTGGCGTGATAATTTTTCTGCCATTGAATTGAATCAGGGGACATTCTCTTAGCTGAAAATTCGCACTACTTACCCCTTGGTCTGTTGCCGCACAGAAAATGCTGTACCGGGAGGTCATACTCGAATGCAACGATTTGTTGTATCCGGTTTGTCAGCCAGTGAACATTGATGCGGAGAAAAATCATGAATGAAACTAATGAATATGGCAGTACGCAGTTGTTCAAGGTCAGGCCCGGCCTCAACGAGATGAAGCTTGAATTGAATGAGCACCATTTTTATCTGGAGCGCAATGTCGCACTCAGATCCGATCATTTATTGAAACGCATTGCGGTGCTGGAATCCTGTCATCTGACCTTGTGTGCCAAGTTGGCCCAAGTTTCACTGCTTGATCGTGATCCTTCGGTGGTTGTCAGTTGGTCAGACAATGTGGCGCTCTATACCGTGTAGTAGGGCGGATTTGATTGCTCATAACAACACGTGTGCCCTACACAGAGGCATGCATGGAAAATACATTTTAAGGAGGCGGTATGTCTACTTGCATTAAAACGATTTATGCACGGGAAATTCTAGATTCTCGCGGTCATCCTACCGTGGAGGTAGACGTGACGTTAAACAGTGGCGTTCTCGGCCGGGCGGCGGTGCCGTCAGGTGCCTCAACCGGGGTGCATGAGGCGCTGGAATTGAGAGATGGGGACCTGAATCGATATGGCGGTAAGGGCGTTAAAAATGCAGTCCGGCATGTGAATAATGAAATTTCCCAGGCCATTTCTGGTATGGATGCGCTGGATCAGGGGGGCGTAGACCGTGCCATGATAGCGCTGGACGGGACGGCGAAAAAGGAACAGTTGGGTGCGAATGCAATTCTGGGCGTCAGTCTGGCCGTCGCACGCGCTGCAGCGGAGGCCAGCGAATTGCCGCTGTTTCGTTATCTGGGCGGTGTTGCCGCCTGCCGTATGCCGGTGCCGATGTTCAATATTCTTAACGGCGGCGTTCACGCCAACTGGCAAGGGACTGATTTTCAGGAGTTTATGATCGCACCTATTGGCGCACCCTGTTTTGCTGAAGCCTTGCGTTGGGGAAGTGAGATTTATCATGCGCTGAAAACGGTGCTTAAAGCCGGCGGCTACACAATCGGTGTGGGGGATGAGGGCGGTTTTGCTCCTGCGTTAAAGCGCAATGTAGACGCTGTCGAGTTGATTCTGCAAGCTATAGAGGTTGCGGGCTATCGGCCGGGCGAGGACGTGGTGATCGCCATTGATCCTGCATCCAGCGGATTTTATGAATCGGGACAATATCATCTGCGTACCGAAGGGCGTCATGTGGATGCGGCAGAAATGGTGGCCATGTATGCCGAATGGGTGGCGAAATATCCGATCGCCGTACTGGAAGATGGCCTCGCCGAAGATGACTGGACTGGCTGGAAATTATTGAATCAGGCCTTAGGAGATAAAATCGAACTGGTGGGTGATGACCTGTTCGTTACTAACGTTGATCGTATCCGGCGCGGTATCGATGAAAATGTGGCCAATGCAGTGTTGATTAAACTAAACCAGATCGGTACGCTGACAGAAACTGAGATGGCAGTTAATCTGGCTTACAGTGCCAACTGGGGGGCGATGGTTTCGCACCGCAGCGGTGAAACGGTCGATAGTTTTATCGCCGACCTGACAGTGGCGTTAGGCACAGGACACTTGAAAACCGGGGCGCCGTGTCGCGGCGAGCGCGTGGAAAAATACAATCAGCTGATGCGAATTGAAGAACATCTGGGAGGGACTGCATATTTTGCCGGACGCGGAGCCTTCGTGAGGTAAGCGACTATTATTTTGGATTTGCAACATTGGTAAAGATAAGCCCGCTAATTGGCTTGACCGTCAGCTTGCAGGCAGACAATTTTCAACCTCGACCATCCGGTCCCGAGACACAACAGTCGTTCGCCATGGGCAGCTTTCTGGTAAGCGTTTAGAAATTTTGGATTGATTCTGCAAAAAAGCGCGCCAAATCTATTTTTTGATATACGTCACTTCAAATGCTTTGCATTGACGGTATTGCTGCAAACGATTTGCAAATGTAAAAGCATCGTTCATGTCGTACTGCTGAAAAATGTCGATACCGCGATCCAGCAGAACTTTCCATCCGTTATCCGTCACGATATGGCGCGCATGGATTGTTCCTGTGTCGTCGTATTCCCATGAGAACTGAATACCGACCGACGCAGCTGTTTCCCTAATTTTTTCCAAGTTTTCTCGCTGCTGCAAGCCTTTGAATTCATCTTCTTTAGTGATTAGATGAAATTTAACCTCATCCTCTTTCCCTTTGAACTTGGCCACGGTTTCCAGCAACTCCATCAGGTTGCGCACTTGATAAAACAGGCGAATATACGCGTCAGTCAGAGTGATTACTTTCGCGTCCTTGAAATATTTGCCAAACAGGGCATCGAACGAGACATCGCGCTGATTTTCCTGAAAACTCAAATGACGCTCCGTCAGTTCTTCCTCAGGAACCTTACCAACCCTGGGCAGCATAGGTGTTACCAACGGCGACTCATCCTCTGGATGTTCAGCAGCATCGTCAGGATTGGTTATATTGCGATAGTAGTGCGCAGGATACTCAGTCTCCTCCAGCGTCTTTACCGTAAAGGACTTGCCTGCATTATCCGTATAGGTAAACTTTACACCGGCGTAGGTTGTATCGATACGCATCAACTGGTCTTTAACCCGCTTTCTGCCCTCGATAGCGAAGCGTAGAAGCTCCTCAATTTCCTCTTTGGAGGCCACGCCTTCGGGGTAGAGAATTTTCATCAACCCGGAAAAAGTCTTGTTGATTCCATCCCGATCCCGTGTTGAGATTTCAGGAGACAGCGTGAAATATTGTTTGTAGCGATCAGAGAAATCTTGATTTCGCAGCGCGCGCAGAATTTCCGCAATGTAATCCACTACGAAGCCATATCCATCAGAAAACATTTCGCCCCGGATAATATCCACTTCCCAGCCGGGAATGTAACAGTGAATACGATCAAGGAAGGCAGAGTCGTGAAACTCCTTGGGCAACGGGTCAAATAAGTCCGAGTGCTTGAGCATATGCGGCACGGTATGCTCGGTATTCCCTACAAACGTCATCGAAGCTTCAGCGCCGAGCGTCTCCACCCCGCGTGAGAAAGACTTATTGGCCATATAGTTCTTCATGATGTCGACGAGTGCCTTGTCAACACGCTTTTGTTTGCCAGCGAACTCGTCGAACGCCACGACATCCCAGTATCCGACCAAGCCAAGTTTGCCGGTTCCGTTATGTACAAACAACTTAGGCACTGTGACTTCACCACCCGAGATCAACATGCCGTGCGGAGAGAATTCCGAATAGATGTGCGACTTGCCAGTGCCTTTAGGCCCCAGTTCGATGAGATTATAGTTGCGCTCACAGAATGGGATCAGGCGCACCAACTGGTTTAGTTTACTACGCTTGCCAAACATCTCCGGATTAAAGCCTACACTTTGGATCAACAGATCAATCCACTCTTCCGTGCTGAACTGTTTGCGCGCTGCCAGATAGCCATCCATATCAAAATTCGATAACTGGATAGGCTTGAGCGTTCCCATGATCCACGGACTGGCATTCTTTTCTTCACTGAATGAATATTCCACATCAGCCAAACACCACACACCGCTGACCAGCAGCTTTGGGTGTTTCTTGACGGTGCCTGAATCCACCACTACTTTTTTGATGCCCAAATTCGCGAATTCAGCTTCATAAGCATCAGTCGTATCGTTCAGAGATACGCTGATCCGATCAATCACCTTATGGCGCCCCTTCTCCTTGATGATAGAACGAATCAGACCAGACTCATTACGATGAACGTAATGTTTGGCCAGAATTTCCTTAACGGTCGCTATCCCTGCCTGTATGGTCGGTTCATCATTGGTGGCACAGTATTGGCCAAGCAAATACTCCAGCACATAAGAAGGCACGATTGCATTGCCTTTGACTGTTTTAACGAGGTCCTTCCGGACGACAAGACCCGCGAAATGCTGGTTTATTTTTTGGTCAAGTGTACTCACAGAACGCTTGCTCCTTAAAAGTCGAAATCACTGACAAACGAGCGCCGCACCATGTAGCGCAGCGTCTTATATTCTTTATAGTGGCTAGTGCCGGCCAGTTTTTCATCAACGCGCAATATTACCTCTTGACCGTTACAGTCATCCGCCTTTCGACTCAACACAAAACGAACCTGCATCTCCCGGTCTCGCGGATTATCGGACGTCAGATCGAATCTCAACTCATGACTATCCGAGATCAAATCCCCGGCTTGCGTATAAATCCCTGCAAGCAGAACGCGCCCTTGAATTTTTTCGGTCGCCGCTTGAGCCTGATACAGCACAACCGCCAATTGGCCCGAGGTAATCGTGGAGCTGGCACCGCGCAGAATATCGACCTCAACCACGGACAGATCACTCTGCCGCTTTTTATTGATTTTGATGACCGGAATAACCAGCTCCTGCAATGTGGCACCACCATGCACAAAGCGACTCGCCGAACCTTGTAGACGCAGGCGGTTTATGGACTTTGGTATCTGGACCTCAATGTTGCCGGTTAACCCAAGCTGTTCGGAAGTGAACGACTTAAGGCTACTGTTCTCTTTCAGGCCTCGCCCGATAACAAATCGCCGATCTCGATACAGAATTTCATCGCCTGATACCTCGGCACCCAGATAGTCACTCTCGGCAATAGGCCGATGCTGGTAGATAAAACCATGATCAGCAGTGACCAGCAAGTTACTGGCATTCGCGCCGGTAAGCTTCTTGATTAGCCGGATGAGGACTTCCAATGTTTTTTCAGCCGCTTCAAAGACACGCTCCTCGGAATCCCGCTTGCCCGTGAAGTCGATCAGATTGTGGTAGATATAGACCACATCATTATTACGTAACAATGTGCGGCATTCCTCTTTATCCATCTTGACGAAGTCGTCAGCCTTGAGAGTGGCACCGGCTTTGCCAGAACCAAGATTTAGAATTTTCTCCCGGTTCGGCGTACCTTGCGAACTTTGCCCATCGACCAAGGTACTGGCGGCAGAATCGCCCGTCAGAGTTAACTCTTTGTTGGGCAACAATGCAGCCATGCCTAACTGGGTATAGCTAGGCAGCATAGACATCGCCGCTTCGATGCTGGCCTCATAACGATCTTCCTGCCGAATCAGCGTCAGTAACTCTTCGCCGATTTCATAGCGGAATGCGTCCGAAATAATGACGTACACCTTGTTGTCCTTCTCCAAAAATGGCTTTACCCACTTATTAAAGAAGTCGCGTTGTAATGGTATAGGCGGCGCATCCCAGTGTTTGCAGGCGTCGACGAGTGGTTGCCAGTGATTATTTAATTTCGACAGATAATTGTTGGTATACAGGTTCTCGATTTGCTCAGTCAGACCGTTCATCAACGAGGCTTGCCCCGCGCTGCTAATATGGTAGATAAATTTCCGGTAGAGTTGATCCAGGCGGAACCAGGATTGGCTGTAACGTTGAATGCCATCCGCCAATGATTCCATCGTCAGGGTCGCCTCATCCAGCGCGCGGATAAATTCTGCCGCCACTTCAATTGCGCCATACAAATGTGCGAACTCGCCATACCAGTGACCTTGGCGGCGCTGACGTACCCACAGCACCACTTCGCCTGCACTGACCGTGCGACTGGAAACGTGCTGAACCAACTCCACGATAATCTTTTGATCGATCATTCTGAAGTAATCTACATCGATCAATTTGCGGAAATCGCGCTTGCCGAGTTCTTGCTCCAACCCCAGCATATCTTCGCATTCTGCCGACAGCGCCTCAAAGCTGGACTGAAACTGACGACTATCCTTCCAGCGCTTCAGGAACACCAGCGCATCGTTGGTGAGGTTGACGGCCCCTTGAGTGGACATGGCAAAACAGGATTTGAATAGTTCAACCACAAAATCGCGTAAACCCGGTGTGGCTGACTCATAGCCGTAGGCGCGTTTCATCGACTCCCATAAAATCTTGTCCAGCCCGCAACGACTGATGAGTTTAAATTTCTCTTCACGGCCTTCGGAAAGTTCAAGCAATAGATGCTCCAACAGAACATCCAATCGCTCATCGCTGTTAGCGCATACGGCAAGCATTTTCAGGCGCAGGAGACCTTGAGTATCATCTTTCTTTAACAGTGTTTTGAGTGATGCAATCCGCTTGGCAGAATTGAAAAATTCAGTATGCGCCTGCACAACGTCGACGAACTCCAGTCCCAACTCCAACTCAGCCAGCCACAAGGCAACCTGGTCGGTGCGAAATTCACCGTGCGCCAATTGCACATCCAGCAACCAGTTATCCAGATCGTCGGGTTGTGGACCTGATTTGAATAGCAAAAATTTACTGTCCGGTTGATCTCGTAATATACGATGCTTGATGCCCAGCTCGTTATTGGCCAGTTCAATTTTTTCGACACCGATCAATGCCAGCGCTTCAAAATCAGCACGCAATTCCTGCTTCGTGTCGTACCAGAAGACAATACGTGATTTCTCAAATTTCTTGGTCAGTGCCAGCGCAATCCTCGTACTCATAAACTTGCATACCCCTTGAACAGATAATGGATGCCACTCCAAAATTCACCAAATCGACCCGGCACATCATTTTGAAAGGAATCCATAATCTCTGCCTCGCTGCGTCTCTCAGTGAAGGCTAACGGCAGCACCACCGCGCCCCAAAAGTAGGTCGGCTTCAGGGATTTAATTTTCATCGTTAGCGCTCCAACTCACGTATTGCCACATATTACTCAAGATCTGTTTTCCATAACCAGCCTGATTCGGGAGGCACTGCCCCCCGAATTCCCGATAATTTCAATAGTGGGGACAACGTCCCCACTATTCCAACTGATAGGATGACCCATCCATTTAATCTTTGCGCCCCGGGGTGCCAATCAATTCATGCCCTTTCGATGATAACCGGTACTTCTGTAAACGGCTATTTGGCTTGTCAGGAATAGTGAATTCAAGCAGTTCGGCCTTCCTTAGACGTGGTAGCGCTTGACGCAAATTGCCACTTAGCTGCTTGTGACCTAAAGCAGCTGAAATTTCCGCCGATGATAACGGTCTGCTGGCACAGGCGATCAGAATGTTCATTTCGACTTGTGCCTCGACTTGTGCCTCGACTTGTGCCTCGACTTGTTCAGCGGCCAATTTCCGGAAGCTTCGAATCGGGATCGGCTCTAAGAGCGGAATAATAAAACGCACCCGCATCCCCACCTCAATAAGCTGAGGCTCTGGAAGCCCAAGAGCTTGTGCTTCGGTAAAAATACGCCGCACTCCCGTGCCCCACTGCTCGATTAAATTCAACTCTCTAAAAACGCGAACAATCACGGTGTTACGAATTTTAGAAGTACCTTGCTTAATGTCTTCCAGGGTTAGTCCGGGCAGAAACAGTCCGGGATTTTCAATTTCAATCCGATCATCCAGAAACACAACCCGAATCGGTGAACCGCGCTGTGAATAATCTGCATGAACAATGGCATTGATGATGGCTTCGCGCAAAATTCCGAGTGGAATACTCCAGACATCTTTGCGCCGAACCTCTGACATGTCCGCACCGCGAATTGCATGTTTCTTCAAAAACAGCATGACCTCGTCCACGGCTTTTGGCAACGGGGCATTGATATCAATATGGTCAAAAATATCAATTTTTTCAGTGCCAAAAAAACGTCCGCACTGTATCCACGCATCTGGAAAGTGAAAGGTACGCCACTTGCCAAAAAGCAAAACTGCTCCCTTAGTCGGCACCCGTCTCCCCTGATACTCCGTGAGTAATCTCAAGGTGAGCAAAGCTTGCTCATCCAATATCCGAGCATCTCCGAACAGTGCTTGCGCGATGGTTAAATCCAGTTCGTCCACAGAAAGTTCGGGCATAGGCATTTCATCATAAGCAATGCCATCCACTGAACGCTGCAACTCAGCAATCAAATCACGATCTGCCTGGCGATTGGTAGATCCCAGTCGAACATAAACCCCCAACTCAGCCCCTTGTGACTTCAGCCAATGGGGACGTGAATTGCTCAGATAAACCTCAATTACCAACAATGTTTTACCTCCAACTGTGATCATTTCCACATTTGGCACCAGCCTTGGCGAAATGGCATCGGCGATCAGGTTGCAGATACGTTCTTCTTCAGTCAGAGGATCATCAACCCCGACAAGTTGATGATCGTCGGTCACTCCAATCACTAAACGACCGCCGGCTGTATTGGCAAAGGCCACCAGTGTTTTTAACAGGGGCTTGGGCGAAGACAAATCACGCTTAAACTCCAGTGTCTTGCCTTCAGGTTGTTGTAGTAGGGTTTCCAGAATAAAGCTCATGGGTTATTCCTCAGCCGCATCCAGACCGACAATCTTTTTCAGAGCATTGCCGAACAGTCTGTAATTATGCTTCACACCATCATCGAGGTCGATCTCAAGCTGGCGAGTTGCCAATGGATAGAGTACATCGCGTTCGTAGTCTTCCAGCTCGACCAATATCTTTTTGAGGCTTTCAATATCTTTCAGTGCTTTGGTTTTTTCACCCGCCGAAGCCTTGCTACTGATGCTGAGGTGCTCCAAATGGCTCTTGCGTGCTACAAGTTTGCTATGGAAATCGCGCAGATAGTCGTTAAACACTACGCTCACCGTGTCTGGACGATAACGGTGCAGGTAGATCAGCGCGTTGAAGCTGCCCTTGGGGCTGCTGAATAGCCAGTAGATCGGACGCTTTTTGTAGCGTTTGACGTGGTCGTTGTAGAACTCCTTGACGAAATAATCGCGGATCGGCAGCGGTTTACCCTTCTTGCCCAGTGCGTCCTCAATAAAGCGGAGGTTATCTTCGTAGTGCTCGTCTCCGAAGGTTACGCGCAAGAAGGCGCGGAAGCGTTCCGCTATATCATCGGTGAACCAGTCGCCATCCAGTATGGGGATCACGCTATCGGCATCAGGCATGAAAGTCGGTTCGGGAATCTGGCGCAGATAGTCTTCCAAGGTCTCGCCTTGGTTGGCCAGGATCAGCCCCGGCTTATCGAGGCTGTAGCGACCGAACATGCAACCGACGGCGTAGGAAATAAATTCGCGCAGGGTGTCGGCGCGAAGCATATCTTCAAGCTCCTGCTCGCTCTTGTTGCCTCCGTAACGGTAATGCGGGTTACATGTCAGCGTTATTTCTTTTAGCGGTACATCCGGCGTCAACTCGTCTTGCAGGCCATAGGCATCGATGAAGATACGGTTGTTTTCTTCTTCGAGACTTTGCATTTTAAGCGTTGTCTCGAACCACTTGGCACTGAGCGTGTCGTAGGTCGCACTTATTGTGGATTGGTGACTTTCCCTTAGTAGCAACACCGATTGTTCGAAGTCCCAAGAAGTTTCGAAAGAGTTCCAATCAATTTTTTCATTCGCAATTAGGATTTCTGTTAGGTTCTGAATCCTTTCTTTTCGCTCAGTAATCTTAGATGGGTATGGGAGTAAATTGAAATACCCAACATGAAAGTGAATTGTTGGATTCAGAATCTTCGTCATCATGTTGACGAATTTATTATTGCAGTAGCTGAGAAGTATGGATTCCTCTGTGGAATTTTTCGGGAACGCACAATGCCCAGTATTGGAAAATAAGAATCCGTGCTCAAATTTTCTGAACGAGTTGTTTGCAGAAGTAATGTCTGACCATGAAATAAATGGCTTGCAGTAAAGATGCTCTGACGGTAGATGGTTTCCCAACTCTTTCAGAATATCTCTATTCTCTTTATCGAAAGCAATTAAGTATTCACGATTGCCATACCATTTTCTAAACGATCCTCCCTTATTCAAGGGAAGCCATTTTTTATTACTAGTCCAGGCATCGCTTACATTAGGAAAATCCAATCCCATTTCTGCACGGGAAACTTCCCAGAAAAAATGGAAAAACTTCGCGTCCTGCCCTGTCCCTAATCCTTGCTTAGCCTCAACCACATCCCCCACAGAAGGTTCAACCTCGAAAATACTTCGAATTTTTTCACTGACCCAATATGCAATCGGGCTGCCTGAAATTTTCCTAAAATCAGCGGCAGAAGCGCGAAAGAAATATTTCTCCGCACCGTCCTTGGATTCACGATTTATCAACTCACTTGACTCCGGCATTTGATCAGAACTGTTTAAGACATTTTTCATATCACTCATCTCACTCTCCGCAGGGCAGCACTTTTCTGTCGAACTTCATCTCAAAGCCATCCGGCACCGGCTTGAATGGCCCGCTGGGCGAACGGAAGCTGGACTGAAATTGACGCAGTAACTGAATGTCAACTTTCCCCGTCACGCAGTAGTCGTCAATACCACCTTTGACGCGCAGCACATCACGTTCCCAACTGTTTTTATAGGGTGCCCGGATACGGCTGTCTCCGTATTGACGGTCATTGCATTGAATAACGTAGGCATGAATATCCAGCGCAGCGGATTCCACGAGTGCATTAAATGATTCAGTGTCTTTATTCCATTCCGGCACAAACAAGGCATCCACCTCGCCACGCAAGGCTGCGCGATAGCTGATATTAGTTAACTCACTACATACCAGCATGGCAAAGCGAAACTCTCCATGCTGTATGACTGGCGGGATTTTCCATGCCTTACCTGGATCTGGTTTCATTTCCAAACCAGCAAGACGTTGTAACTCCTGCTCTTCATGTAGCGCAGGACGTTGTTTGTCCTGACGGTAAATCATCATGGAAGGAAAACCCAGCCCATCGTGCGTCAACGCAGCCCACAACTGATTGCGCACCCGCCCCTTGCCTGCGTGCAGATACTCAATTCCAGTGATCAACGAGATGCCCCTGCCTTGCAATTTTTGCGCAATACGCATGAACCAGTGTGCAGGTAAGGCCAATTCTGGCAGAATGAAATAACGTGTGCCTTTGGGCTGCGAAATAACACTATTCACTAGCCGCGCCAATCGAGCATAGCGACCAATGTCAGGATCAGGCGATCTCGTCACCGCTGCCACCCATGTGCTGTACTGTGTTTGCCAGCTTGAAACCGCAATGGCGAGCTTCGGCTGAAAAGCGCCATCTGGAATATGCAAAACTCCCTTATTAAACCGTGGTGTTTTCTCGTTAAGGTTGAATCCACGCAGCGCTAAAACCACTGCTTGCATTAGTTTATAAGCGGCATCTGCAAAGGGGTCTTTAGCCACGACGAATAGTTCAGCCAAGCCAAAAGGGCGGGTTGCAAACAGCAGACCACAAGGCAAATCTTTCTTAAACTTTGTCCAAGCTGCTAGCGTCGTGATACCGTCAATGATAGCTGACGGTAAAAATTGCTTAGCATTATCAAAACATTTCACCGTTTTACGATTTGGAATGCCGCGCTGTGCGATCATTTCTTTGGGAAGGCCGATAAAGCGGAACGGCATGTGTGCCAAATCATAAGAAAACAGCCATGCCTGTCCCGCCTGAATTTCCTTTATCGAGAGCATACCAATCTTAAGACCAGAGTTGAGAATATGCGCCTGCCATGCACCTTTCCCCGTTTTTGACAACTTCGGCGGAAATGAGGCAATGATACTGTCATGTAAGGTTTTAAAAAGCTGGGTTTTCCACTGCTCAACTACCACTTCTGAAGAATGGATTTCTGAACAGGACTTAATGCGTGCCGTACAGTTTTCACCTACACTGTGGCAGATATACTTAAGCCCATCAATGATCTTACGCAAGTGCTCGAAATCTTCACACGCAGTCGCCAACCGGATCACACGAGGCAAATAAATAGCCAGTTCAAAAAAATGTGGCAGCACGAGAACATGCTGTTCAAAGGCGCGAAAAAATGCATGGCGATGGTCTTTCCAGGCTTCAGGATGTAAATCGCGTTCGTAAGCTTCAAAGTCACGCAGTTTGATCGCAAATCCGGCTCTGCGCATGGTCATCGCATCAGTCTTGCGCAGGTTGTCGGCTGCTTCGCCATCGCTTTGCGTGGCCGCCACTAGATCAGTCGCAACATGCTTGGCTGAAAATGGTAAGCTCGGCAAAGCACGCCATTCACTGGCTCGCTCATAAATCTGGTGCGCAATTGCATCCACCAATGTTTTTCCTGTTTCTCCCACCAACAAAAAAACTTTGTTCTTTGCGTTGGAAAAACGTATCTGGCTATCACTCAGATAGTTTGGCTGAAACGTAATTTCATTTTTATGGCTGTCATCTACCCACCCAAGCTTTCCACTTGAACGATCGAACAACCATTGCCAAAGCTCGGCAGGAGTTTGAAACTTGGCACCGTTTTCCATTACCAACAGAATGTCGTCCACATAACGTCCGTAATACAAAGGTGCCACCTGCTGTTCTACCAAGCGATCCAGCTCAATCAATGCCATATTAGCCACGACCGCAGAAGCCGGCAAACCCACTGGGAGTCCTTTTTTAAGAGGTGTCTTTTGTGCCCAAGCTTGCAGTGCAGTAATGAACAAACGGTGAAGCTTTTGTTCTACTGGAGACAGCTCAATGTCAAGCAATGCATTAAATTGGTCATCAAGCATGAAGCTCGAATTCAACTCATGGTAAAAAGAGCTGACATCGGCAGTAAGTGCAACAACATGTTTATCCGCCGCCAGCGCCGTGCTCATGGCGTTAATCCCGTTATCACGCCATGTGCGAAAAGGTTTCAGGTAGGGTGAAAATGAGCCGAGTGACAGTAGGTTGATATCACCATCTTGGTTTCGACGCAGTCGATTGCCATAGGCACAATCAGTTAATTTTGCATCGTATTTATGGCCAATATTCATCATCCATAAGGTTGACATGACGTGAAAGTTAAGACTATTCGTTGCCATCAAACGAAACTCAGCCGTTGGCTTTTCGGAGGATTCCACTTCACAAATGTGGCGCCACTCGTCTGCTGGAGAAGAAAAAATCAGCCCATTTCCATTTGACTTGCCTTCTATTGTCGTAGTAATAGATTTGGGGGCATAAGTCCATCCACCCAAAAAGGCGTCTTCCTTTATCCAGCCTTCATCATCCCCATTCAGTTTGATTAGTAAAGCCAGTAGGTTATTTGCAAGGTCACTTTCGTATTCGGCGATTGCCAGTAGTGACGCGTGAGTCGAGTAATAGAGATCCACCTTCGCTTTACGGTAGGCCATACCGAGGTTTTCGAGATTTATGATCATAGAATAACCCGCCTAAGAATCGCTTCTTTTTCAGCCTCAGAATTTCCATCAACCAAACGAATATAAGCCCCTTTATATTCAGGATGATGGGCATTTTCTAAAACGAATGCCGTAGTGGAGACCACTTCTCCACCAATGCTATCAAATGCGTGTGCGCCTAGATGCGCCATTGAAGTCAGCGTCTTGTTGTTGAGCAGATTGGCACGCAATTTTTCATAGGAGGACAGGAACATCCAGCTCTGCATGGTGATCATGCCGACAGAACCCTGTTTAACGACGAGATCAAGATTGCGCTCAATGAACATCGCGAACAGGTCGGATTTACTGTCCGGGTAGTTATCCTTAGCCCAAGCACCCAGCCGCCCATTCATCCCCTTGCTACCCATGTACGGAGGGTTCGCCACCACCATCTGGTAGCGCTGGCTCAGGTATTCCGCCTGATCCAAGACTCGCAGCACATCATGATGCACATGCTCCAGTAACAAGTCGCTGCCGATACCTTTCTCGACCAGCACACGGCGCAGTTCGGCATAATCCATCGCCACCGGACGAATCAGCGAACCAAAATTATCAGCTTCTTCGAACTGACTCAGTAAGGTACGCAGGTTGGCGGTGAACAGATCTCGCCCCACGGCAACCACGTAGGCATCCAGATCGTTCGGTTTAATCATCACGCGTTGCAACACGCAGATATTTGGACGAATGCCTTTATTGAAAAAGCGGCGCTGTTTAGCACGTGCCTTCATGGTCAATGCAAAGGCTGCCAGTTCACCGGCCCGCTCGTCGATCTCGATGCCGTATAAATTGTGTGTGAGTATCTTCTCGGGAATCTCACCCGGATCAATTCCTGCCTCTTCGTAGATGGCGTAGAGCAGATCGAAGGCGTAGGTGAGCATGTGGCCGGAGCCGCAGGCTGGATCGCACAACTTGATGTCCTCGGGTTTGGCGATGCGCAGGAAATCGGTTTCGACTTCCTGCGGCGCAATGTAATACTCCATCTTCTCGACCAAGCGAGAGTTAGGATGATTGAGCATCCACAAACGCCCCAGCGAATTCTCGACCAGATAACGCACAATCCAGTGTGGCGTAAACAACTGGGTGGCGGCGGGAATATTTTCAGGAGTGATTTTCTTGTTTTTCTTAAGCCCTTCAAATACCTCGTCTTTCTTTTCAGAAATATAGAACTGATAGAGCCAGCCGATGACTTCCACGTCCTGACAGGCATCTGGCGTCATCGCTTCGCGGGTATAGGCAAGAATTGAATTACCCGACAGCAGGTCGTCAGGCATCAGCAATTCGGTATAGTCGGAAATGCGTTCAAACAGATAAGGCATCGCGCGGTGAAAATCGTTACAAGCCGCCACAACAAGCAGTCGATAAGCTTCCTGCTGCGGATCGCTGCTAGTGACGCTACCCGATAGCAAGGCACTGATGCGCTGACTTACGGAGTCAGCCACCATCCCAGCATCAATATGACCGGCTTTGGCCTCGGCTAGAATTTCAGGCTGAAACTGACCTTCATCGGCAGGAGAGACCACACGGATGCGCGTGTAGCCATTCATATCCATGAAACGCAAGGCGCAAAACCGGTTGAACCAGGTGTAAGCGACCTTCTCAATCACCTGTTCCTGGCTGGATTCGCTAATCTGTTTTTGCAAGTCGGCCACTGCTGCAGGATTTTCGCGGCGTGCGGCACTGTCGTCTACCAAGGAAAAACCCAGCTTGGTTGACACCTGTTCCATCAGAGAACGACGGGCGTATTGGGCAAAGCGGCGAAGTTTTGTGGTTTCCATTATTGTGCTCCTGCGGGGGTAGCAAGCGGAATGGCGGGAGCCAAGCGAGTTACTGGCCAATCTGGGAAAATATCAGCCCAAGTTTCGAGATTGTGTACTTGGCAGCTTGCCAAGGGTGTTCGAACCCAACGACTCGAAGAGTTAGAAAGCAACGTTAGTCTCCGTTCCAAGCCTTCAGTAATTTGCGGAATGAGAGGTGACTCAAGTGTTATCAAGCAAACGTAGTGAACGGACTTTTGCAGTTTATCTTCCGCCCAACGAAAAATGAACGAATACCAGTATTTGTTAATCAGCGAGTCTTCGAGTTTTCCGTTTGCCAGCTTTACTAAAAAACTTCCGAGCCCAGTGTCGGCTGGGTTTGGGCGACCGGGATCTTTTACTTCAATAAAATAAATTTCGTTGTCGAGTTCGACCACAAAATCGACTCGTGGCATGTTTTGAATATCGTGGAAATTTTGATTCTGTGGGTTTGGTTGATCAAATTTCAAAGCATCAATTGCATTAGTGAAATCAATTTCAAGGCCGTCTTCCTCTAGCTTCATTTTCCAGACCCTTTTAATTGGACACGGGCGTGAGCCTTTATCAAGTCATTGAAAGTGTCGCCGATTGGATTTGGAGCAATGGCCAGATAGTCATCGGTATATTTAACGATGACATCTCCACTTGTTTCATCTTTGTACAGCGAGTGGAAACGAACATGATCTCCCAGCCCCTTATCTTTCAGGAGATCAAACCATTTCAGCAGTACATAGTCATGTGTAGCCAGCACGATCTGTTGTCCGTTCCGCGATAGCTCAAGCATGATTTGCACAAAAAGCTTCATCAGCTTGGGGTTCATGTTGGTTTCAGGTTCGTCCCAAAATACGGGACCGGAAATGCCGGGCTGAATGGCGGTGGTTTCTAACAGACGCAGCAACATACCCGCTTTGCGGAAACCTTCTGCCATGTCATTCGCTGAATACTCGTCGTCTCCTGCTTTGAAAGTGACGCGGCCACCACCGTGAAAGATGAATTTTCCGCCAATTGTTTTTTCGATTTCTTCCATTGCCCATCGAGTCCTGCCGACAACTTGCTCTGGGCGTGCGGGTGGTAATTCCAGCCAGGCAAAAATATCGGCGTAGGTTTGATCAAAGGAAAGAGCGAATTTTGTGTACAGACTGGGGAGCCCTTCCATGATGGACAGCACTTCCTTGGTCGGGATATAAACCGATGCGGGGAGAATTTGTGCGTAGGCTGTCCGATCTTGCATAACAATGGATTTCGAGTTGGTGTGAAAGCTCAGTCGCATTTTTTCATCCGACGCGAATGCCATCTGCATCTGGGCATTACCTGCATTGCCAGCACCATGTCGCCGTAAATTTCCCAGTTTATTTTCCAGTGGCATGAAGACCTTCAGCAACTTGGCTGTCACAGCGTTACTCAGGTCGTCGTCATCAATTTCGGCATCGTTTTTAAAGCTGCTGCGCCCCGTGCAAAGCGCATAGGCTGCTTTGAGAAGATGCGTTTTTCCTGAGCTATTTTCACCAATGATCACATTTATCCTTGGTGAAAAATCGATTGTCAAATCACTGAATTTGGTGAAATTTGTCAGTTGCAGCTGGGTAATAATGTTATTCATTTATTGCCCCTTAAATTTGGACTCGTTTACCATCGCGAATCGCCTTGAGCAGGGCTTTACGCATGGATTCGAGGTAATTTTCGACATCGCTTTCATCCGCCAGCCATGCCTTGTCGAACGCCACAGGAATATTGCGACTGCTGATGTAATCAATCTTAGGAGCCGCTGGCTTAATAATCTCCGGCTGGTTCGAAGGAGGTTTGCCAGAGGAGGTTGGTACTGGCGCGGTTTCAATCGGCTTTATTGGGGGTGTAGGCACAGGACGCGACAGGCTATCCAGTTGTGAGAGTAAGCGCGAATAGCCATCCTCTTCAAAGCGACGATGCATATCACGAATCACCGCGATCAGTTTCTGCTGGGTAATATTTGATGCAAATTCTGCAAACGGCTGCGTGATTTGATTTTGCTGTTCAGCGTTCAGAACCGCGAACTCGCTCATGTTACGCAAGCGTTGCTCCAGCATCACGACAGAAGTTTGAGAGGTCGTAATTTCTGCACTTATTTGGATATTGATCTTTTCTTGTAGAGAATCAACCAGCGTTTTTAGCTGTTGCATCCGATTGCCTTTATAGCAGTCGGGATCAGTGAGTACACCAGTTATCTGCGCCGCCTCGTCACCATTGATATAGGTAAAGTTAGGCTCCTGATTTTGAACAAATTTACGCGCCTCGTTAAAAATTATTTTCAGTGGACTAGAGGTAGCCATGAATTTTCGGACTGGATCGATCACTTTTTCTTTTAGATCTAGCAGCAAATCCTCTTGTCTTGTTAGTTCAGTGAGGTGCCAGGTATAAGGCTTTGTGGAAATTTCCTTAAGGGTCTCGATTGCCGGTTTAAGCGCCGTCAAAAACGGGTATTGCGCAGATTGAACAAGCAATTCATTCAGATCAATCACAAGCTGTTTGAATGCAGCCTCAGTTTCTTTCCCTAGTGCCTTTGCCTCACCCGATCCTGCGGGCGTATCAAAGAAATCGGCATAAAATTCTCGGAGGGCGCGAACCTGTGATGCAGTGAAATCGACCTGCGGTTCCAGTACGACATTTCCGTGAGTGGCGGTATTACGGAGCGCACGTTCCAGCGCATCCTCTTCCAGCACATTGCCATCGATACGTACTTCAATCTTTCCTCGGGCACACAAATGTGCCAAGGTGCAAAGTATCGCTGCGAAATACCAACCATAGGGTTTACGCTCAAATTTTTCAATCAGCCCCTTGAGTGTGGTCCTGACTCCACCACGATTATTGCTCTGCACAAAGGAAAGCATTTCCTGTTCAGACTCGGCGAGTGAAGTCCCATCATTACCAAACAAGCCTTCCTGCGAGTGCTTGAGAAATTTCCCGATTTCATTTTCGGTGTAACTGTATCCGCGCAGCATCCGCAGGTTGGGATAGGCTCGCTGAATTAAGTCGTGGAAGCCTTTGGTGATGCGTGATTGCGCATCTTCAGAGCTGACATCAACATCACCACCTGAGATGATGAGCTTGGATTTACCAATTAGAGACTGCACCATCGCCTGCAACTCGCGTTGTCGTTCCTGATTTTGAAACCCCTTATCTGTCAGGATGCGTTTGACGTTTTCTTGTTGCGTGACTGAAACATTTTGTCGGATGTATTTCTCGGTACGCTTGTACATCAACAAGTCACGTATCAACCGATCTTCTTGCGGCATCACCACGAGTAATTCATCTCGGCCCATGCTTTGCATGCGCAATGTGGTTTCACTGGCCGCATTCTCATGAAAAGGGCTGACGACATGAATGGCAAGCTCGTATTCTCGCCCTTGCAGGCGATCATCTAATTTGCGGGAATAGGGGTAATCCTGCCCGTTGTCATCGAAGCGAATTTTTCGATTTTTGATGATATGGTCAAAAATAATCTTTTCGAGCTCGGCAGCAACATCAGTGGTTTCAACTTCCGTGTTCTTTATTTCCTGCTCAACATCTTTTTCCTCATCAGTCAGGTACTCGTAAAACTCACCGTTGCGTTGGATATAGGTTTGTTGCTCCAGCAAATTTAGCGCTTCCTCTACGCGCTTGCGCAACTGAGGCATATCCTGATCAAACCCCTCCAGCATCAGCACGCACATATTGCGCAGCGTCGGCTTGAATTCCTTTACATACTTCACCAAGAAAAGTGCCTTGAGCAGTTTTATAGCAAACGGGCTTTCAAGATGATTTTCAGCTTGAATAATGGCTCGCTGAATGTGGGATTTCAATGCCGTGCGGATACCTTCAAACATCAGATCGAAGGTCGCAAGTTGTCCCACTTTGTGACTGCCGATTTGAATGGCTACCTGCTGGAATACACCAAGCATGGAGCGTTCGCCCACTGAACTGTGCTTACCTTCAAATCCATTGTGCATCGACAGACTTTGGATTGAAGTCTGAAATAGCGAGAACTGATAGGGGATAAATGGATAGCAATGAATAAAATGATCGCGATCCTTAAAGTTTTTATAGGACTGCGAGCCATCAGCAAAATCAAACAAGGTCTTAAAATTATTCGACTGCTGATGATAGACGTCGGACAGCAAGCCGATACCCGTGTCATCTTTGAGCAAGAGCCGCTTCTGAATCACTTCAGCGACATCAGCACTGGTCAGTTTCATGCGATTAGCAAAACGAGCTTGAATCTTTGAGAAGTCGTTGCTCTCTTTGGTGTTCATCTCGCCAATGATGCTGGACATTTCTTCTTGTGCCGTGACGATAACCCAAGCTTGCCCCTTGCACTTCGTGGCTAGGCTCTCCGCAATAGTTTGCAGATTGGTCATGAGCTTTGTGTTGCCAGCGATGTATTGACCTACCTCATCGACAAAGAAATTGAGGCGAAAACCATGTGACTGCTTGTCAACATAGGCTTTTACTTGGTTGGCAAAATCTTCAATTGACAAGCGATAGTCAGCGCGGAACTTGTCAAGCACACCGACTACCGTTTGGCCGGTCACTTTGGAATAGGCCTGATCGACAAAACTTTCTATACGCGTCGGGCGAGCTCTACCCCAATCCCAGTCATTTGAAGCTAGGTTCGCAAAATGCGTCTTGAAGTCATCGAGCAATCCTTCGCGATCCAGTTCACGTTCAAATTGGGCGATATAGGGTTGCTTGCCGTAGTAACCGCAAGATTCATCAAAAACTTTGACGAAAACTGCTAGCAGTGCATCGACCTGAGTTTTGCTGATGACATCCGCTTTTTGATCGATATTGAATAGAATGCTTTTTGATGGGAAAGAGGCCGCTCGCTTCAAATCCGCGCGCAGCACCTCGTTGTCTTCGCATTTGGCAACAAACAAATCCAGTGCAGGTATGCCATCGATTGCGCGATTCTCAAGAAGCAGCGCCAGCATTTTGAGCATGTGAGATTTACCTGAACCAAAAAATCCTGATATCCAGACACCATTCGCACCTTCATATTGATTGTACGCATAGAGAAAATCTTCGAGCCGTTTCTCAACCTCGTTGGTAAGAACATATTCTTCAAGTTCAATTCGAAGACTCGCCTCGTCATCGGCTTTGATTACCCCCTCAATCGAACGATCTACGGGCTTTTTGAAAATCGATATCAGATTCATCAGGTATCTCTCGCCTTAAATTGCTGTTTCAAAAATATTGAATGCACGGTAATACTTGTCATCTCTTAAGCGACCGAACAATTCGAGTGCCGCACCACCCTCTATGGAGTGAGTGTATTCGCCCGGAAAGAACATAATGGTAGGTTTGTGCTTGGCCGTTTTTTGCAGGTTATTGAGTACGTTATGCGATCGAATGAATGGAAAAACCTCGCCTACGCCACCAATAAACATCACATCAAATTCGTTCTTTGCCATCTTCGCTGCAATAGCCGGAATGACAACAGACTCGACGTCCAGCATGGACTGCAACTCTTCCAGTAGCTTAGCTTTAGCCATGCTAGGCTCGTTGCTCAAATACCAATCCCAATCACCCTCACTTTTAAGGTGATCAATCGACAAGTCGTAAAGGTTGATATTTAGAACACGGATACCTGACTGGTCGAGCTTATTCCGTAGCTGCTGCTGAAGGCGTTCCATTTCAACAGCATCCTGCGCCTTGTAGGGACAGATATAGAAGGGAATTTCATTGTTCAAGCTCTGCATTTTCAAAAAACGCTCGCTGCTAATAACAGCAAGCAGATGTTGAAATCTTTCTTGGAAAGATCGCTGCCCCAATTCAGCCATTATTTCGACCTCCGGTTCGCTTCAGAATCAAGCGCAGGATAAATGTGCAATGTGTCTATTCCTCTACGCATTATCAAATCCAAAGTTTGAGGTGACAGCACAGCAGGCTGTATCCGGTTGGCATGGCTTATGAATTCAGCCTCGCGCAACATGCGAAAAAGGTTCTGGCGTAGTTTGGTACGAGTGCTAGAGGTGATCGTATCCAATTCATGATGCCATTCAGCCTTCGCATTAAAAAATGCGTCAAAGTCCTCATTGGAGATTTCATAGCGCAGCGTTAAGAATCGCTCGCGAAGTATGTCGACTGAAAAATCTCGGATGAATGTATATCTGCAACAAATTGCCAGCCAAAGCATATCCATGCGCTGCCGATCACTACCATTAACAAGCAGCTCGATTTCGTTGTCAGTCAAGGTTTGAAGGCGTGCAGACACCTCACGATAAATACGCTTGGCAGAACTTAACATCCGCGTTTGCATGAGCCCTATTTCTAAGGCGCGATCACGAACAAGTACCCAATCCCCAAGCTCCAGATACAGACTCGCGACCCTCTCCGACTCTTGAGAGAGGAGGCCGCCAGTCGTAAAGGACATGCTATATTTAGTTGGCGCCATCAGTCAGTCGTTATTCGTTTTAAATTCATTGGCGCTGCCAACCTTGACCCACAGATCGACATCCGTTTTTTGGAATTTCCAAAGGCGACCAACGCGATGGGCCGGCATACCCTTATTGGCTATCCATGCATACACGGTATCTTTGCTGACACCAAGATGCACGGCAATTTCATCAACAGACAACCAGCGGTCAGTCATGGTGGTATTTTCGATCTTAAAATTAGTGTGCGAATTATGACAGGATTACACGGTGATTTGTAGGCGCACACCGGATTAGATGGGGTTTAATCCAAACTGGGAGAATTTTACAGGTGATGAAAGGCGGCTTTCTTGACTGATACTTTACATATCGGACAGCGGCTTGTGGCACCTACCTGATTTTGAAGATACAACAATGTAAGGCAGAAACCAGTCGTTCTTAATTTACCGTTCGCGTATGTTTGGGACGGTAATTTTCTCATGCAGAATGAGCCCTCTCAGCGTGCAATTTTATACCCAGCGCAGACATCACCTTGAGAATAGTCGAAAAGCTCGGATTTCCTTCGCCAGATAATGCTTTGTAAAGGCTTTCACGTCCTAACCCTGTATCCCTAGCGAGTTGTGTCATACCTTTAGCACGAGCAATCGTACCGAGCGCCTTGGCGATAAATGCAGCATCGTCACCAGCATCTTCAAGACAGGCTTCCAAATAGAGCACCATATCCTCATCGGTCTTGAGGTGTTCAGCACTGTCCCATTTACGTAGTTTGATCGTTCCCATTTCGCACCTCTAAATTTGTCGTGCAATTTCCAACGCAGTTTTAATATCCTTCGATTGCGTGGATTTATTTCCCCCAGCCAGCAGAATCACTATTTCAATTCCGCGCTGCACGAAGTACACCCGATAGCCCGGTCCATAATGAATTCGCATTTCGGAAACGCCCTCGCCAACAGGTTCACAATCGCCGAAATTTCCATCCTCGGCACGATCGATTCGTACCTGTACACGCCTCACGGCCTGCTTATCCCTTAGTCCGGCGAACCAATCATCGAAAATTTCCGTTGTTTGAATGGAATTCATGCTTCGAAGTGTATTATTTAGGATACGAACTGTCAATTATTATTGTGTGCAATTTGGTTGCAACCAAGTTTGGCACAGACGGCATAACTGCATTTTGAATCAGGGGGAGATGTGCCTAGAAAAAATCTGGGGGACCACTCCATATTACAAGTCGCGAACGACTGCATTATTGCTGGATATTTCACACCTCGACTGTCGGGTAATGGCACATAGTGAGACGTCACGACTGACCGCTTTACTGCCGACCAAATTCACGCTCACCGACTTTACAATTTGCCTGTGCTTGAGCTGGCAGCAAGTTTACATGAATTTTGATGTGCTTCATCTTTTTGACCGAAGGGAAAAAGCGGGGCAGCGCGGCTCGACGACTTAAATCAGCGTTTTCCTGTAATTCAACGGTTATTCATCTTGCCACCTTGAGTTCAGGTGAGTATCGATAATCAGGTTGTTGTACCGTTCTATGGCACGCATTCTTTTCTGTTGGGTGTTCGCATCGGCAATGCTGCGCTGCATGGCATCTTTCGCAATCTTTTTGCAGTTTGCCTGGCTGCTCTGCGCATCGCATTTTTGCAGTGCAAAGGCATATTCGGTGTCTCCTCTGGCGAGATTGACCTTGTAATCAGCCTCATTCGACGGGGCATACGCCGCAGCGAGTTCAGCCTTTGCGACCTTACTCTGGCTTTTCGCCACCATCAAACAAATGCTTTTATCGTGACCTGAAAATGTGCCGCAGTCGGTCCTTGCGGTATCGTATTCCGTCGTGATGTTTTTGATGGCCGTTTTATATTCATGCTCAGTCATATTTTCAGCTATCAGACCTTCGGAAAAGGCCAGACTGCTGATGGCCAGAATTGCTTGTAAATATTGATTCACGCTGTGCTCCCTTGGAGAGGCATTGCTTGCCGGGTCCTGTTCGCTAATTTCCCATTTTTTCAATATGTTATCTGTGCGCCAGAGCACAGATGTCACGCCCGACTTCTTATCGGTGACGGGCGGAACTGTGCGATACCAGACATACCGTTTAAGGGGTACTCGCGATAATTCAGATTCAATGAGCGCGGGTGCAATGGTGTACCTGCCGTCATTCCTGCACAGGTAGACGATATGGAACTGAAACCACAAAGGCGTCCTTGTCACGCTAAACACGGCAAGATGGTCAGTGCTGCTGAGGCGGTGCGCCAGATTCGTGACGGCGATACGATCGCGACCGGTGGTTTTGTCGGTATAGGCTTTGCTGAGAATATAGTCACAGCCCTGGAGCAGCGCTTCACGGGAGAGGATCCGCTATCCGTCGCGGGAAGTCCGCGCAATCTCACGCTGGTTTTTGCCGCAGGGCAGGGGGATGGGTGCGAGCGGGGATTGAATCATCTGGGACATGAGGGACTGGTGTCGAGGGTGATCGGCGGTCACTGGGGGCTGGTCCCTAAATTGCAGCAACTTGCCGTTGCTGAAAAAATTCAGGCTTACAACTTGCCGCAGGGGATCATCTCGCGCCTGTTTTGTGATATCGCGGCGAAGCGGCCCGGATTGCTGTCGCGCGTGGGGCTGGGGACGTTTGTCGATCCTCGTTACGGCGGCGGAAAATTTAATGCGATCACGCAAAACGAGCTCGTCGAGCTGAAAATTGTCGATGGTGAAGAGTATCTTTTCTATCGCACTTTTCCCGTCAATGTCGCCATTTTGCGCGGCACCACCGGCGATCCGGATGGAAATATCACGATGGAGCGCGAGGCGCTGACGCTCGATTCCCTGTCGATCGCGATGGCCGCCCGCAATTCAGGTGGCATCGTCATCGTTCAGGTTGAGCGCATGGCAGAACGGGGTTCGCTCAATCCGCGTCAGGTGAAGATTCCCGGCATCTTGGTGGATTACGTCGTGATCGCGGAAAAACCTGAGTTCCACATGCAGACCTTTCATGAGCAATATAACCCCGCGTATTCGGGTGAGATCAGAGTGCCGGCATCTTCTGTATCCACCATGCTGTTATCCGAACGCAAGATCATCGCCCGGCGTGCGGCGTTCGAATTGCAGATCGACGATATCGTTAATCTGGGGATAGGTATGCCCGAAGGGGTGGCGGAGGTCGCTGCTGAGGAAATGATCAGCCATCTTTTGATGCTGACCGCAGAGCCCGGCGTGATAGGCGGCATTCCCGCTGGCGGGCTGGATTTTGGCGCGGCGACCAATGCCGCTGCCGTCATCGATCAGCCCTATCAGTTCGATTTTTACGACGGTGGCGGTCTCGATATTGCCTTTTTGGGTCTGGCGCAAGCGGATGCAGCCGGCAATATCAATGTAAGCCGGTTTGGCGCGCATCTGGCCGGTGTCGGCGGCTTTATCAATATCAGCCAGAACGCAAAAAAGGTGGTGTTTGTCGGCACGTTCACCGCTTTTCATCTGGCAGTAGCCGTCGAGCGGGGCGTGTTGAAAATCATCCGGGAAGGCGAGCTGAGGAAGTTCGTTGCGCAAGTCGAACAGCGCACCTTCAGTGGTTCGCATGCCTGCCAGTCGGGTCAGCAGGTGCTGTACGTGACGGAGCGTTGTGTGTTTCGGCTGATCTCAACCGGCCTGGAGTTGATCGAGATCGCACCGGGGATCGATATGGAGCGGGACATCATGGCTCAGATGGATTTTCGCCCCGCAGTTTCGCCAATACTCAAGCTGATGGATGCGCGCATCTTTTTCGATGCACCCATGGGGCTGCGCGACGAGATGCTCAAAGAGCAGTCGAGTAAAGCAATATTTATCAAAAAAAACAATATGAGCGTGACTCTTCCTGCGCAAAAAGCACCTCGTTCAAGCATTTTGAAAGAAGGATAGAAGAGCAATGAAAATCGATGAGATCAGGGCGAATGCCTTTGCGATGCCGCTCACCAGCCCGGCATTTCCGCGCGGCCCCTACCGCTTCACCCGACGCGAATTTTTGATCATCAGCTATCTCACCGACATGGACGCCTTGCGCGCGGTGGTGCCCGAACCGCTGGAAATTACCGAACCGCTGGTCAAATTTGAATTCATCCGCATGCCCGATTCGACCGGCTTTGGCGATTACACCGAGTCAGGACAGGTTATTCCGGTCAGTTTTCGCGGTGTGCAGGGTAACTATGCGCATGCGATGTACTTGAACGATCATCCGCCGATTGCCGGCGGGCGTGAGTTATGGGGCTTTCCGAAAAAACTGGCTACGCCCAAGCTTGAAACGGAAATCGATACGCTGGTCGGTACACTAGACTACGGACGGGTGCGCATCGCCAAAGCGACGATGGGTTTCAAACATCGCACCGTCGATCACAACGCGGTGCTGGCGGGACTGACCGCACCCAATTTCCTGTTGAAAATCATTCCTCATGTCGATGGCACGACGCGCATCTGTGAACTGGTGCGCTATTACACCTCAGAAGTCACCTTGCACGGCGCCTGGAGCGGGCCGGCTTCACTGGAACTGCACCCGCACGCCTTAGCACCGGTAAACGATCTGCCCGTGCTCAAAGTAGTTTCCGCGCTGCATTTTGTTGCCGACCTGACGCTAGACCTAGGTGAGGTGGTGTACGACTACCTTGAGTCGTGAATTTTTATAATAAAGTTTTATAACTATCTATTTTTAAACAATTTTAAGGATTGTCGTGCTAAAACTTAGCGGTAAGATTGCCTTTGTTACCGGGGCTGCCAGCGGTATAGGGCGGGAGATCGCATTTGAATTTTCCCGTCAGGGAGCGAGTGTGGTCATCGCGGATCTGAATCTGGCGGGTGCGCTGATGGCGGCGGCAGAAATTCAAGAGAGCGGGGGGCGGGCGATCGGCGTTGCGGTTGATGTGAGCGACGAGACCGAAGTCGAGCTGGCGATACAAGCAGCCGTCAGGGCATTCGGTGGCATCGATATTCTGGTCAGCAATGCCGGTGTGCAGATCGTCTCACCCATCGAAGACTTTCGCTTTACAGACTGGAAAAAGATGCTGGCGATACACCTGGATGGTGCCTTTCTGACTACGCGCGCCGTGATGAAACTGATGATTGCCAATAAAAAGGGCGGCAGCATTATCTACATGGGTTCGGTGCATTCCAAGGAGGCGTCTATGCTCAAGTCCGCCTATGTCACCGCCAAACACGGCTTAATCGGGCTGGCCAAATCGGTGGCAAAAGAAGGTGCTAAGCACAACATACGTGCCAATGTCATTTGTCCCGGCTTTGTTCGTACGCCTCTGGTGGATAAACAGATTCCAGAGCAGGCACGCGTATTGGGCATCAGCGAAGAGGCAGTGGTGCGAACCGTGATGCTGAAGGAGACAGTAGACGGCGAATTTACCACCGCCGCCGATGTGGCTCAGGTGGCGCTGATGTTCGCGGCCTTTCCCAGCAATGCGCTGACCGGACAATCTCTGGTGGTCAGTCACGGCTGGTTTATGCAGTAATGCAGTGAATTAATACAACTTTATGAAAAATAAGGATTATTACCAGATCATCGGCGTTCCGCGCACGGCGACTCAGGAAGAGATCAAGCTGGCCTATCGAAAACTGGCTCGCAAATATCATCCCGATGTGAGTCAGGATGCGGATGCTGAACTGCGCTTCAAGGAGATTGGCGAGGCGAATGCCGTATTGAAGGATCTTGAAAAACGTGCGGCCTACGATCTGGCCGGAGAGTCCGGCCAGGAATTTCAGCCACCACCCGAATGGGGGGGCGGGTTCGATTTCGCTGATGGCAACGGACACAGTGACTTCATCGATTCACTGTTTGGACGACATAGCGCCGACAGGCGCGGACAAGATCAACACGCCAAGGTGGAGATAGCGCTGGAAGAGGCTTATTCGGGTGTGGGACGTAGTATCACACTGCGAGTGCCTGCCATCGATGAGCAGACCGGGCGAGTCGCGATGCAGGAGCGCGTGCTGAACGTGCGCATTCCACGCGGTATGCATGCCGGTCAGCACCTGCGTCTGACAGGGCAAGGTGAGCCGGGAACGGGGAAGGGCGCTGCGGGTGATTTATATCTCGAAATCGCTTTCCATGCTCACGCACGATTTCGCGCCGAGGCACGCGATGTGTTTATGGATTTGCCGCTAGCCCCCTGGGAGGCGGTGCTGGGTTGTACGCTGCCGGTAGATCTGCCGGAAGGTTCCGTGAATATCACTATTCCGGCAGGTTCGGTCGCCGGTCGTCAGTTACGGCTAAAGGGCAGAGGAATACCCGGTCAACCGCCGGGCGATTTATATGCGGTGTTGTCTGTTGTGCTGCCGCAGGCTGTCAGCGAGGCCGAAATACAGGCTTATCGCAGCATGGCGCAAGCCTTCAATAGTTTTAACCCAAGATCACCCATGAAAGGGAATTCGCTATGAACAATATCCTCGCAGGTTCTGTCATCGAGGAGGAAAACTGTCTGACGCTCGTAGAATTGTGTGCGGCCAGCAATGCTTCGGAAGAGCATGTGATTTCCTGGGTCATCGAAGGGGTGTTGGAGCCAGTAGGTGATACGCCAGAGGACTGGCAATTTCCTGGGCATGCGTTAAGACGTACCCGACTGGCGCTGTCGTTTGCCAGCCATCTGGAGATTAATCCGCCGGGTGTGGCCTTGGCTCTCGATTTGCTTGATCAGATCGCCGTCTTGAAAGCCCGTCTGCGCCGAACGGGGTTTCACTCGTTTGCGGGGCACAGATAATGAGTCCTATTTATCTTGGCAAACTGTCCGAAGGCGATCCGCTGCACGGTTACCTCAAGCACGATATTCAGCCGCAGATCAGCGGCGAGTGTGGCAGCGCCGGGTATCGAGTGTTCCGTTTAAACGGTTCAAATGACGTTTATCTGTATGAAAATCGCGATGACGGTAGCAAGGTGGTCGGCAAATTCTTTCGTTCCTCACGAAAAAAGGGCATCGTCAAGGCTGCCTCCAACCTGAGCCGTGAATTCGCCAATCTGTGCAAGATGCGCGATTACGGGATGACAGGCTATCCTCACGATGTCGTCAGGCCTTTGGGCTGCAATTACGCGATGAACGCGTTGCTGGTGACCGAATGTTGCGAGGGTGAATTGTTGAGTCAGGTGATCCTTGATGCGCTGCAGCATGGCGACTACGGCAAACTGTATCGCAAGCTGACCGCGTTGGCCTATTTTTTAGCGACTTTTCATAATCGCACAGTGACCGGAGCCGGGGTCGATTTCAATCAGGACTGTAGTTACATGGATAGCCTGATCGCTAAATTGCGCGACATCTCGGCGATAGGCGGCAGCGAGGCGCAGGAATTGTATGGACTGCGCGATCAGTGGCGCAGGACACCACGGATGTGGGAAGACCAGCGCGTGCTCGTGCACGGCGATGCAACGCCTGATAACTTTATGTTCGGCCGTGGGCTTAAGGTGGTGACCTTCGATCTGGAACGGACTAAATACGCGGATCGCGTCTTCGACACCGGTCGTATCGCAGGCGAGTTGAAGCACTTTTTCATGCGCGCCACGGGCAATCGACATGCGGCCGACCCGTTTATCGGTCATTTTCTCTGGGAATATGCCTGTCATTTTCCGAACCGCGACAGCGCCTTTGAATCGATATCCGGCAGAACGCAGTTTTATATGGGGATTAACCTATTGCGCATTGCACGCAACAACTGGATAGACAACGACTACCGACGGCATTTGATCAACGAGGCCCGTGAATGTCTGGTGAGGCGCTGATGATCATCAAAGCGATCATTTTTGATGTCAATGGAACGCTGATTGATATTCGCACCAATGAATGGCATGACGAGGTGTATCGCGTGATCAGCAATCTGCTCTCCTATCAGGGCATCCTGCTCAAACCCGAGATGCTCAAGGAATTGTATTTTCAGCTGATGAAGGCGCAGCGTAAGGCCTACGGCGAGATGCACCCTGAATTCGATGCCATCGATATTTTTCGCCGGATTATTGTTTTGCATGCGAGCGATTTTACCCGCAGCCTGCCGGCCGAGAAGCTCGAACAATTGCCGAGGTTGCTGGCCGAAGCTCACCGCGCCGCCTCCTGCCTGCGTTTGCAGACTTATCCGGACGTCATCGAGGTCATTGAGCAACTACATGAAAGCTATCGTCTGGCGATTATCACCGATGCACAGGTCGCTTATGCCATTCCGGAACTTAATGCCGTCGGTCTGTCGGGATATTTCAATCCTGTCATCATCTCGGAACACTTCGGTTACCGTAAACCAGACAAGCGTTTGTTTTTGGCGGCGCTGACAGATATGGGTTTAAATGCCTCTGAAGTGGTGTATGTCGGCAACGACATGTACCGTGATGTGTACGGGGCGCAGAGTCTCGGCGTGAAAACGGTATTCTTCAAATCAAATCAGGGCACACAGGAAAAAGAGGGCGTTAAAGCGGATTACATTATTTACAATTTTTCCGAATTGCATAACGCCATCCGTTTTTTTGAGCGCCGTTAACCGGGACGAAATCGTCTCTGAAATTTAAGCTATGCGGAGCAATCAATGTTGAATGGTTATCAAAAATCTGAACGCGCGTTGATCCTCAAAAAGATCAGGCGTGAGATGAATAAGCTAAGGGCGGAACTGCAAGAATGCCGTTACCATTTCGAGCGTAAGGTTGAACTAAGAACTGAGCACCTGTTAAAACGCATCGCGGAACTGGAGTCCTGCAATGCCGGTCTTTGCGATCAGCTTGCCGGAACGAGCCCAACAAGCTGATGTTTTAAGTTGAGATCATTGGGTTTATTGTTATTTCGCAATTCCACCGGGATAGCAAAGCCCGCCGGTAATCTCTATCGTAGTCGCATTGAGCGCTTCATTCTCGACGCAAAAAGCGATCATGGCGGCAATTTCTTCCGGCTCCAGCAGACGGCCCAGATGGACATCTTTGACGATTGCCTGCAGCGCATCCTGATTCATTGCGGTAAGCATGGGCGTCGCGGTATAGCCCGGGGCAATACCAACACAGCGAATGTGACGGATGCCGCGCATCAGGAATTCACCGATGATAATTTTGGGCATCAGCGCATCGGCCACCTTGGTTGCTGAGTAGTTGATTTGACCTACCTGGCCTACCTTGTTGACCGAAGAGATCGGTACCAGGAGCCCCGGCCAGCCGCCGTTCACCATCGCCTCTGCCGCATCGCGCAGCGTCAGAAACGTGCCGGTGAGATTGACATCGATTACCGCTTGCCAGCGATCCAGCCCCATCTTGCGAGAAACCTGTCCGGTCTCATGGTCCAGTGACAGCATCAGCCCATCTCGTATGATGCCGGCTGCGCTGACCACTACGTTCAGTTTGCCGAAGGCTTCCAGCGTACCACGGATGAATTTTGCGGTGTCCGCTTCGCGGGTCACATCAGCCTGAATGCCGATCACCTCGCCACCTGTCTGTTTGATGTCGGCGACGACGCGATCTATGTTTTTCTGCACGCTGTCGATGATAGCTACCTTTGCCCCTAGCCTTGCAAAGTAACGGGCTATCGCTTCACCGATTCCGCCGGCACCGCCGGTGATGAGTACAACGCAATTTTTGATTTCCATCGTTTTTCTCCTGTTATCGAATTTAATTTGAAGTGCGCGAGCGCGGCGTTGTTGCGCTTATTGGGCGCACGAGCTGCTATCGCCCGGCCAGTTGATGAAATTGGGATGTGTCACGTCAGGACCTATTATTTTCATTCCGCTCACCAAACCGGGATGTGCGACATCCGGTCCGACAATATTGACGCCCACCGGATAAATGATCCGTATCAACGCTTCTGCCTGAGCCATGGCATCGCAATCGCTCAGCGTGCCGAACAGTTCCGCGCCCACCTGAGCTGTTTTGCCATTGGCAAGCTGGCGGCTGATATTCCAGCTGGTGCCGGTCGTGGTGATAGAAAATTCGATATCGTTGTAAGTAAAGGTTTTCATGGCTGCCCCGGATTAACGTTTTCTTAAAACTGTCACGCAATTGGTGACAGAGGAGCCGCCGACATTGAACACCACGCCGATGTCGGCTTTTTTGGCCTTGACGCCGATAGCCTCGCCGATGAGTTGTTTGTAGATCAGCGTGTGCATGGAGGCTCCGGTCGCGCCCACCGGATGGCCCTTGGACTTCAGGCCGCCGGACAGGTTGACCGCGATGCGGTCGTCTCTGGTGTATCGACCGTCCAGATAGTCATAGCCTGCGCGTCCGTCCTGTGAGAACCCCAGCGCTTCGACACAGAGAATCTGGTTGATGGTGAAGCAGTCGTGCACTTCGGCAAGATCGATATCGGATGCGCTGATACCCGCTTCCTTGTAGGCCTTGGCAGCGGCGTCTTTGCCTGCCATCAGTTCGTGCATATTGGGGCGCACGCTTTCGGCTAACCGTTCAACCGAATGGCCTATTCCCGCGATTTCCACGGCGCGGTGCGGGTCGCTGACCTCAGAGGTCAGCGTGACGACCAGCGCTGCTGCGCCATCGGAGACCAGTGAACAGTCGTGCAGGCGCAGTGGATCGGCGATCATCATGTTTTTGCACTTGCCGCGCGCATCGGGTTGATTGAGGCTGATGATCTCCTCGACGCTGGCCGGGCCGTGTTTCATATGCGCGAGCGGATTTTCCGCACCGTTCTTGTATCCCAATGCGCCGACCGTCCAGAGCATGCGTTCGAACTCCTCGTTTGCTATGCCGTAGTGATCTCGATAGCCTCGCGCGTAGGCGGCAAACAACATCGGAAATGACCAGCCCTTGGAGCCTTCGCTGGGCCAGTGTGAACAGCAAGCCAGAACATGCGTCATCTGCGGCGTGGGGAGCAGATTCATTTTTTCGACACCGATAACCAGCACACGGCGCGCCCGTCCCGCCTCCAAAGCGTAGATGGCGTTGTAGAGCGCGACCGAAGATGAGGCGCAAGCACTCTCGCAGCGCGTCATCGGTTTGAAGCGCAGCGCCGGATCGATTTCGGCCGCAATGGGCGCGACGTGCTCCTGATTGACGAACAGGGCAGGGGAGGACGAGCCTATGTAGATGGCGTCGATGTCTTTTGCCTCTAGGCCTGCATCCGCGATGGCACCGCGCCCGGCTTCGATCAGCAGCTGGTAATAGCTGCGGGTATCGGTGATCAGTCCTGTCGTCTTATCCCTGACAACAAACGCGCCGAACTCGGTGTTGTAGGCACCGATAATGCTGGCTTTGCTCATAGTGTCCTTTCGATACAAAACTTATTAATAATCATATTGTTATATGTATTTTGCTTCCGGCTGTCAGCTGTGTGCGCACTGGTCGTTCAGAGCGGGTGAGCCGTTGGACAGTACCGCTTGTCGCAGTCCGGGATAGTGCGCAAACGCACATAGGGAAGAGGTATTCCGGTTTGTTGAGCACAGAAGCTGTCTGCTAAATGGTGTGCTTTGTGCGCCAGGACACCGACCGGGCACGACGATCTCAAGCAAAGTCCGCCATCACGTGAAGTCTGCCCTGCAGGTTGGCGGACTGTCACCTTCGGAGGTTGTCGTGCAAAAAAACAAATGGATCGCCTGTAGCTTGCTGTTCTTTAGCCAGAGCCCACTGGCTGCTCAACCGCCCAATGCGGCGAGTCAAATTCAGCAAATTCCGGCTTCGCCAGTGCAGCAGCCGACCTTGGAGGGTACGGTGATTAGCCCGGTCAAACCGGCTTCGATTGAACAGGCCTACGGGGAAAAAATTCGTGTGAACGCCCTGAAAATTAGCGGCGCACAGGCCTATTCAGAAGAAATATTGCTGGATCTTACCGGTTTTAAAGCGGGTGATGAATTGACGTTGACCTCGTTGCGATCCATGGCCAAAAAGATCGCAGATTATTATCACCGCAACGGTTATTTCGTGGCGCAAGCTTATCTGCCGGTACAGGATATCAAGGAGGGGCGAGTGACCATCGCCGTGCTGGAGGGAAAATACGGCGAGCTGATGCTGCGCAACCGGAGCACGCTCACTGACGAGCTGGCACATCGGATGCTGAACGGTCTGCACCATAACGATCCGATCACCGCAGCGCCTCTGGAGCATGCATTGCTGTCTCTGTCAGACATACCCGGCATCAAAGTTCAGTCCACCTTGATTCCGGGCACCAATCAGGGGTATTCAGATTTGATCGTTGAGGTTGCGGACGGTCCGCGCATCTCGGGCAGCATTGATGCCGATAATGCCGGCAATCGTTATACCGGAGAGTACCGGATTGGCGCGACGCTTAACCTCAATAATCCGGCGGGACACGGCGATCAGGCCACATTGCGCGGCTTGACTTCGATATCCGGGCTGAATTATGTGCGCGCCGCCTACCAGTCCCGCATCGGTAATGCAAAAGCGGGCATCGCGTACAGCCGCTTAGATTACGCACTCGGGCGCGATTTTGCCGGATTAGCCGCCCATGGAACGGCCAGCATCGTCACGCTGTATGGCAATTACCCGCTGATCCGCTCGCGTAATAACAACCTCTCCACGCAGATTTCCCTGGAAAGTCGCACCTTTCAGGACAAGGTCGATGCCACCTCCAGCGTCACCGATAAAAAATCCCATGTCTGGATGCTCAGTCTGTACGGTGATCATCGCGACAATTGGGGCGCGGGCGGCTTCAACGCCTATACCCTGAGCTGGACTGCGGGACAGCTGAATTTGCAAACCCCTGCCATGCAAAGCCTGGATGCAGCAACTGCGCAGAGCAATGGTCATTACAACAAACTGGGTTTTGGCGCGATTCGTTTGCAAGGCGTGAGCACCGCTACTTCGTTGTACCTCTCGTTCAGCGGGCAACTGGCCGGGAAGAATCTGGATGTGTCGGAAAAAATGCAACTGGGTGGCATGAACGGCGTACGCGCTTATCCTGAAGGTGAAGCCTATGCGGATCAGGGGTATTTGATGAATCTGGAGGCCAGATATCAGCTGAATAATTTTTCTTCAGGGGTAATGCAGTTGATCGGTTTTGTCGATGCCGGTCGCGTGTATGCCAATAAATACCAGTGGGCTGCGGGAGCCAATCGCACCACTTTGAGCGGTGCGGGTGTCGGGGTGAACTGGAGCGCTACCCGCAGTTTTGCAGTGAAAGCGTTTTACGCTCGCAAATTGGGTAATGAAATTGCCCAGTCTGCACCGGATACCACAGGACGCTTCTGGATTCAGGCCGTTCAGTATTTTTAGGATGGCACACCTTGTCATTTGAGGGGCGACAAAATGAATTATCGATTAAAATTATGCAAGTTATTGAAAAATATAATATTTTATGAATCTCTGCTGATTCCCATTCAGGCGATGGCTCTGCCTTCAGGCGGCGTGGTATCGACCGGTGCTGCCAGTATCAGCTCGAATGGCAGCGGGTTAACCATTATCCAGACCACGCAGAACGCGGCGATCAACTGGCAGCGTTTCAGTATAGGAATGAATGAGGCGGTGCGCTTCATTCAGCCAGCAGCCAATTCGGTGGCGCTCAACCGGGTGGTGGGGCAGGATCCTTCCGCCATACTGGGCAGCCTGTCGGCCAATGGACGCGTCTTTTTGATCAATCCGAATGGCATCTTGTTCGCGCCCGGTGCCTCGGTCAATGTGGGCGGTTTAGTTGCCTCCACCTTGAATATGACAGACAGCGATCTGATGGTCGGGCACTACCAATTTTCAGGCAACAGTAGCAGCGCTATCGTGAATCAGGGAAGCATCAACGCGGACGGCGGTTTTGTCTCGCTGCTAGGCGGCACGGTGAGGAACGAGGGTTTCATTTCAGCCAGATTGGGTAGTGTTATCCTGGCTAGCGGTTCAGCACTCACACTGGATATCGCGGGTGACCAACTGTTGAGTGTGGTGGTGCATCAACCGGTGATGAATGCCCTGGTTGAAAACAGCGGGCAGATTTTTGCCGATGGCGGGCAGGTGCTGCTTACCACGCAAAGTCTGGGTAATCTGTTGTCGGGAGCGGTGAACAACACCGGTGTGATTCAGGCTCAAACCATAGATCAGCAAAGCGGCACGATCAAATTGCTGGGCGATATGCAAAACGGAGTCGTGAACGCGGGCGGCACGCTGGACGCCAGCGCGCCTTATGGCGGTCACGGCGGTTTTATTGAAACATCTGCCGCAAAAGTTGCCATAAGTGACAGCCTATTCCTGACCACCGCAGCAACATCAGGGGCAACGGGGCTTTGGCTGATCGATCCGAAAGATTACACCATTGCTGTTTCAGGCGGTGACATTACCGGAGTGTTGTTAGCACAAAAACTGCTGACCACGAACGTCAGCATTTTAAGCAGTGACGGACTCTCGGGCACGCTGGGTGATATCAACGTCAATACCGCTGTGCATTGGGCCGCAGCCACCACGCTGACCTTGAATGCCGTTCACGATGTACTGGTCAACGCCCCGATCACGGCTGATACGGCCGGTGCTCATCTTATGCTTATCGCCGGAAACGATATTGCTACCACCGGCACACTGAACGTAGTCGCGGCAGGTTCAGGCATTACGCTTACCGCCGGCCACGATGTGCGCATCGGCGGTGACATCACGGCAACCGCCGCCAATTCCGTTCTCGATATCAGCGCCGCCAACAACCTCATCAATAATGCGGCGATCATGGCGGTAGCAGCGGGCACGACGATGACCCTGCATGCGGGCAACGATTTTAATTCGGTCGGTGCCATCACGGCCGTCGCGGCTAACACCGCCCTCAATGTCACGGCCGGGCGAGATGTGATCGTCGGTGCGGCCATCGCGGCGGTCGCAGCGGATTCTGTGATCAGATTGACGGCCGGCCGGGATGTGGTAACCATGGCAGCGATTTCGGCGGGCGCTGCGACCACGCTGATTGAAATGAATGCCGGACATAATGTGACTATTGTTGCCGCCGTTAGCGCACCGGCCGCAGGTGCCTCTATCCGGCTGATTTCAGGATTGAATGGCAACGGTCCGGGGAGCGCCAATGGCACCGTCACGCTGGCAGCAGCGGTCACATCGCCTAATTTGACCGTTCGTTTTAATCCGGACGGCTATGCCAATACCGCCGCCGAAATCGCCGCCTATCCGGCACTTGCCGATGCAAAAGCCTGGGTGTATTTGCAGGGCAACAACAAAATCTACGATGGCGGTAAAGCTGCCAGTCTGAGTTTGAGCGGCACGCCATCCGCAGCACTGGCTTTGCTTCCCGGTACCGCCAGTTTTATCGACAAAAATGCGGGTCTGGCCAAAGCCATCAATTTTGCCAATTACGCCTTGACGGGTAGTGGTCAGTACTCTCTGTTCGCAACGACGGGAACTGCTACGGCGAACATTACTCAGCGTGTCTTGAGCATCACCGCCACCGGCAGCGACAAGGTCTACGACGGCACGACGACCGATACTGTGTCGCTACGCGATAACCGGATCGCGGGCGATGCACTGAATTTAAGCTATGGCAGTGCGAATTTTACCGATCCTAACGCAGGTTCAGGCAAGTCCGTCATGGTCGGCGGCATCAACCTGAGCGGTATGGATGCCGCTAACTATAGTTACAACCGTATTTATGCCGCAATGGCCAATATTACTCCGGCACCTTTGACCATTACCGCCGCTAATGCCAGCAAGATCTATGGACAGACGCCGACCTTGAGTGCCTTCTATGCGCGGGGTCTGGTCAACAGTGAAACCATAGGCAGTGTGACCGAGACTAGCCCCGGTACGGCCGCCTATGCCGGTGTGTCGGGTAGTCCTTATGCGATTACCCCGGGCAATCCCTATGGCGGGAACTTTACTGCCGCCAACTATCGCATCACTTATGTAAACGGTGTTTTGTCGGTGAGGCCGGCAGGACTGCTGGTGACGGCGGCTGATGCAACCAAGATTTACGGTCAGAGTCTGCTCTTGAGCGCTTTTACCGCTGATGGTCTGGTGAACGGTGAAACGATAGGCGCGTTTACCGAATCGAGTCCCGGGGCTGCCGCGAATGCGCAGCCGGGTTCCTATGTCATCACGTCCGGGCCGGCAGGAGGAGGGGGTTTTACCCCGTCGAATTACACCATCGTTTACATCAATGGTGCTTTGACGGTATTGCCGCTCACCGTGATTCCCGCGCCTTGATCAGGTGTAGGTTTCAGTATGTCAGTTTTCAGAAAACTGTCTCGGTAATGTGTGCCAGCGAACAAACAGCAGCATCAGAGTCGGTGAGTATGACTATATTGTTCTAAGGGAGTCATAACATGTTGAATATATCCACCTTACGCCTGCCGGTTGCAGCCCTGATGCTGGCAGCTTCCGGGATGGCTTGCGCGGCCTCTGCCAGCACCTATTTTCCGGTCACCGCTTCCGTTTCGCAAAACTGTTCGATCAGCACTATTTCCGCTCTGGCTTTCGCGGCCTACGACCCGGTGGGGACCAATGCGACCGCCGCGTTAAATTCTACCGGGCAGATCAGCGTCGCCTGCTCCAAGGGCGCGGCCGGATTGACGATAGGAATGGATGGCGGCACGCACGGACTGGCAGGTCAGCGCCAGATGTTGGGGGGAACGGCTGCCGGCATGCTGCAATACAACATCTTTCAGCCACCCGGCAATGCACCTAATACAGCTTGCACCTTTCCCGGCACCACGGCGTGGACCGCGATCGGCACAGGATTGCTGACGCTCACCAGTTCACCGACCAAGGTTTCCCGTCTGTACAACGTGTGCGGCACGATCCCCGGCGGGCAGGATGTCGCCGCCGATACCTATACCGACACGGTCGGCGCGACCATTAATTTTTAGTCATGGAGACTACTTTGAAAAACTCGATCTGTAATCCGAATATCAGCGCTGCTTTGCAATTGAACGCGCGTCCTGGTTGGCTGATGGCTTTTGCGCTGCTCATCCCGTGTCTTACCAGTGCTGCTGGCTGGGAGATAGACCCGATTCGCGTTGAGTTGTCGGCAAAACAGCCGACAACGGCGGTCACGGTCAAGAACGAATCCGATCAACCCACCACGATACAGATACAGGCGGTTTCCTGGTCACAGAAAGAAGGGAATGATATCTATAGCGCAACCAGTGAATTGATTGTTTCGCCGCCTATCGTGACTATCGCAGCGCATGGTGAACAGGTGCTGCGGGTAGGATTGCGCCACAAAGTCAATAAAACGGTCGAATCGGCATATCGCATCAATTTGCAGGAATTGCCATCCCCGCCGACTCCTGAATTTTCAGGTGTCAAAGTTGCGCTGCGCATCGGTTTGCCGGTATTTGTACAGCCGAAAGCAGGTAAAACTGCACCGAAAACTGCATGGGCAGCGGTGCGACAAGCGCCGGGCGTGTTAAAAATATCACTGACTAATCAAGGAAATACGCATATACAGGTTTCGGATTTTTCGGTATATGCAAAGGGGCATGAAGCGGCGATCGCGAGTGAGTCGGGCACCAATTATGTGTTGGCTGGCCAGAAGCACGAATGGCTGCTGAAGACCAATGGATCAGAGCAAATAAACGACGGACGTTTACATCTCAAGGCCTACACCGATGCGGCCATCATTGAAACTGAGCTTGTGCTGGAACAACCATAGCGGGCTCGCATGGCTGATCGGTACAGTGTGCTTTGCCTGTAGCGTCGCCGAACCCGCTCTGGCAATAGATGATGCGGAGGGGGGCGCGGTGCAGGTGGCATCTAGCGCTACCCAAAAGCTCAAAGAGCGACTGTTGCAGGTTGATATCGATCTGCAACAGCTCAATGAAACCGTGCTGGTGCTCGAAGATGAAGCAGGCTTGCTGTATTTGCGGGATCAGGATTTGCAGCGCTGGCGTCTGCGTCTCCCCAAACCTGACACGGCCATCGCTTATTTGGGTGACCATTATTATCCGCTCACCGCCATTTCAGATGTGACGCCCGATTACGACCCGAAAACATTGACGCTGATGATCAAGGTAAAAGCTGAGGCCTTCACGGACACTGTGCGTGCGCTGCGCTATAGCAACATTCCTCAGGCGATCAGGCCGGATCCGGGCGGATTTCTAAATTACGATTTGTTTGTCGCACAATCACCGGGTGTCATGCAGCGCGCGGGTCAATTGGAGCTGGGATATTTTAATCGTATGGGGGTCGGTACCAGCTCGGTACTGGCAGAATCCATAGGTAGCAGTGCTCGCCTGACACGGCTCGATACCGTCTGGACTGCTGACAATCCGCAAAAACTGCAAACTCTGACGCTGGGAGATGCCATCACTTCACCGGGCAGTTGGGGGCGCTCAGTACGTTACGGCGGCATCAGGTTTGGCAGCAACTTCGGCACACAGCCCGGATTGTTAACCTATACCCCGCAAAAAGCGGTGGGTCAGGCAGTTTTACCCTCCACCGTCGATGTATTTATCAATAACGCGCTAGTCTCTCGCCAGCGAGTGCCACCCGGCCCGTTCTCTATCAGTAACTTGCCTGTCGTCAACGGTTCAGGGCAGGTGCTGCTGGTGGTTCGCGATCTGTTAGGACGTGAACAGATCATCAGCCAGCCGTTTTATGCCAGTCAGTCATTGCTACGCAAAGGGCTGGAGAATTATTCATACGAGCTGGGCAGTGTGCGCAACAACTTCGGTCTTAACAGCAATGATTATGGAGGCCTGATTGCCGCCGGCACTTACCGGCGAGGGCTGAACGAACATGTTACCGGTGAGTTGCATATGGAAGCGATGCAGGACCAGGCGACCGCCGGGGTGGGAGCCGATGTGTTGCTGCCGCAAATCGGTACCTTAAATAGCGCTATTGCAGGGAGCTACCGCAATAAAGTTCAGGGGACTATGGTCATGTTGGGTATCGATCGACAGGCTGATCCCTGGAGCGCGGGGATGCGCACGCAAATTAATAGTCCCACTTTTACGCAGACGGGTTGGCAGGCGGCGCAATTACCTCCGATACATCAAAGTCACGTCAACTTGAGTTACCAGGCTCACCGTGGCGGCTCCCTAGGCGCAGCCTATGTCTGGCAGCACAATCGCAATCAGCTAGATCTGCGTATCGTGACCCTTATTTACAGTGTGTCGCTGGGGAAATTCGGTTCGTTCACGCTCTCGGCGCTGCGTAATCTAACCGGGGATGTCAGCACCACAGTTTTTGCTCTGTTCAGCATCCCTTTGGAAGCCGCCACCAGTCTGAGTGTTAGCTCACAGTCGCTCACTCCGGCGGGCAATCTGATCACGGCCAGCTTGCAGCGCAACCTGCCGGCCGGTGCAGGGGACGGCTACCGGCTGCAAACGCGTAGCGACGGTATGAGAAAAGCCAGCTATCTGCGACAAAATAACACGGGCACTTATAGTGCCGATGTCGCGCAGAGCATGGGGGAGACGGCGATGCGTTTGAATGCCACGGGCGGCATCGCGGTACTGGGCGGCAACGCATTCATGAGCCGGCGCATCGAGCAGAGTTTTGCCGTAGTACGCATTCCGGACTATCCCGGCGTCCAGGTGCTGGCGGACAATCAACCCGCAGGCCGCACCAATGACGATGGCAATGCACTGATTCCGCGTCTGCGCGCCTACGACAGGAACGTCATTTCGATTGATCAGCGTGATCTGCCGCTGGATGCGGAAATCGGCACGCTGAAACTGGAAGTGGTGCCTTATTACCGCAGTGGCATCAGCGTTCCGTTTCCAATTAGACGTGCGCGCGCTGTTACGCTCACCTTGCAACTTGTGAACGGAAACCCTGTGCCGGTGGGGGCATTAATTAATATTAATAATCATATATATACAGTTGGCTATGAAGGGCAGGCGTATGTTGCAGGTCTGAATTCGGCTAACCATCTGCGCGTTTCCTGGGGTGACCAACACTGTGAGCTGGATGTCCCCTACATCGCGACGGACGACCCGCTGCCCGATCTTGGTGTGTTTATCTGTAAAGGGCAGGGGATATGAGCCTGTCCTGTCGTCGAAACTGGCAGTGGTACATAAGCCATATCGTCTGCTTATTGGTGTTGACCCCGGTGTACGCCGCGCCCTCTTGTTCGTTCCGATCCGTTTCATCCGTCAGTTTTGGCGCGTATGACGTTTTTTCTCCATTGGCCAATAACAACGGTGTCGGGAGTCTGAGCATCAAATGCACGGGCGGTGCCAATTCTGTCATTACCTTGAGTACAGGTCAGAGCAATAATTTTGCGAGTCGTGTGATGAGTAGTGGGGGGGATTTATTGAATTACAACCTGTATACCAGCACCGCACATGCGCAGGTGTGGGGCGATGGTTCATGCGGCAGCAGCGTTGCCGCCACCGTCAATAACGGCACGATCAACCTGAATATATTTGGACAGATACCTGCAGGACAGGATGCTGCCGTCGGTATTTACACCGATAACATCACCGTGACGGTCAATTTCTAAATTGGCTACGTCAAGTCTAGGGAGTAATTTGAAAATCCAAAAATATAGCACAATGAAATACTGCTCATTCAGTGTCACCCTAGCTCAGGATTTGTTGTTTTTATCCCGCCCGCTAAGCGGATAAATGATATGGAGCAGTGCTTGTGCCTGCGCCATGGCATCGCAATCTTTAAGGTTGCCGAACAGTGCCGCAGCCACTTGGGCGAACTCTCCATTTGCCAGCTTGCGGAAGATATTCCAGCCGACGCCTGTTATTTTGATAGAAAATTCGATGTCGTTATAAGTGAAAGTTTTCATTGTTGACCTTTAAAATTTGCGAAAAATTTTAATATTTATAATCAATTGGTTGTATAAATAATTGGATTTGCTCGGGTTTTCCCGGACAGAACAGCGAGCCGGGCGTGATGTGTTGGCAGGTGTGACGACAATACAGCCATGCGTGGTGCGGCATCGTGTGCAAACGCACATAGCAAGGATATTTCCCGTCGGTCGCTGTAAAAACGGCATAAATTACCGTGAACCAACAATGCACTGCGTGGGCGGGTAGTCATCGGGCAGAACGGCCATTGACCAGTAATTAATTTTGATGCATAGTGACCATTATGACCAGAATGGTGAGATGACATGATTACTCAAACAAGCGCCGTGACTTTTAGACAAAATCTGGGCGAAATGCTCAATCAGGTGCAGTACAGACACGACAGCATCGTAATCAACAAAGATGGCAGGCCGGTTGCTGCATTGGTTGATGCCAGGTTGTTCGAGCGTATTCGGCGCATGCAAGCTCGTTTTGATGCGCTATGCCAGCGTATTGAATCAGGGTTTTCAAACGTACCTGAGGAAGACGGGATTGCTGAAATTAATGCTGCTATTGAACTTGAGCGGGCATTAGCACGCACACCTAAGCGTTGAGTCGTCATGGCCACGTTGCGTGTAGTTCTGGACACAAATGTGCTTCTCTCGGGTATTGCTTATCCGGCAAGCGTGCCGGGTAAAATAGTATCCGCGTGGCGATATGGCTCGATAGAGGTTTTGCTGTCTGTTTATATCCTGGAAGAGTTGCGCCGCGTGTTGCCCCGACTGACTAACCGTCATGGTTTGACATCGGCGGAGATTGAAGACTTAGTTGATGCCCTGTCCTTGCAAGCGGAAATCATTGAACCGCTCCCTGTCGCAGATTCGGAGTTGCGTGATATTAACGATCAGCCGGTACTGGGCACTTTGCTGGCCGCACTTAAATTATCTGACGTGAACTACCTTATCACCGGTGATAAGGATTTGCTGGTGCTGGCTGAACGCTACCCAATCGTGACCCCGGCGAATTTCTGGGGATTGCATGCGGGATTCTGATCGGGAAGTGTCGTGAGGCGTGGGAACGGAGACCAGTTTGAGCAAAAAAATTATCGCAACAGTATCTCACCATGAGCGTGAAGTATCTGAGTTACGTGCAGATCGCGAACTGGCTGTTGAATACATGAAGCCGCTATGGAGTCGCTCGATAATCCTGATGACCGTGCAGCTGGACTCCTTGGGCTACGCACGGTCGCCGAAGCTTATGGCGGGCTTGGAGCTGTTGCTGCTGAAGCTGGATCAGCCGGGAAACACTTTGTCGAACCCTGTCTGCCAAAGGTATCCGACCCTGAAAACATTGCTGGTAGTGCTAAAAGCCGTTGGCATGAAGCTATCAGTTGAACCGAAGCATCACGCCGCCGCATAGCTGATGTCGTTTGGCAGTAAGTGACCATATTCTAAATGCCGTTGGCGCCAATTTGGCGACAGTGATACACTTGCTTCGAATTTGAGTGGAGGAATGTGGGTACCGCCAAACAGGATCGCATCGGAGCGCGTGTTCCGCATGAAGTCTATACAACGTTGTGCCGCGCTGCCGAGCTTACAGGGGCAACGGTGAATCAGTTTCTGGTGCAGTCTGCACTGAAAGAAGCGCATGCCGTTATTGAGCGCGAAGAATTGACGCGTCTGACGTCACCGGACTGGAGCCGGTTGATCAGTTTGATGGACAATCCACCGGAACCCAACGCAAGGTTAAAAACTGCCATCACCCGTTACCAGACCGCGCCATTGACGAACAGGCGGCAAGTTACTACAGGCGTTTCGGATTCGAATCTGTACCGGATAGTCCGCTGCTGCTGTTTCTCTCTGCGGCATCCGGTTTTTGAGCCCGCCATTGGCCCTATGGCAAGAGTAAGTACAAGCATCAGATGTTAAACTGAACGCGCCCGCACGAAAATTAAGCAGGCGTTGCTGAACTGATTCCCCGCCTAGGCGACCCGGACCGCGTTAGCGCAAAAAACATTGACGGTTCCGCCACGCAGTTAGCTGCAAGGGAGTCGGGCGATGACTGATAAAACATCCTGATTCGCCATCAAGTTCAGCTGCGAAAAAGGCCGTCATTGCGACCGAGAGACACAAAGTGTCGTGGAGGGCAATAATCCAGAGGTTTTGCCCGATCTGACTGGATTACCACTTACTCGCGGCTATAGGCATGACGGCATTTCGGAGAGCTGTGTACCTCGCGGCAGTCGGATGACGATTTAATCAGCGCATCCACGGGGGGCAGTTTTTTTCGCGTAATATAACGCATCACAGCGGCAAAGGAGTCGGGCGATGACAGATAAAATATTGATTGCATCCGTGGCGCAAATCGAATCGAAGATATTTTTGATTCGCGGTCAGAAAGTCATGCTGGATGCCGATTTGGCAGAACTCTATGGTGTGGAAACAAAGCGACTCAATGAACAGATGCGCCGCAATATTGAACGTTTCCCGGAAGATTTTATGTTCCGCTTGAGTGCTGAAGAAAAAGCCGAGGTGGTCGCAAATTGCGACCACCTCGTTAGGCTCAAGTATTCACCTACCTTGCCGTATGCCTTCACAGAACACGGCGCGCTGATGCTGGGCAACGTATTAAAATCAGATCGCGCAGTAGAAGTCAGCCTCATGGTAGTGCGCACCTTTGTGCAGTTAAGGCAAATGCTGGCCTCCAACGCCGAACTATGGATAAAACAACTAGCCATTCGACTAAGCTGCCAGAATACGGCAGCCAGTCGCTGGTTATCGCGTAAACTGGCTGCGCTGGAAAAGAACTACGACATCAAATTTAGAGCGGTATTTGATGCCATCCACGAACTGAAATTTTTTGGTTCACGAATGGGGGCTTGTTGAATTTGTGGTCGTCAATCCAGATTTTAGGTGGCAGATGCCGGGGGCGCAACGGTTAAAGGATTTTCTTGAGGGAAATTCGCTTGATTGAGAAGCGAACAAAATGGCAGTGTTTATTTTTCGATTTTAAAAAATATTTCGGCAAAATTGACAAAGGTAAGCTTGTTGTAAGGTTCATCTGTTACTGTAGCGTCATAATTCTGTTTACGTAGTCCGCCGTTACAAAATTGCCCTGCTTTGTGCTAACTTCAAGCCCTATGAAATCAACCAACGAATATTTTTGCAGTATTGGCACCACAGGACAACTCCACGCGCTTAGCTGTTGTTTTCATTTTTGATTATGCTGGCTCTGCTGCTGCAAAAGAACGCGGAAATCAAGCTCTCCTGAATCGAGCTTGCGAGTGTTTATGCCAACAGCCCCATTGAATCTGCTTCTAAAAATGGCCGTTGTAGCTGGTGTGGAAACGGCTGTCCGACTGCATATCCGTCGTGGTGATGATCTGGATGCTCGAGACAATGCTGGTTTGACCCCGTTAATGTTGGCAGCTAGTCGTAATAAAGCCAATGTCTGCCGTCTTTTGTTGGCTGCTGGAGTCAACCCTGATTTGGTGGATCCTTCCGGTCGCAATGCTCTTGCCATTGCCCACGCTGCAAGTGCTTTCGAAACCGCCTCCGTTATTGTCGAACATGCCAGCACCAGAAAATCTTCGGTACAGGATGAATCTGTTGTTGACGATTTTTCTATCCAACTAAACCTAGTAAACATGTTGGAGACGTCTGTTCATATTATTGAAGACATCGAAACACAGAATGCCGCTCGGGGATCTTCTAGGGAAGAGCCAGAAGTAGACATGAGTGATGGAGCAGCACTCCCTGCCGCTGCAAATGTCGCTGTAAAAATCGATGATGTTTGTCGGGAGCAGGGAGAGATATCTATTCGAAACGATATCGTGATGGACTATTCCGACGAGGAAGTAAGCTTCCTTGATCTTCCTGCATGGGAGGCGGAGGAGGATAAACCTCCTCCAGCAGGAGACGAAACCTTGGTCGAAGCGGCTACGATGCTTCATATGGCTATTGTCATGCATAAACTAGTCGATACAGCGGAGGACTGGAGCGATTTCGATCTCTTTCTTCCTGAGTTCGCGGTTCCATTGCTTCAAGCCAGCGACGAAGATGGACGTGTCTGTTTGCGCCATCTCTTTTTAAGGGCGCTCAGGGAAGGAAGCGTGCCTGAATTAATAGTTCATGATCTTTGTGATAGTTCGAATAGTTCGCCAAACGATGCCGTGGAAGCTCTGGTAAATCTGGCTCTCCACGATATGGGGGCAGAAACTGATGAGCGGTTGGAAATTGATGAGCCATACTTCTCCCAAAATGTCAGCGCTGAGGAAGAGAGTAACCTATCCGATGTACTCGCATTTCTAGACGATGTTTCGTCGGGTAGAAACGAGCCGCTCAGGTTCTACCAGCATGACATCAGGAATGTAAAACTGCTGACGCGGGAAGGTGAGATAGTGATTGCCAAGCGCATCGAAGATGGGCTCCGGCACATGATTCAGGCCATGTCTGCTTGCCCGGTGCTCATTGCTGAAATACTTGCTCTGGCAGATAAAGTCGCCTGTGATGAGTTGAGCATAGATGAGGTGATCGACGGCTTTATCGATGTTGAATCCGATGGAGCGAAGCTTGCTATAGAGAATGTGGTGGCTGAAGACGATGAAGATGACGAGGGGCGAGCAATACTTGCTGCGGCAGATCTGGCACAACTCAAAGTAGATGCCTTGGAGCATTTTTCTGTCATATCCAGTCTTTTTAGTCAGATGGGCAATGCTCGTGAAAATTTCGGCCACAAGAGTCAGCAATACATCACACTGCAAGAACAGATATCTAACGAGTTGATTCTATTCCGCTTTACCACCAAACAAGTTCATGCTCTGTGCGGTACCATTCGAAATCTGGCTGAAGAAGCCCGTGAACATGAGCGCGGTATGATGGAGTTATGCGTTACAAAGGCGAATATGCCCAAAACCGACTTCATCAAGGCGATCGCGCAAATCCATGAAAACCCAAACTGGGTGCAGCAGGAAATAGCAGCTGACCATCCTTATAGTACCGCGTTGTCTTTTTGTCAGGGTGCCTGCCTTGAGCGGCAGGAAAAATTGCTGGATCTGCAATGGCGTATCGGAATACCATTAAAAAGCCTTGAAGAGGTCGAAAAGAAGTTGTCGGAAGGAGAGGCTAAAGTTTTAAGGGCTAAACACGACATGATTGAAGCCAACTTTCGCTTGGTGACTTCCATTGCCATGAAATACAACAACCGGGGTCTGCCATTTCTCGATCTTATTCAAGAGGGCAATATCGGACTGATGAAAGCTGTGGACAAGTTCGAGTATCGACGTGGCTACAAATTCTCGACCTACGCCACTTGGTGGATACGTCAGGCTATTACTCGTTCCGTAGCCGATCTGGCACGCACCATCCGTGTACCCGTACATATGATTGAAAGCATTAATAAAATGGAACGAATTTCTCGTCAGATAATGCAACGTACGGGTGAGAAAGCGGATGTTGCAATGCTTGCGGTTGAGATGGAGATGACCAAGGAAAGTGTCCTCAAAATATTGAAGGTCACTAAAGAACCGATGTCACTCGATGCACTGATGGAGAATAGTGATGACCAAGATTTTAACGAACTCTTCGAAGATAAGGAGATGATGACGCAGTTCGATACCGTGTCGCAAGCTCAACTGGCAAAAATTGTGAAGGAGATTTTCGATTCGATAGGGCAGCGAGAAGCTGAGGTGCTGCGTATGCGTTTCGGAATCGATATGGACGACGATCACACGCTAGAGGAAGTCGGGCAGTATTTCGACGTAACCCGTGAGCGTATCCGCCAGATCGAAGCTAAGGTGTTGCGCAAGCTGAAACATCCTGCACGTTCTGAAAAATTGGAAACCTTCCTGACAGAAAAAACCAAGGAAACTATACGTTTAAAGGAGTTGAATGGCCAGCTTCCATCTGAGTCGGAAGAGTTGCTGGAATGCCTTCAATGAGTCAGAACGCGAATTTCAGAAACGCACCTCCTCGTGCTGGAGCAATGCTGGAAGCATTAAGAGGGCTCGGCTATACGACTGCCGCAGCGTTGGCTGATATTGTCGATAACAGTATATCGGCTGGAGCCACAGAGGTCAGGATAAGCTTTAACTGGAATGGCACTTCAAGCTGTGTTGCGGTGCTAGACAATGGTCGTGGCATGGATGACGCAACCTTAGAAAGTGCTATGAGGCTGGGGGATAGAAATCCTCTGGAAAAACGAGATTCGACTGATCTCGGGCGTTTTGGTATGGGGCTGAAAACAGCTTCATTCTCGCAATGCCGAAGGCTTACCGTAGCTTCAGTTAAAGACGGGGCCTCTTCATGTTTGCGCTGGGATCTTGATGCGCTTGCGAACCAGGCGAGCGGTGATTGGCTATTGTTTGAGGGGCCCGCTTCTGGCTCCGAGAAACTATTAGAGCCTGTAACTTGGATTAGTTCTGGCACCCTGGTTCTCTGGGAGACCCTTGATCGCATTGTTACCAGCGGCTTTGTTGCCGATGACTTCAATGACTTGATAGATCGTGTCGAATCGCATTTTGCTATGGTGTTTCACCGTCTCCTTGAAGGACCCCATGAGAGACTGAAAATCCTACTGAACGGTAAGCGAGTGAAGCCTTGGGATCCATTCATGCATGGACAGGCTTCGAAAACTTGGGAATCACCCGTCGAAAAGAAAAAGACTGATTCTGGCATTGTCAAAGTTGCTTGCCATGTATTGCCCCATCGAGACAAGCTTTCTCTTTCCGAATTTGAATCTGGTGGTGGCCCCGAGGGCTGGACTGCCCAGCAGGGATTTTACGTCTATCGTAATGAACGTCTACTTGTGGCTGGTGGTTGGCTCGGTCTTGGGCAGGGGCGTGCCTGGAACCGTGAAGAGGCCTATCGTCTGGCACGCATTCGTCTCGATATTCCCAATACAGCCGATGCCGAATGGAAGATTGATATCCGAAAATCTACGGCCAGACCTCCAGTATCGCTTCGTCCATGGTTGACACTAATAGCTGAGGATACCCGCGAACGTGCGAGGAAGGTTTTTGCTTACCGTGGCAGTCCTACTCCGGGTATTGGTAGCGGCACCGTCGAGCAGGCCTGGCGTTTGGAGCGTTCCAGAGCCGGGGTGAGATACAGGATAGATGAGAAGCACCCCGTAATTTCTTCCGTGCTTGATGCGGCTGGGCCATTGCTTCCTATGGTAAAGGCGATGTTGCGAGTGGTCGAGGAGACTGTTCCTGTTCAGAGAATCTGGCTGGATACTGCTGAAAACAAGGAAACACCGTTGACGGGATTTTCGGGGGAGGCATCAGAAAAGGTGGTTGCGGTATTGAATACTATCTACGCAGATATGGTGGGACGCAGGGGAATGTCATCTGCCAACGCCAAGAAAATGCTCGGAGCAACCGAGCCGTTTCAGAACTACCCAGCACTTGTGGCGGGATTACCCGACGAAGAACAAAGCTGAGGCGGGTGATAAATAAGGAAAATAAATGTCAGATATCCAGAAAACTTTCACTAAAGTCGTCAGCATTGCACAGACACTTCTTCATGGGGAGAAAGACAGCGCAGACATTACGCCCACTCTCATTGCGGAAAAGGTCGAAGTTGCTCTGGGGTTGATGTCAGCCACCGAGTCGGAAGGCTTCGATAAGCAGGCTGCTATAGGCGAACTCATCCGCAGGTTTAGTCTTTGGATAGGGCAGGACTCAGCCCTGCACGATGAGGTAGGGCACGTTCATTGGCTCGTCTCAGCGAGAAAGAAGGACTGGCGCTACTGGCAGCGATATCAGGAATTTCTGGAAAGAAAGATGTCGGCAAGGGCAGTAGATGCTCTGGATAAATCCACCGACAAAATATTGGCTCTGCTCGAAGACCCAAACCGAGACGGTGCATGGGACAGGCGTGGACTAGTTGTAGGTCACGTACAGTCTGGCAAGACTGGCAACTATTCGGGGCTTGTATGTAAGGCTGCCGATGCGGGTTACAAAATCATCATCGTGCTGGCAGGGCTTCATAACAACTTGCGTTCCCAGACACAGATACGGCTTGAAGAGAGCTTTCTCGGCTATGAAACTTCTTCTGTAGGTGAATTCGGCATACCTGTTGGTGTGGGAGTAATAGACAGTGACTCGAAAATACAGCCCAACTGCGCAACGACTCGGGCCGATAAAGGAGATTTCACCACCAAGGTCGCAAAGCATTTGGCAATCTCACCCGAGGAAAGACCTTGGCTGTTCGTTGTGAAGAAGAACAAGACGGTCCTTGAACGGTTGCTGAAATGGATACGTAGTCACGTAGCAGATGCGACCGATAGTAATACTGGGCGTAAATTCGTGTCGAATCTCCCACTTCTCCTGATAGACGATGAAGCCGACCACGCATCGGTTGATACGGGAGAGCAGCTATTCAACCCCGATGGCACGCCCGACGATGAACATCAACCGAAGGCCATAAACAGCCGTATCCGAAAGATTCTACATTCATTTGCAAAATCGGCCTATGTCGGATACACGGCCACACCTTTCGCTAATATCTTCATCCACCGCCGTAACGAGACGACAGAAGAGGGGCCGGACCTTTTTCCGCAATCATTTATCATTAATCTCGCCGCGCCGTCGACCTATGTTGGGCCTGCGCGCGTCTTTGGTCTTAACTCTCCGAATGGACGTACGGGGGGATTGCCCTTGGTGCGCGATATATCCGACCACGTAAGCGGGGATGGTTCGGGAGGGTGGATGCCTCCAAAACACAATAAGGAACATGTTCCACTTTATGCGGGGTTAGACTCGGTGCCACCCTCGTTAATGGAGGCGATCCTAGCGTTTGTTCTGGTCTGTGCAGTCCGCAACTGTCGAGGTCAGGCATCAGAACATTCCTCGATGCTCATTCACGTAACCCGCTTGAATCTGGTCCAGAATGAGGTCTATCGGCAGGTTGGCGAGGTCGTGAAACGCATGCGGCAACGGATAACGAGGAGAGTCGATCACGAGGTTTTAATCGATGACCTTCGCGCACTGTGGGAAAACGACTTCCTGCCGACCAGCGAGGAAATAATGTCACTTCTTCCACAGGAGGAGTGTCATACCGTAACCCCTTCGTGGGAGGCTATCTTAGCAGCTCTGCCTGATGTTTTATGCGATATCGATGTCAGGATGATCAACGGTACCGCCAAGGATGCGCTCGACTATGCTGAACATCAGGGCAAGGGATTGAAGCTCATCGCCATCGGTGGGGACAAACTTTCGCGTGGACTTACCCTAGAAGGCTTGTGTGTAAGCTATTTTGTCAGAACCTCTAAGATGTATGACACGTTGATGCAGATGGGGCGCTGGTTTGGATATCGTCCTGGCTACATTGACCTTTGCAGACTTTACACGACCGCAGAACTTGCTGAGTGGTTCGGCCATATTGCCGATGCGTCGGAGGAGTTGCGCGAGGAGTTCGATGCCATGGTCGAAAGTGGTGGAACCCCAAAAGATTATGGGCTTAAAGTGCAGTCTCATCCAATTCTGATGGTCACCTCTCCGCTTAAAATGCGCACGGCGGAAACACTCTTGCTCTCATATAGCGGAAACCTTGTCCAGACTGTTGCCATGTACCGCGAGCCGCCCGTTCTTCGTCGCAATCTGGATGCCACCAACCGGCTACTGAACGCTATGGGCGAACCAACGGAGCGAGGCCCTGTCAGGGGGCGCAACGAAAAACCAGACGAATGGAAGCGCTCTTTCCTGTGGAGTGGGATTGATGCGAACCTGATTGTCGATTTTCTTTCCTCGTTTTCGACTCATCCTAAAGCATCTAGGGCGAACAGCTCTGTCCTCGCAGATTTCGTGAGCCGGATGGTAGCAGCTGGAGAGCTTACATCTTGGACTGTAGCTCTTTTGGGGGAGGGAAAACCTACTAAACCATACGTTTTCGAAAATGGTTTGGAAATCGTCGCGATGCCACTCCGAAGTGACACCAATTTGGAGGACAGCTATTCAATCGGCGTTTTGACAGAACCTGGCGACGAAGCCATCGATATGGATTTCAATTCTTGGAAAAAAGCGTTTGACTGGACTTTGTCGGAATGGAAACCTGATCCGGCACGCAATCGCATTACGGAACCGATACGACCGAGCGGAAAGAAGGTCCGTGACGTGCGGGGACTTGGTCGGGATGACATCAAAGCGTCACCAGAGCGTGGCGTTTTGCTGCTCTATCCACTGAATCCAGAAGGTGCGGGTGAGTCAGTATCCAGCTCTTGGAGTGAGCCCATTATGGCCTTCGCCATCAGCTTTCCCTCGAGTAACTCTGAGGTGAAAGTGGCATACAAAGTCGATCATTTACTATGGGAGCAAGAATATGGCCCGGCCGACTGACGAGTTAGTTCTAGCGTGGAATTCGCTAGCGGGAGATGTTACGGTGGACGGCTGGCGGAGCATTTTCGTCACTCGCTCTGGATCTTGCGAGTTGCTAGCAGCCAGACGGTTTCCGGGAAATTGTGAATCTCTGCTTGCGCATTTTCCAACGGCAACGATTCCACTCGCAGAAAAATTGCCTGAAGGAGTTGGATTCACCATCGAACGAGTGGAGCCTCACGGTGATGGGAAAACTTGGTTAGCGTTGACAAGAAAAGAGTCGGGAAACATCGACTTGTTTATCGCGATGGTGGGCGATGTAGTGGGTGTGCTTGATCAGAATTTTAATACGGAGAACGAGCGGCAGCTTGCGAGCTTTCTCGGCAGAGTCAGGGCTTGGCAGGAGTTTATGCGCCGAGGTGCGCATGGGCTGGAACCCGAGGCTGAAATCGGACTTGTCGGAGAGCTGTCGTTCCTGATTTCCATGATCGACGCCGGGATTCCTGCCTCGTTGGCTGTGGAGTCTTGGGTTGGCCCTCTCGATGCCATTCAGGATTTCGAGCTGGGCACTGGTGCTGTAGAGGTGAAGGCAACGTTATCGACTGCTGGTTTTCCAGCCAAGATAGGCTCGCTAGAACAGTTGGATGACTTCATCCGCCAGCCGCTTTTCTTAGCTGGGATCCGTCTTTCCCAGACCGAATCTGGACAGAGTCTGCCAGATTTCGTCAGTCACGTCTGTGTGCTATTGAAGGGTAACGCTGAAGCGCAACGGTTGTTTGCCGACAGGCTTCTGGTTGCGGGGTTTTTTGATGCACACGTCGATAGGTATGTAAGACGATTTTCCATATTGGGTACGAGGGTTGTGGAGGTGGGAGAGGGTTTTCCACGCCTCATCCATGGGACCGTTCCGAACGGAATCAAAAGAGCAAAATACGAGATAGATTTCGACAGGGCAACTGGGGAAAATCTGGGGCCTGAAGCCGCATTTAAAAAATTAGGAGTGCTTTAAAAATGGATTTATCCGAATTCCTGTTGGAAACGCAGTCTGAAGTCAGAGCTCAGATGAACGATGGCAGCCCCTTTGCAGAAATGGTATTTTCTGAAGTGGTCATGCAGCACATGGCAGAAATCGGAATGACGTTCGAACCAGTGGTATGCCACTTCAACGGCAAGATCGGTAATGCCATCCTGCGTTTGAGCGGTTACGCGATGTCTGACGAGGCTGATCAATTGGATCTTTTCGTTAGCTTATACGAAGGAGTCGACGAACTCACCCCTGTTCCCGATGCGGATACTCGGATGGCTGTCGAGCAATGCATACGTTTTCTCAGCCTCTGCGCTGAAGGAAAGATGGCTGCAAAGCTTGATCCGTCTAGTGACGTCCTTTCGTTGGCAATCACCATTCAGGAAATTTACAACAATCTCGAGCAGGTCAGGGTTTTTGTCTTGACCGATAAAGTAGCCAAAGCTAAGAGCTTCAAGACTCGGGAGATCGCCGGGAAATCCGTTCGTCTTGAAGTCATGGACATCGAAAGGTTGTACCGCCACTGGTCTGAGGGGAAGCCGCGCGACGAACTGGTTGTAGATTTTATCGAGGTGTCAGGTTCCCCATTGCCCTGTGTATTCGTACCAGGAGAATCCAGCGAATACGACTATGCATTGACTGCGATTCCCGGCGAAGCACTACGGTTCGTCTACGAAAGGTTCGGTGCTAGGCTGTTAGAGGCCAACGTGCGCTCGTTTCTGAGTGTTAAGGGCAAAGGTGTTAATGTGGGGATACAGAATACCTTGCGAACTGCTCCAGGGAACTTCATGGCATACAACAACGGGGTCGTGCTCGTGGTGGACGAAATGAGGCTTAACAAAACTGTTGATGGGGCCACAGGTATTGCTTGGTTGAAAGGCATGCAGATAGTGAACGGCGGGCAGACAACGGCTTCGCTTTTTTTCGCTAAGAAAAAATTTCCAGAGATGGATTTAAGCAGAGTAAGGGTTCCTGCAAAAATTATTGTCATGCGCGAGCAGGATCCAGCTAAGGAAGAGGCATTAGTTTCTGACATCTCACGATTTGCTAACAGTCAAAACGCGGTTAGACAGTCCGATCTATCTGCTAACAAGCCATTTCACGTCGCAGTCGAGAAGCTCTCGCTGACCGTCTACTGTCCAGACGGCATCGGTCGCTGGTTTTACGAACGTGCTGCGGGCAGTTATAACACGCTTCTAAGTCGTGAGGGAACGACCCCATCTAAGCTGAAAGTCCTGAAGGAGGCTATTCCACCGTCAAGGAAAATCACCAAGACGGATCTGGCCAAATACATCAATGCCTGGGATATAAAGCCTGATGTGGTAAGTTTTGGCTCGCAGAAAAACTTTGATCGCTTCATGGCATCGCTTTCGGGTGTAGATGGTGAGGAAATCCCACTGCCCGGAGTCGCTGAATACAAGGCAATGATCGCCAAGACTAAGATATTCAGAGACACTCAGAAGCTCGTGCGCCCTATGTTTCAGGCATTTCAGGCGAACGTAGCGGCCTACGTCGTTTCTGTTCTTGCCGACAGGCTGGGGGATCGGATCGATCTAAATCGTATTTGGATTCGTCAGGGTGTTTCGCAGGAGTTGCTCTCACAGATAGCTATCTGGGCAAAAGAAGTCAACGACGTCCTCCACAGAACAGCGGGGGGACGTATGGTTTCGGAGTGGGCAAAGAAACCCGAGTGCAGGGAAGCCGTGATCGGTGCGACCTATTCCGAACCTGCTGATAACATTCCTGAGGTGCGTTGAGGTTATGATGGGCTTGTCGTTTTTTCAGAAATCTGAATCTTGATTTTGTTTAATATGCTGAGAAATCACATCGTTTTGTTGGTAGATATTGAGCTGAGCTTCAATCTCCTATTGTGAAGCATTATGAGATTAAGTTTTTTAGAAAAAATGGTTCAGGCAGAAAATGTACACAATATTTAGTTGAGGGATGAAAATGGCGCTTACAGATAGGAAAGTTGTTACATCAGCTATTCGAGCTAGGAGTCATGTGCTCAAGTTGTTAGGAGATGAACTCATCGGTGATGATGGGCTAGCGATATTTGAGCTTGTTAAGAATAGCTACGACGCTGACGCAAACGAAGTCAAAGTTATTCTGGATATCGAGAGTGGTTCAAAATCTAAGATTGTTGTTAGCGACAACGGGTGTGGCATGTCAATTGCAGACTTGGAGGAGAAGTGGCTAGTTCTTGCTACAGATTCAAAACGTGGTAGTGACAATCGCCACCGTAGTCCAATATTTCACCGTCTTCCCTTGGGCGAAAAAGGCATCGGTCGTATTGCGGCTTTTAAATTGGGGGATAAGCTGACTCTTACTACACGAGCTCAGAATGAGCACGAATGCCTAGTAACGGTAAATCTTCAAGAATTGTTGAATCAGGGCCCATATCTTGAGAACCTACAAGTTACGCTTAGAGAGGCTGATACTCCAAAAATTTTTAAAGGAGCGGCGACCGGTACGCATATGGAAATCAGCGCACTTAATCGAGAAGTGTGGAGCCGTTCTGACTTAAGGAAGATACTACGTTTGGTTACTTCATTGGCGAGCCCATTTGAAACCCCGGATAGTTTTTCTGTGGAATTTCAGGCACCAAAACGAGAAAAGGATATGGAGGGGATGTTGTCCCCGACTGATTTCATGGAGCAATCTATTTGGGAGTTCCATTTCAATTTGGATCACACTGGATTCTCGTGGGAGTACAAATTCAAACCGCCTTTTTGGAAAGGCGTTGAGAGCCACAGTGCCAAGAAAGTTAACGATTTACTGTTGCTGGATGAGCCTAAGGATAAAGATAAAAAGAAGGAGAAAGATGTACAGCCACTAGTATTTTCCTCTGAAATGCTTAAAGGAATTGGCCCAGTCGCAGGTGTCATTTATGCATTTTATCAACGACCAGAAGTATTAAAGGCATCTGGAAATCACAGTCAACTCAAGAAGTGGCTCGAGGATCAAACAGGTGTCCGAGTCTATCGTGATCGTATACGTGTTTTCAATTATGGTGAGCAAGGTGATGATTGGTTGGGTTTGAACGTTCGCCGTATCAATTCACCAAGTGGGAAATTTGGAGCCAATTCTGTTGTGGCGGCTATAAGCCTTTCACTAGAGGAAAGCGATAGCCTAAAGGAAAAAACAAACCGTGAAGGTTTCGATAATGGTGGTGGGTTCCTGCGATTCAAACAGCTGGTTCTCAGCATTTTTGAGAGGTTTGAAAAGGAAGCCCTCGATGATCGTGAGGCTTTGGATAACATAATTCGTGGTAAGGGTGGGAATGTAGAGACACCACCTAGGTTCATTGATGCTATAGAAAATCTAAAGGCGGGTGTGCGCAGCAAAAAAATTGATGCTTCTTTTAGTCGTGATCTTGAGGCAATTGAAACAGAATACGCACAGCTACGTGATGTGATGGTCAATGCGGGAACTGCTGGTTTGAATTTGGCCGTAATATTCCACGAGATAGAACGCGAAGTTGATGCATTAGCTACTGCCGTAGAGCGTGGTGTTGAAGAGAAAGTTATTAAGTCGCAGATTGAGCAGATATATTACATGCTTCACGGGTTTGCTCCTTTGTTGCGTAAGAACCCAACCAAAATGGTGTTTTGCAGTGAGGTGATTGAGCAAGCATCACGCATGCGAAAGAATCGCTTCCAATTCCATAAGGTGGTTTTTTCTGCTCCCGTTCTTTCTAAGGAAGAGCAGGATTTCAAAGTAAAGGCAGTTCCTAATCTTCTTGTCGGTGCCATAGGCAATCTGCTCGACAATGCACTTTATTGGTGTCAGGTAAGAAAAGAGCGTGATAAGCGAACCGAACCTCTTGCGATCAGGCTTGTGACTAGTTATCGCGAAGATGATGGTTCCGGCTTGATTGCGATTGTAGACAATGGCACGGGTTTCAGTGAAAAGGCATTGGCAAAGGGTAGTGCAGCCTTTTTCTCAGAAAGGCCAAGTGGTATGGGGCTTGGGCTATATTTTGCCAACCTTGTAACTGAGCAAATGGGTGGAGTGTTGACGCTGAGCACTGCGGAAGATCTTAGGGATGAGGTAGATGTGCCTGCAGCGTTTGATGGCGCAGCTGTTGTAATTCGATTTAAAGGGAAATAACAATGGATCTTGTGGCACCTGTTAGAGTTGTCATCGTTGATGATAAACCAACGCATCTTATCGCTATTGCCAACGGATTAACTTTGGCGGGCATTCCTTGTGTATGGCACTGGTACAACCCAGAAGACAACACGCTTGTACCTAGCCCCCCTGTGGGAGGGTATCCCCATCTTCGCATGCTTTTTACCGACCTTAATATTCGGGAAATGGTTGGCGCAAATAAAGAGGCTAAAACCTTGGCTGGGGTGCTGATGTCTGAAGTTTTGCAACCAATAGTTTCTCAGAGTGGAGGGCCATACTCGGTAGTTCTTTGGACTAACGTTGAGGGGGCTGCCAATGATGTTGGTGAAATTATTTCAAGCCGGATTGATGCTGACGGAATTGATGTAGAAGAGAGGCGGCCACAACCTTTGGCTATCACGGTTCTTCCAAAGAGAGAATTTATTGCTGGCTATGGAACCGATGTCGATAAGCATGTGGCTCGCTTGCTTGTTGAGTCTGCTCAAAGTGCCGCGCGCCTAAAAGAGCTTGTTGTAGGTGCAACATCTGCGAATGCGCAATTACGTTTGGCATGTGCTTGGGAGTCGCGTGCAAGTATGGCTGCGATGGAAACAGTTAATGCTGTTTATGATGCAGCTATTGAAGATGGTCGGACTACGAATCGCAGTCCGACTGAGTCATTGCAGAAGATTTTTTCCAAAATTGCGATTGATGCACTTGGGGCAAAAAATGCTAAGGACGATCCATCTAGGGCACTCGATGAGGGATTAATCGATATATTTGTGGATGACATGCGGTCTTCTGAAGTCGATACGGACTATGAAGCCGTGTTACATACTGCACTGGATGATGTGCTTAATATAGCACCGCCGAAGGTATCATTACTTGCACGGAGTCGACTTAATACATTCCTGCAAATCGAGTACCCACCACGAGTTTCTTCAAGAATTGCGAGAGGTTCTGTTCTATCAATGGCGGGAGTTGAGTTTGAAAAATTTACTGGTATAAAAGCAAAAAAACTTCTTTGGGATGAGTTTTTAACGCCTACGAATATTTTATGTGAAGAATTGAATGGATTAAGAGATGCCGGAAAAACGGATGAGCTTATTCAGCAGCGATATGATTTTTGCGTTGCAAATAAACAGCGGGTTGAAGATGAATCTAAAGTTATGATTCTTGAAATTGGAGCTGATTGTGATCATGCGCAACGCAAACAAAGAACAATTCGTTTTTTATGCGTTGCTGAGGTTCCGTTGGAGTTGGCCAATTTTGTTTATCCAAGTTATGCCCCAGAAAAATTGAAACATGATGCACTTTTACTGCTTGGGCCATGGTCAATTAATTCGCGCGATGTAATTCTAGTTGCTTCGGTTAAACGCTTCGCGATTCAACAGGTTTGGGAGCGTGCTGTTCACATGGATGTAAGGTATAGACTTAGGAGGCCTTTAGTTGACTTGCTATTGCATAAATACTCAACTCATTCAACTCGCCCCGGTATAATTTCAATTTCCGAGTAGTTGCTTAACTATCGCGGCAATGTTTGTGGCCAGTAATGGTGGTACAGCATTACCAACCTGGTGAAATTGTTGAGTACGATTTCCTTGGAAAAAATAGTTATCTGGAAAAGTTTGTAGTCTCGCAGCTTCGCGAACAGTCAGGCTGCGGCACTGTGTTGGATCCGGGTGGATAAAGTAGTGCCCATCTTTTGAAATATGGCTGGTAATGGTGGTTGCAGGCTTGTCCTTCAGTTGCACTCTGAATCGATCAGAAAATTTTCCTGTTTCCCAATTGGCATGATTGGGACGTAGTCCAGCCAAGCTGAATTCCTCATGCCCTTTTGGGGAATGTTTGAATGTCTCAGCGAATGCGGCGGCATAAAGATACCGACGCAAATCTCCTTTCATATGTCCGCGAGTCTCATGGTTTAACCATACCCTAAGTTTACTGTCCTCATACCACTTATCAAGAATCGTTTTTCCTTTGAGTGTCTGCGAACTGATCGGCTCTCTGAGACTTCCAGAGCCAAGCTCTGAGGAGATTTCACCCGCATATCTTTTAAGAGTGGCGCTTAGTTCATCTAGGCTCTTATCTTTTGACGATTCTCGCAGGAGTTCCATAAGGTGCTGCTGTACGATGTCAGCCCATTTTTCCTGACTATCTGCTTGCTTGCTCAGCTTGCTCCGTAACTTGGGCAGCTCGTGCGTTACGTTATCGAAGGATAGACTTTCGAGTTTCTTGAGATGTATGGGGGAGGCGTCAATATCATCCCTGATGCCAAGCAGAATTACGCGATGACGTGCCTGTGGTATGCCATAGTCCTCGGAACGAATTATGAAGTCTCTGGGGTCGATGTTTTCAATTTTCGATTCGCTGTCAAATACTGTATCGCTGACAAGTGAATGAATTCTGTATCTGTGACCAGTGACCGTTCCAAAAACCTGGTCAGGATTTTCCAAGTCTTTGAGTATGGTATGAAAAATACGTTGCCCGTTAATCTTGGCAGAAAGGATACCTTTGACATTTTCCATGACAAAGACAGCCGGTTTGTAGCGATGAATGATGCGCAGATATTCTTTATATAGGTAGTGGCGGTGATCTTCCTCAGCCACATAGTTTGTTTTGCCGCGATTCCGTGCGCGACCAACAAGCGAGTAAGCCTGACACGGCGGCCCGCCAATCAGGACCCATGGCTTTGACAGGTCGCTGGCAGCTTTATCTAGGATCGCATTGAGTTCATCATCGCCTTTTTCGGTGCCTAGCGTTATTTGTCTGGCTTCTCGCCCGGCCTCTTCCCAATCTGATTGTGTGTCGTCATCATATGGGATGGAAGTTTCACCATTGCAGTAACGGTAGTAGCTTTCCAGTGCTTGCTCGCCTTTTCCTCGCAGGATTCTGTAGAACGAGCGCAGTCTTAACGTGCTATGTGCAGACGCCTCCATCTCGGCAGAGACGATGGTCTTGAATATTTTGCCACCGTCGATGGATGAAAATCCTTCTCCAAGCCCGCCGGGGCCGGCAAACAGATCAACTATGGGGATAGGTGCAGAGTGTGGCATGAATTTTTTCAGGTTAGTGTTGCCGTAATTTTGTGAGACTACTAGGAATGATAGATATAGTCGACAAAAAAACACGATCCTGATGAGATCTTAAATAGCGGGGTACAGCTACATCGTGAGTTTGATTGAATACTTGAAGGTGTGAGCTATTGAATACAACTCCCAAATATTGATGTAATATCTATTCATTATTAATTCAATATGCTGGCGGGTTTATCCAAAATGGCACTCCATGAATCTGTTTTCAAATTGCTGAGGGACGGCCCGAAGCCCGCCAAAGCCTTGTGCGAGCAGCTTGGTGTCAGTCAGCCGACGTTCTCTCGATTGATGGCAGGGCAGGGAGTATCCATTCTCCGCTTCGGTAAGGCGCGCCAGTCACAGTATGCACTTCGGCGTAAGCTGGGTGCGCACGCAGATTTTCCACTTTACCGAGTCAGCGCTTCTGGAGAATTGCAGCAGTGGGGCGTGCTTTATCCGATCATGCCTGAAGGATATCTGGTTGAAACTTGGCCGACATCAACTTGTGAAGCAAGGTTTGATCTCCATCCGGGGCTGCCCTGGTACTTGCAGGACATGCGTCCGCAAGGATTTCTGGGACGTTCCTTTGCGCGTTATCATGGGCCAATGTTGGGATTGCCCGCTGATCCTACTCGCTGGAGTGATGACCAGACGTTGCTCGCCTTGGCAAATACCGGGTACGACACGCCGGGCAATTTGATGGTCGGTGAAGAATCCGCTTCTCATTTTCAGACGCGCGCGCTGTTTTCATCTCAGGAAGAATCTGCAGCGCCGATTCCGGCAGAGCAGCGGTTGCAGCAGTATCCAAAATTAGCACGACTCGCGTTGGCGGGTGAGGTGGTCGGTTCATCGGCGGGGGGAGAGCAACCTAAGTTCAATGTTGAAATATTGCGTAAGGGTTTCCCTGTTCAGGTTATGGTCAAATTCACCGCACCGCAGGACAACGCAGCGACGCTACGCTGGCGCAGTCTGCTGATTTGCGAATACATCGCTTCTCAGGTGCTGGGTGATTTATTTTTTTGTAGTGAAAGTGAATTGCTGAGTGCAGAAGTGGATGGATCGCCTCAGTTGTTTTTGCAGGCTTTGCGGTTTGACAGGGTAGGCCGGCTGGGGCGGTCAGGTGTCGTTTCGCTCAAGTCACTCGATGATGAGTTCGCGGGGCTCGCAGCAGAGTGGCCGAAGATTACCGCCGAGTTGGTGCGAGCGGGGAAACTGAGTGCAGACGTGCATCAGCAAGTACAAAAGTTGTACGTATTTGGCGTGCTGATCGGCAATGCCGATATGCACACCGGTAATCTTTCGTTTTTTGTGGATGACGTCACTAAAGCCGCGCCTGAATATACTCTGGCTCCGGTGTACGATATGTTGCCTATGTCATTGGCACCGCGCCCGTCCGGGCAGATTCCTGATGCGTTAGCTATACCGAAAGTGGGGGTGAATCCGCCATTAGCCATCTGGTTAGAATTGTTGCCGCTGGCAATCCGCTACTGGCACCTGGTGGCCGAGCATCCTGATATGTCTGACGATGTACGGAGTATGGCGCAGAAGCAGGCCGATCTTTTATCGCGTAGCGTCATTTTTTGATGACTTAGGGAGAGGCTGGATGCGATCACAGGATCGATAGCCACTCAACAAGGGGCAGCTTCGATTGATTCTGGTTAAAAGATAACACTTGCCCGGTATGCGCAGATCAAATAGGCAATGATGGCCCGTTTATTTTGCCAGTTGAATGGCGATATCGCCCAGCGATGAAAACATCGCCGTCAAAATAAGCTTGTCTGTATCACGCTGGTTGTATTCTGGCATATCCCAATTCAAGACTTTGCGATATTTCCCTACCAAACCCAACATATCCGCGACAATTTCACGGCGGTGTGCATCCAATTCCAGTTGCTGAACTTTGCTCATGATATTTCCTTGTTTGTGAGTTTGTGAGTTTGTGAGTTTGTGAGTTTGTGAGTTGGTGACCGACCATTTCACCGGAGGAATGCCTCTGGCGTTGTCGCAATTTATTGGATTACCAAACGTCATTCTGTGCGTTAACGCACGCAATTGTTGCTGTGCCATCGATCCCTGACGGGTATGTGCGCTGACGTACAGAACCTTGTCGCTGCCTGCGTATACTTCGTGAGGAATCACTGGAGATTAACGATGCGCTTACCGGAAATATGTGAACTACCGTTGCGCAAAGTGTCCGGCGCGGCTTGGGGCGTCTTTATGTGGCGTGTACTGGCGGTACTTGTGCTCGTCACCCTGCTAATTCACTGGACTTGGGTGCTATTCGTGCCGCGCAGCATATCGGTATTACCGGCCGTATTTCCACCGTCCAACGCTCATGCAGAACAACTGTTTGGCAGTGCGCAGCCCGTTTCTGTGTCAGCCGTTGCAAGCGTGATGCCCAATGTCAGGCTGGTTGGGGTGTTTGCCGGGACGCCAGGCTTTGCGGTACTGGAACTGGATGGTAAGCGTCAGCTGGGTCTGGCGACGGGACATGACATCGTCGCCGGAGCGAAACTGGTCGAAGTGGCTAAGGATCATGTGGTGATTGAGCGTGCAGGGGTGCGTCAGCAAATACTGCTGGCACGCCCTGAATTAAAAAATATTGAATTAAAACAGAATGTTGCATTGAAATAGTCGCAGGTTCAGTGTGTGCCGACCGGCAGTGCATGAAACGAAAATTTTCTAGGGGTATTTGATGAATTGGTTGGCACGATGGGTGTTAGGCGGTGTGCTTGTCGTGTCGGCCATGGCGAGCCAAGCGGAAGAAATGATTTCGCTGAATTTTGTGAATGCGGATATCGAAGAGGTGATACGCGCCGTCTCGCAAATTACGCAGCGCAATTTTCTGGTCGATCCTCGCGTTAAAGGCAATATCAATATTGTCTCGGCCACGCCGATTCCGGCAGGTTTAGCATATGACACGCTGCTGTCCGCCTTGCGTTTGCAGGGATTTGCGGCGGTAGAGTCGAACGGGGTGACTAAAGTCATGCCGGAGGCGGATGGCAAACTTTATATTCCCGGTATCGGCGAGAAAAACGGCAGCAACGATAAACTGATGACGCGCGTATTTATGCTGCATCACGAGTCGGCGGTGCAGATGGTGCCTATTTTGCGTCCCCTGATCGCGCCCAATAATATTGTGCTGGCCTATCCCAATAACAATGCGCTGGTGGTGACCGACTATGCCAGCAATCTCAAACGCATCGAGCAAATTGTCGCTACGCTGGATCAGGCCCCGGTCGCGGCAACCCTGGTCATACCGGTGAAATATGCTTCGGTGATGGATCTGGCGCAAACCATCAACCGCCTGATGATGGATGGTTCGCTGGTCGCGACAGGATCGACCGATGCCAGTCAGCGCTTTATGCTGATGGCGGATGCCCGCACCAATAGTCTGTTGCTCAAAACCGATAGTCCGGTTCGCATCAAGCGGGTGCAGGAACTGGTGGAAAAGCTCGATATGCAAACCAGTGCGCCGGGCAATATACACGTGGTCTATCTGAAAAATGCCGAGGCCGCGAAACTGGCGATCACGCTGCGCGCCGTGTTGAGCGGGGATACCGCGTCTGTGGCAGCGACTCCGGGCACGTCCAATTTAACAGCTGGTTCGCAGGTTGCGCTGGCTACACCGGTTATGACAGGGGGGATGATACAGGCGGATACCGCCTCGAATGCCTTGATTATTACCGCGCCGGACGCTGTTTATAACAATTTGCGCGCGGTGGTGGAAATGCTGGATATACGGCGCGCGCAGGTGTTTGTCGAGGCGCTGATCGCCGAGGTGACGTCCGATAAGGCGGCAGAATTCGGTATTCAATGGCAGGCGCTCAACGGCATCAATAGCCCCGGTGCCAACATCATAGGCGGCACAAATTTCGGCACGACGGGAGCCGGGGGCGCTGCTGGCGCCGGTGGCGGCAATATCATCAGTGCGGCGGCCAACATCGGCACGGTGGGGCAGGGACTGAATGTCGGCATCGTCAGAGGCACCACGACCATCCCGGGGCTGGGCACCGTGCTCAATTTAGGGATGCTGGCCAGAGTCCTCGAAAATGATGCCAAGGCCAATATTCTTTCTACGCCGAATTTGCTGACGCTGGACAACGAAGAGGCAAAGATCATCATCGGGCAAAATGTTCCTTTTATAACAGGCAGTTATGCTCAGACTGGGACTGCGGCGACCGCGTCCCCGTTTCAAACCATCGAACGTAAGGACGTCGGACTGACTTTGCGTATCAAGCCGCAGATATCTCAGGGTGGCACGGTCAAGTTGCAGGTCTATCAGGAAGTCTCCAGCGTACAGTCTCAGACTATCAATAATGCCGCCGGCGTCATCACCAACAAGCGATCGCTCGAATCCACCGTGCTGGTCGAGGAGGGGCAGATCATCGTGCTGGGCGGGCTGATACAGGATTCGGTGACCAATGGCGAGGATAAAGTGCCTGTGCTGGGCGATATTCCGTTGCTGGGCAATCTGTTCCGTCATGAAACACGCCAGCACTCCAAGACCAATCTGATGGTGTTCATCCGCCCTTATGTGATGCGCGATGCTCAGTCGCATCAGGGGCTGACGCAGGATCGTTATGAATATCTGCAGGGCGAGCAAAAGAAGAGTCAGTTGCCATCCCGCATGATGCTGCCGGATATGCAGGCACCCACTTTGCCACCGCTGGGCAACGTTAAACCTGCGCCGGGAGTTGGCCTGTCGGCTGCGGTGAATTGAAATGAGCACCGAGATCCGTTTTTCCCCGAAAAAGATCCCTTACTCCTTTGCCAAAAGCCGTGGGGTGTTGCTGCGCAGTCTTAGCGCCGATCTGGCCGAAGTGAGCGTGCGCGCGGATGCTGCGGCAACGGTTTTAGCCGAGGTGCGTCGGGTGCTGGCGGTGCCGGTGCAGGCTCAACTAGTCTCAATGGATGTGTTTGATCATGAGCTGGCGCAGGCCTACGGGCAGGCTGATGGCTCGGCAGCTTCCATGGTCGATGATGTCGAACAGGATATGGATTTATCGCAACTGGTCAATGATTTACCGCAAATTGAAGATCTGTTGGATGCCGACAGCGATGCACCGGTGATCCGCATGATCAATGCGCTGCTCACCCAGGCCGTGCGCGAAAATGCCTCGGATATCCATATCGAACCGTTCGAGACGCGTTCCGCCGTACGTTTTCGTGTGGACGGCACGTTAAAAGACGTGATCGAGCCGCACCGCGCCTTACATGCGGCCATGGTGTCGCGCATCAAGATCATGGCGGAACTGGATATTGCCGAAAAACGTCTGCCGCAGGATGGACGTATCACCTTAAGGCTGGCCGGAAAGCCGGTCGATGTGCGCGTCTCAACCCTGCCGACCGGACACGGTGAACGGATTGTACTGCGTCTGCTGGACAAGGCGGCGGGGCGGCTGGAGCTGACCCGCTTGGGGATGGAAGGCGAGACGTTAGCCGCGATGGATGCGCTGGTGCATCAGCCGCACGGCATCGTGCTGGTCACGGGTCCGACAGGTTCCGGCAAGACCACCACGCTGTATGCCGCACTGTCGCGAATTGACGCTACGGTGACCAACGTGATGACGGTGGAAGATCCGGTGGAATACGATCTTGACGGTATCGGTCAAACCCAGGTCAATCCGCGCATCGAGATGACCTTTGCCCGCGCCTTGCGCGCCATACTGCGCCAGGATCCTGATGTAATCATGATAGGTGAAATTCGCGATCTGGAAACCGCTCAGATCGCGGTACAGGCCAGTCTGACCGGGCATCTGGTGCTGGCCACTTTGCACACCAATGATACCGTCAGCTCGATCACCCGCCTGACCGATATGGCAGTCGAACCATTTTTGTTGTCCTCCAGCCTGCTGGGCGTGCTGGCGCAACGTCTGCTGCGCACCTTGTGTGGCGAATGCCGCAAGCCTTATCAGCCGGATGCGATTGAGCGCGCGATGTTCGAAGCTCACGCCGTACCCGAAATGCTTTACCGTCCCGCTGGCTGTGCGACCTGTAATCAGACAGGTTACAGGGGGCGCAGCGGTATTTACGAGTTGCTGACCATAGATGACGGGATGCGTCACTTGATCCACGAGCGCGCCTCTGAACAGGAGTTGCGCGAATACGCCATGCAACACGGCATGCGTAGCATGCGCGAGGACGGGATGAGGCTGGTCGAATCCGGCAAAACTTCGCTGGAAGAGTTGCTGCGCGTCACGCGTGAATAACGGACATGTCAATAATGAAATCGTCATACCCGTTGCCCTCTCTCTTAGCTTTCCCCCGTAAACTGGGGAGAGGAATGCAGTTTCGCTACGCGAGTTTTTGTTAAACGATGGCTGCATTCAGTTATCAGGCATTAGATAGCAAAGGGCGCAGGCTCAATGGCGTGGCGGAGGCGGATACCGTCAGGCAGGCGCGCGCCTCTCTGCGTGAATCGGGTTTGACCATCGTCGCCATTGCCGCCGTGTCTCAAGAGGCGATGAAGAACACCTCGAGCGGTCGCTGGCGGCGCGGCAGCTTATCGGTCGCGCAGCTGAGTCTGATTACCCGCCAGTTGGCCACCTTGCTCTCCGCCAGTCTGACGCTGGAGCAGGCCTTGAGTGCCTTGATAGAGCAAAGCGAGAATGAAACGGCGCGTTCCGTGCTGGCCGGTGTGCGCGCGGAAGTGTTAGGCGGACAGACTTTTGCCCGCGCACTGGGGCGCTATCCATCGATCTTTCCCGAGTTGTATCGTGCACTGGTCACAGCAGGGGAGTCATCCGGGGAATTGGGACGCGTGATGTTGCGGCTGGCCGATTACACCGAATCCCGTCAGGCCTTGCGGCAAAAGGTGGTGTTAGCGTTCGTCTATCCTGCCATCGTGACGCTGGTGGCGCTGCTGGTGGTCGGCGGCTTGCTGATCTATGTGGTGCCGCAGGTGATAGGCGTGTTTGAACAGTCGCATCAAACCCTGCCGCTACTGACCCGTTCCCTGATCTGGGTGAGTGACGCCTTGCAGCAGTCCTGGGGGTATTTGCTGCTGCTGATACTCGCAGCGGGCGTCACTATCCATTTTGTGCTACGTCAGCCACGGCTGCGCTATCAGGCTCATCTCTATCTGTTGCGGCTGCCGGTTTTAGGGCGGCTGGTGCGCGGTATCAATACCGCGCGCATGGCCAGCACCATGGCGATCTTAGCCGGTAGCGGCGTACCGTTGATGGCGGGCTTGACCGCTGCCGCCGGGGTGGTCAGCAATTTACCGATGAGACAGGCGGTGGATGAGGCCGCCAAAATGGTGCGCGAAGGGGTAGGCTTGAGTCGTGCGCTTAGCGTTTCCGGATACTTTCCACCCTTGCTGGTTCATCTGATCGCCAGCGGTGAGGCCAGCGGTCAACTGGATGTGATGCTGGAACGCGCGGCCGCCCAGCAGGAACAGGAGGTCGGAAATTACACCACGATTTTAACTTCCCTGCTGGAGCCTGTGCTGATATTGACGATGGGTATCGTAGTGTTGCTGATCGTGTTAGCCATCCTGATGCCTATCATCGATATGAATCAGATGGTCAGATAAATATCGTTAATAATCATATTATAAAGACGTATTCTTAAAATATAACTTCAATATATGAGCGTATTTGTTCATCACGGTTATGTTATTTACCGCACCGTGATGGTTTTGAAACAGGCACATAGTGACCTACGGTATCGACTGAATGGAGGCTATGTATGCAAACCCCGCAAGATGTGGAAATTTATGCCAGGCGTGACTACGCGCTTGAATTGCTTAAAATTTCTGAAAGCCGATACCGCCGGTTATTTGAAACTGCACGGGATGGAATTCTGCTGCTCAATGCCGTGACCGCGCAGATCGAAGATGTGAACCCATATCTGATCGAGATGCTGGGTTATTCGCATGAGGAGTTTCTGGGTAAAAAACTTTGGGAAGTCGGTTCATTCGCGGATATCGCGCAGAGCAAGGAAATGTTCTCCGAGCTGCAAACCGATGGTTACGTCAGATACAAGGATCTTCCGCTCAAAACTAAGGCCGGGGCGAAAATTGCCGTGGAGTTTGTCAGCAATACCTATGACTGTGCCGGAATTTTGGTGATTCAATGCAATATCCGCGATATCACCGAGCGCAACACAGATCAGGCCAAGATACAGCGCAATATCCAACTCTATGCGGCGCTCAGCGAATGCAATAAAGCGATCGTGCATTGCGTCAATGAAGCAGCCTTATTCCTGCAAGTGTGTCAGGCAGCGGTGAATTTCGGTGGTATGAAGATGGCCTGGGTAGGTCTGATCGCGCCGGAAACTCAGATGGTGAACAAAGCAATCAGTTTCGGGGACGATACCTTTTATCTTGATGATGTAATGATTTCACTGGATTTGAATAGCACCTTCGGGCACAGCCCGACCGGCACGGCTATCCGTGAAAAGCAACCATACTGGTGTCAGGATTTCCTGCATGACCCTCTCAATGCGCCATGGCATGAACGGGCGATGAAGGCTGCGCTGGCCTCTTCCGCTTCGTTGCCACTGTACCGTCATGGCCTGGTGATTGGTGCTTTTATTTTGTATTCAGGCGAGGCGCACGCTTTCGATGAGCCTGCACGTAACTTGCTGCTTGAAATGTCTCTGGATATCAGCTTTGCGCTGGATAATCTGGCACGGGAAGAACAGCGCAAGCTCAATGTCGATGAAATACAGTTCAGAAACACCATCCTGCTGACTCAGCAGGAGACGTCGCTCGATGCCATACTGGTGGTCGATGAGAACGTGGTGATCATCTCATTTAACCAGAAATTTCTGGATATGTGGCTGATGTCACCCGAGAGTGTACCTACCAGCCTGAACGACTTTAAGCTCGAATCCGTGGCCGGGCAACTCATGTATCCGGAAATTTTTATCGCACGGGTTCAATATCTCAACGAACAACGCGTAGCCAAGAGCCGCGAAGAAATTGTGCTCAAGGACGGTCGAACCATCGATCAGTATTCCGCACCCATCACCTGTGTAGACGGGAAATATCACGGGCGGGTCTGGTATTTTCGCGATATTACCGAGCGCAAAGTGGCGGAAAATAAGATTGAACAACTGGCCTTTTACGATCCGCTGACCAGTTTACCCAATCGTCGTCTGTTGCATGACCGCTTGCAGCACGCGCTGGTGGCCAGTGCGCGTCATGACAGTCACGGTGCGATCCTGTTTATCGATCTGGATAATTTTAAAACGCTCAATGACACGCAGGGGCATAACGTGGGCGATCTGTTGCTCACCGAGGTGGCAAACCGCTTGCAAGGGTGTGTGCGTGAACGGGATACGGTGGCCCGGGTGGGCGGCGATGAATTTGTCGTCATACTCGAAGAGCTTAGCGCTGATCTTTTGTTTGCCGTGGCACAAACGAAAGCCATCGGCGACAAGATACTCGCCAGTATCAGTCAGAAATACCTGCTCAATAGTTTCGAATATTATTGCTCGACCAGCATCGGCGTAAGCCTGTTTCTCAGTCAGGAAGTGACCGAAGACGAGTTGCTAAAACGTGCCGATACGGCCATGTATCAGGCGAAAAGCGCGGGGCGAAATACCATGCGTTTTTATGATCCGGCCATGCAGGCGGTTCTGGAAATCCATGCTGCTTTGGAGAGAGATCTGCGCCGCGCCGGGGAAAGAGATCAGTTCAAGATTTATTACCAGATGCAGGTTGATGATAAGGGGCGTATTTTTGGTGCGGAGGCATTGATACGCTGGCAGCATCCGCAACGCGGGCTGGTTTCTCCGCAGCAGTTTATTCCGCTGGCGGAAGAGTCTGACCTGATACTATCTATCGGGCAGTGGGTTTTGCAGGCGGCGTGCATTCAGCTCAAAGCGTGGGAGGCTGATCCGCTCACCTGTGATTTACCTCTGTCGGTGAATGTCAGCGCGCGTCAATTTCAGCAATCCGATTTCGTCGAACAGGTCTGTCAAACGATCCAGCAACACGGGGTCAACGCCAAGCTGCTCAAATTAGAACTCACGGAGGGGCTGGTGCTGGGCAAGATTGATGAGGCGATCTTCAAGATGAATGCGCTTCAGGAGGTGGGCGTGCGTTTCTCTATGGATGATTTCGGTACCGGATATTCTTCTCTGGCGTATCTGACCAAGTTACCGCTCGATCAGTTGAAGATAGACCAGTCTTTTGTGCACAATATCGGGGTGAAAAAAAGTGATGCACTGATTGTGCAGACCATCATCGGCATGGCGCAAAACCTGGGGTTGGAGGTGATTGCAGAAGGGGTGGAAACCCAGGCGCAGCGCGACTTTTTGCAGCTGCACGGTTGCCAGCTTTATCAAGGTGCACTATTTGGGATCGCTGTTCCTGTGGAGGAATTCGTCGCAAGCTTGAAGGCATTATTTATCACGCCAACCGCTGAACGTTATTTTTAAAATTCCAACAATGAGCTACAAGTTAATCAGCAACCGACAAACAGGGCGAAATATGCTTAACTTCACCTATTACAATCCGACGCGCATCCTGTTTGGTCAGGGGAGTATTGCTGATCTGTCACATGAAATTCCAGCCGGTGCGCGGGTATTGATCACCTATGGAGGTGGCAGCGTAGTCAAGACTGGCACGTTAGCCGAAGTGCGTGCTGCACTCAAAGCGTATACGGTCTTCGAGTTCTCCGGCATAGAAGCCAATCCGACTTACGAAACATTGATGCAGGCGGTTGAACTTGCCCGCCGCGAAAAAATCGACTTCCTGCTTGCCGTCGGCGGTGGCTCGGTGATCGATGGCACCAAGTTTATCTCGGCGGCGATTCCCTTCGCGGGAGATCCCTGGGATATTCTGTCGCGCCACGCCGTGGTCAATAGCGCAATCGCTTTCGGCTGTGTACTGACCTTAGCGGCGACCGGCTCCGAGATGAATAGCGGTGCTGTGATTACCAGGCGGGAGGGCAGCGATAAGCTGGTCTTTTCAAGCCCGCTGGTCTTTCCCCGATTCTCGGTACTGGATCCGAGTAAAACGTTCACGCTGCCGCCGCGTCAAATCGCCAACGGGGTGGTTGATACGTTCGTGCATGTGCTTGAGCAATACCTGACTTATCCGGTTGATGCCAAGGTGCAGGATAGATTCGCCGAAGGCTTGCTGTTAACCTTGATCGAAGACGGCCCCAAGGCCTTGACGCAGGCCGATAATTACCCGGTTCGTGCAAATTTGATGTGGACGGCGACACTGGCGCTCAACGGCCTGATTGGTGCCGGAGTGCCACAGGACTGGGCAACGCATATGCTGGGCCATGAGCTCACGGTATTGCACGGTCTGGATCATGCGCAGACCTTAGCCGTGGTATTACCCGCCATGCTCGAAGTGCGACGCGATGCAAAGCGCGAGAAATTGCTGCAATATGCAGATCGGGTCTGGGGTTTAAAGGTGGGTAGTGAGGAGGTGAGGATTGATCTTGCCATCGCTCATACCCGGCAGTTTTTTGAGTCCTTGCATGTATCCACCCGTCTGTCGGATTACGGAATTTTTCGCGAGGCAATCCCGGCACTGCTGGCGCAGCTAGAACGGCATGGTATGACGGCTCTCGGCGAGCACGGTAATTTCAATCTCGCCGATGCGCGGCGTGTGTTTGAACTGGCGGCCTAACCGGTATCACGCCTGCCACAGTGACTGATAAGGGCGGTGGGGATTTCAATCGCCACTATTAATCATCTGATTAATTCGCGATGGAAATACGTGAATATCTTTAAAGGCAAGATGTGGAAATCTATCGTCAATTAAATGGATAACCGCTTTAGCTTGCCTGCTGTCTCGCGGTTTTTTCATGGGATCTCTATCATCTTTTTGAGATAGCCATGTTTTGTATAAAGCGAATGCGCGTGGATCAGGTGCTATCATTTCAGCCATGTTGCCATTTTCAGCCACAACAACCTGACGAAATTTCGGCGCGCTTAATATCCAATCGATATTTGTAATCTTGGCAGCCCAAAAATCATCTGAATTTTTAATCAGTTGCTGAGGTTCTTTGTCGTCAAAAAGTGATTTTGATCTTCTTTTGATTAGGTCAACGTAATATCCCTTGCCGTTCACCGCTCTATATTCTTCGTCTGCAACCAGACTGAATGTAGCATCGACCTTTTTCAGAATGGCTAGTAAGCCGCCTGTTTTAAACGCTTCGTCATGTGACCCGCTGACCAGTGTTAACCGCTTGCGTGAGTCACATAGTAAATCCATATCAGTAGTCGCTGTCAAATCACCGCTAAATCGAACCCCGGCACATGTTTCGTAGGCATACAGTGCGTTGGTGCCGATAACCATGAAATGTTCGAAAATGCCTGATTTTCTAAGTGATTCCAAAATATTGACGACAACAGAAGGTGTTCTGCCAACCCGCATGGCTACATTTACCCGGACATGCCGTTGCATTTCATCAGTAAGACTCTTAACTGCCTGTGATGAGAGTTCTCGACCTTTTTTGAACTCATTCAATATATGTTCAGTCTCCACCGACCGGACACCAAGGGATTGATACTGGCGAATTCCACTGTGTGAGTATTCCCGTGTCAGGTAGTCAGACCCATTTTTAGTTTGCCAATACATGCTCCCACGAAAACTGTTGGAACGAGTTAAAGCGGCAAGCCATGCTTTTCTGGTTTGCTCAGCATCTATGTATTGTCTGGTCTGATTACCTTCAAGTTCTTGAAACATATAGTTTTCTAGTAATAATTGTTGAATTGGCAGTTAACCCTAGAAATAGCAGGCAAAGCAATAATAACATTTAAAATTAATAGCTTGGTAATGATGAGACGATTCTATATGAATCAACGCCATTTATGTCTTGTGACGGCCATCGCTCCTCTGTTCAGATCGAAATCTGATAGACGCCGGGTGAGGACTCCGGCCCCAGATGATGCAGCAGTTCATTGAGTGCAGGCTGGTTAGCCGTGCGCGCGGTGCCGTAAAAATAAAAGCCTTGCGGGCGTGACCAGCCGCCCTGACCGCCTAGCAGCAGTGCGCCGCCTTGTGTGCTCAAAGTGGCACTAATCTTGTCCCGGCTTGCGTTGAGGTCAATTTGATAATCTCCCAGCGGATGTACCGATGACATCGCTGAACCCGCCTCGCGCCAGCGCGCCGTGGCATTGCCTTGCAGCGCATCTTCAGCATAGGTCAGCTTAGGGCTTTCGAGCATCAAACTGCCGCTAAATTGTGCGGGTTTAAGATAGGGCGACAACTCGCTGATGATGCCTGCCGGCAGCGGCAGGAGCACGTTGCTCAAAACCATTGATTTGCTATCAACCAGCAACTGCATCGGTGTTTTTGCCCCCAGATTTTCCCAGGACAGTGTGATGCTCAGTCGCCCCAGCAGCAAGTCTTGCGGGTTGATCCGCCATTGCAGGGTATGCAGGGCAAAACTGGCATGGTTAGCCATATTAAGCTGCGGGGTGGCGCTGCCTTGCCAGATTGTTCCCCGACAATTGGCCAGCGACAGCCGTTCATGGCTGAAATGCCCGACGGCTGTATCGAGCAGGTAAGCCGGGGCGGTGACGATCAGTGCGCCCGTGGCGTAGACGGCGGTAAACAGGGCGAGATAGCGGGTTTTAATCGTCACGGTGTATCTCCGTTGGTGAGGGTCGCGCGGATGGCCACCATGCCCGGATCGGCGAGTTGCGTGATGGCGATGGAATCCACGCGCAGATGTTGTGAGGTTTGCAATTCGCGCAGCCAGATCAGCCATTTTTCAAAGGAAACTGCGGTCAAGGTGATGCGTGCGCCGTTGGGTTCCTGGGCGGTGACGGTGGCCAGTTCCGTAAACAAGGGATGGCGGGTGGCGGATTCTTCGATGGCGGTCTTGACAGCCTGAGCATCCATTACCGCCAGACGGGGGCGATGACGCAATTCTTCGACTTGCTTTACAGCCTGGCGTATTTGTTCGGATTGCATGCGCAGTTGCGGCAGCCGGGTATGCAATTTGCCAACCGCTACATGCGCGGGTTGCCAGAGCAGGAAATAGCACAACAAAGGCAGCGCGATGGATAAACCGAGCAGAATGGCGCGGCGTTCTTGCAGCGCCCGGGTGTCCCAGTGTTGCTGTCGCAGCGTTTTAAGGTAGGCGTTCATTAAAGCCCCTCCAGCGTGATGGTGAGTTTGCCTTGCCGGCCGTCAGGCAGGTCGTGCATGTCGCTATTGCGCACCTTTAATCCTTTGTTTTTAAATGCTTTTTCTAGCTTGTCGAAATCTGCTGCGCTGGCCAGTTTGATGTCGAGCTCAAGTCTGCCAGACTCGTAATTTAAGCTGTGCACCGATTTGGCCGGCAACGGGGTAATTCTGTCCAGCAGTGCGATGAAATCAGCATCATCGACAACCCCGGCGGCATGGCGCAGTCCGGCCAGATTGCGTTGCATTTGCAAAGGAGCATCCACCAGTGTGCTGTCATCGCCAAAGGTATTGCGAAAGCGCTGTTCTATAGTTTGCGTCAGTTCGCGCTTTTCACCGGCCAGTTTGATCCATTCCAGATGCGTACCTGCCACTTCAATCAGGAAGGCTGCGATGAGTATAAACAGCAGCGGGCGCATTTTGGTCAGGGCATCGAACAGACGCAGTGAGGGACTAAAATCGCCGCACAGTAAATTGGGCGTCGTCTCGCTGATCGGCGCATCGCGCCAATTCCAGCACTCGCCCGCGACCAGCGGCACAGGCAGATCCCATGCGGGTAAAACTCCGGCCTGCCCGGAGGGCAAGAAACGCAGTTCAATCCGTCCCGGGGCGCGGGCTCCTGCCGCAGTGAGCGTTTGTATCAGCGCCAGCGGTGGCGTGTGCTGATCGCCGCAATCTAGGGCGAGTCCGGTGGTGTTAGAGGTGCGCAAGAAACCGTTTTCCCCGTCCCAAACCAGCGTCCAGCCGTCAGCAGGCAGAGCGGGCATTATTGATTCGGCAATCAGACGGCGCAACGGCAAACCAGCAGCCGTGGCGTCGGTGACAATTTGCCGGAGCCAGGGCTTGGCCATCACGGAGATGGTAATTTGGCCGGGCTCCGCTGAGTTGGCATACGCCGCATGCAGCTCATCCGGTTCAGTCAACGCGTGTTCTTCGGCGATGAAGGGGAGGGCGGCGAGCCAGCGGCGCTGATTGCCGGGCGGTTTGGGGGCAGTGAAGATCAGCACGCGATCGGCGGCCACTATGCCTACGCATTCTGAGGTCTTGGGCATGCCAGCTAACACCGACTGACCCTGTTGCAGCAGTTTGCCTGACTCATCGGACAAGGCCCAGGGACAGAGGCTGCTGCTGTCGCGCCACCCGGATGAAAAATAGATACGCAGTATGCTCATGTCAAGGCCACCATTTCAAAAATCCCCAGCAGAATCGGCTGATGTAACAAGTAAATCGCCAGACTATGGCGTCCGGCCAGTGCCAGCGGCTGCATGCTGGACAGAGGAGCTGACAGCCAGTCTGGCCGAGGCTTGTTCAAGATTAACCGGCCTATCAAAATTCCTGTCAGAACTACGCCAAACCAGGGGAGAAACGGCACGTAATCTTCGGTTAAAGGCTTGTAGGTCATCAATCCCAGCCATTGCAGGGCAGGGTTGTTAAATGCCGGATGACTGACGCTAAGGCCGATGCTCAGGCAAAGCAATGCAGAGGCCAGAGTGAGGTAATGCAAGCGCACAAACAGGCGGCCAATCAGACTGGCTAGCAGGATGAAATGCAGGATGCCGAAAAAGATGAAGCTCTGCGGGAACATCAGATAGCTGCCCAGCGAGACGGCCAGGCAGGCGGCCAGCAACCGTGCTTGTCTGCGCCAGAATGAAGTCGAGCAGGGACGTTGTGCGTTGAGCACCAGACTGATGCCGGCCAGCAGTAAAAACAGCGTGACGATGAAGGCGCGGGCGGACAGCCAGAAGGGCGCCTGATTGAAATCCTGCTGTATCCAGCCGTGAAAATTCAGATCGAAACTCGCGTGATAAGCGATCATCAACACGATCGCGACGCCGCGCAGCACATCGATCAGCACGATACGTTGCGGCACCAACAGGGCGGCGGTTTGCCGGGTCGCGCTCATTGTACGCTCTGCCATACCACCATAGGCCAGCCTCCGGTGCGCTGCAACAACGCCTGTGTGGTGACTTGAGCGCGGGCGACCCTGGCGCGGCCGGTCACCCGGAAAAAGCTGCTTTTCACCGATAAATCGTTATTATTCATGTTGTTAACTCCATTTTGTGCACGTTGTGTGAAATCCTTCATGTCCTTGAAGGGACGGCTTTGACGCTCCCGCACCAGAACGCGGGCATCGGATAACTTCATCTCCGGGATGATCGCAGCGAGCACTTCTGCGGAGGCGAAATTGACATTGACCGGCATCGAGAGCGGCAATACGCTGACGAAGGGGCGCAAACGCTCGATGCTGCGCTCGTCGTAACCCTTCACCAGCGTTAATTCGCCCAGTTCAGCCAGCGGTTTATTCGCGCTGCGGCACGGCACAGATTTCGACAGGTAATAAACATCCTCGGCGCCACCCGGATACTGGGCTTCGCTGTCGCTGTCCATCCAGTCGGCCAGCGCGATGGCCAGATCGCCGGACAGCCCCAGCAGGGTCAGCAGACGCTGGAATTGCGCGATATCCGCCGCGCTGCTTTTCCCGTTGCGCACCAGATTATTCAGGTTAAACAAGCCTTGCAGGTCCTCAATGACGCCGATCACCTCCCCTTGATCCACCGGCATCGCGGGCAGACGCAGCGCCCAAATCTCTCCCTGATGATCGGGTTGATTGGCGTTCGCATCATCGGCCAGCACCGCACGCGCCCAGTCTATGCCGGCAACACCTAAGCGTCTGGCCTGTGCGCGATCAAACTGACTCTCCACCTGACGCTGCCATAGTTGCTGTTGCTGAGCCAGATAAGTCGCCAGTACCGTGGCGATCGCGACGATCAGCATCACCAGGATGATGGCAACACCGCGCTGATGAGTATGCGGGTTCATTGCAGCGCGAAAACCCGGCTGATTTTCTCGCCGCTGAGTAAGGTCAGGGTCACTTCAGTCGCCTGCGGCAGTCCTCCCGTAGCGCTGACAGGCGGCCACTGGGTTTGCCAGTCACCGCTGCTCCCCATATAGCGCAGGGAAAATTCGCGCACCCCTTCGAGTAGCGGGTAGCGCGCAGGCCGGGTACGCTGAGCCAGATCAAGCACCGGCCAGCTAAGCATCACGATAGCATTTTGCTCCAATCGGTAGCCTATGCGTTGCGGCGCCATGTGATTAACCCCCTGATCGCTGGTGCCTGCGCGGGTAAATGAAAGTTCAGCATCGTCCTCGCCCACCACCACGGCATGGCCTACCCATTCAGGCTGTGATTGGCCGCCGGTATCACGCACGCGGCGGCGTTCAGCCTGCGCGATATCCTGATCCAGACGTGAAAAAAAGAAGGAGAGGTGTTGCCATTTTTTTGTCTCGGCGGCGACCCTTTCGCGCGTTTGCAACACGGCATCCAGCCCCCGGTAGCCTGCGACCGACAGCAATGCGAGGATCACGATGGAGACTAACAGTTCGATCAGTGTGAAGCCACTCTGATTATTCATAGTCGCCGGAACTGCACAAGGTAGCCGCTCAAGTGACGTAGCGACTGATGGGGAGAACTGCTTAAGGCGACGTTCACTTCGATGCGGCGAAACGCCGGGTTGGGCGTGGCGCTGATCTTTTCATCCCACAAAAACACCATGCCGGCCTGTGTTTGTTCGCCCTGAGCCGTGCCTGCGGGCAGCCAGTCGCCGCGACCGGCATGCAGCGCGAGGCGGTTTTGCGCGACCCAGTCGGCCAGCACGCGTACTCGCAGGGCATCGACGTGGCTGGTGCCAGCACCCGTTGCGCGTAATACGGCAGCCATGGCAATGGCGAGTATCGCCAGCGCGACCAGCGATTCGAGCAGGGTAAATCCGCCTTGCCTGGCTAATTTGTCGGGGTTCATGGCGAACTGCGGCTATCTAGCGAGGCAATCACATCCCCTGTGCTTTTCCCGCTGACGATGGCGTTGCCGTACTGATTGCCAAGGTTGATGCGATACGGCAGGGCAAAACCGAAAGCCGCCATCGACAATCGATCGCCCGGCTTAATAACCTGATTTTCAAGCATAATTTGGCTGATGCGTATGCCTTCCGGCAGTTCGCGCGGGCGCAGGAGTTTGTCGTTCTCTATGCGCACCCAGTCGTTATACTCATTTTTTTCCCAGAAGCGATAATGCGAACCCTCGCCCGACCAGCCCAGCGTACGTCCGCTGGCCTGCGCTTCCAAGCCCGCATTTTCCAGCAATAACGCCAGTCGGACGCTTTCCTCGCGCAACACGGCGCGCTTATCCGGCATCAATTGCACCGCCGTCATGCCCAGCGTGATGCCTATCACCACCAGCACCACCAGCAACTCCACCAGGGTGAAACCCCGTAAAGGATGCCGGATGCAGGGTTTAGGATGCAGGATGCAGGATGAAGGAGGCAGGCTTGCTTTTAAAAAGTTTACAAGTCCCATGATCCGATGTCCGCATCAGTGCCTTCGCCGCCCGCTTCCCGGTTGGCGCCGAAACTCATCACATCGACGTCGCCGTGCAAGCCCGGTTGTAGATATTTATAGGGTGAACCCCAGGGGTCTTTGGGCAGCTTTTCCAGATAGCCGTTGCCCTTCCAGTTTTCCGGCACAGGGGCGCTGACCGGTTTTTTGACCAGTGCCTGCAAACCCTGCTCGGTGGAGGGGTAGCGCATGTTGTCGAGTTTGTAGAGTTTTAACGCCTGTGAAATCGCACCGATATCCTGTCTGGCGGCCGTGACGCGCGCCTCATCCGGGCGGCTCATCACCTTGGGAACGATCAAGGCGGCGAGTACCGCTATGATGACGATGACCACCATCACTTCAATCAGGGTAAATCCAGTGCTTGATGTTTTGTTTTGCATGTTCAAACTCCTTGAGTTTATTGATTTTAAAATTAATATTTATTCTTTATGCGCAATCTGCTTTTCTATGACTGCCGGCGAATTCGACGGCAACATCGAGCGATGCGGTGAACTCATCGATCTTGATGGGTTTACTCAGATAGCGAAAAAAGCCTGACTTCATCCCCGTTTCAATATCCAGCGGCATGGCATTTGCACTGAGCGCCATCACCGGAATATGTGCGGTGAGCTTGTCGGTGCGCAAAATCTGCAGTGCTTCGATACCGCTCATTCCCGGCAGGTTGATGTCCATCAAGACGACATCCGGTTGAAAGGTGCGCGCCATGTCGATGCCGTCCAGCGCGTTGACTGCCGTCAGCAGACGAAAACCTGGACGGCGCGCGATGATTTGTTCGACCAGTTTCATATTCGCCGGATTGTCTTCCACGTAGAGCAGCGTACCGTGAGGCGGCGGGAGCGTCAGAGGCAGAGTGTTTTCCGTAACGGTTTTCGTGCCTGTGCTGGCACTCAGTTCAAACCAGAACAGACTGCCTACATCGACCCGGCTTTCCACCCCCATGCGTCCTTCCATCAGCTCAACCAGACGCAGTGCGACCACCAGTCCGATGCCGGTGCCTTCTTGATTGCCCGACTCCTGGCCTAAGCGGTTGAATGCCTGAAACAGTTGAGTCATTTTTTCAGGCGTCAAACCCAGTCCCGAATCACGGATATTCACGCGCGTGCGTCCTTCGCCACTGGTGGTCAGGGTGACCTTGATGCTGCCATTCTGGCGGTTGTATTTGATCGCGTTGGATAATAGATTGATGAGCACTTGTTTGACACGCGTCCGGTCGGCCAGCACATAACAGGGGGTAGCAAATTCAGGGAAACTCATCCGTATTCCGTGTTGCTGTGCTTGCAGGGCGAGCATGCTCTGGCACTCGGACATCACTTCAGACAGCGATACCGGTTGGAATTGCAGCGGTACGTGTCCGGACTCGATCTTGGCAAGATCGAGGATCTCGTTGATCAGCTTGAGCAGATGCCAGCCCGCCTGAAGAATCTGCGTGATGCTGTCCTTCTGCGCAGAGGTCGGTGATTGTGCGTCGGACTCCATCAACTGGGCAAAACCCAGGATGGCGTTGAGCGGGCTGCGCAGCTCATGGCTCATGCCGGAAAGAAAATTGGTCTTGGCCAGATTGGCTTTTTCAGCCACAAAAGTGGCGCGCTCCAGTTGATTGTTTATTTTCTTGAGCGCCAGATGATTCTTCACGCGTGCCATCACGATAGGCGGACTGACGGGCTTGGTGATGTAATCGACCGCCCCCAGTTCCAGTCCCCTCTGTTCATCTTTCATTTCGACTTTAGCCGTGAGGAAAATCACCGGGATATTTTTTGTCCTGACATTTGACTTCAGTTGCCGGCAAACCTCGTAGCCATCCATGCCGGGCATCATGATGTCGAGCAGAATTAGATCGGGCGGCGTGGCCGATGCGGCAATTTTTAAGGCCTTCTCACCGCTGGTGGCGACTTTTACCCGATACTCATTTCTCAGTAAATTGCTCATCAGTGCCAGATTTTCCGGTGCATCATCGACCAGCAATAGGGTGGGTCGTGTGTCAAAGTTAAGTGGGTTCATGGCGAGCCTTTAAGCGGGCCATCCTGCATCGGCTTGCATCAGATAGTCCTTTTTCTTGTCCATGTCGGCATCCGTATCGACAAAGCGACGGGCGATGGTGCGAAATTCCTCTTGTATCTCCAGGAAGGCGTCCAGCATAGTGGCATCAAAATGGGTGCCACGGCCTTCGCGCATAATCTGTACCGCCTTTTCATGCGACATGCCCGCTTTGTATACGCGGCGACTGATCAGCGCATCGTAAACATCGGCCACCGCCATCAGTCGCGCGGCGATAGGGATGTCATCGCCGGCTAAACCTTCCGGATAACCGCTGCCGTCCCATTTTTCCTGATGAGAGTAGGAGATAGACTTGGCCATGGTGAGGAACTCGACGCTGGTGCCCAGCGCCGTTTCAGCGTGCACGATGGCATCGCGTCCCAGCGTGGTGTGGGTTTTCATGATTTCAAACTCATGGGGTTCGAAGCGCCCCGGTTTTAGCAGGATGCGATCGGGAATGCCGACCTTGCCGATGTCGTGCAGTGGTGCCGATTTAAACAGCATATTGATGTTGCTGTCAGTCAAATACCAGGTAAATTTCGGATGGTCTTGTAACTTTTCGGCCAGCGCCTTGACATAAAACTGGGTGCGCCGGATATGGTTGCCGGTGTCGGAGTCGCGCGTTTCTGCCAAAGAGGCCATGGCCAAAATAGTCACATCCTGAATAGCACTCACTTCCAGAGTACGTTTGACGACCTCGCGTTCCAGGAACTCGTTTTGATCGCGCAAAAAACTTTCCATGGCGGTCAGCGCCAGATAGTTTTTGACGCGCGCCAGCACGATAGGCGGACTGATGGGCTTGGTGATGTAATCGACCGCGCCTAAGGTCAGCCCTGTCAATTCATCATCCATCTCGGATTTGGCGGTCAAAAAAATCACCGGGATATGACAGGTTTTCGGGTCGCGCTTGAGCTGCCGGCAGACCTCATAACCATCCAGTTCCGGCATCATGATATCGAGCAGAATCAAGGCCGGCGGCGCGTCCGATCTTGCAATTTTCAGCGCCTTCTCGCCGCTGTTGGCAATTTTTACCTTGTAGTCATCGCAAAGCAGGTTGCTCATCAAAGTCAGATTGTCAGGGGCATCATCCACCACCAGTATCGTGGGCTTGTCGGTGAAACTAAAGGATTCCATGATTATTTCCTGCTTCTGGAAAGCACCGCTTCGGTGAGGAGCGCGAGCGTTTTTTCAAAATCAAAGGCGTTCATACTCAGACTGAGCCTGCGGTAGTGAGCGGGGAAGGCCGCATTGAGTAAGTCCGAATTTTCCTGCATTAAATCAGAGGCCTGGGAGTCATCATCCGCCAGCAGTGCGGTCAGCTTGTCGCAGACTTGTGTGAGCCTTTGCAGATCTACCGTGACCGCTGTTTTAGATGGTTCATCAGGCAGTTGCGTTTCCAGTTGAGCGATGAGCTGAACCAGCGGTGCAGTCAGCGCGTCTATGCTGAGGTTGATTTCTCCACGGGGCTGTTGTTGTTTGATGGCGGTTTCCAGCTTTTCTGCCAGATGCTGCAAGTCGCCCGCACCGATATTGCCGGACGCGCCCTTCAAAGTGTGAACCAGTCGTTCGGCCGTGACCCAGTCATGCTCATCCAGCGCCTTAATGATTTTCTGTATCGTCAGCTTTTCTCCGCCGACGAAGGTGCGCAGCATCGACAGGTAGAGCGATTGTTTACCCAGTACGCGACGAAGCCCGTTGACCGTGTCGAGCCCGTCGATGACAGGCACTCGTTCGGCCGCTTGCACCGCCCGTGTCATCACACAGTTTTTTGCGGATAAGGCGGCGTGCGGCTTGACCCATTTGAGCAATGCTTTCCACAGCTCTTCCGGTTCTATCGGTTTGGCGACGTGATCGTTCATGCCCGCCGCCATGCAGCGGTCGCGGTCACCTTGCATGGCATTGGCCGTCATAGCCACGATCGGCAATTGGTCAAAGCGGGTCTGTTTGCGGATATTTAATGTCGCCGTCACGCCATCCATGACCGGCATCTGCATGTCCATCAGCACAATGTCGTAGTCGGTGCTGTTCAATTTTTCCAGCGCCAGCTGACCATTTTCAGCCAGATCAACGATGAAACCGGCATCGGTCAGCAGTTCGGTTGCAACTTCCTGATTTAGATCGTTGTCTTCGACCAGCAGGACGTGCGCGCCTTCAATACCGGCCAGTTTCAAGAAGGTGTCGCTAGGCGCGCCACCATAAATACGTTGTTCATCGACGACCCCGCCCAGAATACGCACTACGCTGTCGAATAGCACAGAGGCGCTGGCAGGCTTGATCAGCACGTCTTCGATGCCGGCCGCTTCTGCGTCACGGATCACTTCTTCAGAGCCGTAACTGGTCAGCAACATCCGGTGCGGAATGAACTCAAGCGGCAGATATTTAAGTTGTTTAGCCGTTTCAATGCCATCCATGCCCGGCATTTGCCAGTCCAGAAAGACGATTTCAAATGGCTTTTTTTGCAAATCCGCACGACTGACCGCTTCGATGGCCGCTTTGCCCGACTGCGCCTGTTCGACCTTCAGCCCCATGTTGCCAAGCAACTCGGCGAGCACCAGCCGGGCGTTTTCGTTGTCATCGACCACCAGAACGCGACGGCCTTGCAAATCAGCCGATAAGGCCAGTTTGCGCTGTTGCCCGCTGCCTTTTCTCATATGCGCGGTAAACCAGAACGTGCTGCCACGCCCGGGCTCGCTTTCCACGCCGACTTCGCCGCCCATCAGTTCGGCCAGTTTTTTGGAAATCACCAGTCCCAGCCCGGTACCGCCGAATTTTCGGGTGATTGAGGTGTCGGCCTGAGAGAAACGGTGGAATAGCTGCTTGATTTGTTCCTCGTTCAGACCGATACCGGTATCACGCACCGCGCAGTAGAGGAGAATTTCGTTGTCGCTTTGTTCCTTGATGCGAATGATGATGCCGACTTCACCTTGTTCGGTGAATTTGACCGCATTGTTGCAGTAGTTGATCAGAATTTGCCCCAGCCGTAACTGATCGCCGATTAACTTGAGCGGGACGTGGCGATCCACGTTGAATACCAGTTCCAGACCTTTGCTGGCAGTTTTTTCGGCGATCAGGTTGGCCACATTGTCGAGCACTTTTTCGAGCTCAAACTCGGTGTGTTCTATGGTCAGTTTACCGGCCTCAATCTTGGAGAAATCCAGGATATCGTTGATGATGCCCAGCAGATGGCGTCCTGAACCCTGAATTTTATTGATGTAATCGCGCTGACGCGGCGTCAGTTCCGTCTTCAATGCCAGATGCGACATACCGATAATCGCATTCATCGGTGTGCGAATTTCGTGGCTCATATTGGAGAGGAAATCCGATTTGGCAAGATTGGCTTTTTCCGCGACCGACATGGCGCTTTCCAGTTCGACGTTCTTTTCCCGCAAGACCTGATCCAGACGTTTGCGTTCGGTGACATCGCGTGCGGCTGAAAACACCCCTTGCAGCTTACGATCACGATCGTAAAAGGTCGTTGAGTTATAGGACACCACGGTTTTCCTGCCGTCGCGGGCGCGCGCGGTCAATTCGTAGTCGGGCACTTTCTTTTTAATCAGTACCTGCTTGATGGCAGCTTCCGCACGATCAGGATCGGTAAAGTAATTTTTAAACGGCGCGCCGATCAGTTCGTCGCGCGTGCAGGCGGTGAGTGCCTCCATCTGTTTGTTGACGTCGGTGATGATGCCGGCGGGGTCGGTGATGGTGATCGCATCGATGTTGGATTCAATCAGCGAACGGGTATAAAACTGCTGGTCGCGCAGCCGCTGATCGAGCTTTTTCTGCTCCTCTTCGACCTGCTTGCGCGCGGTGTTGTCGGTGCCGATCAATAAGTAACCGATGATGACATCCTGTGCATCGCGCAAGGCGGTGACCGAGACGACCGCCGGAAAGCGGCTGCCATCCTTGCGGATATAGGTCAGCTCATAGATGTCCTCGATGCCGCGTGAGGCCTTGAATACCAGCGCTTCAAATCCCGGGGTAATCTGGGTGTCCAATTCGATGCTCAAGGCTTCTGCGCGGACGATGACTTCCTGCGGATCGGAGATGTCGGCCGGGGTGATCTTGTTCATCACCTCCATCGCGGTATAGCCTAACATGCGCTCGGCACCGACGTTGAAAATCTGAATTACGCCATTGGCATCAGTGGCGATGCTGGAGAAGTTGGCACTGTTAAAAATGGCGCTTTGCAAGGCATCGGCTTTCAACAGCGCTTCTTCAGCCTGCTTGCGTGCGGTGTTGTCGGTGCCGATCAACAAATAGCCGATGATGACATCCTGTGCATCGCGCAAGGCGGTGACCGAAACGACAGCGGGGAAGCGGCTGCCATCCTTGCGGATATAAGTCAGCTCATAGATATCTTCGATGCCGCGCGCCGCCTTGAACACCAGCGCTTCAAAGCCCGGCGTGATGGGCGTGCCAAGTTCTGCGCTCAGGGCTTCCGCGCGCACGATCACTTCCTGCGGGTCGGAGATGTCGGCCGGGGTGATCTTATTCATCACTTCCAGCGCGGTGTAACCTAACATGCGCTCGGCACCGACGTTGAAAATCTGAATTACACCCTTGGCATCGGTGGCGATGCTGGAGAAATTGGCGCTGTTGAAGATCGCGCTCTGCAAGGCGCCAGCCTTGAGCAGTGCTTCTTCGGCCTGTTTTCGTGCGGTGTTGTCAGTGCCGATCAGCAAATAGCCGATGATGATATCCTGCGCATCGCGCAAGGCGGTGACCGAGACGACAGCGGGGAAACGGCTGCCATCCTTGCGGATATAGGTCAGCTCGTAGATATCCTCAATGCCGCGCGCCGCCTTGAACACCAGCGCTTCAAAGCCCGGCGTGATGGGCGTGCCCAGTTCAATGCTCAAGGCTTCCGCGCGCACGATGACTTCCTGCGGGTCAGAGATATCGGCCGGGGTGATCTTATTCACCACTTCCAGCGCGGTGTAGCCTAACATGCGCTCGGCACCGACGTTGAAAATCTGTATCACTCCTTTGGCATCGGTGGCGATGCTGGAGAAATTGGCGCTGTTAAAAATAGCACTTTGCAGCGCCCCGGTTTTGATCAGTGCTTCCTCGCGCTGAACCTCGGAGATGACATCCGCTATACCCGTTGAAGGTTTGACCGCAATCGTGTCATAAATGGCTAGTGGCATGTTCAACCTTCGTTTATATCAGTGTTACATAGACAAACTTGTACTCACCGGCGATTAAGACGCCCGGTTTGCAGATTTCTACCAGCGACTTAGCAACAGTGCTGAAACATGTTGATGAGAACGTTAGGCTGGCGTGCTTAAATTACGCGGAGCTACTTAGGGTGTCTGTACGCTGTCGCACACAGAAACGACGGGAGGGGAAAAGGGGCGGTTGAATTTGGCTGTGCTGACGGGTTGGTGATTAATGCACGGAACTCGGGTAGTCAATCTGGTATTTTTTCCGTATAGCGGGGCAGTGTGACGGTCAGTGTGGTGCTGTTTTCCGGATCGGAAACCTGAAGCGTCAGGCTGCCATTTTGCGCTTCGCTGAGCAGCCTCGCGGAATAGGTGCCCAGACCGGTTCCGCCCTGTTTGCCAGAGGTGATGAACTTGTCGAAAAAATGCTCGCGTATTTCGAGGGGTACAGCGCCTTTGTTCACGATCACGATCTCAAGCGGGGTGACATTGTTGAGTGTCACGGTTACCCGGCTATTTTCAGGCGAGGCCTCGCAGGCATTCTTGATCAGATTCTGGAACAGAGAATAGCAGAACATGGCATCGCCCAGCACTCGTGGTATTTCTTCGCCTAGCAACTGGTCGGTGTCGATCGCAATACTAAGACGTTTTCCGGCAAAAGTAGCGCGGAAAATATCGACGATGCGGTGTAGTAGGCCGGTGATTTTTACCGGTTGTGCGTTCAACTTGAAGCGCCCTGTTTCTATCTTGAACAGCTCCGTGGACATATTGATCATGTTGAGCGCCTGTAAGGCGGTTTCCTCGATGACACGAAGTCGTGCGATCTGTTTATTGCTCATCGAGTCCTCCTTTTCCATGGCTTGCAGGAGCCCGATGACAGCGGCGAGCGGTTCTCTCATGTCATGACGCGTGATGTGCTCGACATCCTCGCGCAGACGGGCCAGTTCCAGCATCGCATCGTAATTGATCTGTAGTTGCTTGTGCAGTTCGACAAAGTGCATGAAGTTGCGCACACGCGGTTTGAGCCTGTCAGGGTCGACGGGTTTGGTTACGAAGTCGACCGCGCCTAACGCCATACCCTTGAGGCGCGCCTCCTCGCTGTCCATGGCGGTGACAAAGATCACCGGGATAGATTCCGATACCGGGTGTGCACGCATGCGATGAGCCACTTCCAGCCCATCCATGCCGGGCATCATGATGTCGAGCAGCACCAGATCAGGCGGATTGTTCGACTGACAGATGCTCAGTGCCTTTAGGCCGTTATGTGCGATGCGTACCCGGTATTCGTCCTTGAATAGATTCGAGATCAACATCAAATTGTCCGGTGTGTCGTCTACCACGAGGATGGTAGGTCGTGTGCCTGGTTTAGCTACTTCAACGACGCAGGCGGGCGTGTCCTTAACGGGTTGGGCGGGGAGGTCGGATACGGCCTGTTTGGGCCTGATGCTCAGTGCTTTTTCAATATGGACAGACAGATTGTTCGCCGTGTACGGTTTGACCAGCAGGTCGCTCACCCCCCAGGCGATTGCTTCATCGACTCGGTGTCGTTCGGCTTCTGCGGTGATCATGATAAAAGGGATGCGCGATAATTTTTTGTCGGCACGCACCAGTTTGAGCAGTTCGAGCCCCGTCATCACCGGCATATTCCAGTCGGATAGCACTATGTCCACCCGGTGATTGCGCAGCAGATTCATCGCCTCCATACCATGGGCGGCCGTCAGTATGATCGTAGCGCCCATCGCCCGCAGCTGGCCGGCTGTCACTTTGCGCATCGGTTCGAAGTCGTCGACGACCAGAAAAACCATTTGTTTGGTGATCATTGTTCGCCTTTGCGCCGCTGACTAAGATAGACGGGCTAATGAAGAACCCGTTTTTTGGCCTGTTCCACGGGTAAATGACGGACTATCTGCGCAATGAGAATGCCCAGCGGTCCTGAGAGGGCGTCCATGATTCGTTTGATCTCATCGGGTGTTGCCTGCTTTTTGATCGCCAGTTCAAGCTCTGCGGCCAACGGCTGAACCTGGCTGGCGCCGATATTGCCTGATGAACTCTTAAGATCATGTGCGCAACGTTCAGCGAGAGCCAGGTCAGTGGCATCGAGTGCCGTTTGAATTTTCTGCAGCGCGTCTTGCCCGTTGCTGACAAATTTACGCAGCATCGACAGATAGAGGGATTTCTTGCCCAACACGCGACGCAGGCCATTGACCATGTCCAGTCCGTCTATGCCATCAGGTAATTCGGTACTCACGGGTGCCGGGTGCACGATGAGGCGAACCGCGTGTTTGGGGGGTATCCATTTGAGCAGCGCCGCCCACAGCTCTTCCGGTTCGATCGGTTTTGCAACGTGGTCATTCATCCCCGCCTCAAGACAGCGCTCACGGTCACCTTGCATGGCGTTGGCCGTCATCGCCACCACGGGCAGGTTCTGGAAGCGTGGCTGTTTGCGGATAAGCCGGGTCGCGCTAATCCCGTCCATGACCGGCATCTGCATGTCCATCAGCACGATGTCGTATTCTGCATCCTCCAGTTTGTCCAGCGCGAGCTGACCATTTTCGGCCAGATCCACACTGAATCCGGCATATTTCAACAGTTCGGTAGCGACTTCCTGGTTGAGGTCGTTGTCCTCTACCAGCAGAATGCGGGCGCCTGCGATGGTGGCTAATTGTTCAAAGGTATCAGATTGTGCGTCTACCAGAGTGCGCGGTCCGTCGATAACGCCACCTAAGACGCGAACCACTCCATCGAACAGCAAAGAGGCATTGACCGGTTTGATCAGGATATCCTCGAAACCGGTATCATCGGCACGCTTGATGACTTCCTCACGTCCGTAAGCGGTCACCATGATCAGGTGAGGCGTACGGTTAAGCGGCAACTCCTTGAGTCTCTTTGCAGTCTCTATGCCGTCCATGCCCGGCATTTGCCAGTCTAAAAAGACGATATCGAAGGGTAATCCCAGTGCTTCGGCACGACTGACCATGTCGATGGCGGATTTTCCGGAATCGGCCTGTTCGACGCTGAGTCGCATATTGCCCAGCAGGTCACCTAGCACCATGCGTGCATTTTCGTTATCGTCGACCACCAGCACGCGACGATCTTGTAAATCGCCAGACAGCACGGACTTGCGTTGCTGGCTGGTGCTTTTTTCCAGACGAGCGGTAAACCAGAACGTGCTGCCCAGCCCCGGTTCGCTCTCAACCCCGACTTCTCCACCCATCAGTTCAGCCAGCTTTTTAGAGATGGCAAGCCCCAGACCCGTACCGCCAAATTCGCGGGTGATCGAGGTGTCCGCCTGCGAAAAGCGCTGAAATAAGCGGCTCATTTGCTCCTTGTCCAGTCCGATTCCGGTATCGCGTACGGCGAAATACAGCACAATTTCCGTTTCGGTTTGTTCCTTGACCCGGATTACGATGCCGACTTCGCCTAACTCGGTAAATTTAACCGCATTGTTGCAGTAATTGATCAAAATTTGCCCCAAACGTAGCGGATCGCCGATCAGTTTGAGCGGCACACGCCGGTCCACATCAAAGATCAGCTCCAGATTCTTCGCCGCCGATTTTTCTCCAATTAAGCTGGCGACATTGTCGAGCACTTTTTCGAGATCAAACTCGGCGTGTTCCACCATGAGTTTGCCGGCTTCGATCTTGGAAAAATCGAGAATATCGTTGATGATGCCGAGCAGATGACGACCTGATCCTTGGATTTTATTGATGTAATCGCGTTGACGGGGGGTGAGGTCGGTTTTGAGTGCCAGGTGTGACATACCGATGATGGAATTCATCGGGGTGCGGATTTCATGGCTCATATTGGAGAGGAAGTCGGATTTTGCAAGATTGGCTTTTTCCGCTGCTGCGCGTGCGCTCTTGAGTTCAATGTTCCTGTCCAGCAGCAGTAATGCCTGGCGATTGCGTTCCGTCACATCGCGCGCTGCGGCAAATACGCCCTGCAGTTCACCTTCTCCGTTATAGAAAGTTGCCGCATTGAAGGATACTTCCGTGTTCTGGCCATCGACTGCACGGACGGTGAGTTCATAGTCTCTGACCTTTTGTTCGATGATCACACGCTGTATGCCTGCCTCGGCACGTTGCGGATCGGTGAAATAATGGTTGAACGCGCTGCCTATCAGTTGTACGCGGGTGCATCCGGTCAAGGCCTCCATCTGTTTGTTAACATCGGTGATGTTGCCGGACAGATCGGTGGTCATGATCGCATCGATGTTAGATTCGATCAGTGAGCGCGTGTATAACTGCTGTTCGCGCAGCGCCTGCTGCACGGCATACTCGTCCGTTACATCGCGAAATACCAGCACAGCCCCATTGATGCGACCTTCACGGTCGCGTATCGGTGCGCAACTGTCTGCAATATCGCGTTCCTCGCCGCCGAGGGCAATCAGCACGGTATGGTTGGCGAGTCCAAAGACCGTTCCATGCAGCAGCGCTTGCATAACCGGAATGGTCGCGGGTTGTCGGGTTTCCTTATGGATAATATGGAAAATTTCATCTATCGGGTGACCCAGAGCTTGATTCTGCGTCCAACCGGTGAGCACTTCGGCTAAGGGGTTCATCAGTGCAACCCCGGCATCGATATCGGTGGCGATGACGGCATCGCCGATGGAATTGAGGGTGATGGCCAGTTTCTCTTCGCTCAACTGCAAGGAAATGTTGGTGTGTTGCAGTTGTTTGTTCATTTCCTCCTGTATCGTGAGTAAATGCTGGGTTTCCTGATGAACCAGTTCCTTGAGCCGTTGCTGGTGTGAGCGATACAGCAGGTAAGCGAAGGACAGTGCAAACAGCAGGGTGCACAAACTGACAATGACGATGATGGTAAACAGATAGCGCATGCTAGCCTGAAACTCCTCATCGTGCGCCTCCATCCTGGCTTGCTCGGTCCGGGTAAATTCCCGAACTTCGACCCGAATCAGATCCATCAGTTGCTTGCCCTGACTGCCACTGACTGCGGCGATCACGCCTATCATGTCCTGATTGCGGCGAAATTCGATGACGCGCGCCATTTCCAGCAGCTTGGCATCCATCAGCGGAGCGATTGCGTTCAGGTGATGAAGGGATGGATTGTCCGTCGCATCCTTACGCAAGGCACCCAGCCGGTCAGTAATGTGGCTTTTTTCGGCCACATACGGTTGCAAGAAAGCCTCATCTCCGGTCAGCAGATAACCCCGTTGTCCGGTCTCCATGTCTTTTAAGGCGGAGAGCAGTTCATTCGAATTGTTGAGCAGCAAAAAAGACTCGTGACGAGCCTTGGCCGCTTCTTTCATTTTCTCGAATGCCTGAAATGACAACGCCAGCACCAGCACCAGCAAGATCGCGCCGCCCAGCCATGCACCTGTTTTATGGTTTGAATTCAAAATTTCCCTCCGCTGCTCGGGTTGTTCAGATGTGTTGTCCTGCGAGGTTCGCAACGACAGTTCGGTATTATTTTTCAATACACCGTTTCACCATAACCTTGCGGGCGGTGTGCATCTGTGCGCTGGCGAACAGAAGGAATGTGAGGGGGCGGGGCGTACTTCATTAATCCGGTCGGCAACCGGATTAACGCATGAGGGGGGCGTTAAAGCAGTTTTTTAAGGCCGGAACGGGTCACTTCCTTGCCTATGCCCCGGTAGCCGGTGTATCTGCCGGTCTGATCAAACATGGGTTCGCCGCTGACCATCATGTGCTGATGAGACCCGTCTGAATTGACTCTGGAATAGATAAAATCAAGGAAGGGGAGGCGGGCGGCCAGATATTCCAGCAGCTGCTCGCGTTCCTCCTCGTTCCAGATGGCTCCCTGATCGTCACGGATACAGCCTGACTTCTCATCAGGTTGGATGCCCAGCATGTCAAACACCGGGCCAAAAATTCGGGTGAAATGGCCATTTTCGTCCTGTTCCCAATACCAGTCGGAAGACAGTTCGGTAAGACGGCGAAAACGCGCTTCACTGACGCGCAGCTCGTTGGTGCGTTCCAGAACGGTCTGTTCCAGCAGCTTGTTTTGATTTTCCAGCTTCTTATGCAGCAGACGCACTTCCAGGATGTTGCGTATGCGTGTCTGAACTTCGGTCAGATCAAATGGTTTGGCGATAAAATCTTTTGCCCCCGCTGAAAGGGCGCGCAATTTATGGTCGGGCTGTGCCGTGATGACGATGATGGGGAGATAATCGTTCTCATTGATTTTTTTGAGTTTTTCCATCACCTGAAAGCCATCCATGCCGGGCATTTTCAGATCGAGCAGGATCAAATCGTAAGCATGTTGACAGTGCAGGTCATAAACGGTGTAGGGGTCCATGGTGGTTGCAACGCAGGAGTAACCCGAGTCACCGAGTAGTTCCTCAAGCAAAATGACATTGGATTGCTGGTCGTCAACGATCAGAATGCTGGCTTTAAGAATTTCCTGCTCGGTAATCATAATGTTGCTCCATTTTTTGTTAGTAGACTTAGTGGATGAGGGGACGGATCACGGATGAGTTCGATCCAGAATTCGCTACCCACCCCGACTGTGCTTTCCACACCGATGGTGCCATTCATCAGTTCAATGAGTTTCTTGGAAAATACCAGACCTATGCCGGTGCCCTCCGTGGCGCTGTGCTCGAAGCCCAGCCGATTGAAAGGTTGAAAAAGCTGGGCCACCTTTTCGGCTGACAAACCTTCGCCGTTATCTTTGATGCCGATGCGGATGTGTTCTATGCTGGCAGAACATTCAACGACGACTTTACCGTTTGCCCGGTTGTACTTGATGGCATTGTTGAGCAGATTAATCAACACCTGCTTTAAACGCGTCCGGTCGGTGTTCACCAGCCAGTTTTCATCAAAGGTAATAAAGTCTAACTGGATGCCGTGTTGTTGCGCCTGTAATCCGACGATAGTCTGACATTCCAGCATCACATCGGTCAATAAAACAGACTCGAGCACCAGCGATAGCTTGCCGGATTCGATGGTTGCCATATCCAGAGTTTCATTAATTAATTCAAGAAGATACCATCCTGCCTTACTAATTTGCTTTAATCTCGAACTCTGTACTGCTGTGGGGGGCGGTGAGCCGCATTCGAGCAGCTGACTAAAGCCTAAGATGGTATTGAGCGGAGTGCGCAACTCGTGGCTCATATTGGACAAAAATTCCGATTTGGCGCGATTAGCTTTTTCCGCAACAAGTTTGGCGTTCTCTAACCTGGTTTGGGTGATCAACAGCTGTTCGGCGAGAATTTGGCCTTGCATATTTGCCATCACCAGTCTTTCATTCGCTTGTTGCAATATCATGCTGTGACGCTCAATTGCATCGTGCCGGGCTTCATTCTTATCCTGACTGACACGGGTTGCATCTTGCCTGACCTCCGTTGCTTCCTGCCTGACTCCGGTGGCATCCTGAATGACGCCCATCGCGTCTTGAATAACGCCCAATGCATCCTGCCGGACTTTGGTTGCATCCTGCCTGACTCCGGTCTCATCTTGCCTGACCTCGGTTGCATCCTGCCTGACCCCGGTTGTATCCTGAATGACACCCAGCGCATTTTGACTAACCCCAGTCGCATCCTGTCTGATTTCGGTTGCGTCCTGCCGGACTTTAGTCGCATCCTGCCTGATCCCGGTTGCAGTCTGTTTAATTCTGGTCGCAGTTTGTTTTGCCAGGGTAGCGGCCCCCTTGGTGTTTGCTTGGCTGCTATCGATTTTTTCCTCATCAAGGACGCCGTCCTTGATGACGTGTTGGTCCGGCAGGCCGAGTTTGCTCAGTGATTCATCACAGTCCGTCATCGGTTTGGCCTAGAGCCTGAGTGTCGGGCTGCCAGACATCAGGCCGGTGTAGTCAGTCAGGGTGTCGCCTATCTCGATCCCATTGTGCTTGATGTCGTACAGGCGGATGTCTTTGCTGTGCGAGCTGCCGCGAACTTTAACCACGGAGAACACGCGTTTGAATTGACCTGAAATTTCTACATAACGCTGAACGATAATGGCGTCGGCTAGAAAGGCGCTGCCGAATTGACTGAAGCGCAAGTCGGTGTAACGGTCTTCCAGCTCCGAGGTCATCAGCACGCTCACCCCCAAACTGGTCAGTTGAGCCACCATACGGTACAAGGAACCCCGGAAATCTTCACTGAATTCGGGGGCGAGGGCTAATTCGAAGCCGGAGAGCGAGTCGATTACTACGCGCGTCGCTTTCATGCGGCTGATCATTTGAATCAGATCGTGCAGGGTTTCATCGATGGACAGATCCAGAGAACGGGTATCGATGACGCCCACGCTGCCCGAATTGACCATAGCCTGCAAGGTATTGCCCAGCAACTGATTCGGGCTCTTCTCGAAGGCGGCAATTACACCGGTTTCTCCATTGCGTGCGCCTTCGGCGAGAAATTCGGTCGCCATCACCGTTTTTCCTGAACCCGAGGGTCCCACCACCAGCAAGGAATATCCGACCGGCAATCCGCCTCCCATCATCTCATCGAGGCCGGCGATCCCCATAGCAATGCGTCGTTCACCGGTTGTGGCGCTGGGTGCTGAGTCTGACTTAGGGACAGAATCAATGATCGCACGCGGAAAGACCTGTAGCCCTTCATTGCTGATGCGGAAGGTATGTAAACCGGGCACCTGAGCCTGTCCGCGCATTTTGACCACCTGCATCTTTCGCACCATCGAATTGCGCTGCAAGCTTTGTGACAGCCACAAAATACCATCTGCTACGGTAAATACCGGGGTGGATTCGGCTTCCGGTGTCAGATATTCACCGATCAGAAAGGTGGTTGCCTGCCAGCTGGTCATTTGCAGTCCGAGTTGTTGCACAAATTTTTGCAGATCGGAGGCGGTCTGGTCATTTTGTCTGGAAGATTGCACCACGGAGCGAAAAGAATCGACAAATACCAGGCTTGGAGAATAATTCATCACTTCAGCACTGATGCGAGCCAGCACCTTGTCAAAATCTCCATCTATCAGTTCAGCCGAAAGATTGACGAAGCGCAGCGCTTGATTCATTTTGTCGAAATTAAAGAAAGAAAACTGCTGCTGATAACGCAGCATTTTTAACGCAGGTTCGCCCAGTACGGTAAAAAACAGTGCGCGATGATCGGGCGTGGCCAGTGCAAACATGATCTGGTGAGCCAGGGTGGTTTTACCGCTACCCGGCGTTCCGGCAATCAGGTTAAATGAGTATTCCGGCAAACCGCCCCCCAGCAGGTCATCCAGGCCGGGTACGCCTGTTTTCAGGCGACGTATTTCTACCTTGTTACTCATTATCTAATTCCTTGGTGGTGTGAGCCGGGGTGTGTAATTTCCAGGCCGTACGTAAAATACTTAAGGTGAGCTGCACGCCGATCAACGATTTGAGGATGTTGGTAAACGTGGTCAGCAACAATCTGTTTGCGGCTTTGACTTGTTCTGGGGGCTGCAATGCATAGATTTCTTTCAGGTCGTGAAAGTAAGTCGGCGGCGGGTCGGAATTTATGCCGGACTCAAGCCAGGGGAAGCTGGCCTTTGAAAGCAGCAGACTCCGCGCGTAGAGCGAGGCGAAGCCTCCTTCACCGACGATCGAAATAATTTCTGTGGCCATTTGCTCCCATGCTTCAATCGGGTCAACAGCGATCGTCTCGGATTGCTGCCAGATGATGCTTTCAATCAGTTGCTGGCTAACGAGGTTGTCAGTTTTCATATAAAAAATCAAAAAGTGAGTCTAAATTTTGACAAGGGTGTAAACATCCGTCTTCGTGCCAGCACGCTATGTCAGGCAGCGTTATTTGGGCTGTATCGGGACAGTCTATACTCAATCGTTGACATGACTCGAACTATTATCATTCCAGCGAGTGACGGTTCTGTTTGTTGCGCTATCGCTGAGCAGACGACGGTATTCTTTTTTCACCACCTGATAGCATTCGCAGGCATAGGACTCCAGATTGGTGCGATTGAGTATGGTGATGTGACCCCGGCGGTAACTGATCAGCCCCAATCGCTGTAAATTGCCGGCTGTTTCGGTGATGCCTTCGCGGCGCACTCCCAGCATCCCTGCGATCAGTTCCTGCGTCATGGTCAGTTCGTTGCCGGGCAGGCGATCCAGTGTCTGCAACAACAAGCGACACAATTGCTGTTCAACCGAATGATGGCGATTGCACACCGCTGTTTGGGATATATGAGAAATCAGTGCCTGAGTGTAGCGCAGCAGTACTCGCATCACTTGTCCTGCGCGATTGAACTCTTCCATGATCAATCTGGCCTGTATCCGGTAGCCATGCCCCCCCGAATAGACGGCGGCCCGACTGGTGGTGGAATTTTCTCCCATAAAAAGAGAGATGCCATGCACCCCTTCGCGACCTATGCCGGCAATTTCGGCCATTGCGCCGTTTTCCATGATGTAATGCAACGAGACGATCGCGCTGGTCGGAAAATAAACATAGTTCAATTTTCTGCCTGATTCATAAATGATTTCACCGAGCGGCATGGCAACCAGTTCCAGATGAGGATGAATGCGCTCGAATACCTCCTGAGAGAATGAGGCGATCAGCTGATTTTGCCTGGGATCGTGCGGCGTGGGTAACAATGCGGCCATGTTTTCGTCCGGTGAAGCTGCGATTGACGGATGTCACAACAAATCTGGAAGCTAAAAGATCGTTTTCTGAATCGGTTTGCTACTTATAACACGATAAGCTGTGAGGTTATGCGTGCTGGCGCACATGGGGGCGGCTGTATCCGCAGCGGACTGTTGGGTCGTCTCTAACCGTGCCGCCTTTATCCATGCGAGTGCATAATTTTTTTGTCCTGTCACACCGGCGTCTGACAGTCTTTCCTGACGGTTGGCGTGGAATGTATCTCTTAGCATGATGCGCTCCTTAGTGATGGTTTTCATGTCTCTGATGCTTATAGCTGTCGTGACGGTCATGCTTGTCGTCTCTTTTCCGGTCGCGATGCTCCGCCTGATAGCGTGGCACATATTCACGCTGATACCAGTTTTCCTGCACGAAGTAGACTTGCTCATCGCAGGCGTTATAGTCTCTGCAATGACGTCGCCAGTTTCTTGCATGACCCGGTGGCACGCGCAGATAAACCGGTGCGCGATGTATGTCACTTCGTTTGATCACTCTCGGTTGACGATAAAGTAACTGCGGGGGAGGGTAGTCGCCAATATCGAGACGTCCGTAGAAACCCGGCTGGCCGATGCTCAGCGATACACCAACATCGGCGGCCTGGGCCGGCGGGGATAGCGTGGCAACAAGCATGACGGCGCCAAATAATAAGTTTTCCATGTTAACTCCCCCCGGTTGAGTCACAATTTACTGGCTGCTCTGTCCTTTGAGGTTGAGCACGATGCGCCGGTTGGGTTGCAGACAGCGTATCAATTTCAGATTCATATGATGGGCACGACCTTTGATCTTGTCGCAGGCAACCACGGGTTCCGATTCGCCTTTGGCAACGGTGGTGATGCGTTTTTCATCGATTCCCTGTGCAACCAGATAGCCAGCCACTGCATCGGCACGGCGTTGGGAGAGCGCCAGGTTGTATTCTTCGCTGCCGATGCGGTCGGCGTGACCGGTTATTTTCACTTCGCCGTCATTGGGATATTTCTTCATCATGCCGATGATCCCGTCATTGATTTGCTGTTTGCCATCGGCGCTGATTTCGGCTTTGTTATAGGCAAACAGCGTTTCAGTTTGCAGTGTGTAAGGCGTATAAACCACGCGCCTGACTGCAACGGGCAGGCTAGGCGCGGCGATAGGTGGCGTCGAATCCACCTCCGCCACCGGTACTGTTTTTTTAACCGGCGTCCCCTCGCATTCAGCGATCGCCATGGCCGGTGTCCAGTAACCTGTGTGTATGCACAAGCCGGCAGGAGTCCTGACTAACGCACCCCGGCTGTCCAGTAGATAACCTGCACGGTTAGTGTCGTCCGCCATCGCTGTGTTGCACAAGATGGTGAGTGCAAGGGCATTCAATAATAAGTTTTTTGAGGTTTTCATGATGTTGGCAGACTCAGATTAGTTAGCCGAGTGTCACGGTTTCAAAACTGTTCTGCTGTGCGCTACCGCACATAGGCGCATGAATTAACGCCAATGTTTGTAGTTGGCTGGAAGGTAGCTCTTATAACTTTCATCCTGATCACCGCCCGGTTTAAGACAACCGATCTTCATAGCTAAATTCACCAGCCTACAGGCTGATGGTAAATCATTTTTTCTATGTGCTTTAGCGCACAGAGTCGCGACCTCAAAAGCCGGATAAAGAGAGTAGGGCTGGAATCTTGTGCAGTATCGGTTGATTCACCTTTAACGGCCTGACCTGATTGAGATTCACGGTACCAAGCGGATCGGACCGGTTCTTTTTAAACAAAATGCGGAGAATATAATGAAAAAGCTTGAATGGATGAGCAGGCCGATACAGTGGTTGATAGCCTCGTTGCTGTTTGGATTAGTCGCATTATTTGCAGGATGCGGCGGAAGTGGTGCATCTGGTGTGTCTGCCCCCGCGCCGGGCAGTAGTTTGGGCGTAACAGCTCCAAGTCCCACCGTGGTCGCTGTGGTCCCGCTCGCTGACGCAACAGGTGTGCCAGTCAATATCAAAAAGATAACGGCTGCTTTCAGCAACACGATGGAGTCTGTCACGTTGACCTCAGCGAGTTTCACTCTGTCTTGTCCGGCGGCGCCGGTTGCCGGTGGCGTTGTCAGCTATCTGTCCACAGGCAATGTCGCAACATTATCGCTACCCGTAGCCAATCTTCCAGCGTCGACGCAATGCACGGTAACCGTGACCACCGGGGTGCGCGATGCAAGCGGTGTCGCGCTGGCGAGTAACTATGTGTGGAAATTTACTACCGGAATCGCGGCAGACACAACGCCGCCGAGCGTCGCTTTGACGGTTCCCGTTGACGGGGTGAGTGGTGTTGCAACCAACACCCTGGTGTCTGCTTCTTTTAGTGAAAACATGGATCCGGCGAGTATCACGGCAACAAACTTCACGGTAGCAAACACGACCGCAGGGGGCGGGGCGGTTGTAGGGACGGTCACATATCTGCTTGCCTCTAAAGTCGCCACTTTTACGCCGGCAGCAACGCTGCCTGCCAGCAGTTTATATACGGCGACGATAAGCACGACAGTCGCAGATTTGGCCGGAAACCTGATGGCGGCCAACAAGGTGTGGACTTTTACCACGGGGGCGGCTGCGGTAACCAGTGTTTTTCCGGGAGTGGCCGGAACGCCGGGCGCTTCTACCACTGATCCTACCGTAAACTCGGCTAACCCGAGCAATGGTGCGATCAACGTGGCGACCAGTACCAATCAATGGACGGGTTCGGCTAATGTGGTGACGGGTAAGCTGTTGACCGCAAACTTCAGCCAGACGATGAACCCGGCAACCATCACTACCCCGGGTGTTTTTACGCTCAAGGAAACGGTCGCCGGTACTAATGTGCCCGGTAGTGTGGCCATCAATGCCACGAATACTGCCGCGACCTTTACACCGACTGTCGCCGCTCTGATGCCGAATACTTTTTATACCGTCACTGTTTCGACTGCGGCGCTGAACGCGGGCGGTACGGCCATGGCGAATGCGGTGGTATGGGGGTTCAAAACCAACGGGGTGGCGATGACCGAACAAGCGCCCGTTGAACTTGGCAGCGCTGGAAATTACACGATTTTCGCACTTACCGGGATTGCCAATGCCACCACGCCGGCGGTCATTGCCGGAGACATGGGGGTGGGGCCTGGCGTGACATCTACGGCGATCACAGGTCCCTGGGCGTTAACCTTGCCCGCCGCGAGTGCATTTTCCACGTCGGCGCAAGTCAGTGGAAAAGTCTATGCTTTTGATTATGCCAACCCCACTCCGGCTTATGTAACGACAGCCGCTGCGGACATGAGTGCCGCCTACAACGATGCTTTTGGCCGGACTGCCGCTGTCGGTGCCGCGTTCCTGAATGTCGGCGGCGGATCGCTTAGCGGATTAACGTTGCCGCCCGGAACTTACACCTGGGGTAGCGCCGTTACCTTGCCATTTGGAACTAACCTCACGCTGGCAGGCGGTCCTGATGACGTCTGGATTTTCCAGATTAGCGGAACACTGACCACCGCCGCGAATACCAATGTATTTCTCAGTGGCGGCGCGCGCGCCAAAAATGTGTTCTGGCAGACGTCAGGTGCTGTGACGCTGGGTGCCACCGCACACATTGAAGGGGTGGTGCTGTCTAAGACTGCGATAAATTTTGGCAATCAGGCGACGGCGAACAGCCGGTTGCTGGCGCAAACCGCCGTCAATCTTGATCAGAATGCCGTCGCACAACCCATTCCGTAAGTCTTGAGCAAGTAAGCTATCATGCGGTGCAAACAGGAAGACTCTGGTGAGTTTTCCTGTTTCGTTTTGAGCACGACAGTTGGGTCTTTAATCGCAGGTCAGGGGGATGGTTGATGAAGTCGACGTGAGTGGTGATGGCCGCGAGGTAAATCCATGCAGGGTGTGTAAATACACCCCCTTGCTCAATACTATCGCTCGATCGCCAGCGCAACACCCATACCGCCACCGATACACAAGGAGGCCAGACCTTTTTTCGCATCGCGACGCGCCATTTCATGCACCAGAGAAACCAGCACACGCGCACCGCTCGCACCGATCGGGTGACCTATCGCGATCGCGCCGCCATTGACGTTAATTTTCGATGTGTCCCAGGCCATTTCACGGTTAACCGCGATCGCCTGAGCTGCAAAAGCCTCGTTGATTTCCATCAGATCCAGATCTTCGGCACTCCAGTCGGCTTTTTTCAGGCAGAGGCGACTGGCTGAAATCGGGCCCAACCCCATCACGCTGGGATCAATCCCGGTTGCAGCGTAAGCCTTGATCGTAGCCAGTGGCGTCAAACCGAGTTCTTTCGCTTTAGAACCTGACATCAGCATCAGCATCGCTGCGCCATCGTTGATGCCGGATGCGTTACCCGCCGTGACAGAACCCGCTTTATCGAAAGCCGGACGCAAGCCTGAGAGCATATCGAGTGTGGTGCCGTGACGTGGATATTCATCCGCATCGACCACGGTGTCGCCTTTTTTGCCTTTGATGGTGTGAGGCGCGATTTCATCGTTAAACTTACCGGATTTCTGCGCAGCCTCAGCTTTGTTCTGCGAGGCGCAAGCAAATTCATCCTGCTCAGCGCGGGTGATGCAGTATTGCTTGGCGACATTTTCAGCCGTCACACCCATGTGGTAGTCGTTGTAGACATCCCATAAACCATCCACGATCATACTGTCGATCAGCTTGCCATCGCCCATACGCAAACCGTTGCGTGAACCACTCAAGACATGAGGCGACATACTCATGCTCTCCTGCCCGCCTGCGATCACGATGGCTGCATCTCCGCTCTTGATCGCCTGCGCGCCCAGCATGATCGCCTTGAGGCTGGATCCGCACACCATATTGATGGTCATCGCCGGCACATCATGCGGTAAGCCCGCCTTAATGACAGACTGGCGTGCCGGGTTTTGTCCTGAACCTGAAGTCAGTACCTGACCTAAAATTACCTCATCAACCTGATCGCCGGTCACTCCGGTACGCGCCAGCAAATCGCGTATCACGGTTGCGCCCAAATCGACCGCAGAAACATTACCAAATGCGCCGCCAAATTTGCCAACGGCAGTTCTTGCTGCTGCAACGATTACTACGCTTTCCATAACATTTCCCTTGATTATGCCAACTTGATTGATAAGAAACGACACCGGAGATCTCGTGTGGAGTGTATATCAACCCGATTAGGATTGCCACACGGCACGATGTGGCGGTTGAGGGCTGTGCATCACCTGGATAAATAAGGCATGACTAACGAACCGGGTGCTGGAGATCCGCATGACGGTTACTTGTGTATCGAGCAGAGAACCTGTCAAACCTCGAACTTCATGGCGATGGCGTTCAAATGTCCTGCTGCTGCGACCATGCGCTGTGCATCTGAGAGGCATTTGTTGGTGTAACTGGTGACTTTGTCGGTGTTGGTTTCATTTTCGGCGATGCGCGCCAATACAATGCCGACCAGCATCTGCTGATCGTCGGCCGCATCACGCACGGCTTCCACGGTGCGCTTCATGTTTGAGGTGGCTTTTTCAATCTGCACAAAGGTTTCCGAAGAATGGCGTGAAGCTTCCAGGCCGACTCTCACCGCGTTGGCATTTTCATCTGAAAGCAGCACCGTTGAAGCGACATCTAGGCTGACTCTTTGCAGTACCGTGTCGATACGGCGGGTAGCCTGAGCAGCTTGTTCGGAGAGCTTTCTGACCTCATCGGCCACCACGGCAAAGCCGCGACCTTGTTCACCTGCGCGTGCGGCTTCGATGGCGGCATTGAGTGCGAGCAGATTGGTCTGATCGGCTATGGCGCGGATGTCGGCGATGGCGGCCTCGACTTCTTTTGCGCTGGATTTCAGGCTGGCGGCATTCGCCGAAATTTTCCCGCTGGCGGCATCGAGGGCTGAAATCGCCTGTTCGGTCGCCTGTACATGCAGGACGCCGTTGCATACCAGTTCATCGGCGGAGGCGGCGCTATTTCCCGCATCTCCTGACAATGACAAGATGCTTTCTGCCTCATCCGCCATGCCATGCACGACCTTGATGATTTCTTGTGCATTGGTATGGTATTCGTTCATGTTATCGCCTAATGATGACATGGCGGTGACGATCTCTTTAGCCGTGCTGTCGACCGAGTTGGCCGATTGCGCCATGTCGCTCAGGGTAGATCTTAAACTGTTGGTCATGGCGTCAAAGCCTTCGGTGATTTCGCCTACCGTATCCATGCTGCGCACGCCGCAGCCTTCACGCAGATCGCCTTTACCTATGCGTGCGGAGGCCAAAGCGACGAGTTTGAGTTTGCTGATTAACTGCCATTCGATGAGCTTGTAGTTGAACAGGCCGATGGTAATGCCGGACACAACACAGCCGACGCAGAACCAGAGCAGCATACCTTCTTTCCAGACTACGAAGAAATTGGCGTAGAAGGGGAAGACCATACCCATGGACAGACCGAAACCCAAAAAGGACAGTTTTAACCGTCCGAGTATGGAAGAGGCCTCCGCGCGATTGGTCATGGTATTTCCCGTCTTTAATTGATAAAGGGGTTAATCAGGTAAAAGCGCCCTTATCCTATCCAGGAAGCGTGCGCGATACAAGAGGCGAGGGTGGGTGGCGTCATCGATAAAAGCCTCTCTGTCATGCAGTACATTGTTGCACAACAGCCCCATGCCCGATTCCAGGGTGCCACGATAGATATGCTCGTTGTCTGAGGCTAAGATCATTTCAAGCTGCTTAACAGCGGCGAGCGTATCCGGATGCCATACTATGCTGCGGGTTCGGGCGGTGTATCTCATGTGGAGCTGGCCGCCGCGCACGGAAAAAACCGGGCCGGACTGTGCGGCGCGCGCCACGCCGTGTTCATCGGTGCGTTCCGGGATGGTCATGGCATTCGGGCAAGAGAGGACGCGTATATATTCCGGGTTCGCATCGCGTAGCCGTAAATAGGCCATCTCATGATCCATCAGGCGGTTTTCGCCACCCTGTCCCGCGCGATGCACGCAATGCAATACCATCCCCAGGATGTCGCGTTCAGGAGGGTTGTAGTAACCGTCCGTATGCCATTTAATCGGCCGGTCGGTATAAGGAATGTATTGCTGGCGCGTTCCTTTGTCGAACACGCGAATTTCAGAAATCCCGTCCACATCGGCCAGCCAGTTGGCATCGAGATGTTCGAGTCCGAACTGTTTACCGAGCAGACGGGGAATATGGGTGTCTGCAATTTTCACCGGACTGGCATAGATTGCCATATTGCAGTCACGGATGCGCTGACTCAATGCCTCGTGCTCTGAGGGAAGCAGCGCGCGCGGGTCGCGAACGTGGACGATCAGATCTTCTATGCTGCGCGGCGCACAGGATAATTTATCCTCCCGCCAGCGCAAGTAGGCGTCATTATCCTCAAGATCAAATTGATTTTCCATGTTAATCAATGGGTTGTGCTGGTCTGGCTCGCGCGGGGCGAACCGGACGCGGCTTGCGCAGTTCAGTGCTGGATAAATCGCGCATGGTTTTCTCCAGCATCTTGACCGCTTCCGGTGCCTCTATGCTCATCATCTGGTCGGTGATCCAGATGCTGTCGCGTTCGCCCATGTGTGAGGCGATGCAGTAAGCCAGATAGCGCAGAAAGGCAAATTCAGGGCCGGACTCGGTGTAGCTGAATTCAGCATATTCATCCGCGCGCTGATTCAGCTTGTCGATAAACTGCTGTTTGCATTCAGCGATTGTTCCGCCTAGCAATCGACTCTGGTTTTCTGCATAGGTCTCCGCCAGTCGGTTCGCTAAGGTGGTGGTGAATTCGATGCGACCGTCAGGTAAAAACTGGCGATAGGCGATCCGATCGGCTACCTGCACCAGAAATACCAGCGCTTCACTCAGGAACAGGAAGTATTCCTCCCCTACGTCGATGGAGAAGTGGGCCAGACGTGTCTGCTTGAGTACGTTATCGCCGATACGCCAGGCAACAAACGACAGCGCATCGGCAATTTCTTGCGGAGACTTAGCTCGCCCACTTTGATACCAATTGCTTTTGATGCGCATGTCAGAATGTCACCGGGTCAGGCTTTTTGCAGGAAAAACTCAAATTCACCCGCGCCAGTGCTAACGGTGCTGATGATCTTGACGCCAGTCATATCAGACCATCCGATGATGTCAGTCTGTATCCCGGGGCAATTGCTCACCAGCTTCAGGATTTCGCCGCTATTCATACCGTTCAACAATTTTTTGGCTTCAATAATCGGGCCGGGGCACACAACGCCACGGATATCCAGAATCACGTTAGCCGCCAGTTCGACCCCTTTGCCCTTCATGATGTAAAAACCCGTGCCGCCATCCGTCATCGGTTCGGTTTTTACTACCTGATTGTCGGTCTGTTCAGCCCACGAGAATAGGTCATCCTTCGTTCCTGGACAATCGGAGATCAGCAGCAGAATTTGCTCATCCTGCAGGTCCTTGACCAGGCGCTTTGCACCCAGCAGCGGAGCCGGACAGCTCAAGCCGCGCATATCCAGTTTGACGTTGGCGTGTATAGTATTTTGGCTCATATGGTGTGTCCCGTTGGTTGAGGAATGATTAATACCCGCCCTTACCCAAAGGCTGAGGTAATCCGGCCACTTTGGCAGCTTGCTTGGCAGGTCCTAAGGGGAATAGGTCGTAGAGTGCCTTGCTGTCAGCTTCCGGCCAGAATTCATTCACCGCCTTGAGCATGTTGCGGAAATTCGGCGTCGCGCCATTTTCACGATATTCCTCACGCATGAAGTTGATGATTTCCCAGTGCTTGGGCGTCAATTCCAGATTTTCAGCTGCGGCAATCACTTCCACCGCCTCGTCGCTAAAATCCGCTTCAAGTAAAAAACCGTCATCATTGCATTCCACTTCAGTGCCGCCAATCAGATATCCCATTTCATTCCTCTCCGTAAAAAATAAATAAAAAAACTTACGTTATTCCAGACTGGAAATAACTTTGTAAGGTACAAAAATTCCGCAACCAAACTGACGTGATTCGCCCAATCCGTGGTGTTGCAGCTTCATGGACGCTTCCGGTGTTAAATCGTGTAATACCAGGCTATAGCCGTTGATTTGCCGGGCAGGGCCATTCAGCGTATGCCGCTTGCCGCAGATAATCTTGCCGGAAATACCCATTTGCGTAAACTGTTGGTTGATTTCATCGATAAAGCGCATTTCATCGGCGTCACCCGTCACCAGTTGTGCGTGTATGGTCGGGTAATATTTAATGGCGCGATGCTTCCATGCGCCCAGCTTGAGTTGGCTGCCCGAAACATTCAATTGCCGGCCTGACAAAGCTGCGGCTGTGTCGGCCAAATCAGAAGGTATGCGCAGCACCAGTTTGGCGCGTTTGGGTAACGAGGCGGTTACGCTCTGCTCGATGCTGCGCAGAGGCAGTACACCGATGTTCGGATTATCGGATAGCGCCGGTACCAGCTGACACAGGGTATCCCACAGCTCGAACGGATAGTCTGCCGTGAGCATCTGGCCTTCCAAATCAAAAACAAGATCGATGATGTTGGTCGCGGTATGGCTCATTTGTTGTCTTGTCCGTCAGCCCACTCTGTCATCGCGGACGCCCAAAGGCGTGCGGTGGCAGGATCGATATCGAAAATCGTAAAACGACGCGCCTCGCGTATGCGTATGCGCATCAGACTCATGCCGCCTTCCACGTGGACGATTTGCTGCAGGTCAATTTCCTGACCACCCAATGGAACTTTAAAGCTGTGTAGCGGGATTATCTCAGACATGGGTAACAAGTTTGGTTTATAGACCGTGATAGTTTAGATCAAAAAGCATGACCGAAATGCAAGTTGTGAGTCTAGTGCTTAAAGTGTGTAAGTTCAAATACTAGTATGGGGTAGGAATACCTACCCTAAAGGGTTATAAAAAATACCCGCTCAGGGTGATGGTGTGAGTGGCGCTAGCACGTACAATGGCGGCATATTTTGAGCGATGGGATGCGCTGGTTATTACGCGACTCACCCCAAAGGTATCACAGGTTCCCGTCTTAGCCGGGTTATTAAATAGTTGCCCCGGTTGGGGCAAAGCAACGAAAAGGAAGACATCATGGCGAAAAAGCTGCATGACACCCCGAATCTCGATGAGCTGGAAAAAGGCGAATGGCC
>Ga0208863_1000106_pt1 | contig 106254 bp, 110 predicted proteins | sample RifOxyD3_FD_184040 | JGI IMG/M metagenome (GOLD analysis project Ga0208863, IMG submission 184040) | Soil microbial communities from Rifle, Colorado - Rifle Oxygen_injection D3 (SPAdes) | ecosystem: Environmental > Terrestrial > Deep subsurface > Rock core/Sediment | place: Rifle, Colorado...
ACTCTTCACTATGTGCCAGGCTTGCAACGAATGGAACAAGCGACGGCATAAGCAAAGCGTGCCGATTCTCAGTTGTTTGGGTCTTGAGTGGCTCATCTGCCGAAGTTGCACGAGACTCCCCTACTTCGGTTTTATGTCCGTAATAACTGGATACAATCGGCACGCAGACACCAAGCGCATGACCAGATCCACCTGGGCGTTTTATAAAGCTGCCAGCTGTGATCGTTGGCATGGGTTCTGCAATTGAACTACCGTCAGAATTAAAGCGAAATTTAACGATAAAAGGTTCTTGTGCCTCGATCACATATTTGACGATCCCCTTTGCTATACGACGAAGTGTGTTGTCAGCCAGCGGCTTTTTTCGATCAAATATACTTGGGCATGGTAATGTCCAGTCAATGCATTCGGCGGCAGTACGCCACGGTTTAAGCCCCTTCGCCTTCGTTTCCTTACGCTTTGGATCTCCGTGTGTTGGTTGCGGCCAGACGATAGGCTGACCATCACGACGTGCGACAAGAAAGAAACGCTTCCGGATGGTTGGTGTGCCATAGTCGCTGGCTCGCAGTTCTTTCCATTCAACGTTGTAGCCTAGTCCACGCAGCGCGGATACCCAGCGTTGGAAAGTTTGCCCTTTGCGTTTTTTGCACGGCTTTCCGTCTTTACCAAGCGGCCCCCATGTTTGAAATTCTTCGACATTTTCAAGGCAGATAATTCTAGGCTGCACCTGCTCTGCCCACTTGACCACAACCCACGCCAGGGAACGTATTTTGTTGCTGACAGGTTTTCCACCCTTAGCTTTCGAAAAATGCTTACAGTCTGGACTGGCCCACAACAAACCAACGGATCTACCGTGCGTTACGGATATTGGATCAATCTCGAAAACATCAGAACAGAAATGCGCTGTATGAGGATGATTCACTTTGTGCAAACTCACCGCATCTTCTGCATGGTTGATCGCAATATCTACCGGTCGCCCGATGGCTTCCTCAATTCCTGTGGAAGCTCCCCCTCCCCCGGCGAATAGATCCACAACCAACTCGCGATGATGAAGGAAAAACCTAACACCTTTGGTCTTTTTTGTCGTCTGCATAATCTTATCCTCTAATAATTATTTGTTTTCTTAAATGCGATATGCGCGCCGAGGATCATTCACCATTCGCTTGCACTCATCATAGGTATCGGCCAGCTTTTTCAATTCAATGCCTGCACGCAATGAAATTGACATACTGAGATTGACCGGCAGTGTTGGAATGTAGTTGGTGCGAGGATGCAACATGTTTATGAAGTTTGGGAACGCTGTATAGCGTCGTGTAAGCTGGTTGAGGTAACGCATCGTTTTGTAACGGCTGTAGATCGCGGTCACATTTGTCGTTGCTGTTTTCATTATTGACTCCCTATGTTCGTTGAAGGCCGCGTTTTATCCTCTTCTTTCGCGTTAGTTAATGATTGCACAGTTACCACAAACTAGCAAGGGGCTATGCAAAATAATTCCTATATAGGAAATTGGTATTGAAATTGACAGGTAAAAAAATCCCCCGGACTAGCCGGGGGTAAATAGGGAGGTAATACTGATCGAGCCGAACGACTCATTTATTATTGTACTCGTGCAACTTTTTATTGTCAAAATAATTCCGCTTATTAACGGAATACATTTCTTACATAAGAAGGCAAGTAGTTTTCCGGTGACGCGTCACCGTTTGACTATGTCTATTTCAAAATGGGTTGGCTATTAGTTTTCTAGTGACAGTATTAAGAGGACAGCAAAATGCAAAAAACGCATATTGCTTAATTCATCAGCAGAAACCTAGTCATCCAGTGACGCTCGCATTAATGATTTTTATTCAAAAACTAAAACCGGTATTAGTTTTTCAGGGGCACTGGGACTTGAGCTTAGTTTTCCGGTGACGCTACAAGCCTGCACGTTTCTGGATGACTAAGTGCAGATATTAGTTTTCTGGTGACATGCGTTAAATTGAAGCGAAAAACTTCATTTTCACACTAAAAATTACTTAGTTTTCCGGTGACATAACCTGATTAGGCGTCACTGGATGACTAAGATTTGGTATTAGTTTTCCAGTGACAATGGGCTGGCAATTTTTACGACACGCACCAGGTCAGTGGTTGGATCTACTACAAAACTCTGTAGAAATTTGCAATCGACAAGTAAGTTCAGTGCTTCTTTGAGCTTATAGCGAAATTGCCTGCGTTGTTTTGTGCGACTACCCGCAAGTGTTTGCAAAGCCTCAACCGTCATTCCATATGGAAACTCATGGGACATGTAGAAGCTGTGTAGTTTCTTTGCTAATGGCGGTAATTTAAGGCGAGTTTGCCAATCCAAATAGGTATAAGTAGCTTCACCAAACAATACAAGTACCTCTTTATGAAATCGAATTCGCCACATGGTATCTGTTTGCCCCCCTGCATTATTTCCGCCATGAACTGCTGATGAAATCAGCGATTCGTGGTATTCCCTCCATGCACCTGTTGCATCTGTGAACTTGATGGTAACGTTAGTCGCCTTCATTCTAACAATGCTGTCGTAGAGCCGTTCGTAACTACGCTTGTTTACTGTCCAGCCCAACGACTTAATAAGTGCGTAGGTGGAAAACATGACCTCTTCGCCTAATGGGCGCATACGGGCCAGGTGGATCAGCTGGAGAAGTACGTCTTCGTCATCGAGGCGCAATTCCTCGCCGGTATAGATGATATTGATGCCTTCTTGCGATGCAACCACCTGGCGATGGTAATTCATGCGCGGATCTGTGTAGTTGACCGAAAACAGTGCGCTGCGTGCAACCGCATTTGGCAATCCACGAATAGCTTCAGGCCAAAGCGGTAGCTGAAAAATACTTTTTGATTGAGCCATGATAGATACCCTTAATTTTTCCAACAATCTAGCGCACTTTTTTTGATCCCGCTATTAGTCAAACGGAGTCATCTATTAGTCATCTAGTGACAAAACGAATTATTACACATCACAGCTATTAGTTTTCCGGTGACAATGTGGATATTTTCTTAATTTTACGGAATCCACGGGAAGAACCCATTGTATGTGTCTGCATATATTAAGAGTTTTTTATTGTAATGTTTTTTTATATAGTGGTAATATCTACCCAAAACATGGATAGGAGTCTGCAATGTTGCGTCGAGAACTGTTTATTCGAATGCTGCAAGGTGAAAAATTGATCGGTTCTTCAATGAAAAAATCATTTGTGCTTGACGGAAGTGTATCAGCACGAGATCGAGTGTCTCCAGAATTCGTGGATCAGCTGATCGCCGATGGATTGGTTGAACCAGTTGTCTTAAAAGACAAAATATCGGTGGTCACTACAAGCAAAATAGATGACTGGTTAAGGAAACGAGGCATTAAAAGAAGTCGATGGTCACTGGATGACTAATAGATGACTCCGTTTGACTAATTGATGACTCTGTACAGCTAATAGCTAAATAAATGATAACGACATACATTTGTACCGTGAATGATTACGTACAAAGAAATAAGGAATTACTAGGAAACAGATAGCATATTTGAACGATACAAATGATAAAACCCAAAGTTGGCGCTTTGGGTTTTATGAGAGAGGCAGAGCAAAGGTCTAACTTAGGTGCAACAGTCGAACGTGTGAGAGCGTCGAATTAGGTAGCATTCTAAAGTTGTTTCCAATTGCCTGTCAAGGACTTTATCGCACTGAATTTAGTGGGTTTCTTTGATGGTATCTATGTTTTGTACACAAGTAAAAAGCAGGCTTGATTTGATTTTTTCGATCAAGGGATTTCCTATGTCGGAAATTCTTGTTATGGCCGAAAACAAAAGGGAAGTGATTTTGAGTAAAAACTAAGAACGAATCCAAACAAAAAAGCCTGCGTGGTGGCAGGCTGAATTGCTGATTCATTGATGGCTTATGTAAAAACAAGACATCAGGCACTAGACAGCCTGATTTGAACATAAGCCAAAAATAGAGTCAAGGGGTTTGTTCGTTCTAAATTAAGGACGAATGATGAAAAGTATTGCTACTGGCGCTATACGTGTGCCGTCGTACCCGATGAGTATTCTGCGGGGTTGTGCTTCGATTGATGAAGGGGATGCGTTCAAGGATCTGCCAGACGGGTTTATTCGTGTGGTGATGCGCCTGGTAAAGAAGATAGATGTAATGACACCTGATAAGGCTATCTTTGCTCGGCGTGAGACTTTGGCACGTGAGGCTGGAAAAAGCTGTGAAACGGTTGGCAGGGCGCTGCGCTGGCTTGAGGATCAGGGCTTCATCAGTCGTAAACAGGTGACTCGCAAAGGGTTGAAAGGGAGCGATGCACATATTCGGCCAACACCTAAAATGATTGAGGCTTTAGGATTTTGTCACCGGAAAACTAATAGTAAAACAGAAACATCGCCTACCAATAGTCACCTTGAACCAGCGGTCAATAATGACGGCTCTATATCTGCACTACAGAAACACAGTATAAATAAACAGTCTGAAGAACCTGTTGTTCAAAAGTTATCCACAAATATTGATTCTGTACGCTCAGTTAAAAAGACCGTCAGGATACAAGGCAGGTCATTGCCTGTAGATCTGGCTTGGTTGGTTACAGAAGGTCGATTGAAAGCTACCGGCGTCTTAAAATTGATGACGTTGGCAAAACAATCCGGGAAACTGTTGTCTGACGTCGTAACGGTATCTAGGTGTTATTTACAAAAATTGGTGGGTAATGATTTATTTGCCTACGTTCGTTCTTTGCTCAAACAGGATAAAGACTTCAAACGGATCATTGAAAACGAAACAAACGAGGCCGAAGATCGGTTCTTGAAGACCCAGCGCAAGGAATTGATCGCAAGGAAGGCTCAGGAGTGGGTAGGACGGCGTTTCAGAGAGAAACAAGGGGTAAGGGTGTACCTGGTGGAGAAGGGCGGTAATCTGGCCGTGTCTGAGAACGGCAAGTCAATCGGCGTTAATTGGGTCAATGGCGATTTTGTAGATGCGGTTCAAGAGGGTCGGTTGCTGATGTGCTGAGGTTTTACCCTCACCTAATCCAATTCTGTTTTTGATTGTCGCTTTTTTGAAAGGGTGACTTCCTATGTAAGAAATTATAAGAGATAGTTTAATTATTTGTTGCATAATTTAACTATAAGATATATAAATATGGCACGAGGAATCCACTTCGTAACGAGAGCGCAAAGCAAGTAATCAATTTTTAATTCATTAAGGAGATTCAACATGAACGTTGCAACACAAAAAACGAGCGTTATCCCGCAAAATGCACAAAATCACGCGGCTTATCTGAAGGCTCGTAAAAAACAAGCTGGTTTCGGTTTGATCGAAATTGCGCTGGTACTCATCATCATCGCGATAATGATTGGCTACGCCGTCAATAGTGGTGCAAGCAAACAAGATACGACCAACGGTAATGCTGAAGCTCAGAACTTCGTGACAGCGGCAAATCAACTGAAGTCACAAGCTCAATCGCAAGGTAGCTTTACTGGCTTCAGTATTGACAATATTGCGTTGTCGTTCGGCCGTAATAAAACCGGCACCACTGTTGACAGCAACTGGGCTACCGGCGCAATTACCCTGGGTACTGTAACTGCAACCGCTTTGCCAATCGTTTATAACCTGAGCATTCCAGCTGCTGCATGTCCTGCATTCATTGGCGCGATTCAAGGTACTGCTAACAAGATTCTGGTGCAAGCAACTGCCGGTGCTGCCGCTACCGCAGCAAATACCGTTAAGGATCTGACAGCAGCAACACCTTTGAATTACAGCGCTGCATTGACTGCTACGGCCTGTAACGCAAATACCAGCTCCGGCAATGTTGCTGCAACTATCCAATTGCCTGTTCGTTAATTAACGCTGTAAAGGTTTTTCAGATGCCGAATTCGAACGAGTTGCGTGTTGATGATATTCGGGATTGGCATCTGGATGTTCCTTGTACAGATAGAACGGCAGTTGCATTTACAGACAAGTCGGGGGCTATGCCCCTGACTTGCTCAGAAGCTCCTGAGTCATTCAGGGTCTTCGCCAGAAGACTCGCTATGCATATAAGCGAATCTTGCGGCGAATTCATACCACCAAAGCAAGACGTTAGTGCAACTCAACGCATCAGAATTGCAAATGGTAGTTCAATGGTTGAAGTTGATGGCCGACGTTATCGTATTACCCGACTCCGTGATGGTCGCTATAGCGCCCGTTATTCTCGCGAGTTAATGACACTTGAACAAACCGGATTAAATCTCGTCCACCGTCGTCTGATGTTGAATGTCGCTCCACCAGACTCAACCGAGGGTGGTTTAGTTTTGATTACAGGAGAGCCAGGATCGCGCAAGACTACTGTAGTGGCCGCTGGTTTAGTTGAGCGCATGAAGGCACACGGCGGCTTTCTTCTGACAATTGAAGATCCAATTGAAATTGAAATGGAAGGGTGGCACGGCAAAGGATACTGCGAACAGATTGATGCCAGCAGCGAAGGGTTTGCCAGTGCGATTGAGAGGGCATTACGGTGCTTCCCTTCTGGCATGAGAGGAACGTTGTTCCTTTCCGAGGTGCGTAACAAATATGCGGCCTGTGAAGCGTTACGCGCTGCGCGTAACGGGTATCTGGTGGTGACGACCCAGCACGCGGATTCACCCGGTGGCGGGTTACAACGCATGGTTAGTCTGGCGCGTGATGGCGGTGAGCCGGATGCCTGGATGATTCTGTCTCAGGTGTTTCGTATGGGGCTGCATTTGTCGTTGCGTGGGAATGCCCTTTCTTCAAAGGCACTCATAAACAACGATACTGTGCGCGGCTTAATGCTGAACGGTCAAACTCAACATTTCGCTGCCGAAGTAGAAAAGCAACAAGAAATGTTGGAAAAACGCTTTGGCGTACAACGATAATGAGGTGTAACGTGAATTTATCAAGTATGTATAACAAAAAAAGAATTGACGGTTTTATGTTGATAGAACTAGCGATTGTATTGATCGTTGTCAGCATTGGTACTGTATGGTACTCAACTTGGTTAACCAAGCAAAATGATGAATCAATGCGAATCTTGTTTGCTGGACAGATGCTCGATATTGAAAAAGCAGCCATTAATTATACCGCCACCTACGCTACACAAATTCGTACTGCTACAGCAGTGAGTGGTGTTGCTGTTGTTACAGCACCAACTGTCGCAGAAATTGCAAATCTAAATTTGGGGCTTCCATCTACATTTGTTGCTTCCGGTGTGCTGAACACTGGTTATACAGTTAACGTTAGCATTTTGTCACCTAGTAATGATCTGCAAACTATTGTTCGTACCACTACACCAATTACAAATAATACTGGTGTTGCTGATACTCAATGGGCATCAAATATCGTGACTAAGATTGGGGCTAAGGGCGCTCATTCGACGGCAACAAGTCCTGCAACACTTACTGGTATGGGAGGTGCTTGGTCAATGGCAAATCCAGCTGGATCTGTCGCCGGGATTGTGGCGATTCGCGATACGTTATCCGCTAATTTAGTTGGTTCTCAATTTTGGAAAGATCCTGTAGTGAATTACGTATCTTTGCCAGTGACAGGTAATTCACAAGGTGATGTACGTTTGGTGACTAATATCAATCGAACATTTTCTTGGAATGGAACAGCATGGGTCGCGAACAGTATTGATCAAAACGGTAATTTGAACGTTCCTGGAGCAACATCGCTATCCGGAACATTGAACGTAACAGGAGTAACAACTTTTGGTAATACGTTGGCCGTTACTGGCGCGATCACAGGAGCATCAGTCTCAACAACAGGAACCGTATCAGCAACGGGAGGACTGAATACCGGCTTATTGGCTGCTGTGAATGGTGCATGCACTGGTACAGGAACGCTGGCTAAAGATTCGGCGGGCACGGGTTTGATACTTTCTTGCCAATCCGGCGTGTGGAAACAAGCTACTGGTTCGGTTGGCGGATTCTTCTCTTCAGGGAATGGTGGATATAACTATTCCACGGCCTACACATGCAGTAACACGCCGTATCCCGCTAGTTGCAATATTGTCAATGCCATCACCGGGACATGCAGTTGTCCTTTTGGTACTGTTGCGCTTGAAGTTTCAACGTCCGTTATTAAGTGCGGCCTGTCTGATACCTCGGGCAGAAAAAATTCCTATACTTGTCAATGATCTTGCCAATCCGGTGTGTGGAAACAGTCAGCAGGTAGTAATGGTTTTATAGTAAATGGCACGAGTCTGGATTCGATAATAAATGTGCATGCATCAGGCCCTTGGGGGACGGCTACGTTATTTTGTCCAGCAGGAACGTTTGTTAGGCAAATATTCGCACCTGCCGGCGTGTGTTACGGGCTTAATACCACCGGTCTTACATGCAATACCGGCGCAAGCACAACAAGAGAAGGCATAGGATTTTGCGGCCCTTAGCTCGGCGTAGGTAGTCTTGCCAATTCTGTTCAATGCGATATTTTTCTTGTCCGTAGCCTTTTTTGAGAATAGATACTTGTGTGCAATATTTCTGTAATGCTGCGCGCATTTGAAGATCAGTCATTGTCTTTTGTCATTTCATCTTCAATGTAAGTGCATAGGACACTCAAGGACACGTCTAGAGGCTCGCAAAGCGCCATCATGGTGTCGAGGGTTGGGGAACGCCGCCCAAGCTCCAATAAGGACACGTAGGTGCGGTCTAAGCCGGATTCAAAGGCGAGAGATTCCTGGGTATATTGCTTTTGTTTGCGCAATACCCTTAAAACTTTTCCGAATGCATTGTTGTGTGTGGTCATCACGTCCTTTTAGGAAGGGCGCGAATCTACATTTCTCTGACAATAGTCGTCTTCCGTTAATTGTCTGAATTTTGTATTTGAGGCAAGAATAAATCTGGATTTGAAACAGAGAAACAGGCTCGCGGCCTGTTTCTTTATGACTTCCTATGTAGGAAGTGTTGGGGGAAAATTATTAGTGTCGGTCGTAGGCGTGTGCCTGGATATAATCGCTGCCGGCCATGACGCTGGACATTGAGCCGATGACCAGCATGAGCATGGTGCCGCCGAAAATCAGCATGGTTGCAAAAAGTGCATTGGCCAAGAGTTTTGATACTTTCTTGCGCATTTTCTCCAGTGTGGCATCAGCAATTTTTTGAATTGCAATATCCATGTCGCCGCCTTGCTCAGTAAAATCCTCGATGCGAAAAGCGGTCTGCAAGTCGAATAAACCAACGTTCATCGCTTCACTGAGATTCTTTTTGGTAGTCAGCTTTTGAATCATCTGGCCAATCAGTTGACGCATGTATGGATTAGCGGATTTCGCGATTTGCTCGAAGGATGGGCGCATTTGTTGCCCGGTCGCAACGAGTCCGGCCAGCGCGGACAAAAAGCCAACAGCAGATACGTCGCGAACGAATGAGAAAGGAGGGTATTTGTCCAGAAAACGGCGAACATCACCGCCAAATGAGTTGTATTTCCAATTGCTTTTTGCCCACATGAACCATGAAATGATGGCGATCAATCCTAACAAGAGAAAAGCCCATTGATGCACTACAAAATCTGCGGTCGCATAGAGGTTTTGACCTTCAGACGGCCAGTTTGAGACCGGGAATTTACCGCGAAAGGTGAAGCCTGGTGCAAGTTTGGTATGCCAGCCGATTAAGAGGCCAGCCGAGATGCCAATTGAAACCGTCATGGATAACGCGGCACCGATCATTTTGAGGCGAATTTCGCTCATAACACCGGCGGCTTTCATCGCTTGATGTAAACCTTCTTCAAATTTACCAGCACGCCAGGCGGCAACCAAAATCATCCGTTCGGCTTCCGGCAAAATACTTTTGCTGGCTTCGGCAAAACCACCTTTCGATGATTCAGTTTTTTGAGATAAAATGGCAAGGATCGTTGCGCCGGGCAGTTTATGTATACGTGCGCGCTTGGCTTTTTTGGATAAAAAAGACTTTTCACGACCGCCATTTGCCAGATCCGTTGCCATATCTTCGTAAAAGTCGATCCGGCTGGATAAAAACACCATTTTTGAAAACCACGTTTTGATACCCAGTACAATTTCTTCGAAATCCATTTCGTTATCCTTTCACAACAATTATTTCTTCACGCAACATCGCCATTTCAAAAGGCATCATTTCAGCTTCAGCTTCATCCATACCGATTTGTCCGTGTGCGACGCAATAAAGCGCGTGTTCAAAGGTGGTTTTTCCTTCGTAATTGTCTTCATGTAATGCGCCCACACGCTTGCTGCGCCACTGACGCAATGCGTCAATGGTTTTACCGTCACCAATGGATTGCAAAATATCCATGTCCGGAATGAGTATGGATGAGCAGGCTTGACGACCTTTGAGGCCGACATGGTGACAATGAGGACAGCCGCCTTCTTTAGCGCGAAAAACGTCTTGAAGGGGAATGTAAATTTTGTCTAATTTTTTGATGATTTCTTTGCGGTCTTCCTGAACTTTGCAATGAGGACACAGTTTTGTTACCAACTTCTGGGCGACTACGGCGGTGATAAAGCCGGGTGAGCTAATCAGTTCTCTGGACATACCGATGGCAGGCGACAACATGCGTAGGAAAGCCTGTACGGGATCGCGGGCATGGATGGTTGAAAGAACCTTATGGCCGGAGTCAACGGCGGATTGCGCAGCTGCTGCTGTGCTTTTGTCACGAATTTCGCCAACCATGATGTCGTCTGGATCGAGACGCATCAATCCGCGCACCATGTAGGCCATCATTTCGTTCGGCGGAATGTCTTTATGCTTGATACTGGACACGTTAATTTGCGTTATACCAAACATTTTGACTTCAACCGGTTCTTCCAGTGAGTATTGTTTGCGAAATTTGCGATCCTTATCACGAGTGAACATCGCACGCAAAGTTGTGGATTTACCTGAGCCGGTACCGCCAACCATCAGGAATAAACCCGAAGGTACTTTTGAACACATGTCGAGTATGTGCAATTGTGAAGGCAAATAACCCAACTTTTCTAATGAGGCAACGGAACCATCGTTGTGAAAAATACGCACGACGACATCGAGGCCGTCTTCATCGCGCATATCAGATGCCGGGGTGGTCGCAACACGTAAACGAACCGGTTTGCCTTTATGATTGATTTCGTAAGCAAAATCTATTGGCATTTTGCGATGGAATGCCGCAGCTGAACCGCCTGCAGAGTCGGCGGATGAATAGGCGGCAGCGATGGCATGTTCAGCTAGATCCGCTTTGATGGATGCCTGTAACGGCAGCAAAAGCCCGTCAACTCGGTTCAGTATTGCGCAACTGTCATTGGATGATTCACGCAAACAAAAATGCACGTCGGATGCATTGTTGCCTATGGCCCGAATGATTAGCTCTTCAAACAGTTGAACGTTGCCAGACTTGGCCGGAGGCGTAGCAGGTACGCTTTCTTTGTTTTTTTTCATTGTCTCATCCATTACCTCACGTAATAAACTGATAGACGCAATACGATGATGTTGAGTTTGATAACCAGCACGCCAAACACGAATTTTGATTGATTTATGTTGTGGTCCATCCAGTTCAGATCGTTCAACCAAAAACAGGACGTGATTATTTTTCCCGACTAAAACACATAGCTTGCCAACGGATTGGCCTTCTGGCGCAAACTCGCGCAGTATTTTATTTTCTCCAATCAGGTGTTTAATATCAGCCGATGAGGTCAACGGTGCGATTTCGCTCATTTTGGTTTAAAAACCACCTTGAGGAAGAGGCAATGGGGAAAAAGACTGACTATTTCCGTATGGCGTTGTTGGTACGGCAATCGAAGACGATGATGAAGAGGGCATTCCAACCATGTACACCTGGGTATTTTTGCCTTTATGCAAAACGACACGTTCTGAAGTCAGTTCGGAAATTGTCCAGCCACAAAGACTTTCACCTTGAACTTTCAGGATCTCAACGTTTTCACAAACCATGATTGCTTTGAGTTTGCCGTTACGTCCATAGACAGCGGATACTTTGGGCGCTTCAATGTTGGATTTCGTTTTTTTCTGGGCAACTTGTGTTGTCATGGCAGGCTTGTCAGCTTTAACAACGAGGTCGTCCAGCGTTTGTCCGTCTGCGGCAAATGCAGTTGTTGAGATCAAAAGCGGAATTAGAACTGAAGCGATGTTTCTGTTAATCAGCAACATAAAATTTACCTTCCAGGGCAAAAATGGCATCGGAAATTTTTCGCGAATCACCATTGGGTTGAGGAATTGACACAAAAACCTTGCTGACGGTCACATTGTTCGGCAATGTTGAAAAGGCACGAAACGTTTCCCATTTGGCTTGCACATTGAGTAATCCGGCTGATGGCTTTTTCAATCCTGAACCTTCAGGCGCGGGAACTAAAAGCAGTGGAGCAGGTTGGGCAATGCTGACTTTAATGCCAGGAATTTCAGATAGACGTTGGAACGTCGAACCCTGTTTCAAGAGGAAATCATGCAGTGACACCGCATTTTGCGGATAGCCCGAAAAGAATGCAGGGCGCGGAACGTCTTTCAATGGAGTTGATACCTTTGCCGTTGTACCTTCGATTCCGAAAGACAACTGCCAATTTTTATTGTTTTTCAACGCATCGTCAATAGTGCTGAACGTAGCGCCCTTCATGCGCTGGTAACTCGCAATACATTCAGCCGTCGTGCAGTCCACGGTCACTAATGACCAACCGCCTTCTTCAAGTTTCAGACCACCAATGTAGTTTGCCCAAGTTTGTATATAGGAAGCGTCTGCTTCGTTGGTCAGTCCATTGATCGCTGCCGCCAATTGATTTTTGTAGTCCTGAACTGGATCAACTTGCTGGACGGTTTGTTGTTCGACCATTTTTTTACGCTCGATCTCATGCTTTTTAGGCAACCAGACAAACTGATACACCACACCACCAATGAGTAAAGCCGCAATAAGGATCAACAACAGTTTGGCGCGCAGATCGGCCAATTCTCCGTAACGCCATTTTTTATCGACGTGATCAAACTGCTCAGGCGTAAATAATTCTTCAAACGATAACGTCAGCGCATCGTAGTCGCCAATGGTGTCAAACAACGCACCGTTGCCGACAATTCTGGTACCGGTGATGCACGATGATTTGAATGCCTTGGCGAGGGTTTTAGCTTCTTCAAGATCCGCTGTGAATATGTCATATTCGATGTCAGGCAAGCCTTTGACGATAGCACCGACGTAATAGCCATTTTCCTTTTCTAAATCGAGCAGGAATAGGGTGTTGTCAGCGCCTTCGACATGTTTTGAAGCTGCCAGTATAGAGAGAGCAGGGTATGCGCCCTTGGCCTTTTTGTTGGCGGACAACGCAACCATGTCGGTACTATCGTTGCTGTACACAGCCCATGCTTGCTGCTTGGATTTTTTATCATCCTGAGCGTAGGCATTCAGTTCTTTGGCATATTTGTTCGCTTCAACACGTGCTGATGTCGCGCCGCTCAACGCAAACCAGTTTGCACCAAACGCAACGGAACAGCCTTTGCTGATTGAGACAACAACGGTTGTCATTCCTCAGCTCCTTCGATGATGTAAGGCGTTACGAGGATCACCATGTTATCCAGCGATTTACGGGCAAGTTCGCTTTTACCGAATAGTGCAGATACTAAGGTTTCGCCGCCTTTATCAAGTTGTCCGCCAGATTGTGACAGACCGGATAACATAAGGGTTTCGCCGTTTTTGATCGCTGCATTTATCATCGCTTGAGAGCCGGTGTAGTCAGCGACTTCAACCGTCTGTCCACCGGAGGTCACACTGCGGATCGTAGGCTTGGTTGATATATCAACAGATCCACGCAGCAGGATTTTGCCGCTATCGGTGATAACCGGAGTCATGTTAAATAACAGGCCGGTGACGATGGTGGTTGTATTCAGCCCGGCCTGAGAGGTACCGCCTGCCGCACCGGCAGTACCCGGTGTTGTAGAGGACAGTAAACCGGTCTGTGCGGTCGCTGCGATGGTCGTTGGCAGGTTGTGCATGGTGATACCATCACGATGCACGACGGTCACGTTCTTGCCGGTTGTGGCAATCGCACGCGCAATCATGCCGGAGCCGTTCCACGGCGATAGTGGATCGTTGATTTTGAGATTGGCGACACCTGCTGTACCCAGTACAGCTTGATTCGCTGCAATCATATTCAACGTCATGCCAGGCAATACGCCACGCAGACGGGTGTAAATTGCTGATGGCTCGATAGACCAACCTTGAGCTTCTGCATCGGTCACCGACAAAATATCAATAGACAAGTGAACTTGTGCCGACATCTTACGATTTTCAGCTGCGACAATTTCTGTAACACGAGAGACAACATCGGGTGTGTCGCGAATGATGATCGTGCCGGTTGCCATGTTGACTGATAATTTGCCATCCATCGTCATGACGATATTCAATTCTTCCTTGATTGCGGCCCATACGTCGATTATGGCGGTAGTGTCTGCTGTTGCATTGGAATTGAACGATCCGCCTTGTCCACTTCCACCGGAGGCTGTAGAGCTGGATTTGCCAATACTGCCTTTAGTGGTGAATTGCCCAGGAATGGCATTTAAGCGAAGGGTCTTAGTCATGAAACGATAAAACAAGATTTCGTTTTCACGGTATTCCCATGAAATGCCCATACGTGAGGTGATTAAATTCAGGAATGCAGACAATTCGCCATTCGGCCATGAGACATCAATCTTGTTCGGATAGGTGTTTGCAGACGAATTGGGAAGGCTGCCAACAATGCCCGGCTGATTGACAATTTGCTGTTGTGATTGTGTACTAGGAACAATTTCACTTTGTGTTGATGCGGTTGTTGCATTAGGTTGTTTCAATGCATCCGGTGCAATACGTACAGTTAGACCGGTTACTCGTGTAATCCACGATCCAATCGTGCTTAAATTAGCTTGCTGCATGGGTGGGAACGTGTAGTCTTCATGAAATAAAGATGGCAGAGGCGTTTTGTTCAAAACAATACGTTTGTTGCCGATCCACGGTGTGTTTACATGAACTGATGCCGGTGCTGTCGATACTGATTTAGCATCTTTGAGGCTTTTTTCAGTTGCTGCCGCTGATTGAATGTTGGCATTTTCACGCATGGTGTTAACTTCTTTGCCAAGATTAGTAGAGCAACCTGATGCGATTATGCAAATTAGCGTTATGCCTATAATACGATTCAGTTTCATTATTTGCGCTCCGCAGAATTTACGACACAAGGGGTGACAACATCTACTACCCGAATAAAATTCGGGTAGTAGCACAGGTTGATATTGATTGATCCATTTGTTAATGATTGCTTCATTTGCTCCATTGCCGACTCAAACGAACCTTCAAAGACAAGTTCGATTTCATCCAACAATACATCACTTACACCACCACCCACTTCCCATGAAAATTGTTTACCTGCGCGAGTCGCCCAACGTCTAACCACACTTGAAAGATTTTTGTCTGATTTGAGGATTTCCCACTTTTGAATTTTAACGATATTCACAATGGGTTTAAGCGGTTCGTTGTCGGTCGTTTCTTCATAAAACGCCGCATTGACATTGAAGGAAATCAACATCATCAATACGAAAAGTTTTTTTGCATAGGTGGTTATTGTCATGGTGTTTCCTTATTTGCAAGATATGGTTGAGTCGGTTACGCGGATTTGTTTTTCACGCTTTTTGGCACAAATGTTGAGTCCCGTTCCGTCAGCAATTTGACGCAACACGTCTGGAAAGCTGCCGTCGAGAATGGATGATGTCGTTACTTGATAAAAATTGGCTGCTTCCCAAGTAACAGGATTCCATCCTGCCAGCTTTGCCCACGCATCGAGGTTATCTTTAAGCGTAAGTGCTTTGTCGAGTTGCCAATTTTGTTTGCGTGTCAGAGCGGGCGTTGCAAGGAATAAAGATGATTGTTGAATAGGCCGCTGGACAGAAACAGGGAGCGATGTGCTTTGCATCTGTTGGGTTGGCCTTGTAACAAGGTCGATAACGATTTGCTCATCGGTATTAGTGTTGCCTGCTTGTTTGGTAGCAAAGAAGTCTTCAATTAAACGTAAGGTATCCACTTTGGAGAGTTTACCCAGATCGCTCATGCTGAAGATGCGACGAATGGTGGATATGGCAATTGCATTGCTAGTCGTGGAAACAGACGTATCTAATATTGTAGTGGAAACAGGGGGGTAATAAATGCTGGTTGCTTTGACAGCAAGAGGCATTTCTGCGGCGTCATATAATTGACCTGTGTGTGTGAAGGTTACGGTTGAGTCAGAGCAACTAAAGTATTGAGAATGCATATACGTTTGCTGAGTTTCCTCTCTGATACGCGATTTGGGAACACCATTTTTAGTCATCCAATTAGCAAGGAAGCGCGTGCGTTCTTCTCCTAAATACAATTCTTTATCAGGCCGACCTTGAATTATAATTTTTTGTGCTTGCAATAACTTAGGTAGTGCTTCATTAAGAATACGTAATGCAATTGGGCCGGGCGTATTTTTACCTGAACAGAAGGGAATCAAAATATTTTCGGTAATGATGGATTTTTTATCAGAAAGTGACGGTAGCTTTGTTTTAACGATGTTATCGTTGACTGTTACCGGTATTTCTTCTTCAACATAATACGCTGCGTGAGCACTGAGGCTTGATAATAACAATATAAGTAATGCGATATTTTTCATTGCGATTTTCCTCGGTTGAAAATTCCTATATAGGAATTCATGCAAACACCCGTTAATTAATGGTTGCAGTTTTGGCAAGTATATTTGTAAAAATTATTTAAGTCAAACACTGTAAAATAAAAAATTAATGTGTTATAGTTTTCCTCAATTGGTTGGCCTTTATGGAGATATGTGGTGACAGATAACAATATAAATAATTCACATGCAACAATTTTGCAGCGATTGATTAAGAATTCAAGTGAGCAAAAGCTGATTGTTGCTTTGGCATACCACCTGAATAAAAGCACGACGACAATCTATGCGTGGGGCAGGATTGTGGATGATTCTAATGCTCTTGGCAAATTGGTGCTTATCGGGCAATTGTCCTCGAAGGTTAATGAGCAAGACGGTGCCGGAATGCTCGGTATCGTCAATTCGGCACGTGAAGCCGTTTCGTTAGCGATGAATAAAAAATGAGTGGGCATAGCCGGATCAATGATGAACAACGGCAGCGGTTGCTGGAGACGCTGAAACGGAATCTTGGTGCCGGTATTTTGGGCGGACTGAATGATAAAGATGTGATCGAGGTGATGCTGAATCAGGATGGTCATATCTGGTTCGATTATCTGGGCCAGGGGATGAAAGATTCTGGTTACACTTTGTCGCCTGGTGCGGCGATGCTGGTGATGGAGAACGTTGCGGCGATGTTAGGTGTCGTTGTTACGCGAGATCATCCGATTGTTGAAGGTGAATTGCCGTTGGATGGTTCGCGGTTTGAGGGCTTGATTCCTCCGGTTGTTGAATCGCCCGTGTTTGCAATTCGTAAGAAGGCGGTGAAGATTTTTACGCTGTCTGATTATGTGCGGCAGGGAATTATGACGGAGCAGCAAGCCAACTTACTGCGTGGTGCGGTTAAGAGTGCGCAGAATGTATTGGTGATCGGCGGCACAGGGTCGGGAAAGACGACGTTGTTAAATGCCTTGTTGCAAGAAACGTCGGTCACATGTGGTCATGAGCGCATGGTGGTGATCGAGGATACGCGTGAGTTACAGTGCTCGATGAAAAACTCAGTGTTGTTGAGAACGTCGGATGCAATGGATATGACTGCGTTGTTAAGGGCCACGATGCGACTCAGGCCAGACCGGATTGTGGTAGGTGAAATGCGCGGGAAGGAAGCGTTAGCGTTGTTAAAGGCATGGAATAGCGGGCATTCAGGTGGGTGTTCGACGATACACGCGGATTCGGTGGCAGATGGACTTGCAAAGCTGGATGAGTATGTTCAGGAGGCGAATGTGCCGTCGAAGATTAAGTTGATCAGTCGTGCTGTGCATTTTGTCGTTTTTATTGAGAAGACGACGACGGGTCGGAAAATTTCGGAAATGGGGGTTGTGAAGGGTTACAGCCGAGAGCTTGAGGAGATCATTATTGAAATGGTCTGATGATAAAAGCAAAGGCAGCATGGCCTGCGCCATGCGTTTAAGAGAGTGGGAATGGTGGTTGTGATTTTGTTAACTTTTGGGGGAATGGAATGAAAAAAGGTTTTGTGAGTTTGTTGATGGTGGGGCTGCTCTTCGGGCTTCAAGGTTGCGCCAGTCAGAAAGAGTTGGTCGGGCTGGGTCAGTCGAAAAACTTTACTGTCGAAGGTAAAGGCGATTGGAAGCAGGCGTTCCGGGGTGCTGTTGTCAAAGCTGGTGGCGTGGTGGTCGAGAACGGCGATAACCGCCTGGGCGCTGAGGTGAAAGATCACCGGGTGAAAGTCGTTGCACGGTTGGTTAATAGCGGCGTGATTGATGTGACCGGCTCGTTGGTCGTGAACGATCTGCGGTCGTTCTATTCGCTGACGGATGAGGCGCGTGAGTCGGCAAAGGAAGTCGCCAGCTATATGGGCGAGCGTGGTTTTGTAGTGAAGGAAAGTAAGTAGTTTCTCGTTGGTTTAATTTTTTGATATTTTGAGGAGTAAGTTATGAAAGGCAGTTTTGTTTGGAAGTTGATGTGTGTCATGCTAGGCGTGTTGGTTGTTCCAGAATTGGCACTGGCAGCGGCAGCACCTATGCAGGCTCCTTGGGATGGTGCGTTGTGTAGTCTGGCAGCGGCTCTGAGTGGCAAAACAGCGGTCGCGATTGCGACAATTGCATTCGTTGCAGCAGCAGCCGGGTTTGTATTTGGCGAACAATTGTCCGGCATTATGAAGACGATGGTGAACGTGGTTATCGCCGTGGCTTTGATGTTGTGTGCATCGGCGATTGTTGGCTGGATCGCTAATGCTTCCGGCGGACTGGTCAGTACGTGCGGCTAATATGTCACTTCAAATAACACCAATTCGTTCTTCGCTTAACCGCCAGCTTGGAATAGCTGGTGGTGAGCGGATTCTGGTTCTTGGTGCATTATTTGTTTCAGCATACTTCGGCTTCGTAGTTTCAATGGGGCATGGCGTTTGGTATGGCGTTGTTGTTGGCGGCGTGCTTTGGACGATCACGATGTATGTTTTGACTCGAATGGGTGCAGAAGATATGCAGTTGAGTTCAGTATTTTGGCGACATTTGAAATATCGTCCATTTTACTCGGCTCATGGCAGGCTAGATTCGGAAACATGGCCGATGAAAGATTTTGTGAAGTAATTCTTATGTAGGAAATGCTGCCGGTTGGCAGCATTTCTGTTTATGGGTTGTATATGCGCATTGTGTCGAATAGATGCGTTCAAGAGATATGAAAGACGGGGGTTGTCGTGGCTTTTTTTAAAGCGTTTCGAGATCAGGCTATTGGGTTATCCGATTTACTGCGTTATGCGGCGATGATTGATGACGGGGTAATGCTTTGCAAGGGTGGAGAACTGATGGCCGGTTTTTACTATCAGGGAACCGATACTGAGAGTTCAACCGCAATGGAGTTGAATGCGATTTCGAGCCGATTGAATGCGATTATGTGCAATTTCGGCAACGGCTGGATGGTGCATTGTGATTCTATCCGAGGCCCGGCACTAGGCTACCCAGAAAGGGCTGCTTTCCCTGATCCAGTCTCAATGTTGATTGATGAGGAAAGGCGTCATCACTACCAGGTTGACTCCGGGCATTTTCAATCTTCGTATGTGATGGTTTTTACTTGGTTGCCACCATCGAGAATGGAATCGAAGGGTCGAGCATGGATGTTCGAAACATCTGGAAAGAAGGAAAAAGTAACTGACAAAATGGTTATGAATACGTTGGTCAATAAGTTCAAGGCATCAATCAATGATGTAGAGAACGCATTGCAGTCGGTGTTTCTCGGTGTAGATCGAATGGGTATGCGCACGTATGTTAAGTCTGTATGTGGTCGAGAAGAGATAATTGTCGAAGATACGTTGTTGTCATATTTGCATTATGCGGTAACGGGCATTGAGCATTTTGTTCGCTTACCGAGCGTGCCAATGTATCTGGATACGTTGATTGGCTCGCAAGATTTTATTGCCGGGATGGAACCGAAAATCGGCGATAAGCATATTCGGGTGGTCAATATTGAAGGATTTCCAGCAGATAGTTACCCTGGGATATTGGATTATTTGAATAAATTACCATTGGCATATCGTTTCTCAACTCGATTTATTTTCCTTGATCCTGAAATGGCCAAAAAGTTGCTGGATAAGTTGCGGAAAAAATGGCGGCAAAAAACACGCTCAATGTCGGATCAAGTTTTCAATACGGCCAATGGTGCGGTCGATCTGGACGCGTTGAATATGATGAATGATGCTGAAGGCGCGATGGCGGATGCAGGCTCAGGACAGGTACGATTCGGTCACTATACGGCGGTGGTGGTGTTGATGTCAGAAGACGCAACGTTGTTGAAAAACAATGTGGATTCGGTGGTGAAGGCTATTCGCGATATGGGGTTTACGGCGCGGATCGAGTCAGTTAACGCTGTAGAGGCTTATTTGGGGTCATTGCCTGGGCATGGTGTTCCGAACGTGCGGCGTCCTATTTTACATTCGCTGAATCTGGCAAACCTTCTGCCAACTACAGCGTTGTGGGCTGGGCCGGAACAGATTTCATGTCCGTTCTATGGCGATGACAATGCGCCACTGTTGTATGGGCGTGGGGCTGGTGCAACACCATTCAGGTTGTCGATTCATGTTGGTGACGTTGGGCATACGTTGATACTGGGGCCGACGGGCGCAGGTAAGTCCACGTTGTTGAATTTGATCATGGTGCAGCATCGTCGGTACAAAAAGGCGAAGGTGTTTGCGTTTGATAAGGGGGGATCGTCGTTTGTTTCGACAAAGGCAATGGGTGGTGATTTTTATGATGTCGGTGGTGAAGGAAGTGCGCTGGCATTTTGTCCCTTGTCGAACGTGGACAAGCATTCCGAACGAGTCTGGGCTGAGGGTTGGATTGATATTTTACTGACGTTGAATGGGGTTGTCGTTACACCTCGTCATCGAGGAATTATCCAGCAAGCGCTAATTTCCTTGGGTAATAGTTCGCCTGATTTACGAACCATGACGCATTTTCAGGCATCCTTACAGGATCATGAGTTGCGTAATGGTCTGGATTCTTATTGCGGTAATGGGGCTGCTGCGAGCTTGCTGGATGCAGAGCATGATAATTTAGGCTCAGGTGATTTTCAGGTCTTCGAGATGGAAAACCTGATGAACATGGGTGAGAAGAATCTGATACCGGTGCTTTTGTATTTGTTCCATCGGATTGAACAACGTCTGGACGGTTCGCCGGTGCTGTTGGTATTGGATGAGGCATGGTTGATGTTGTCGCATCCCTTATTCATGGAGAAGATCCGCGAATGGTTAAAAGTATTGCGTAAGGCAAACACCGCTGTGATTTTCGCAACACAAAGTTTGGAAGATATTACACGGTCACCTATTGCGCCTGTGATTTTTCAATCATGCCCAACGAAAATTCTGTTGCCAAATCCTGAAGCTCGTAATGAATTGTCCTCAGCGGCATACCGTATGATCGGGCTGAATGAACGTCAGGTTGACTTGATCGCAATGGGAACGCCTAAACGAGATTATTACTATATGTCGCCATCTGGCCGACGAATGTTTTCTTTGGATCTGGGCGAGGTCGCGTTGGCTTTTGTCGGTAAAAGCGGGAAAGACGACATTAAGCTGGTCAAGGAGTTGATTTCAACGCGTGGTGAAAAACGCTGGGTTGGCGAGTGGTTGCGTCGCCAAAGGCTGAATGGATATATTGGGGAAGTGCAGTTCGGAGAATGGATGGAATAAGCAAATGGTCTTGCGCGCATTGTTTATATTACTTGCTGGTTTTACTTCATCTTCTCAAGCCGGGGAGATTACTTCAGAAATGAATGCTTGTTTTAATGGCGCTGCACAATATCATTCAGTTAATCCGGTTGTTTTAAAAGCTATTGCGAAGATTGAGTCTGGATTCAATCCGGTAGCAATAAACAGGAACAAAAACGGCAGTTATGATATTGGTGTGATGCAGATCAATTCATCCTGGTTGAGTGAGCTATCTAAGTTCGGCGTAACCTCTACCTCGTTGCGTGATCCATGTACAAGCATTTATGTTGGGGCGTGGATACTATCCAAAGGGATAAGGAAGCATGGCAATACCTGGAGGGCTATTGGCACCTATAATTCAGGTAATAGAGAGATTGGTACGCGGTATGCGCAGAAGGTTTATCGAGTAGTGTCCACACAATCTCAATAGTTATGGAGAAAGATAGACAATCTATGTTGTTGATAAACATGAATAAGGTGGTTGGAATTATTCAATCAATTCTTAGCCTTAAACTAGGCATCGAATATGAAAATTAATCCTTTCGACAAGAAAGAGTTCGGTTGTTATCGCGACTGGGAAGAATCGTTTGTTACTTTTCTTGTCAAGGAGTCAGTCAGTCCAGTAGTCACTGAATGGTTATACTTTGTGGTAGATGATGAAAGCCAGAAGAAAGTGGCGTTTTGTGCTTTGCTGCTGTCGAATTTGCTAGAGTACAAGACTGGTTATCGAGATTCTTCTGACAAAGTTGGTGAGGTTTATGCAATCCTTAAAAACGAAAATACTGGAGTTGCTCAATACGGTGAATGGTTGAGATCCGGGTGGCTGAACGTACCTCGTATTGCGAACGCAATTAAATTTAGGCTGGAAAAACGGAATTAACCAAATGCTTCTTATGTAAGAAGTATATTTAACTTTGGGATAAATAATGTTCAAAAAAACGAAGCGAGAATTTCAGGTTGCAGGCAGCTTTCTTGGCGGGCGAGGTCTTGCTCTTGTGCTGATTGCAGTGGTATTGACCGTATTTGAAAAGGGATTCGGGATTGGATGGTATTGGGCTATCCCTTTTCTTATAACAGCGAGTGCTGGTGTTTTTTGGGCGGAAATTAAGCTGAAAGAGCTTTCCGATAAGCGCGTGTTCAAACAGTTGGATGTTGTTGTTGGTGGGTTGCGCTACTTGGGCGATGAATCGGTAAGTCTGGCGCGGCGAGAATTTGTTTGTCGGGTTCAGAGTCATGACAAGACAGTTAACAAGTCAATTGTTGAGCATTTATGCAAAACACAGAAAGGGCATTTTTTCCTACTTCAATATTCACATGTGCTTGGCGTCATTTATAATGTGACAGTTATTAAATGTGTAATAGAGGTTTTGATGGAATCATACCCTGACGTGTATGAGCTAGAGTTTGGTACGGTTGAAGTCGCTTAAGAATAAAAGGAAGATGCTATGAGTTTACGTATATTGAGTGGTTTTCTGATAGCAGTTTTGTCTTCAACGGCATTCGGTTATGGGATGTCTGATGACGATGGAGTTTTAAATGCAAGTGCGGTTAGATATGGAAGTACAAGTGGTCTGCATGTGAATGTCACCATATTTCCTAATGCAACTGATGTAGGGCTTCAGGGGGCTGTTTTTCTTGGTGCTCGACTGCCTTCTTTGAGTGGTGGGAATTATCAGTATTTTTATTACAGCGCTTCTCGAAAAGGGTATGTTTCCTATGATGGAAATCAACAGCATATTGAGCCATTTGCAAGATACGATGGTGGTGTGCCTTCTGTAGTGACGTTGGATGCGGGGATGGGCCAGGATTGGTGTAGTAATGTTGGGATGCAGTTCTTTGTTGGCGTTGGTGTGCTGGATCGCCAGCGGTCAATGATGGTGCAGATGGCGAAGGAAGGTCGCATGGGGAGGGTTGATCCCAATACCGGTGTTGTAACTGAGAGCATAACTCCGCAGGATGCTGGAAACTTGTCTGGAAGGGCATCAATGGGGCGAGGCAAGCTCGATCCCGAGCAGATGGCACTGATGTTTGTACAGAACGATGGGATACGCGGGAAAAAGTATCGAGGCGTGTATTCCGTTACTTCAGACTGGAGTTGTCAGAACAACAATAACTATTAAATAGTTTGCTACTAACTAGCAAGTGTGCAATAATTAACACATGGAGGTTGTGATGAGAATTTTGTTAAGCGTAGGTTTGATGGTGATGTCTGGATTGGCTAATGCTGGCTCGGTGGCTGGTACTGGTGGTGGTACAGAGGTTACACAATTACTGAATTATGCAGAATTGTATAATCAGACGAACCAGAGCATGTCGCAGTTGACAACACAAATGAACCAGTTGGCGAACCTGAAAAAACAGGTAATGGCTGGTGGCCCGATTCAAGACTTCGCGTCCACAAAACAATTGTTTGGTAATGTGGTTAATACGGTCAAGCAGGCGCAGGGGATAGGTTACGATTCTCAGGTGATGGCTGGACGGTTTAGCTCGCTGTATCCTGATTTCAACCAAAAAACGGGAACAAACTTTTTTTCGCAGTATGGTAATTGGAGCAAAGACCTTAATGGTATGCTTAAAGCCTCGATGGGGACTGCAAATCTCCATGTAAGCAACTTTGCTAATGACGCGACTACAAGTCAGACGTTGCAGGATAAGGTCAGGTCGGCGAATACAGCGGAAAGCCAGGTGGCGGTGATTAACGCGGGGAATGAAGTGGCGTTGGGGACTTACCAGGAAATGCAACAGATGAGGCAGATGCAGGCGGTGCAGTTTGCGGCACAGACTTCATTCCTTGCAAAGCAAAATTCTGAAGATGACAAAAAAGTAGCAGACGCACAAAACAGTGAAGCAATGTCCCAGGTCGGCCCTGTGTGCGCTCAATTTAACACTGATCACACACCAAAGGTTCCCGGTGGATGTACACAGCAACAATGGTCTGATTGGCGTAGAACTCATTAAGGAGAAACAGAATGAAACTCATATCAAAATTGGTTGCATTAACATTTTGTAGTTTAATATTGACTGCTTGTAATCAGACAGATGAAGAGAAAGTATTGGCTGAAACAAAAGGAAGTGAAAATATATATAAGCAGACTGGGCCAGAATGCGCTCAGTTTAATAAAGATCATACGCCAAAAGTTCCAGGTGGATGCACACAGAAACAATGGTCTGATTGGCGTCAAACTCATTAAAAAATGAAAACTTCAAATATTGTTAATTTTTGTAGGCGACAAAACAACGAAATAATCGTTGTTTTCATGCTGTCATTTATTTTACTGCTGCTCCCAGAGGTTTCCTTTGCCCGATCTTTTCTTGATCCAATTAATGGTAGTTTTAAAGCGGGAGCGGGGCAGTGGCAATCAATTGTATCGAGTTATGCACAATCTTTATTTTGGAATTTAGTATTGCTTGATTTCACTTGGACAGCAATAGTTTGGGTGAAAGACAGAAAAGAATTCGGCGAAATAATAACGGGGATAATTGGGAAAATATTAACAATTGGATTTTTCTTTTCGTTACTATTATCTGCTAGTGATTGGATTCCTGCAATTATTAACTCTTTTAGTGATATTGGTAAGGCCGCAGCAACAGCTGCTGGCGCTGATGTTGGAACTCTTGATTCTGTGTTTTTTACAGGACTTAATTTGGCCGATAGTATGATAAATATGCTTGCTGACCGAAATGTTTTCGAGCGTATATATTTGATGCTCCCCACGGTATTTGCCTGTTTATGTGCGTCTATTGGTTTCGCACTTATCGCGGGTCAACTATTAGTCACACTTATTGAAAGTTACATTGCTATTTATGCAGGGATCATCATGCTTGGGTTTGGTGGCTCACGTTGGACAAGCGAAATGGCAACTGCGTATCTCAAGTTCGCAGTAGGAACAGGCGTTAAATTGATGTTGTGTTATATGGTAATCGGGCTTGGGTTTAATTTATTTATCAATGCGATTCCGGGTGACATGCTCAATGATCCAGCAGCTTATCTCACATATGTATTCCATGTTGTAGCGCTTGTATTGATTTATGTATATTTGGTTTTCAATATTCCCGGACTTGCTTCAGGGATGTTGTCCGGCTCTCCAAACATGTCATTGGGAGGAATGGCCGGTGCCGCAATTACCGCTGGGGCGGGTTTGGCTAGTGCGGGTGCTGTTGCCGGTTCTATGGGAGGCAAAGCTGGCAGTATGCTGGGCAGTGCAGCTGCGGAAGCCGGTGGCGCAGGTAAAGCATTAAAGGCTGGGTTCGACCAAAACAGAAGTACGGGCATGGGGTTTGGTGAGTCAGCTGTAAGAGCGCCGGTACCAGGCATAAAAAGTGCGGCCAGCATGGCAGGTGCAAAATTAGTAGGAACAGGAAAAAGTTTGGCTGAAGGCGGTAAAGGAATGCTCGGCAAAGCAGGTGATGCAATAAACAATTCAGCAGGGGGGAAAGTCGCGTCGAATATATCTGGCGGTGACAAAGGTTCTGGTTCTGCGGTTGATAATTCAGGTGTTAATAGTACGACTCCGGCGGGTGGAGGAGGTTATCCAGGGGGGCTTGCCGGTGATCTGGCTGCTAGTGAGAATGCATCTGGTGGTGCGGCAAATTCTGATGTAGGAAGTAGTAGTGCGTCTTCCGGTGCTTCTGGTAAGGTTGGTAGTTCTACCTCTTCTTACAGTGGTGGTTCTATTGCTTCTGGGGGTGGATCAAGTAACGGGGGTCAAACATCGTCTGGTAGTGATGCTGTATCTTCTCCTACCGGTAATGCAGGTGGCGGTCAGGGTGATGCCTCTGGTGCTTCGGTTGGTTCAAGTGATCCACATACGAAGTTGTTGGAATCCATGAATAAGAACATAGAGATGATGGCAAACGGGCCAGAGCAGGCTAGAAAGCTCCATCAGAAAATTTCTTCTTTGAGGGATTTTGTACCGAATGATGGTGCTACGGTGCAAACGAGTGGGATTTCTATGGGACATACTAGAGATTAATATTTTTAAGCATGGTGATGTTGCGCGTCCTACAGGACGCGGTTTAAGAGGGGTGAATAGTGAGTAAAAACGAAGTAAATCCTTATGTGGCTGGGCGTGAAGAGTGGGATGACCGGATGATGTCAGTTGTCAAAACTTCTCACGCATGGAAGGTGTTTTCGTTCTGCCTGGTTGGTGCAGTGGTTATCTTGGCGGGTGGTCTTGCATGGGTAGGAGGTCAAAGCAAAATTGAACCGTATCTGGCTGTTGTGGATAAAACGACATATCAGGTGCATGTCGTCGGGCCAGCAGAGAAATTGAAGTTGAACGATCAGATGATGAAAGGGATTGTTGAAAATGAAGTTCGAAGTTTATTCGATAATTTACGGAAAGTAATTGCGGACAGCCATGCTCAAAAAAATGTAGTGACACAGGTTTATTCAAGGATTGCGGGTGGGAGTGGGGCTGCAAAGTTTGTGAGTGAATGGTATGCACTTCGCGATCCGTTCAAAGTGTCAGAAACTGGGACGGTTTCGGTTCAGATTACGGCAGCATTGCCATTGAGTGAACAGTCTTGGCAAGTTGAATGGACTGAGACTGAGCGCAGTTTGATCGGTGAAGTGCAAAAGGTGACTCGTTTAAAAGGTGTGATGACTTATGTTTTGTCTCCACCAACTGATAAGGCTGAAGCATCCAAAAACCCGATTGGATTTTATGTGAATCAGTTGTCCTGGTCACTTGAAGGTTCGTTGTAATGAATAAGGGTGAAAGTAAAGCGTCTGTACGTTTTGATGTTGGTGCAGAATCTTTTGAGTTGATTGCACTTGCAGCAAAACATCGTGGTGTGGCTTTTCAGGATTTTATTGTGTCTTCGGCATTGCAAGCTGCGAATGTAGAACTTCGCGAATTTCTTAGGTTGGAAAATAACAGGACGGGGTTAGTCTCATGAAAAGGAAATTTATTATGGCGATGTTTGGTTTGTTGGTTGCCAATTTTTCTATGGCACAGCCAACTACGGTGCGTAAGTTTTTAACGGTCGATGAAGCGACGCTATCAGCTGTAAAACGATGGCAACAAACGGGCAATGCAAAACCGATTGTAAGTGATGATGGTGTTGTGCTGTATCCGTTTGGCCAGTATCAAGCAAAAGTTGTATGTTCTCCATTGCATGTCTGTGACATTGCGTTGCAGGCAGGTGAGAAAATAGTTAGCGATCCGTCAGCAGGTGATTCTGTGCGTTGGGATATATCTAAGGCTATTTCAGGCATTGGTGATAAAAAAGAAGTGCATGTTGTTGTTAAGCCCAGGGATGTGGATTTGGAAACGAATCTGATTGTGAGAACCGACAAGCGTGTTTATCACATCAACCTTGTTTCTCGTAACGAGGGGGAGTATATGAGTCAGATCGGATTCTATTATCCGTCTGAGGTGGTTGGTGGATGGGTTGAAAGTGAAGAACAGGTTGTTGCTGCAACAAAAAAGAAAGAGGGCGAGGACGTTGCCGAGTTGTCTGTTGATTTGAGTAAGGTTGATGCAGATTACGAAATTAAGGGTGGTACACCGGAGACTCGTCCAGTGCGTGCATTCAATGATGGTGTGCGCACGTTTATTCAGATGCCAAAGAATTCCAGCGGTTGGGAAGCCGGTGCGTTAGTGTTGATCGGTAAGGGTGATGAGAAGATGCTGACGAATTATCGAGTTAAGGGGCAGTGGTATATTGTGGATAAAGTGATAACTCATGTGGCCTTATTGCTTGGTGAAAACGGTAAGGATAGCCGTGTAGATATTCAGAAGAAAAAAACCGGCTGGTGGAATTAAGCGTTGATGAAACACATGATATTTGATCTTGTGTTAATGATATTTTTAACTGAGAGATATTTTTATGGCTGAGGATGATGTTTTCGCGATAGGTGATAGAGTAACGTCAAAAAAGGAACCATTGCATCTTGTCAATAAAATCCCGGGCATCAAAAGGTTAAGTTCAAAACTCGTTCTTGGGTTGTTTGTGATAGGAGGTTTATTATTTGGTCTTCTTATGTTTGCTTTGGATGGGATGGACGATAAAGGCGAATCTGCATCGAGCAAGAAAAAGAAGGAGGAAACACAAAGTGGTGCGGTTGCGGCTGCTGTTGTTCCTAAAGCGGTCAGTGAGCGTCCAGATGGAGTGCTTGGAATGTCTGCTATGCCAAGCTTTCTTGAAAAAGTAGGTAGTGGCCCTTCGCAGTTAACGACAAGCAACGGTAATCTAGTTTTTGGTAAATCAAATGTTCCCGCGTTGCCGAGTGATAATGGCAAGGATGTTATGGTTCAGAAAGATGGAACTACAGTGATTGTACCTCGTCTGAATAGTGACGGATCGGCAAGGAATTCAAATAGTGACGGAACAAAGATTCCTACTCAGGAAGATCATTTGAAGGAAGCGGCTGTGCAGAAGCGTTATAGCATTCGTGAGCAAGCTGTTGATTCGGGTGGTGCGGTAAAAGGATTTACTGATGATGGCGCGCAATCACCGCTTGGTGATAATGGGCGCACGATGGTACCGCCTGCAACATCATCACAATCCACATCTGGTCAGATGCTGGCTGCTGCAAATAATGGTCAGGATGATCCAAATAAGCAGGCGCGGAAGGAACGATTTTTGGAGGCGGCGGCTACGGCCAGGGATGATGGATACCTGAATTCTTTGCAAAAGGAACAAATTTCTAAATATGAGTTGAAGGCGGGGGCAATTATTCCTTGTGTGCTGCAGGCGGCGGTTAATTCAGATTTGCCTGGGATGGTGCGTGGGATCGTGACGGAGGATGTGCATGACAGCCGAAGTGTTCGTCATTTGCTCATACCGAAAGGGACTCAGGCGGTCGGCACATATGATAGTCAGGTTGCTTTTGGGCAAAAACGGTTATTGGTGGTTTGGAACAAATTGATTTTCCCGAATGGTTCTACTTTGATGCTGATGGGAATGCCGGGAGCAGATCAATCCGGTGCGGCAGGGATGACGGGTGATGTTAATAATCACTGGATGACAATATTTGGTGCTGCACTTGCAACCAGTATAATTTCTGCTGGTGTACAGGCTTCTCAGGGTCAGACAGTAAATACGGTGAATGGCGCAGCTCAACAACCTACAATGAGTCAAACAATGGCTGCATCGTTAGGTCAACAACTGGGCCAGCTTGGCATGGCGATTTCGCAAAAAAACATGAATGTGCAGCCCACAATCGAAACTGCTGTGGGTACTCGGTTCTATATAAATGTGACTAAAGATATGGTTTTTTTGAAACCTTACTGAATTTTCTGTATATGGCTTGCTAGAAATAGGTAAGATAGGGGAAAATATAACGCTAATTTATAAACCACAACTATACAAAGAGAGTTAAATGGCTGACAACGAGGATACAGCAACTCCTAAGCGAGTGACGCTATCACGGCGTGCAAAGCAGGTAGGCCGCCCCCAATCTCGCTTCAATCCAATGAAAGTGGTTCAAACTCGTGTGCCTGTGCCAATGTACAAGTATTGTAAGATGGTCCAGGCATTGCGCTTTCATTCTCTGACGGCCATGTTCGCAGATATGGTCATGCAGTTCAGGAAGGAAAAACCTTGGGAGCATGGATTGTATTGGCGCAGGCCGAAAGCTGCGGTGACTTATCGCGATGAAACACTTGGCAAAACGGGTTGGACACAAATCAATATCCACCTTGATGAAAAAGTGAAAAATGATGTAGAGCTATTATGTAAATCATTGGATATTTCAATGGCAACTTTCTGTTACACGGCGATCTACTGGTGGATTGAGTACGTTTACCCGAATAAATAGCCAAAAGACTATGTATAACAAAGAGCCGCGATTATCGCGGCTTTTTCATTGCTGATGAATGATTTCCTATGTAAGAAATAAACAGTGCAATAGATAACTAAATAATTGTTGTGTATTTCTAGCAATGCTAGTAATATGCAATTGTGCAATTTGATGTGAACGAGGTTCAAAATGAAAATTGATGAGTTTGATCGGCGAGTGAAGTTTTCTTTGATGAATGCATCGGGGAAAACGGTAAAGGCGGCACGTTTGGTTTTGGTTGACGGTTGTAGTCGATCTGATGCCTCAAAGAAACTGGATATGAGTTTGAGTGTAGTGAGTCGTGGTGTAAAGCGTATAAAGGAAGTGAAGTTAGAGGGCGTGTGTTGTCCTGAATGCGGTAACATATTCAACGTCTGAGGACAGCGGTATCCTGTGTATGGCTACTTGCCATGCATTTAAGAGAGGAAAAGCGATGGCAAAGGTTATTTCGATTATTAATCAGAAGGGTGGTGTTGGTAAAACTACCACAGCATGCTATTTGGCGATGGCGGCAGCTGAACGTGGTTTGAGAGTGGCTTTGGTGGATTTCGATAGTCAAGGTAATTCTGGGGCTGTTCTATCTCGAAATCCAAAGATGAATCAGATACGTGAGGGGGGCGCTCAGGAGTTGTTCGATTCTCTTGAGCCAAAATTTGCAGAAACCGAATTTGGAATATCCTTGTTGCACGGGCATAAATGGCTTGGGGAATTAGATATGCGCGACAATGTACATGAGGATGCTTTAGCTCTTCGTGATCGCATACGATCATTGCCGTTTGATTATGTGTTTTTTGATACGCCTCCAGCACTTGTCGTACGTCAAATGGCACCGTTATATTGGTCAGATTTGGTTGTGGTTCCTGTTATACCTGATGAATTTTCGATGTCAGGTTTGGTAGCCGTAATGCAAACGATTAATGACGCGCGTCGAAAAAATCCTGGTTTGGCTTATCGTCTTATGGTTAATAAGTACATAAGTAGTTCTAATCAACAACGGTTAATTCTTGAAAATTTGAGAGCTAAGTTACCCGGCATGATAATCGGCGAATTTAAGATGCGTGTTTCAATTTCGGACGCACTTTCGCATGGGGTGCCGGTATGGAAGTACACAAAAGATAAAGCACTTAGGCAGGAATGGTTGGAGTTCTGCTATCGTGTGTTGGATTTGGTAAAGTAGTACATAAAATTTGAAAGGTGAGGACATGAATACAGTAACCAAAAAAACGAGTAAGCCAACTGCGATGAACTTTCTTGGCTCACTGACCAGCGAAGAGCGACCCGTTGTGCGCTTGGCGTTAGATGTTGTTCATCCAGATCCTAATCAGCCTCGCCAGACCTGGCATGGGCAAGATGGATATATCCCGCCAGAAGCTCAAACCGAGTTAGAGAACTTGGCGCAGTCCATCCGTGATCAGGATGTTATTCAACCGATTATCGTTCGTGAGATCGGGCCGAATTCATACATGATCGTGGCCGGTGAGCGTCGTTGGAGGGCAGCAAAGCTGGCCGGTAAATCGGATATTCCGGCAATTGTTCGTCAGGATATGTCCGCGCTCGATGTTGAAATGGCTCAACTCGCCGAAAACGTGCAGCGTGAAAGTATGTCGGATCTGGATACAGCCAAGTTCGTTAAGTCGATGTTAGAGAAATATCCAAACGAGCTGCAAAAAAAGGATCTGGCAAAATTGCTGAATAAACATGCCAGCTATGTAAGCCGAATGATGGCATTTGTTGATGAGCGTTGGTCTCATATTGTCGATACTGGATTGATCACTTATGCGTCGGTTCTTGAGCAGTTCCGTGGCCTTTCAACAGCATCACAGCAGGCGTTGCTCGACAAGGCGAAGGAGCGTGGCACACCGGTGACTGCCGCCGATGTTCACGGAGCGAAACGTGAAGAGAAAAAGGAATCTGGATCTGCCGTCGGTGCCAGTAATGAAGGCAAAGAATCAGGTGAGAATTCTGGTCGTGGTGATGAGCCAGGTGATGACGATCAACAACAAGCTGGTGGCGCTCAGGATGATTTGGGAAAAGCTGTTCAAAACATTCTTGATTCACAAAAAGTTGAAGGTGAAACATACCAATACAAGCCTGGCGCAGAACAATCTGGCGGTGAGTCCACCAGGAAACCAATAAATGATGCCGGTGCTGAGGTCGTAAATGGTTTGCCTACTGACCCACGCGAAGTTGTGAAGCGTGATCGTTTTTCAGAAACGCAGGAGGTTAAGTTGTCGTTAGGGCAACTGGCGAAATTGCTGGATACGGTCGAAGTCAACGATAACGCTTCGTTGACGATTTCACTTGATGTTGATCTGATGCGCAATGCGATTGAAAGCCTGGGCGGCAAGGTTCCAGATGATGCCAATTGGATGCAGATGGCGCTGGTGGAAAGTTTGAAGTAGTAACCAAGTGGCAAAGACAGCATGGCGCATTAGCGCCATGCGTTTAAGAGTGGTGCAAAAATCAGGGCTTCAGGAGCAGCATGGGCATCAGAATTCAACTTATATTAGTCAATTATAAACTTACAAAATATTAAGATGGATTGTTGCAGTTTTATGTTTGATTTTTTGCGAAAGTCCAAAGGTCGTAAAAAATAATAACTTATGGTCATGTTGGAATAATGGTAGTTCTCTAGTCATTTAGAGATGCTGTTGGATTACCATATAAAGTACGTTAGGAGAATTACGATGTCGCAGCAGATTCAAAAACCATTGACGCGCACTAAAAGAGGAACTAGGCAGCTTGTTGTGCCTTTTGGAACTCATGCTCGCTTCGGGCAGAGCATTGCGTTTGACAGCCGTAAGGCTGTAAACGGACACATGTTGATCGCTGGCCCCAGCGGTACAGGTAAATCTCATCAATTGAATCGTATGATTCTCAGTTTGGCGGAGCAGGGTGCCAAGCAGGTTTTTGTGATTGATATTCACGGTGACTTGGCTGATTTTGAAGACCTGAAACCATTCAGAAATACACCGATTCCATATAATATCGTTCAAACGATTAATTTTGGTGAACAGACTCGTTATGGTTTGCCGCCCTTGGACTTATTGAATGATCCTGAAGGTGGACCGAGAAAGCGTGCAAACGCATTTATTAATTTAATGGAGCGCCAAGGTGCTCTTGGCCCGAAACAGAAAACGGCGTTGTTTCGTCTTGTTATTGATCTATACAAACGTCACGGATTCATAATAGACGATCCAAAAACATGGACGTTAGATTATGATCCGCGCCAAACACGCATTAAGATGGTGATTGCGCGTCCAGGAATGATTGCGCTTCCTGGACTCGATTGGTTTGACAAAAGCGAAGATGAAAAAGCTATGTTGAAGCGTGATTATAGTGTTAGGTTTAATGGTGAAACGAAGTGTTGGGAGATACCAGAAGGGCATGCGCGTGTCTCTGATGCTGAAAATCAATGGGGGGCGAGTTCCGTTAAGCGTTTCCCTACGCTCGCAGACGTTCGACGACATTTGTGGGATCGTTTAGTCATGATGAAGACTGGACAAAGCGCACCGGCCATCCGTGCGCTTGATAAAGTAATGTCGCTAGCGACTAAACGAGCACGCTTACGTTCGCGTAAATTGACTGAGGCGGGGGCCGAAGACTTGGAAAAGTTAGAATCTGCGCTGAGCAAGGCTCAACAAGAGTCGCTAGAAGCCTTTAAAGAAGGCATGGAAAAAGTTGATAGTGGCCAAGAGCTGGAAGAATTGCTTTTGTGGGATAGTGCTGATGCGGTAAAAGGTTTGTTCGACCGCATTGAAGCATTGGAACGTAGTGGTATTTTTAAAGGAGAGCCACCTCCTTTTGATTTGAATGTGCCAATATGGCGTTACAACATTAAATCGCTGAGTGACGATGAACAGATGTTATTTGTCGATGTATTATTGGAACGAATTTTCATGGAAGCGAAGTCGAGAGGTGAGGCAGATGGCCCGGATACTTTTATTTTACTGGATGAGGCTCACAAATTTGTAGTCGATGACGGCGATCACATTATCAATCGTATTGTTAAGGAGGCTCGTAAATTCGGAGTTGGTCTTATTCTGGCCTCTCAAGCGTTCGTTCACTTTTCTGATGATCTACTTATGTCAAGTGGAGTTAAGTTGGTATTGGGTTGCCCTGAGATGTATCGAGAACCTATGCGTCGTAAACTTGGGTTGGAAATGGTTGACTTAAAGAATGGTAAACGAGTGAATCCTTTATCTTTGATCAGACCCAAGGATACTGCAATGATTAGTCTTTCTACGGCAGGCGAGAATACGCCGATGGCCGATATTAAGATCGTTGCAGGGTGAGACCTAGGTTTGTTTTGGGCCGTCACAGGTGAAGCTTTTAGAGTGAGTAAACAAGGGTTTACCTTATGGTAAACAGTTTGTGATTGGGATGGCGATGTCGCCATCCTTTTTTTTGGGTGCCGTATGTGGTCAGTATTGGTCACGATCATTAAATTTTAGATTCCGCCATACACGAAAAATATTCTGAGTACAAATTAGCACTTGTGCTAGGTATCTTTCTTATTAAAGTCGTGTTATGTAACGAATCTGGTCGGGTTTGTTTGTAAAGAGAAATGGTTAAAAAATTCAGACAATAAAATGAAATTAAGGTAGCATTGTGCGATTGTTTATTTAGTTTCATTTTTCGCGGCTAACAAGTGTTGTTAAACTGTTTATAAAGTGTTGATAAAGTGTTGACAATCTATTTGTTGATGATTAGAATTTATCCCAATGGTGCTAGGTTAATTAGTGATTGATATGAAAGAAGCCGAATTTTTGGAAGCTGTAGGAAAAACCCGCCTTGGTGAAAAAAACCGTGAGGCGGCTCGTCGGGTTCTGGTCGATGGCGAAAGGCAAGCAGATGTTTGTAGAGAATTGGGTGTATTGCCACAGCAGTTATCAAGAGCGGTCGGAGTTTTGGAGCGCGAAGCGGAAAAGCTAAGTGAGCAAGCAAACAAAGTTCATGGAATTGGTTTTACACGTTTAGATTTAAGTCGGGCGGATGCGGTAAAAATGATTCGTGGACTTCTCGGTGATGATGTTCTTGTTAAAAATCCACCTGAAAATGGTTTCTGTGCCGGATATATTTTAGTACAGACCGAATTCCATTTGGTTCAGGATCTGTTCAAAGGCCAGGTAATGGTTCATGAGCTGGCAAAACTGGATCTAGTTCCAAAATTGGGCGAGTTGTGCCAACTCAAATATGAAAATGGTTTTGCCCGGTTGATAGTTGCGAAAGAAAAGTCTCAGGAAATTGAGCAAAGCAGGTAATTCGCAGATAGTTTTTTTGTACAACACTTTAATAAATATTAGGGAGTCTGATATGCAATTAGCTAAGAATCGTTCAGTGCAACAAAAATTTAACATGTTGCCTGTTTTCAAGGTGGTTAAGGCCGATGATGCTATCAAAGGAATTCTCGAAGACGTTAAAGCGAAGTACGGTGAATTTTTGCCAGTTGGAATGGTGGGTAAGTTATTAGGCAGCGAGCATGGATTGTCAGTTGTAAATAATAGTGTGGCAGCTGTAGATGTGGCAGTAGAAATAAGCAAAGCAAGGGTATCTGCTTTGCAGGCGGGAAGCTCGGGTACTTTTTTTTGCGGTAAAAATAAGCAATTCATTCTTAAAAGGAGAAGTTAGATGGATAAGGACATTAATGTTGCGATTAAGGAAATGATCGGGAGCAGCGCTGATGGTGTTGGTGTTGCTCAAGCTGAGGCTGGAGGTAATATTGAAGTAGCTTTTGGTTACAACGCTGGCCTGGTAAGCAAAATGCGAGCAGTTCACGGTGCAGCATTCGCTGATGGTATGTGGAGTGTGCCTGAAGAGAGTGCTGCTCAACTGGTCGATGTCGTCGCTGATATGCGCGATTTCGTGCGCAATAACGGCGTGCAGTCGAAGACGATGGAAAACGGTGATGTGCATGTGACTGTTGATTTCAGCAAGGAAGCAACTGAAGCGATGCGCAAGGTTGATCGCGCTGGTTTCGACAAGGAAGCTGGTGCTTGGGTTGTGCCTGCGGCGAGTAAGTCGCTGGCTGATCCGTTGCCGGAGTTTACTGTTTCTCTGGACAAGACCGTGAATGCGCTGCGCGGTATGGCGATTGAAGCCGTTAAAGACATGGACAACATCAAGGACCTAGCGGCGGCAACTGCGCAATCTCTCGGCATGAAGCCTGGTATTCATTTTCCGGAAAAAGATCATTCGTATACAGGCTCTATCGTGAACGTGAACGGGGGTTATGCCGCACAAAAGACGAACGAAAAAGATGGTACGGTTTTTATTGCCATCCACAAGCTGAGCGATCTGGGCAAAGCGGTGTTCAAGGGCGATAGCTTGCGTATCGACTACGATGACAAGCGCCAGGCGAATGTTCGCACGACTGAAGTGTTCCAACAGCAGCAAAAGGAACGTGAGCAATTGACTGCACTGGCCGGTACGAAGATGGACAATGCTAATGTGCGCAACGCCTCGATGCAAGACGGTGTAAAGCATGTCGGTAGCGTTATTGAAGTTACAGATCATTTTGTATTGCAGCATGGTGGCAAGAATGAGTTCAAGATTCATTCTCGTGAAGCATTGAATGTATCTGGTCTGGCGGAAAATATCGCAAAGGGTCAAAGTTTGGAAATTGCTTACAAAGGTGGCAAGGGTATGGTGGTAGATCGTAATCAGCAAAAGGAACGAGAAGGTATGGCACGTTAAGTATGTAATAACAAGAAAGGGGGCGAAAGCTCCCTTTCCTTATTGGAAAATTCTTATGTAGGAAGTTAGTAAGAAATGCGTAAGAGTTCTTTGGAAGGTGGCTGGTAATTGTATTTGCAATTTTTAAAGGGATATGTGATGTCTAAAATGCCGTGGGAAATGTCGTTTGATGAATTTTATGCAAATGCGAAACCGAGTGGTGCGGTAAATCGTTTGCCGGGGATTGGCCGTGGTGGTGAGCCGGTTTATTCGTATATTGTGAATATGAATGGTTCGGTTGAACAAGATTTGCCGGAGAATTCACGTGAATTCAATTACAACGATGTGATGGTAAAGGCGGTGACAAAAAACTTAGGGCTTGATCCGACAAACTTCCGTGACAATCTGAAGGTTGCCGAATTGGCGGCGGCACGCAGCGCCTGGATGGATAGTGTTTCGCAGGAAAATGCACGTGCCTATATGTGGTATGGCAATTCAAAAGTATGGGATGGCAAGGAATCGCCATTGTCTGAAGACATTGCCGTTGATTATGAGCTATTGACCAAAGGAATGGTTCATCCTTGTATCCAGAATGAACTGGACAAGCAGCATGCTTTGACAAAAGGCTTGAAGCCGGTACTGGATAAAGCGAGTGAAGCCGTTGGTGTGCCAGTCGCTGATTTATCGCCTACTGAGGTATCCATCGGTAAGGTGGTAGCTTCCAGTATGGACTTTACCGTCCAGCAAACATCAGCCGGCGAAATTGTGACGCATGAAAATCGCCGGTTGGAGTCGATCCCCAAAATCGGTGATGAAGTAACCGTTTCGTATTATCGCGGCACCGGTCAGGTGGTTGACTCATTGGAAAACGTGAAGGTCTCAACTCCATTCGTTGATAAGAAAAGTGGTGATCTGGCGATTTGTCTGACAGACGGTAATGGTGTTGATCAGGTGTTGTTGTTCAATGATCTGTCTAGCTTTAGAAAGTTCGTCAAAGCACATGATCTGAATGACAAGCTGGTAGAACAGGCGACTGATGCGGAGTTCGCCAATCCGAAGAAAAAACCAACTTTTCCAGAAATTCAGGTTACATCAGATGTCTATCTGGATGAACCGTCCGGTATGTTGTCATTCGACTACAGCGAAAATGGGGTTGGCAGGGTGATGATGTTTGGCTCTGCTTGGTCGCTGGAAAAAGCGTCGCAAGAATTCGGGATTTCTCAAGATGAGATTGTGAAAGCCAGACAAATGGAAGTCGATCAAAAGCAGACTTCAGATCCTGAATGGTATGCCTCTTTTGAAACAGCAAAAAATAAAGCAATTGCGGCCGGCATGCGGGATGTGACTGATTCCGGTAAGCATGACAAGAGTTATAGCGGGATGATTATTGCCGATAGCAAGTTGCACGTGGCTCAACATGTCGGTAAGGCATCTGCCGTTATTCATTGTAAGCATGATCTCGATAAGGTGCCATTGAAGGATGATCGCATCGTTGTGAACTACAAGGAAGGGCAGGGGCAAGTGACGGATTCCAGGGAACAAGGACGTTCGCTGGAAAAAGGACAAGGCCGGGTTTAACGGTTTGTCCAGTAACGACTAGCACGGCGTAAGCCGTGCAGTTTAAGAGGGGGCGGAACTGATTCCCAAAGCAGGCTACTTAATAGGGCAGGTAGGCAGATAAAATGAAAAAGAAAAATACATTTCAGTTTGACTTGTTTGGGATGTTCGAAGATCAAGCTGCTGTTGAGGCGGCGGATCAACAGGATTTGGCGGCAATTTTTGCAAAAAATCCGGCATTAAACATTGCACAAGATACTGGCAATTCTGGTACAATTAATTCCAATGAATATCAAGGAGAAAACCATGCAAGAGTTACTCAATCCGAAGGAATATCCGGAGGAAGTGCGCGTTCAGATAACACAAACACGGATGGGAATCGAGCTGGCAAATCGTTGGATGCTGGGTTGGCCGGACAGGGTGAAGGCGTTGATCGAAGCGCAGGAGTATCAAGCGGCGTTCGAGATGCAGTTGGAGCAGGAGATCGAAGCGGAAGCGAACTCGGCGCAGTACAGCCATCTGTCGAGCTGGGAGAAGCAGGAATTGATGGGGTTGAAAAAATCGCCGCCGACTCTGGATTAGATCACGTCATTGAGGTCGCCGATGAAATCGGCAAGGGTGGCCTCGCCAAAAAATTCCGCGAGAATGTTGCGGCAATTCAGATTATCAAATCGTTGGAAAGCGAAGGGCGTATTGCAACTGCCGTTGAGCGCCGGGCGCTGGCCCGTTATGTCGGTTTCGGTGCGCTTAAAGGGGTGTTTGATCCCCAAAATAAGCAGTGGGCCAAGCAGCATGAAGAGTTGAAGTCTTTGTTGAACTCAGAAGAGTTTGATTCGGCGCGTGCGTCGGTGCTGAATGCGCACTTCACCAGTCAGACTATCGTAAGCGCGATGTATCAGGCTGTTGAGAAGATGGGCTTCGCCGGTGGACGTGTGCTGGAGCCCGCAATGGGATCTGGCAATTTCTTCGGGATGATGCCAACCGAAATGCGTAATGCTTCGGATCTGCGTGGTGTTGAACTTGATTTGCTCACCGGCAGACTGGCAAAAGCACTGTATCCAAATGCTGTTATATCGGTTGCAACTGGATTTCAGGATTATGCTGTCCCGAGTGGATATTTCGATATGGCTATCGGTAATCCGCCGTTTGGTAGTGAAGCGATTGTTGATCGCGAACGGAATCCTTATTCCGGTCTGAGTATCCATAACTATTTCATTTCCAGAATGATCGACAAGGTGCGCGACGGCGGTATCGTGCCGGTGGTGGTATCGCACAGTTTTATGGATGCGAACAATGCGAAAGCAAGGGAATGGATAGCACAACGTGCGAATCTGATTTCGGCGGTGCGTTTGCCGGATACCGCGTTTGGCGAAAACGCCGGTACCGAAGTTGTCACGGATATTCTTTTTTTCCAGAAAACAGATACGCCTGAATTGAATCCAGGTTGGGTGAACTCATCCGATATGACGGTGGTTAACCCAAAGACGGGGAACGAAGCCGTTGTTAGCGTGAATGATTATTTTCAGGCCAACAAGCAAAATGTGCTGGGACGCGAGAGTGCTGCAGGCACAATGTATCGTGGTGATAATTACACGGTCGAGGCTACCGGCGAGTTGGGTGAGCAACTTGCGGCATTTGTCGCCACGATACCTTCAGGCATTTATCAATCAATTACGCGGACTGTTGAACAGCTTGATAGTGCAGATAGTTCGGTACCGGACGGTATTAAGCCAGGTTCGTTTTATGTGAGTGAAACTGGCAACATTCGGCAGCGTGGTAATGACATTGCCGGTGAACGTACCTCGCTTGAGTGGTTGCCGAAGACGGAGAGTGCCAAAGAACGCATGGTTGGTATGATCGCACTGCGTGACAAGCTGCGTGCGCAGATGCGGGTTGAACGCGATTCAATGGCAGGTCAGCGGGATATTGATGGTAATCGCCAGTTGCTGAATGCCGCCTATGATGGGTTTGTTAAAAAGTTTGGGTTCGTTAACAGCTCAACAAACCGCCGTATCTTTCTGGATGATACCGAGGCGGCATTACTGCAATCGCTGGAGTTCGATTATGACTCCGGCATTGGTCGTGCGAAAGCAGAACGAGAAGGAATGGAGGAACGTAAGCCTTCTGCAACCAAAGCTGATATTTTGACTCGTCGGGTGCTGTTTCCGCCAAGCAATATGATTAAGGTTGAGAGTGCGAAAGACGCATTGCTGGCTTCGCTGAATGCGAAGGGTCGGGTTGACCTGAATTACATGGCAGAAGCTTACGGCCAAGAGGTCGATGTGATTCTTCAAGAATTGGGCAATTTGATTTTTGTGGAGCCTGGAACTGAACGGGTGTTAACAGCTGATGAGTATTTGTCTGGCGATGTTAAATCGAAATTATCTCATGCTAAAAATTTTGCAGATAAGCCAGAATTTCAACGCAACATAACAGCGCTTGAGGGTGTTATCCCGGCTGACAGATTACCCAGTGAAATATTTGCTTCTATCGGTGCGGGTTGGATTCCAGCAAAGGTGTTTGAAGCGTATTTGAAGGAAATCGCGGGAGGGGAGGCTAAACTGGCTTATGTTGGTGCCACGGCTCAATGGTTGGGTGAAATGACCGGCGGCGATGTTGGCAAGATGTCAAATGATTACGGCACCAATAAAATTAACTCCTTTGATTTGTTCAAGTTGATGTTGAACGGTCGTGCGCCTGAAATCAAAAAGGCAATCGTTCGAGATGGGAAGGATGTGTACATCACGGATGAAGAGGCGACTGAGGCGGCTAGGCAGCGCGTGGACAAGATCCGGACACATTGGGATTCATGGGTATGGTCTGATGGTGAGCGTGCGACTTTGTTGGCCGGAATATTCAACGAAAAGCATAACCGGACAGTTGAGCGGAAATTCGATGGTTCACATATTACGTTGCCAGGTGCTACACCTACGATTGGTTTGCGTAAGCATCAAAAAAGCGTCATTTGGCGTGCTGTACAGGATCGTAATGTGTTGATGGATCATGCGGTCGGGGCAGGAAAGACGTTTGCCATGACGGCAGTAGCGATGGAAATGAAGCGGCTGGGTATTTCACGCAAGCCGTTATTCGTCGTTCCGAATCATTTGACGATGCAATGGCGCACGGAGTTTGCCAGACTCTATCCGGCAGCAAATGTGCTGGCCGCAACACCGGAAGATTTCAGTAAGGATAATCGTGAGCGTCTGTTTTCTAAAATCGCCACGGGTGACTATGATGCGGTGATTATTGGTCATTCGTCACTGGTCAAGATCGGCCTAGATCCAGTGATCGAGAAACGCATGTATGACGGGCAAATTAGCGAAATTGCCGATGCGATTGAAGACATGAAGCGTGAACGCGGTGATCGCGGCATTGTGCGCGATATGGAGAAAATTAAGGCGAATCTGGAAGCGAAGGTACTTGATCTGGTAAACAAGGCTGGCACCAAGGATAAGGTGGTGACGTTTGACGAACTGGGCATTGACGGACTGTTTGTTGATGAAATGCATGAGTTCAAGAATTTATTTTTCCATACGCAGAAACAGCGTGTTTCTGGTTTGGGCAATCCGAAGGGTTCTGGCAAAGCGTTCGACCTGTTTATGAAGGTGCGCTGGATGCAGGAAACCTACGGTGAGGACGTGCCGTTTATTTCGGCAACCGGCACGCCGGTGTCGAACTCGCTGGCGGAAATGTTTACGATGCAGCGATACATGAAATACGATGAACTGCGTCGTGACGGCTTACATCTTTTCGATGCCTGGGCGCGTATGTACGGTGAGGATGAGTACGTTTATGAAGTGGCACCGTCGGGTGTTGGATACCGGATCAGTCAGCGTTTTTCTAAGTTCAAAAATCTGCCGTCTTTGATGGGGCATTACAAGTCATTTGCCGACACAATCACGCTGGATGATTTGAAAGAACATGCTATTGAGCGAGGTGAACGCTTTCCGGTACCGAAGCTGGTAGGTGGCAAACCTCAAAATATTGTGGCGCAACGGTCTGAGGCGCAACGAGAGTATTTCGGTACGCCCAAGGTGCGCCGGACAGATGATGGTTTTGGTACGGACGGATTGAACCGTATCGTTTATTCATTGAATATGGATACGGCCAAGATTGAGCAAAACGAAGATGGCCGGTGGGTGTTGTCGGATAAGAGTAGCTCAAGCTACTTCGAGAAAAAAGAAGATGCGGAATTGGCGTTGGTTGAAAAATCATTGTCGCCGGTGCTGGATCTCGATCCAGAATCTTTGTTGGGTAAGTTCTCGAACCTGAAAGAACTGACACGAGCCAGTAAGGGCAAAATTAACGCATTGTCTTTGACTGGACTGGCCAGTAAAGCGGGGTTGGATCTGCGCATTATCAATCCTCATGCTGCGGATCATCCTGGTAGCAAAATCAATCTGGCAATCGGTAATATGTTGCGTTTGCATAAGGCTTGGGAAGCCGATAAGGGCGCGCAGTTGGTTTTCTGTGATCTGTCTGTTCCGGCATCCGCACGGAAGGCGGCAGCATCTAAAGAGAAGCGTTTATATGTGATGGATGAAAGCGGATTGCTTACTCACAAACGCGGCACGCTGCATACGGTCGAAGGCCGTGAAGGGTTTCCGTTCTACCTAGTGCGCGATGGTAAGGGGGCTGATGCGCCCTATATCATTTACGAGCCGGTAAGTGGTGCAAAGCTTCGATCTGGATTGGCTGATAAGTCCGCTGCTAAGGAGTATGTGGAAACGCTTTTGGCGAAAGAAGAGAATCGCGACAAATGGTTTGATGTTCGGGCGAAATATGAGCCTATCACGGCGGAACGTATTGCTGAGTACCGTGATGCCCATGATATTGAAGTGGAAGAGGACGGGAACAACGAGATCAACACGAACGATCTGGAAGCCATTTCAGGGGCTTCGGCCTTCTCTGTCTATGACGACATCAAAGCGAAGTTGATTGCCAATGGGGTCAAGGAAAGCGAGATTGCTTTTATCCATGATTTCGATACGCCATCAAAGAAGTCGGATTTGTTTAAGCGCACGAATCGGGGTGATGTACGTTTTCTGTTGGGATCTACGCCGAAACTTGGCGCGGGTACGAACGTCCAGGAACGGCTAGTCGGCCTGCATCATATTGATGCGCCTTGGCGTCCTTCGGATTTGGAACAGCGCGAAGGACGCATTATTCGTCAGGGGAATAAGCTGTATCAACGTGATCCTGATAACTTCGAGGTGTTTGTTGGCCGGTATGCAACTGAGCAGACGTATGACACACGACGTTGGCAGCTGCTTGAACATAAAGCTGCCGGGATCGAGCAGCTACGGAAATACAGTGGCCAGATTGAAATCGGCGACGTGGACGGCGAAGCTGCGAATGCGGCGGATATGAAGGCGGCGGCTTCCGGCAATCCACTGATTCTTGAAGAAACCAAGCTGCGCACGGAAATCAAGCGATTTACTGCACTTCGCAAAGCACATGCTGATGGGAAGTATTCGATGCAGTCAAAGTTGAATCATGAGCGGAATCGTGTTGAAAGCTATCTGCCTGAACGGATCTCGCTCATTGAAGATGTGATGACGACCGCTAAAGCGAATCCGGTGCCGATGGGTAAGGGCGAAGTGCCGGTTGTTGAAATCGCTGGACGGAAAACAACGAGCCGGGATGTCGCTGAGGAAAGTATTGCTACGTTGGCAAAGTCCGTGATGGGCGCAATGGGGCATGAGAAACGGACGGTTCGTTATCGTGGAGTGGCGTTCTCGCTGTCATGTAAGGGGCTTTTTGACGGGATGCTTACTTTGTCGGCGCCGACACATGATTTATTCACATACGGGCCTAAAGATGTGGTTTCTGCCAGTGGGATGTTGACACGGTTTGCGAACTATATTGATAGTCTGCCTGATCGCAAGTTGGATGTGGAATCCCAGATTGTGAAGGCCAAAGCGGATATTGCCAGCATCGAGGCGCGGGTTAATGAACCGTTTTCGGAGCAAGAGACGTTGGAAAATGTTCAGCGTGAACATGCAAAGGTGCAGCGTCGGCTGATGAAGTCAACGCAGATTGACGCTGTTGCACCGGAAGAGCGTGAAGAGTTTTTACTTGAAATGGATGAGCGTAAAAAACACTTGGTGCGTCTTGGGTATGGTCATGCGTTAGCGGAAATGGAGAAGGATATGGTAACTGTCAGCACAGAAACTCAGTCAAAGCGTAGTGCGGTTGAGTCTGATGCTTCATTAAAACAAGGTAATTATCACTTAGCGCACAAGGGTGGTGAGGATGATGAAGCGTATTACAGTGCTGGCTTCGACCTTGACGACGAAACACACGAAATCATTGCAAGAGACTGTAGTGCGAGTGCTGCTCATGAAATAATTCATGCACATGCCAAAGCCAAAGGGTTTGACACCTATGAAGTAAACAACAATGGTGTCATCAGAAGCGTTAATAAAGCAGAGGTAAAGTACCGTCCCCAAAAATCAGAAGATGAGGGTGTGACTGATATTGATGGTGTTGCTGTTAAGGCGGTGCCGAATGTAGTTGAGCCTGTGTCGCCAAGCCTGGCAAATTCGGTGAAAAATATTAAGGTCACGCCACAAGTTATTTCAAAGCGCATGGCGGATAACATTATTCAAGCGGCGGCAGATTCGATTGATGTTTTACGATTGGCGGATGTGGATCGCGTTATTGATGAAACGCCAGTTATCTATAAGCTTTCGATGGCGCAGTACATCAAGGACAATCGCCGGGATTTGGCTGATGAGGTCGATAGCATCATGAATGAAACTCAGGTAATTACGCATGTTGAAGAAAATACATTTCCGATAACGGAAATTACTGCGAGTGTCACCCCGGAGGTAAAGCTTGCTGAGGCGAAAGATATGTTGGCAGGTGTGGCGGATGAATTTGGTGGCGTTATTTCTGAATGGGAGTCGTCGCCTGCCATTGGGTTGTGGGAATATGCCAACTTGACGATTGGTGACAAGACTGAGCCTGTGGGTGTTTCAGGTGGCGGTGTTGTGTCCGTTAATCGTCACCCGTTTGATCCTGATGGACGTGTAAATGACAATATTGAGAGCATACGGGCGGCGATTGCTGTGGAATTTCCGGTTCAGGCAGTTACGAATGAAGTTGATCCGCTGATTGGTGGTATTGCCGGGTCGGATGTGGATCATATTAAGACCAGGATGGTTGAGGTGATGTCTTTCGAGGTGCCGGAAGGGTCGATTGTGATGAATGCTCCGCGTCCTTTGCTCGGAACTGAGATTTTGACAGGAGATTTTTTGACGGGCCGGTTTTATGCAATTATTTCGCTGGATGATTTAATGGCCGAGAATTTTATCGAAGAAAACCGGAAGCTTGATGCACGCATGCTTGTTGAGGTGCCGCGTGAGGTGCAGATGGAAATGGTGATGGGCAAATACCGTGATCGGTATATGGAAATGGATGTTGATCGTCGCTGGGAAAGTCTGTCGAGCAAGCTTCACGAGTTGCGCGATTTGCCTTATGGGGAATTGAAGGCGAAGGTTGCGGAAGCCGAAAAGGTTAAGGGTAGTGCTGATAAAGCGCCGGTAATTTTGGATCAAGTCGAACGCGAAAAGCTTGAGTCCTTGCGTGTCATGCTTAATCGGGATGGCTCTGATCTTGACCCTACGAAATCCGAAAACTATGCACAAGTAATGGCTGATGCTGCTTTGCAGATTAAGTACCAGGATGTGCTGGATGCTTTCTTTCAAAAGCGTTTGCTAGATGTGCGAAAGGTATTATGTGGGCAAGGATGGAATCAGATGGTTGATTCCTCTGATATGCAGAAGGATGGATTTGAATTGGTTTCCGATTTTAAATGGGTTGGTGCTGGTCGAAATGTAATCGGGGTGACATACGATTTCATGGATGTGAAAACTGGTATGGTCAGTGATGGTGAGTTTATCGTTGATGATTTAACGAAAACGCCGGAACAACTTGCAGCGCATATTGATGAGAAGTTACATGCAACCCAAGAAAAGTCTGTTAATTTCACTCCTGAAATTGAATCAACCGCCGACAAGTTAAAGATGGCTATCGCTAATCGAGTTGAGATTGTGGTTAACCTCAATAACGGGCAATATCGCGGTGTTGTTTCTGATGTTCTGGATCGGCATGTCGTGCAAAACATCGGTCGTGGTTTTGTGGTTGTGCATGATCGAGCTTTGATGAATGATGATGTCGTAAAAGATGTGAAAATGGATATTCGTTACCGTAATGGAAAGCCTGTAATTAAAATTGTTGAAAGTCAATCACAAGAAATTGTGCGCTAATAGGAGAATATGAAAATGATCGAGGATGATGTAATGGATGTCGCTTTGTCGGGTTCGGTTGTGGACGAAACTGAAGTGCCGGTTGGTGACTTGGTTGAAGTTTACAGCGGTGAAGCTGGTGACGACAAGGGCGAGCATTCCGCCTAGCGGAATGCTGTTTGAGAGAGAGGGATGAACATGCAAGGCTATTACATCAAGAAGGTCGGGCAAAATAAAGGCGCTCCACGTGTTTGGCTGGAAGGCACACAAACTGCGCGTGCCGGGTTTTTGCCCGGCCAGCGGTTTGATATTGAGGTGCAAGGCCAGATGGTGGTCTTGCAGGCGAATCCTGATGGCTCTCGCGTGGTGTCCGGAAAGCGGATCGGTGAGCGTGACAATCCGATTATTGACATCAACAGTCGCGAGTTGCTGGCGATTTTCGACGGCATGGCCGCGATTCGTATTGTGGTCAAAAAGGATCAGATTTACTTGATGCCGTTGGCCTCGGAAGTCAAAAAACGTGAGCGGTTTACACGGTTGCGCGAGAAGCTGGAAAACGGCGATCCGCTGACGATGGGGAGTTTGTCTCATGGTGGCGGCGTGTTGTCTCATGCGCTTCATGCAGGGTTGATGCAGGCCGGTATTGGTAGCCGGTTGGCATTCGCCAATGAGATTCGCGGAGAGTTACTGGAACATGCCGCGATTCATAACGATGCATGGTCTGAAAACACCCAGGTGCTTGCGGCTCCGATGCAGGAATTGGCTTTTGATGATCGAGGCGTTGCCAGTATTCCGAAGGTGGAAATCCTTGAAATGGGTCTGCCGTGTTCTGGTGCATCAAGGGCTGGTAAAAGCAAACGTGGTCTTGTGCATCCTGAATCACATCCAGACGTAGGACATTTAGTTGTAAGCGCGCTGGTAATCGTTAGCAAAAGCAATGCCGCAATAGTTATATTAGAAAATGTGCCAGAATATGCACAAAGCGCGAGCGCCGATATTCTGCGTAATCAGTTGCGTGATATGGGTTACAACACTCATGAGCGGATACTGAATGGCAAACAGTGGGGGACGCTGGAGAATCGTAATCGTTGGTGCATGGTGGCGGTGACAGACGGCATTTTGTTCGATTTTGAGCAGCTTCAACCTCCTGGGCCGAATGCACGCACGATTGCCGACGTGCTTGATAAGACGATTGAGCCTGATGATCCGCGTTGGCGGTCGTTCCAATATCTGAAAGAGAAGGAAGTGCGCGTTAGTGTCTCCAAGCTGATATATACTTATCTGGCTGGATGGTTTAACATTAGCACATTATTTAATAGAGATATTATTGGCGCTTGAGGCAGATAGGCAATTCCGGGGGTGATATGGTTCAAGATAGTGAGTGTTCGGTTATCAAATTTTTACTAAATGACGGTCGTTGGAGCGCTCGTATTGAGAATTTTGAAATTGAGTTAGAGCTACCTATTGGTGGGGTCGATGAAATAGGTGGCAGCTTTGCTTTGAATTCTTATGCATTAGAGATTGAGGTTCCGTGTGAGGCTGATGGTTGCCCTGATGAAAGTATGGACAAGTATGACGTTGATCCTGATGCGTGCGTGGATGGCTGCCCCTTCAAAAAAGAGGTGGACAGTATAGATTCTTCTGATTTCTATTCTGGGGGCGTTTCTGTGTCTGAGTTGCGCTCAAGTTTTCAAGAGCATATTCGCTCTGAAAAAGATGGATTCGGGAATGATAAGAAATGGTGTTCCAATGCGCAAATGTTTGCAAAAAGCAATTGGCTCATCGGCACACAGGTTTTAACTGCTTATTCCTCTGGGTTGGAAAAATGAAAATTGTATATGGCCTCTTCTTTTTATTGTCGTTATTAGCTGGCTGCTCAAAAGCGACATCCTCTGAATCCTCATCTGGTGGCAAATTTCCAAGTGTTATTGCTGAAATGGAATCAAACGGTGAACTTCCGGTGTTGGATCGGTCGGCATCGCTAGGCGGAGTCGATGCGAATAAAAATGGAATTCGTGATGACATTGAATTGTTAATTGCTTCGCAGCATAGGAGTCCTGAAGAGACGCAAGCAATGCAACAATTTGCTCGGGCAATTCAATCTGGTTTGTCGAGCAATATAAAAACTCGTGATGAAGTTCAATCAAATAGCGTGCGTGTTGGAAAAGCAATTGGTTGTTTGTTTGATCGTTCCGGTAATGATGCAGAGCGTTTGTTTAAATTGATAAATGGTTCAACGAAAAACACACGCGCTCGAATATTAGAAGAGGACAGGGTGGATGAACTAGCAAGTGGCATGGTTTTTGACTCATACGGGAGCGAAGACTGTGAATAATATGCGCGTTATTGTGTTTGGTATTTGCAGCCTGATTTTCTCGCAAATGATATATGCGGATTGTTATCTATCAAAAGAAAATAAAGTTGGAGTAGGTTTCTTTAATGGTGTCAATACAACCCAAGCTGCTGCCCAGGCATCGGTAGTGAGATTAAATTCGCTCACAAAGCATAAGGCAAAGCTGTATTACAACCACACTCAAGGCTTGATGCTGGATTTGCTGGAAACATATCAGCAACGAATTGCCGAGTCTTATCCGGCAATGGCTGTCCGTTATGATTTGATGGATGATATTTTGTCGGCAAATGGTCAGGTGTCACGGAAATTAATGGATTCTGGTGATGCTGGAATATCGGCGGCGATACAGTCATTTAGAGATGCCGCCGTAGGGTTAGAACGTTCTGCAATGTCGCGGATTGCAACGATGACAAAGACGGATTATGGAGTCCAGAGCGCTCAATTGCGGCGCATGGTTATAGAAAATGGAAATGTGGTGTTGATTGCTCATTCACAAGGTAATTTATTCGCTAATCATGCGTATGAGGCGCTAGGTGCTGCTGAGCAGTCCAAGATCACAGTTATGCATGTTGCTCCGGCGAGCGTCCGGGTGTATGGCAAATATCTTTTGTCTGATCTCGATTTAGTGATTAAGCCGTTAGCATCGGCGGATGGCAGATCGCCATCTGATGTGCTGTCCTGGTTTGATGCGCGTGAATCACGATCTGCTGATTGGACTGGACACGGGTTTAATGAAGTGTATTTGAATTCTGACCTGCCCTTTGTTCAACAGGTGGTTGCAGCGGTTGATGGCGATGGTAAGGCTGCGACGACTGGCAACGAAGGGCTGTATGGCGCTTATCGTTGGAATGGAAGCATTAATTATCATAGTGTCGAAGGTTCGGCTTGGATGAAGACTTCGTTTAGCGGCAAAACCGGCACATGGGTTACGAATAATGGTTGTAGTGGCGATGTTGCGCTTGATCCGTCGGGTGAGGGGGCATGGCATGCCAGTTTCAGGACGAAGAAGGGTGATTGTCTTGAGCATGTAAGTGCTGAGCTTGTTGCTGACGACAAAGATGGGAAGCAAGTGGCCTTGTATGCGTTTGGGGCGAATAAGTGGATTGTTGGTGCCATGAAGCCGTACTTGGCCGGGTTCGGGATCAAAGGTGATAATTTGTTGGTGTGTATAAAATAAGTAATGAAACCGGCTAAGCAGGCTGCTTTAGATGTTTTGGTAGGCATGATTGAGACAGGTCAAATAGAATCCAAAAATCAACTCCAACTTGAAATATTAAAAAGGGGCTGGGAAATATCTCTTTACGGCGATGACTTCTTTACTATAAAAACCAAAGCCTTTCGTTTTAGATTGCGGTTCGATTTTGGTCATTCAGTTGAACATGGTTGGATATATGCTTTGATTGCACGCAATGATTTTGAAATTGGTTGCTATGTTGGAAGCACGTCTAAATTTCATTCTCGCATGGAATCCCACTTTAATATCTATAAAAATATTTACGGTCATGGAGCAAAAACTTCAACGGAATTCTTTTTATGGGCTTCAAAAAGAAGTTTAATCCCTAATGTTATCGTGCTCGAAAAAGTATTCGGAAAAACAAAGCTTCTTGTTCGTGAAAATCTTTGGACGAAAGCAGCGGAAAATATTCAGTGGGTTCTGCCAGGTGTAGAAAGGTGGGGTTGCCAAGCTAACAAGCCTATTATTCAATCTCCATCAGCCGCATCCACGTCAAATATGGAGCATCCTGATTTTCATTTTTTAGATTTATCTCTAGCCAGGACATTGTTTGATGTTGTCCATCAACAAATTCATCCAGCCACATTGTTGTTAGGATCTGCTCACCAACAACAGATCAAGTAGAGCCTAGGCAATTATATTGCCTTATTTTGCGCCGAAAAAAGCAATATCGACTCCAAATATGATATACTCTTCGCATAGCTTTTGGGAAGATCGAAATGTCATTGCGTATCAAAAGTCATTCAATCATCTATGTCCCTATCAAGGATGCTAGGAATACCCGGCTCCCGATAATTCTTTTGCCGGATGGAATGCGATTTTCTGAGGCGGTCCATTGGACGGTTGAACGCTACAAGAACAGTTTATCGGTAGCTACATTGAAAAAACAGAACGAGGCGATAGGCTCGTTTATTGATTTCTTCCATATTTTGAAAAATGCACCTGCGGTAACGGCAGGCGGATTGCGAGAACTGCTTCGCGAGTTCAGAGATGTCCGTCTGGCGGGTTGTCAGGAACTTGGGTGGAAGGCGGTATCGCCGAGCACATCTGAGCGGGAAATTGAATATTTATCACTGTTTTTTGACTATTGTTCGGACGCATTCGGATATGTTCCTGTCAATGCGACAGTTGAAGCGAGCTCACTGTCGTATCAGGATCGACTACGAAAAGCCAAGATGGATGGATTAAAACGCAATGGTTTACTGGGGCATCTATGGAAGCAAACATCTGCGTCAAGTGTAAGACCTGTGCGCGGTCGCCAGGGTCCGCCAAAGGGAGCTAATAATTTCAAATCTTTCCCCCCTCACAAGGTGGCGGAACTCATTGAGTCGTGTCATTCCATTCGTGACGTAATGGTTTTCATTCTTTTGTTTTATGGTGGGATTCGGTGCTCTGAACTGTGTCACATCCTCAACTCTGATATTTCCCCATTTCCTGACGCCACAACTGGCGAGGCGCTTATTACGCTCGCGCATCCTGCGTATGGCGTAATTGATTACCATCGAAAAGCTGATAAGAAACTTGTTCAAAACGCTCAGCGGCAGACGTATTTGTTTGAAGAATACGGCTTAACACCTCGCAACTTATTACCTCCAAATAATCCTTTCCAGGCTGGATGGAAGGGGATGACATACGAAGATACAGGGTATCGCGCTCGGGTGTACTGGTCCCGTCCTGATATGGGTATCTTGTTCTATGCATTGCATAAGCGTTACATGACCATCCGGGCAAAAGTTGGCGCTAAACATCCTTATTATTTCGTGAACATCGACCCTTCTCATAGTCGCGATAATTATGGGCAGCCAATGAAGCTAAAGAACCTGCGAGATCGGTTTCAGGATGCCTGTTTGCGTATTGGTCTTGCGCCTTCACGCGATAACGGGATTAATCCACATGGCGCGAGACATTTTTACGGATTTTTCCTTGCGAACGTGCTTCGCGTCTCAAAGGAAATGGCCCAGCGGTTTCTTCATCATGCCAGCATAGACAGCACAGATGTCTATTACAACCTGACGGCAGCCGTGGCAAGGGATGCGCTGCTCAAAGCCTTTGAGGACGCAGCCAGCAACCCAGACAACCCATTAACAAAGCCCTTGCTACTGAAAGGTACGGTATGAAAAAGAAAGTGGTTAAAGAGGGGCCGGAGCAATTCGTTGATGGCGTCGATCACTGTCAGGTTTTTAAAGGCAGTATTTCTGGGAAATCGGTGATATTCAATGATGATGCAGATCGGTTTGTGATATTGCATCACCCGAGCAAAGATGAGCTTCTTTCGTTGTTGGTGCGCTATACCCAGCAACGGATTGATGATTCATGGGATTTTCTCACTAGACGCATAGAAAGAAATGGACGCGTCTGCCTGGCCGCATTCTATAAAAATGAAAAAAGACTAATAACGCTCAGGGCCGAAAGATTACTTGAACTATTTCCGGGAGAATTTCGCAATCCAGGCAAGGGGAGGCACTGCGAAGGTATTCATGAATTCCTGTCTGGTCTCTCTTTAGAGGATCAAGAGCTACGTCTTACATCCATCAAACCAAAAACATTTGAGGATACTCAGGCACTGTTTGTTAGCAACAAATTTTCGCGCATTTTTGCTTTTGATCCTGTATCTCTTTTAAATGGGTACAGCACTTTCGATAAATTGCTGCAATTTATGATCGGCTATATTCGGAATCGCACACAAGACAAGTCTGTCCGTGCGGGCATCGGCGCTGAGTTTGCGGCAAGGTATCAAGACATCTTATTTATGATGGTTTTGGAGGGGTGGCTTTTTCTGCCTGTTAGGTACAGTTCGTTTGGAGTTATTGGACAATACGACCGATTTTTTCTTTCTGGCTACTACATCCCAGAGCCGTCTATTGAGTTAATCGGAAACGCCTACAAAATGCTGGGCGCAACCATGCGTGACTCTGATGGGGGAAAGCGAGCGCTGCGGTCTTTCTTCCTGGCCTCCAACATCCGGCAGATTGAAGATATTTCTGTTGAGATCGTTGCATTTTTCGAGCGATATGTAGCGGACAAGATACCCGGCAATACGGGGGCAAAGTCTGGTGCTTATGTGGCCGGTGATGTTCTGCGTACAATTTTCGAGAATAAGTATCCTGATAAGTTGTTCCCGGCATATCGTAATTTCAAAGATATGGATAGCGATCTGAACAAAAAATCGCCAACATTTAAACGAATCGAAAAAGAATTCCCACACAAGCCAGAATTAAAGCATTGGGGTGAGTTGTTCGCTAAATTTGTTGATGGTCGTGAGCGGCGCTCAATCATTCACGTCATTTATTACTTGTGGCGATTTGCAGAATATCTTGCCTCGTTAGATGAAACACCAAGCACTCCGGCACAGATTGTCAGGCATGTTCATATCCGTGACAGGTCGGGGGTTAACAAGAAAACATTTTATGACTTTCTTGAGCATGCTGATGGATCACCAAAGCCGAAAAATGCGGCCATACATGAGGTAAGACGGTTTTTTGATTGGTATCTTGATTACCAGGTTGCGACTGCCGAGACAGCCAGGCTTGATGCCAATCCTGTCAAAATTGATGACGCTTTCGGCACTCCAATAAATAACATCGGCATGTCACATCGCAAGGCGCTGCCTGAATTCGTACTCGATGCGATCAAGGAAACTATTGTATCGGACGATTTTGCATTCCCACGGTCTCTTGTTCCTGATTACTTTGAGACGATAAATAAAAGCGGGGACCCTGTACGGATATGGTTCCCAGGGACTGCGGTTTGCATGTATTTTCTGCTTGACCAGCCAGTGCGACTAAAGCAAGCAAGATGGCTGGATGATGGGCTGTTTGACGAAAAAACATTGATTGTCGAAAAATCAATCGTGGATGAAAAAGAACATTACAACCACTGGGAGATTGACAATTCATCTGCATCTTCCACAAAACGGAGACGGCAAGGCGTGATTCGAGCCATCTCAGATTTCGGTAAGTTGGATACGTTTACCGGGCTATTCATCAACACCAATAAAACCGATGAGTACGATGGCTTTGCGCCGAATGGCTATGAGATACCGTATGTTTCGCCTCGCACGCTTGATCTGTTGCTCATGATGCGTGAATGGCAGCGTGAGTGGATGCATCCGCTTGATGCGTTGGTGCCATACCTCGATGGCGAGGACCTTAATGAGAAATATCGCGGCAAGGTGCCTTTGGTATCGCCTTTGTTCCGCGATCCTCTCAGCCGAACACGTCGCAATCCCCTATCAGACCATCGTTTGCGGAGGTTTTATGTCGATGTCATGAAAGAAACAGAGCGTCGCCTGAAAGAAAAAGGTTACTCACTGGAAAATGGGTTTGACATTCAACTAACCCAGCAAAGTGAATATGCTAACGGGAAAACCTATACATCATCTGTTTATGACGTGCATTCGCTTCGCGTGTCAGGCGTTACCGCACTGCTGGCGCGCGGTGTTCCAATTGAAATTGTGTCGCGCTATGTTACCAACCACAAAACGCTGACCATGTGTATGTGGTATTTCAAACCCGCACCGGGGCAGTCACGTGACGTACTTCTGGACGCCTATGTAAATCGGCGTGACGATTACGCCGCGATCAATGGCGACTTTGCTAAAAGCCCGGAGTTGCAATCCAATTGGGATTCGTATCGAAAGCATTTCTTGAGCAATGTTAGCGCTACCGGAGAAAGCGATGCGTTGAGCATGCTTGACGAAGGCAAAGGTGTTTGGCGTATTCAGCCTGACGGCCTTTGCCCAGGCGCTGATTGCGCTACAGGCTTCTTGTATGAGTCGGATCATGGTAAAGGGTACTACGGCGCGGTGCCGGGCGGTAAGACCTGTTCTCTCTGTCGATACTGGATAACGGGTCCAATGTTCCTGTTGGGCCAAACAATCAAGATGAACAGCATAATGTTTGCTGTCGAGAAGAAAACCTTAGAGCTTCGTGGACTGAAGGATGTGGCTCGCGGACAGGAATCTAACCGGCAATGGCAAGACCTTCATGTTTCGCGTGCTCGTATTCATGATTTGAACGAAGATTTAGGCGTTCACGTCAATGACTGGCATGCCCGCATTCGTTTTGTTACGGCATCAATTCAACAGCTTGGCGACTACAAGGAAACCAAGGCTTCCGTTGAGGGATGCGGTAAGGATTTGCCGGTTCCCTGGTTGAGCACGAATTCACCAGAAAGCTTAAATATCGTTCTACAGGAAACGCATTCATTCGCCTTGCTTGATAGCGTTACTCAAGGGTTGCAATTTGTGCCAGGCTTATCGAATTCTGAAGCAAAACTGGATCATCAACGCATTTTGAACAGTGTTCTGCGACGCGGTGGTGCCAAGCATTTGCTACTTGATTTGCCTGAAGATATTGCTTTTGAAGCCGGGAATTTGCTGTCTTCTCGTTTAATCAAGGCAGCAACTTCAAATGGGGTTGATATTGGCAAGCTCATTTCTGGCGAAATTCAGTTGAATGAATTGACTGTATTGCGTCAAGGGCATCCGGTTTCTCTGCTTGATGATTTAAATCAGGTACTGGAAATCATGACTGATGCCAAGACGCTTGGATCGAGCATATCGTTGTTGGTGGAAAACATGGAGGTGTCAGAATGACCAGTATAAGCGTAAGCCAGCAGTTCTACGAAAACGTGGTTGCGAACTCTTCGGAGCCAAAACGGCTTGCCAGTCTTGATCGGATTAAGTCGGCGTGCGATGCCCTTGAAAAGTTATCAAAAGCGGATTCATATACTGTTTCTGACATCGGGAAATATTGCGAGAAGGAGTGGGGTGGGCCGAAAGCGCAAAGCATTCGGAATGCCCCTGATGTGCTGGAGAGGTATGCCAAGCTGCGTATTGCTGAGCACTCTGATGGACTTGCTGCAAAGCCTGCGACAACGCATGGGAAGAAGAGCCTTAATCTGGCTGATCCGGCGTTGGCCCAACAGCAATACATGTTGGCTCTGTCCGAGATTGAACAGTTGACTAAAGAGGTTGGTCGGCTGAAGGTGGATATTGGGCTTTATGCACCGTTGTCGCCGGGCCAGTTGCTTGATGCAGCCAAGAATGGCGGGATGTCTGGCAATGTTGTTGAGGTGTTTCCGGCTGTATCTGCGGATGCAGCTAACGCAATCAAGTCACTGTTTGATCCATCGCGGTTACGGGGTTGCGAGCTGTCGATTGATGGGAATGGGTATCTAATCAACGAGGTTAGCGGGAATGAGTTGTTGACCGCTCACGAAGTGAATGCAATCAAAGCATTGGTATCATGTTAGGCGAGCGTTTGTCGGTCAAATTATGGCTTGACGACCCATCTGTTAAGTGCTAACCTGCCATAAGTTAAGCGCTGTCGGAAAGAAGTTCGTTACCCGAAGTCTTAACTTTCCAACCGAAGACGATATGTTCGCCAATAGACCTGAAGGCGCAGCATGGTAGCGGTGAGTGGGGTCGAAATAATACCACTCGGACGTGGTGTCTGTATAAGCAGACTCAGGATTCCAATTATGGATACTGCGGGCGACGTTCAGAAATACTTGAAAGCTACGCAATTTCTAGCGTTGCGTTAACGCTGAGTACAATGGCACTGTATTTAGCATTTAAGTGTTAGCCAGCCTGTCGTCCTTGAGGCGTAGGACCGGCCAAACAGCGAACGATTCGCAAGAATCGAACGTGAGAAGCGCAGCACAGCGAGGTCGCCGTAGGGCAAGCTGCGTACCATTGGTTCCTCGCAACGCATCACAGACAGCCCCTGCACGCAGGGGCTGTCTGCTTTCCATCCTCACAAAAAGCATCTAACTCATTTCAGACTGGTAACGCTAGAATAGAAAAAGCCCACTTGAAGGTGGGCGTCCCTAAATCTTGCATCGTATGTCCCTGGTGGGAGGATTTAACCAACGATCCCCAGCGGCTCGCAGTAAAACTATAATTCTTATTAACTATGCAGTCAATAAAAATAATAACAATGCGAAAGTCTTTATCTGTCATTAGGACGGGTGCTCAATAGTGACCAATCTCAAAAATAACGGTAAACTGCGCACTTGTGCATAAAATATAAGGCGATATGAAAACTAATCAAGAGAAGTTGTCCGCGCTCATCAAGCATGCGGGAATCACACGCATTGAAGCGGCGAAATACATTGCAGAAGAAACCAAGAGACCCTGTAGCTGGCGGGCAATGCAGTCATGGCTTGCTGATCCGTCACTACCTAGTGCTAGAAGCTGTCCGGATTGGGCAATCACCAACCTTGAGGCTCGACTAAAATATCTTAAACTGCTTTCTTGACGATATGCACAAGTGCATATAGAATGACATTTCAAACCCATTTTTAGATAAAAGGTGCTGTGTATGAATCAACATTTAGCAGAATGGCCTGCCGCCCCATTGGTAGCGGTCGAAATTACCGAAAACGATGGAGCATGGTTCGTTAGTTATGAGGGTGCAGATGGGCACCGTTTGCGAGTCCTTAAGCGCAATGGCCGACCGAAAGGGTTTCGTAGCCTTGATAAGCTTGTACCGTTCCTGCGCTTTGTGCATGGCGTGGAGAAAATGGGCTTAACCGCGCAATTGCCAAGGAGATAGCAAATGCACTATGTTTATAAATTTCTGGATTCGCAGCAAAACGTTCTCTACATTGGGATCACCGGCAATTTAACAGGCCGTATCAAAAATCAGCATTTCACAAAAAATGGGCACCTGCCGCAAGAATGCTATGTCGAAACTGATATGGTCGTATATTCCAAGTGCGCATCATCCGATGATGCCAAAATAAAAGAACGCTATCTGATTAACACGCTTGCGCCGAAATACAATGATAAGCTCAAGAACGGCAACACCTTTGCATTTGTCATTGAGGATTTTGACTGGAAGTACATTGGTTTTGATAACGAGCGTGCCCATACTTGTCAAACAGCGTCCAATACTTTCAATGATAAAGCCAAATGTAAGCGGCGAATTAAAACGGACAGGCAATCGCTAAGGGACAAAGTCGGATCTGAAGTCCAATACGATCTGAGCAGTGCAGTACGCCCATCGCCAGTGCCAGGTACACTATGGCTTGATGCAGTTGCAGTTAAAAACATTGGATTCGATTGGTATCAGAATGGGGATGAAGTTTTCCAGAGTTCTTTGCACTTAACTATTGATGAGCATCGCTTGTCGTTTTCTTCTAGCTTGCTTAACGATGATAAGGCCGAGCCTATAGGTTGGTTAATCGCACTAGCATGCGAGGAATCCCGCCTACCTGACACGAAGCGGAGTCCGGTCTTTCATTTGCGCGATTCAGCCACGGAGAAGTGGATCGTTGTTGCGGCAGAATTTGACCTATCTGATGTTCGAGTGCGTGTGTATACGGAAAAAGAGCAAATCGCAATTTCTCTCCAATCGAAATTGGATGTCTTTAACGATGTAATCCTTACGCCTGATGGGTGGACAGTGGTTGGCACAGGTGAATATGATGGCATATTTAGTAATTGTAATCGCCCTGTATTCAGCAAAGAATATTGGGATATTTGTGAATCGCTAGGAGATGGTCCAGGCGTTTCCTTCTACGAGAATGGTGAGTTTCAATACGGACATCATGCTGAACTTGATGGGTACAACGGTGAATTTGCTAATTATCAGCGACAGCTAAAAGCGCCGGGCGTACAAGTCTATAACAGTGTTGAGTTAAACGAATACATCAAGAAGCATAAGAAAGTAATTCGGCAACTGGTGTCGTCGTAAGGACTGTTCCGTTGCCCAGCGTTAGACACATTTCAATCGCAACAACGGTGCATGAATTACTGTCTTGCTAAAAATTATTTTTGCATGTATATATTGTGCATTATTTAATGCAAGTATATTAACTGGTATGACATACTCACGTAACTATATGAATACAATGGCGAGTATATCATGATGGAGCCGAGCCTGCGCGATGCTGAGAAAGGTAACAGTTTCGGTATGCAAGTGGTTTCACCCGACGATGATTCAGTACCGACTTTGCGTAAGGGATACCACAAGGGCGGCAGCACAGATCCATTGGTTCAGCATCCTGATAATCCCGAGTTGTTAAGACAGTTTACGGCGACAGAACATGCGCGGATCAAAGAAGTCCCAGAGCAAATTGTGGCCGGTTTGTCGAACACGATTGCGCATGAGGTTTTGGGTCAGGGGATTGTGTATCCACCATTCCGTGATGTTGGGTTGCATGTCGGAAATGCGTTGAATCGGTTCGTCGGTAAAGAAGAAGTCGTCGTGGCCACGGACGTTGAACGATTGGATGTTTTACGTGCGCAACAATCACATCTTGAAGATGAAATTTCGGCACTCAGGAAGGGCAATCTGAAGGATTGGGAGCCGCAATACATCAGTATGGCAGAGCAGGATCTGGTTGATTGGAAAGTCGCTCATAGTAACGAGCTGGTAAAGCTTGAATCCAAAGTTGCCGGGATTTTGCAGCGTGAAGTGCTGGCTGAAGAAACAATGTTGACATTGAAGCTGGCCAATGAAGAATCCGGGAAGTATCCCGGCGCGATCATGGCTGTGGATGGTGATCTGTATGTGCAAGACATTGGGGGTCGAACTGGCGTTGTGCATGACGCTTCCAAACTGGATAAGCGCCCGAAGCTGGGCGCAGCTGTTTCGGTTCAATACCGCGACGGTATCGGCCAGGTCGTAGAAAAACGGCAGCAACAAATGGATTTTGGGCTGGGTGGCAGGTAATTGCGATTTAAGAGGGGATGAAGATGTCTGATAAAACTGATTTCAGAGCGGATTTAACGGGGCGTGTGATCGAGGCGTTGGAAGCGGGTACCGCGCCTTGGCAGAAGCCGTGGGATGGTGGTGCCGGTGGATTTTTTCCGGTGAATCCTGTGACGGGAAAAGCTTACCGTGGTGGGAATGCGTTTGCATTGATGGCTGCTGGATACGACGATCCGCGTTGGTGTACGTTCAATCAGGCGTCTCAAAACGAATGGAAGATCAAGAAGGGTGAAAAGGCCACTTGGGTTGAGTATTGGAAATGGTCTGAATCGGTGGAGCAGCTGGACAAAGTGACCGGTGAAGTCGTGAAGGAAGATGTATCACTGGAGTCACCGCGTGTTTTCTATGCGAAAGTCTTTAATTTATCGCAGATGGAGAATGTGCCTGAGTTAGTGCGTCAACAGCCTGTGTGGGACGGTCATGCGCTGGCCGAAAAGATGCTGGAAGGATCTGGAGCGCAGATTATTCACGATCAGGCTGACCGTGCGTTTTATTCAGTCACGCTGGATGAAATTCACTTGCCGGCAAGAGCCGCTTTTTCTGATATAGGAAATTTCTATTCGACCGCTTTGCATGAGCTGGGGCATTGGACGGGGCATTCTTCACGGTTGAATCGTGAGTTTGGAACATCACGAGGGAGTGATCTTTATGCGAAAGAAGAGTTACGGGCAGAACTGGCCAGTTTGTTCCTGGCTGATAGATTAGGCATTCCGTTCGAAGTCGGCAATCATGCGGCTTATGTGAGTTTGTGGATTGATACGTTAAAGAACGATAAAAATGAGATATTTCGTGCAGCTAAGGACGCAGAGGGGATTGTCGAATACGTGATGGGGTTGGCGCGTGAACGGGGTGTTGTACTTGAGCCTGTTGCTGAAATGGCGGCATCAGCGCCGGTGCCAGAAAAGCCAAAGGTAGAAAAGGTTGGGCGTACCTATTTGAATGTGCCGTTTGCAGATCGCGGCGAAGCAAAGGCATTAGGCGCACGTTGGGACGGTGTGAAGGGTTTATGGTATGTGTCAGCAGGAAAGGATCTGCAGGCGTTCAAACAGTGGGATCGTCCCCGTGGGACGAAGGAAGCGATTGATGAATTTGCGAGTGTGGCTCGTAATGCCGGGTTGATTATCGACGGGATGCCGATTCTCGACGGGAAATGGCATTACGTTCAGGTGAAGGGTGATCGCGACAAGGAAAAGAGCGGCTCGTACAAAGGCGAGTTGGGGGATCGTCCAAATGGATATGTGAATAATTTCAAAAACACGGATATGTCGGTTGGCTGGAAATTTGATGGCGGCGGTGTTGATAAAGTGGCGGCAGCAAATACCAATGAGGCGTACAAACAAGCCCAAGAAAAACGTGACCAGGATGATCTGGCTGAGAAACTGAGGGTCGCCGGGATGTTGGAAAAGCGGTTGGCGAAGTTACCTGCGGCAAATGCGAATCACGGGTATCTGGTCGCTAAAGGCGTTGGCGCATACGGTTTGCTAAGTCAGGGTGACGATTTGGTGATGCCTCTGCGGGACGTTGATGGAAAGATTTGGTCACAGCAATCAATCAAAAGCGATGGATCTAAGCTGAATTTGAAAGGTGGCCGGAAGACGGGTTCTTTTCATCTGATCGGTGATGAAAAGTCGATTGAGTCCGGTGTGATCGCGGTCGTTGAAGGGTATGCGACCGGTGCGAGTGTATTTGAGGCTACGCGCTGGCCGGTGGCGGTCGCGGTTGATTCAGGGAATCTAGTCGTGGTTGCAAAAGCATTGCGTGAACGGTATCCCGATGCGCAGATGGTGATCTGTGGTGATGATGACCGTTTTCAGCGTTGTACTGTTACCTGGACGAAGGAAGGTGAGTACATCAAGGGGCATGAGGTGCCGAATGCTGGACGTGAGAAGGCGCTGGAGGCGGCTACAGCGGTTGGTGGTAGAGCAGTGTTCCCAGAGTTTGATGAGGGCGACTGGAAGGGGACGGATTTCAATGATATTCATGCCGCCGGGTACAGCGCGCAGGTGTTGTGGCCAATTGTCAAAGAGCTTCAGGCGGAAAAGCAGCAGGGCGTAAACGCTTTGCATTCGAGCGAAACGGAACAGGAGAGTGAAATGAGTGGGTTTAACAGGAACGACAAGGTGGCAGAACATTACGATAGTAATGAGGATTTTGCAGACAAACTGAACATGCTGATTCCAGATTTTGAATATCCAAACTGGTCATACAAGACGATTGGCGATGTGTTGGATACGGTTAGTGTGCAGCATGTAAAGGCGATTGAAAATGCTTTGAACGGTATCGAGGTTTACTACACAGTAGCTGCGTTGAATATCCCAGTTGAGGGCGGGCGAAATTTTGATAACGCGGCAGATGCCGCTAAATTCTTCAACTCCATCGAGGCAACCCAGCTTCCTTCCGCCTTTAGAACAACAAAAATTGGCGATCGCAATTCTGCGTGTACCGTTGCAACGGTTGGAAGATCCTGGGAGAAAGGAGTTTCAACCCATTGGAAGTACGCATCGAGTAACGATGCTGAATTTAAGCAGGTCTATGACTGCTTGCAGCATAGTCCGCATGAGATTACCTCAGCTGAGTTTGCTGCGGTCGCTACAGTCGTCAAATTGGAGGATCATGGACGGCAGTGGGAGGTATTCTTTGGAGATAAATGTCGTGGTTTTTCTGACGCTCCTACAGAGAGGGAGGCTGTTTCGAACTTTCATAGAGCGCAGGTCAATAATGCCATTTACTTGAACTCTATGGATGCATCTGTTGCCGGTTTGCCAAAATCGTCTATGCCGCCTGAAAAGGTGCTGGCTGAGTATCCTGATTTACGTGAGAAGTTTGGTCTCGCTCACGATGATCAGCATCCGAATCTGGAAATTAAGGAACCGAATACTGAACGTGGCCGGTATCGTGGTGTGGTCGTTGATGACTTGGGAACGAAGGTAACGCAACATCAAGGCAAGGGGACTGCGGTGGCTCATGAAAAGGACAGACTGGTTGGTGATGTTCAGGTAGGTCAGAAGGTCGAGATTGGCTATAAAGATGGAAAAGGGACGGTAAAACCGTTGGAGAAGGGCAAGGATGTCGGTAAGGAGCTTTGACCTGGCCAGTTGTTGGATTTTATCGGTGAATTGACTAATTCGGCATATATACCGATAATTGTACAATTATAAATAGATTGTTAAAGGCGATAAAATGTTGAATGCTGATAGTGATTTGATTTCGGCGCTTCAGTCGAAAATCAGGGAGGATTTCAAGAACAAATTTGATGTTTCGGAAATCACGCAAAGTATGCGTGATAGTTATATCAATGAATGGGTTTCGCCAGTCAAAGAAGCGTATCTAGCAATTGAAGCTCGAAGCATGATGTTTGGCGATGCCGTCAGTGTCGCGAAGGCGGCATTGATCGAGGGCGTTGTTGGTGTAAATGAGCGTTTGAAGGCAATGCGCGAGATCAGCGTTGATGTTTTATCGCCGGAGTTGTCGAAAATGTGGGCCGAGGTTGATGCTCTCGATTACGGCAAGATTTTAATGTCTGCAGACAGAGCAGAAGATGCGGCATTGTTAATAGCTGAAAATATGGAATCTAACCCTGAATATGCTGAGGTGATGAATGATAAAGCCATTGCGGCTGAGATAGCGGTTATTGAAATAAGAAACCAGAACAGGATTCTGGCTAAAGAACTCAGGAAGTCAGCTGAAACGAATGATTTTAATGTTGCTGGTGTATTGCAAGCTGTGCCTGCGCTGCAATGGGTTGGCATCAAAGAAGCTAATCCGCCTGAGCAAAAAAACATCGTGGCAATGCTGGATTCTGGAATTCCTATTTTGGGTCGTAATATCTTTGGGCGCTTTGCTGAATATGACTCAATAAATGACCGTTTCGTTGAATGGATGGAAGGCCACGAGAACGGCTTTCATGGCATTAAACACTGGGCCGAAGTGGTTGAACCGAATGATTTTAATACGCAATTACAAGCGAAGGCCGCTTTAAAGATTGTCGAGCATCTGAAAACAGAAGTGCGTGAGTCCGGGCTGAATATTGTTGTCGATCCGTATGATGACATTGTTGACAAGGCTGCTGAGAGTCTTGGTTCTAAGGGTGTTATGGGCGTTGTCCGTGACGCGAATAAAGAAAGCGGTTCTTATATCGGAAATGTGGTTGATAAAAATGAGAAGTTTGCGCTCATTGATATTGGCCGGAATAACTTAGTTGTTGTGCCAAGTACCATTTCTAATGGTGAATTAGCGATAGGCAAAAGGGTATCGTTGAAGTTCCAGAACGGGATTGCGCGTGATGTCAGCCAGGCACAGAGTCGGGTGCATGAACAGGGGTTGGAAAAATAGATTCAGTGAGAAATCTTTGCGAAGGCGAATTCAGGCTGGCCGTGCTTGCATCCGCACAATACAGTAAGCTTTGGAAAAGAGCGCCGGGATGACCCCGGCGTTCTTTATTGGTGTTCTGCTTTTTTTGTTGTACTATTGTGCAATAAATTTATAAGGCAAGGTGATGTTATGAATGAAGCAAAAAAGAAGGAATCCAGTGATTGGTCAGGATTCCTGGTATTGGGTCTTTTTTTAGTTTGTATGCTGCTGTCGTCATGGGCAGCAACGCAACGCATCGCCAGTCTTTTTGGCTATCAGGAAGGATTAGGAAATTATCTGTTTACAGTTCAAGGCTGGCATGTGTACCAACCTTTTTCTTGGTTCATGTGGACGTTGCACTGGGCGAAAGAGAAAGGGCTGATAGATGAGTATCTGACTCAGGGTATGTATGTGATGATCGGAGGCAGTGTGTTTTCGGTGTTGATATGCGCGTTTGTTAATTTTCTGCGCACGAAGTCGGGCAAGCTGCCGGATCACTTGCATGGATCGGCGCATTGGGCCACGGATGACGAAATCCGCAAGACGGGATTGTTGTGTCAAGACGGTGTGTGTGTCGGTTCCGTTGATGTTCGCGAATCTGGCTTCTGGGGGAGAATTAGAAAGCGCGTACATCGTCGGATTCTGCGCGATAACGAGAAGACGCATGTTTTGATGGCTGCACCGACACGTTCGGGTAAAGGTGTTGGTGTAGTGCTGCCAACGTTGTTGTCATGGCGGCATTCAACGCTGGTGCATGACGTGAAGGGCGAAAACTTTGCTTTGACAGCGGGGTTTCGACACAAAGCCGGGCAACTAATTTTGAAGGTGAATCCCACGTGTAAGGATGGCACGGCGGCACGCTGGAATTCGCTTGAAGAGGTTCGGATTTTTACGCTCGATGACGTGCGCGATGTGCAAAATATCGCGGCGATGATCGCAGATCCTGAAGCAAAGGGCATGGAAGATCACTGGGTATCGACCAGTTACAAATTATTGACCGGGATCATTTTGCACGTTTGTTATACAACTCAAGGCGAAGACAGAAGTTTGACGACGGTCGCTAAGTTTATTGCAGATCCCTCATTCGAGGATGTAAAGCAGATGTTCTCGTTTATCCAGGGATATGAGCATGATCCATCTGGAAAGATGGGTTGGCGGGATGAAAGCGGTCGAGCAACTAAAACGCATCCTGAAGTGATTCTGGTCGCTTCGGAAATGAGCAAGAAAGAAGAAAAAGAGTTAGGTTCGGTGATCTCGTCAGCGGTAACAAAATTGGGACTGTATTCTGAGCCTGTCGTGGCCAAGAATATTGGTGAATCCGATTTTGCGGTAAAAGATTTGATGAACTTGACACAGCCAGTATCGTGTTACTACGTGGTTCCTCCAAATGATAAAGAACGTCTGCGTCCGTTGACGCGGTTGTTTGTGTCGTTCGTGATTCGCCGGTTGACCGAAGAAATGCGGTTCGAGGGCGGTACGAGCATCGAGGGCTATAAGCATCGTTTGCTGTTGATGATTGATGAATTACCTTCATTGCGTAAGCTGGACGTGTTGCAGGACGGCTTGGCCTACATCGCGGGTTATGGGATGAAGGCGTTGTTGGTGATTCAGGATCGTGTGCAGCTGAAGGAAGCATACGGTGATAAGGAGTCGGTTTCTGCCGGGTGTCATGTGCAGATTGTGTATGCACCGAATACGCTGGATGAAGCAAAACCATTGAGCGAAATGTTGGGTAAAAAGACGGTTGAGTATGAATCCAAGAATCATTCTGGTTCGCGGATGGCGCATGGGTTGGGGCAGGTGAGTATTTCTACTCAATTGCAGGCGCGGGATCTGATTACGCCGGATGAGCTGCTGGCATTGCCGCCTTCAGACATGATTGTGAAAGCAGCCGGGTTCTCGCCTATTCGCGGTAAAAAGCTGAAATACTATGAAATGCCGGTGTTCCAGAAACGTGCAGAAATTCCGCCTCCAATGCGATGTTCGATTGAGTGGATGGTTGGAAAGGTACGTCATTTTTATTGGGCTATGGTGTTGGTGGAAAAAGACGCAAAGAGCGAAATGACAATGTGGCTAAACATGAAGGATCGCGAGATTGCACCCGGCATGTTGGCTGTAGTGAGGCAGGAACGTGTTGTTGATGGCCGGTTGATGTCGAACGAGTTTTTCTATGATTTCGTGGACAAGGATGGTAAAAACAAGAATCGTGGCCCGTATGGAATCGCTAACGTATTTAAGATGCAATTAAAGGGTGACAAAGCGCCTGATCTGTCGGATGAATTTAGCGTCGGCCTGCGGTTGTTGAGTACGGAAGGGCTGCGCAATGTGGCTTATGTGGGCGAGTTTGAGGTGTTGTCGGATAAGAAGAAAAAATTCAAGAAGTTGGCGGCAAAGATTCTTGGTGCGAATACGAAGATTTTGGACATCGAGCCAGGTTCACGAAACTTTGGGAAAATCGTGTTGGTCGAGGGCGGGTATGCCGTGCAGGATCTGGGTTTTGGTAACACGGTAATTCATCGTTGTGCAAGGCTAGATAACACTCCAAAGCTCGGCGACGATGTGTTGATCGGATACGATGAGGCGGGAAAATTGGGACAGGTTAAGGGTTAATTTTTTGGTTTTAGAGAGGGGATGGAAATGTTTATTGTTTTGGCGCTTGTGGTGGTACTCGTAATTGTTTTTTTTGTATTTATGCACTTGAAGTCACAAGAGCTAGATAACGAAATCCAAAATCCGAAAGAGGAGGAGTGGCCTTTTTATGCAAAAAAACCTTTGTCGGAACCAGAACAGGTTTTGTATTTCAGGCTTGTTGAAGCATTGCCAGAACACATCATTCTTGCCCAAGTTCAACTATCTAGGATGCTTGGCGTTAAAAAAGGAAACAATAATGCTACGTGGAATAACCGAATCAATCGAATGAGTGTGGATTTTGTGGTCTGTAACAAAGATTCAAGTATCGTTGCTGCCATAGAATTGGATGATTCGACACATCAACAAGAAAGTCGTCAATCGGCAGATGCGAAGAAAGATAAGGCATTATCTTCAGCCGGGATACGAATTGTTCGTTGGAACGTGAAGTCGATGCCTGATGTTACGACTATTCAAATCGCAGTTAAGTGAATGAATACGCATCCAGGATGCGTATCGAAGGGGGGCGCAAGTGTTCCGTTTTTCGGTGATCCTTGTTTTTTTAATGGCTAATCCATCGGCGGGTGCCGCTGATATGGATTCGTTACTCAGGCGCTGCGCGCCAGAGGTTCATCCAGTGACGATGGGAGCCATCGTCAGGCAGGAGTCTGGAGGGAATTATCTGGTGATTGGTGATGATGGCGATTTCAGCTTGCCACGTGCGCAGCGCGTGCAACAGTCGATTTATCCTGTTTCGTTGACGGATGCCGTGCGAATTGCGGCAGATTTGGATTCCAAGGGGCATGTGTATGGGGTTGGACTGGGGCAGGTGACTAACCGGAACTTGAAACGGATGGGTGTATCGGTATCTGAGGCATTTGATCCGTGTCGGAATTTACAGTTGTCGCGGGATATTTTGCTCGGCAATTATCAAGATGCAGAAAAACAGTATGGATCTGGACAAGGCGCATTACTGGCCGCGATCAGTAAGTACAACACCGGCAGTTTTGTAAATGGTCACAGAAATGGGTATGTGGCAAAAGTGGTTGGATCTGGGCGATATTCGGTGCCAGAATTGAAAGGTGGCGGGGAAGCAAGACGCATTCTTACATCGAGGAAATCTCAATCTGTTGCAAGTACGACAAAGGGTTCACATGGATATAAAAAGGTCACGTTGGCGGAAGCGGTCATGGCTCCTGCTGCGGTAAATGGGTTTGTGGAAAGCGTTGGTGAATAAATCAAGTTACCAAGCTTGAATTACTATAAGTAATATATTTATATTGGAGATATAGCAATGAATACAAATAACATTTTTCAAAATAACAACCCCACTAAAAAAGAACCTACTGATAAAGAATTCTGGTTGCTTTTGGCGTTAACAAGCGGTATTTGTACCTATTTAAACAAAGATTTAGGAGTGCATTATTTTTGGTCAATGGTTCTTTTACGAATCACCGTCTATGGATATTACGGGATCAAACTCAAGATTGAGTATGGAGAAGGTCTTACCAAATTTGTGGGGAAAATATTCATTATCGGAATGATTTATTCTGGTTTGATGTTGGTTCAAGGATTCAGTATCCGCTAAATATCCCAATATATTGTTTTAAATTTCTTCTTATGTAGGAATTTCTGAAAGGTTATGAGTATGTCAAAGATATTGGTTGTTGTTGAATCGCCCGAAAAAGCAAAAAAAATTGGTCATATGCTGGGCGATGGTTATGTGGTTCAGGCCAGCGGCGGGCATATACGGGATCTACCCGTCAAAGCGGGAGAGAATGGCTATGATGCCAACACATTAGAGCCGGTTTATGAAGTCACTGATCGAGGGGCTGTTTCGGTGAAGTATTTGAAGTCGGCAATGAAGGGTTGTAATGAAGTGTTGCTGGCAACGGACCCGGATCGTGAAGGTGAAGCTATCGGCTGGCATGTGGCTGAGGTGTTAGGCGTTAAGAAACGGATGCGCGTAATGTTTCACGAAATTACCGAAAGTGCAGTTATGGCCGCGATCAACGAGCCATCGCCGTTGAATGTAAATTTGGTGCGCGCACAAGAGGCACGTCGGGTGATTGATCGTATGGTTGGCTGGTTGATTTCCAGTCCGTTGTCACGAGCCATTGGCGAAAAAGCGTCTGCAGGCCGCGTTCAGTCGCCGTCATTGGGGTTGGTGGTAGAACGTGAACGCGAAATTAAGGCGTTTGTGAAGGAACAGTATTTTGGTTCAATGTTGACGTTCTCCGGTGTATCTGACTGGACGGCAGATTGGATTGTGCCTGGTGGGGAAGGGGTGAAGTGCAAGGTTAAAAACGATGCAGAACGTGCAGCGGCAGTACGGTCGCTTATTGTGCAAGAATACATTGAACGCGATGAATTTGAATCGCCTCCATCGTTGTTCGATACAGCGTTGTTGCAGCAAGCCGCTTCGGTCGCACTGGGATTTGATCCAGAAAAAACGATGAAGGAAGCGCAGGCGCTATACCAGGTGCATGGATTCATTACCTATCATCGGACAGATGAATTGAACATATCAGATGATGGCTACGCAATGATTGTGGCGTTTGCCCAGGATCACGGATTGCCTGTGGTCGAAAGTAAGCGGCGTTGGAAGGGTGTTGCCGGGGCACAGGAAGCGCATGAAGCGATCCGTCCTACCAACTTTGAGGCCGATGTCAGTGTATTGAACGCAGACGAATTGGCGCTGTATCAGTTGATTCATCGCCGTGCAGTGGCATCGCAATTGACCGATGTGGTGCATAGCGTGCGTCGTGTTGTACTCGAAGGGGACGACCTTAAGTTTTCGGCAGTTGGGCGGGTATTGAAGGATCACGGCTGGCGCGCATTTGGTGTAACGGCTGAGTCGGAAGACGAAGTGGAAAGCAAGACAAATGCGGTACCGGAATTGTCAGTCGGCGACACGTTGTCAGCGATTGACGGGAAGGTAGTGGAAAGCTGGACGCGTGCGCCCAAACGCTACACGAAAGCATCATTGGTTGAGACGTTGAAGGCTTTGGGTATCGGAAGACCGGCAACGTATGCACCAGCGGTCGATGGTTTGCAGAAAAGGGAATATGTAGCATTGGAAAAACGGTTTCTGGTGCCAAAGCCAGTTGCCGAAAAGATTTACGATGCATTGAATGGCAAGTTTGCTTTTATTAAGGTTGATTTCACTCGTGGGTTGGAAGAATCACTGGATGCGATCACGCAGGGTCGTCTAGGTTATAGCGAGGTTGTCCGAGGTATGTTCAACGTCTTGCAGGGCGAGTTGGCCGCGTTAGTCAGCGCAGCTGCTCCGGTCAAACGTGAGGCTGTTGCCGGTGTGGTGTGTCCTAAGTGCGGTAAAGGGATGGTGGAACGTAAGGGGCCGAAGGGCAAGTTTTATGGCTGTACTGGGTATCCGGATTGCAAGGGTACAAAGCAGATCTGATAAACGAAGTGCCAGGAGAATTACCATGATAAAAGAGGCTGCAAGACGCGGTGAATTGGAAATGTTCTATCAGCCGAAAGTTGATATGTCTCAAGGCACGCTTGTTGGTGTTGAAGCGCTTTTGCGTTGGCGACACCCAAAACTGGGCTTATTGCAGCCAGAAATGTTTTGCCTGGCACGACTTCAGAATGAAAGTGATGTGATTGACCTGTGCCATTGGGTGATTGAAAAAGCAATCCAACAAATTTCAGATTGGCAAAAAACGGGGTTCAAAACTCCGGTTAGTGTCAATGTCATGCCGTCTGAGCTAAACGATACCTTTTGTGATTGGCTGAATGGACTATTTCGTCTTTATTCAGATGTTGATCCGTCTATGCTGGAACTTGAAATTGTCGAGTCGTCACAAATTTGTGATCCGCTTACTTTGTTCAAGGTTATCACTCGATGCCGATTGATCGGCGTCAAGTTTGCGCTTGATGATTTTGGGACAGGTTATTCGTCTATTTCCTATATGCGAAATCTGCCGGCAGACCATGTGAAGATCGACAAGATGTTTGTGAACGAAATCGTCCACAACATACAAGATCAGGAACTGGTTAAATTTATTATCGGTATTGTGTCCGTTTTTGAACGCGAAGCGATAGCCGAAGGTGTTGAGAATGTGAATCAAGGGCTGATGCTGATGCGATTGGGCTGCAAGATCGGCCAAGGATACGCTATAGCACGTCCGATGGCCGCAGTAGATCTGCCAGGTTGGGTTAACGGGTACAAAGGGCATCCAGAGTGGATGGCAGCTTAAAAAATGATGTTCAGAGAAAAATCTTTATTGCGTTTATTGCGGGTCAGCGGAATCATCGCCGGGATGGCCGTGAGTGCATTGAGTCATGCTGTTGGTTTAGGTGAAATCAATGTGTTTTCTGCAATGTTTCAGCCATTGATAACAGAAATTGGATTGATAAATGTAGGCTTGATAATACTAATCGGTTTTTTACTGGTTAGTTTGACGGTATTACTGTTCTTAGTGTTTGCAAAACGTTGTAAATTCACAATGAAAAATCAAGCCCCTTTGTTTAATTCAAATATTGCTGTATTTAAACCAAAACTCGTTAAGCCGTTGTTAAATAAATCCGTTTTGGGTAATACAATACCAATACATCCAGAAAATGGTAGGTATTGGGTTCATGAAAATTATGTCGAGAATGTAATCAACGAAGCAAATATTTTTTTGAAATTTGGTCGCTACAAACAAGCCAAAGAAGTGTTGCATGATGCTTTACTTAAGGAACCAAATAACCAAACGATTCATTTAAAAATTTTGGATATTGAAACAAATTTTCAAGAAGGGAAAATAGTGATGGCCAGGTAATTTAAGATATTTTAATTACAATAGAAATCAGATTAATCTAAACTAAGAGGGTGCAATGGAAAAATTAAAAGCAGGTAATTTTATTCAAATAAAAATTGATGATGAGCAAGAAGATAATCGACATAATATGGATGAAAAAAGCCAACGAGGACTTGTTATCTTTATTGCCATCTTTTCTTTAATAGGCGTATTTTCATTACTTGATATAGTTATTACTATATTTTGGTAATCTTTCAGAAAAAATAAATTGGGGCAGTTGCTTAAATTGTTACAATAAGCAGTAGTTTAAAACAACTGCCGCATGTACAGTCAAGCAGATGAGTGAATCTCGTTAAGCGAGTACAAAAATCAGACCACTTTTTAAATCTCAAAGGCGATTGTGATTATGAGCATTATTTCCAAAAAAGCAGAAAAAATGGCAGCGACAGCGAGTGATTTACCGTCAGGGTTTACTTTTGACGAGTTTCTTTTTGCATTCCAAAGGAAATACCAAAAAGACTGGGAGAAAATAATTCGTGAATATCAGAAGCATGAAAGAAAGACTAAGCCGGGTAAAAATCATCCAATGCCAGATCCTGTTCAATATATCCGCAATGCTTTTAATGTACATCGCACATCGAAAAATGTGTAAAGAATTCGCAACACTCTCAAATATACGAGTCCTACGCATAATAAGCATTATGTCAAACCGTGCGAAAAGTTCATTCAAGCTTTTGTTTTAAAGAAGGTTGTAGTTATTTCTTAGAAATTGCTTACACCGACTACAATATTCGCTAACCGATTGACTCGAAAAGCGTTGTAGTGTAATTTCCATTTATCTCAACTTTAACTACAACTCCAATGTTTACAGATATTAACGAAGCTGCCGCCCGTCAATATATTGACGCCGAACAAACATGGAAAGCATTGCTTGTCGCTGAACGTCGCGCAGTCAATTACCGTGGCAGCATGTTTTGGAAAAAAACGGGGGAACGCGAATATCTGTGTCGCCAATACAACTCGCTTCAATCGAAAGGCTTGGGGGTAAGATCACCTGAGACTGAACATATTATTGAAGAATTTAAACAAGGAAAAACCGAAGCCGAATCCAACCTAAAGGGGTTGGCAGAAACTGTGGGCCGTCATAAGCGCGTTAATACAGCTCTGCGTGTAGGGCGTACTCCCAATACCGTGATTAGCTTGCTTGAAGAAATTCGCAAAGCCGGATTGCAGGAACATTTTTTAGTGATCGGCACCAATGCACTTTATGCTTACGAAACGCATGCTGGCGTCAGGCTGAATGGCGACATCACCGCCACAACAGACGTTGATCTATTATGGGATTCAAGAAAACGAATCACCCTACTTTCGGATGGCGATGAACATTTCAGCAAACACGGGCTGCTTGGCATCATCAAAAAAGCAGACTCGTCATTTGAATTACAGCCAGGCGGCGAATATCGTGCCGTGAATTCGAGCGGGTACATGATTGACCTTATCAAGCGTCGGCCAAAATCACTTTTTGATGATAAGGAACCTCAGCAACTTATCAAAAACGAGAATGATTTTTGGGCAACCAAGATCATAAATATGGATTGGTTACTAAGTGCTCCGCGCTTTCGCCAGGTAGTTGTTGGTGTGAGTGGCGAGATGTCTGAAATGATAACAATTGATCCTCGCGCTTTTGTTTTATACAAAATGCATCTAAGTGAAAAAGAAGATCGTGATCCGGTGAAAAAACCCCGCGATATTGCACAGGCTCGGGTAATGTTTAATCTCATCCAGGAACGATTACCTCATCTGCCGTTTGAAAAAGTGAGTTCAATGCCAGAACGCTTGTGTGATGATGCTGTGTTGTCATCTTTAAGTGGGAGTTTTTTAGGAACGATTACATCCATTGCTGATGGTGTTGCCACTCAAATTATCGGCAGAAAAGTGGTCGAACACAAGATTGCTAATCTTGATAAAGACTTGACGATTGGAGATAGAGTGCAAATTTTTTATAGTGAAAACGGTCGCGGGAAAGTTAAGGATGCTCCCCTTAACAGAGTCAAAGATATTGAACGCTAATTGAATATCGGAACCGGCAATCACCACTCACACCTTATGAAAAGTTATATAGTGCGGAAGCACAAACGTTAGACAAAAAGCCCGGTACACTTTTCGTGTCCGGGCTAAGTTATAGGTTTATACAGCATGGTGAGCACTGTCTTTAAATATTTCGCGAGCGCGTAATCTTCGTTACCGTTGCTTTTCCGCCCATATCATACCTGATAGCAACGCTCTGGCCGTCTTCAGCCGCTTGTTTGAGTGCTGCCCGATGATGGATGACCACAGTGTTCTTCGTGAGCTGCTGCGCCACGTATTCGGTGTTACTGGCGATGATCTTGCCTCGCTGCACTCTGGTATTGGACGGATCGTGGCTGATTACGACCGCATCCTGATTGTGACTTCTTATATCGGAAATAAAATCGTCCAACGGATTGCGCCCTCCACTTCCACTAGGTACAGTTGCCAATGGCAATACCAGTTCGGCAGACTGAATAAGTTGTTTCGATTTCCGAGTAAAACGCGTTGTTGGTACGATGATTTTATTTACCTCGACCACCGGCACCGGTGCGGTGATCGCCTTCAGCTGTACATTAGCAATTTCAAGACCAAGATCTTTGGCTGTACGTGCGAGACGTTGCTGGAAGGCTTCATCGCCGCCGTTGATGGTCAGTTTACGACCCCATTTTTCAGCTGCATGGCGCAAGCTCAGGCGTAATGCATCGTCGTCCACCATCGCTCTATCCCAGCTGATGTTGTCGCCGTTGTCAGCAAAGGCCAGTTTGCCATCGGGATAGGTAAAATAAAGTTTGCCGCCATGTATCTGCCAGTCCAGATTGAATGCTTTCTTCGGATCGTGTGTTCCACCTTCAGGTGCTACGATTCGCGCCTTTTGCTTTTTGTCGTCCTCGATCTCTTCATCCTTGGCCTGCTTCTTACGATCACGGCCTTCTTGATAGATGATGCCGCGCAAGGCGGCTATAGCGGCTTCATCGCCCTGCCCTGCCAAGTCTTCTACCCATGAACGATATGAGTTGATGGGTAGCGCTTTAAACGCGCTTGACAGTTGTTTGCGTTCGTCTGCGGTCTTGGTCTGTGCCTCTTCCTTGCGCGTGGCAATTTGATGAGCTATGAGGCTATAGGCGTGTTGTTTCTGCTCCGGTGTAAGCTGTTTGTCTTTCAGGACTGCAAGACGACGTGCAGCCTTGTCGGCCTGAATCGTTTTAAGACGGTTTGCCTGGCGTGCTTTAGCCTCGGCGAGCATCTGACTTCGGACGGTCTTGTGGACGGTTTTTTCTTTGGTATAACGAGCCAGCAACGCTCTTCGAACTTCAGCACGCTCAAGCTTGGCAGCAAGTCGCTTTTCTGGATCTCGTTGGTATGTGATTTTCGGGACTACTTGTTGTTCTTTGCTTCTTCCGCCATCGCGGCCAGATAGGGGCCGTCGCAAGTCAGGACCACTCTGGGTTTCGAGGTCGTCCATGAATAGGTGTGTGTTATCCGGCAGTAACATTTCGTCTCGGTTTTCGTCCGTTGCCACAGGGAGGTCGGACAGATGTTGCAAATATTTTCCTTCGGCGGTAAATCGGCTTTGTCGAGTTGTTGCAGCACTGGTGACTGATACAGCCATACGGGTGCCGAGGCGTTGTCCAAGGGCGGCTGCTCGCTGCTGGTAGAGGGCGTGCTGGGTAGCGTCTGAGGTGTTGTCGGGGTGATTGTCGATGATGGTTGGGGTTCTGGTGTTTCTGGTAATGTCGGTTCGGTCATGTTCTGCTCCTTCGGTTGGTTTAGTGAATTTGCCTAGTTGTGCTTCGAGTTCAGCGCGTTTTAGGAATCGGAATGCTTTGGATGCGCTGATCATGATCGGTGATTGATCGTCTGTGGCCAGTGTTGAAATCTTCATTCCCCCTCCACCGCTGTCGATCAGCTGGAGGCCAAACTGATGCAATGCATCGTGCAGGTCGTCCCATGACTGGAGTGTTGGCAACAATTCTTTGAGTACCGGTGCGGGTTGACGACGACACCAGGTTTCAAGTGATTCTTCACGATTCCATGTTTCAAACAGTTGCGATTTTTCGCTGGGAAACTGCTCTGACGTTTTGGTACGTTCGGCAATAATTTTCTTACCGTTAATCTCGATGACGTTGTAGATACCGTTATCATGACTCCAGCCATACTTTATTTCGGCTTCACGGGCAGCATGGTGCAACGTCTTACGTGACCATTCAATATTGTGCGACTTGAATGTGATCGGATGAACACGGTTAACCTCGATGTGAGCATGAAGGTTGTCTGTATTCGCGTGTATCGCGATGATGTACTGATGTTCTGCCATGCCAAGGGCCGCAATTGTGTCACGCGCTGCTGCAAGCATGTCACGAGCTTCCGGGCGTTCGTGTTCCGGCCAACTCAGAATGTAGTGATAGACGGGATCATCTACCTTGGCGTTTTTTTCAGCGACCGCATACATTTCTTTAGCAGCATTGGAGAGGCTGTTAATGTTGCCGATTTCTACCGCGATTGTTTTTTCAACCTGAATGCCTGAGAGAATATCGGGTACAGATTCACGGGTGATGTACTGCGTAAGTTGATCGAATCCGGGACGGTTGATGTCAATATTGTCGCGATTAAATTCTTTGGTGATGTAGTCGGAAAGCGCCTTGAAAGAGGATTGATTGTCTCGGCGTTTTTCTGGAATTTTGACGATCATATTGAATTATCGTTCTTGCGACTTGCTTTGGGACTTCTCGCGTGGAACGACTTTTCCTAAGCCTTGATCGTCGTAGGTGACTGTCACCTTGTCATGTAAAGCTAGTGCGCGATCCAGTTTGTCAGCGATGTGTGATACATGCATGTTTTGGCCAAGGTGCTGGATGATCCGGGTGTCATCCACGATGGCGACGATTTCGCCCTGGTAGGATTTGGATGGCGCTGCAGGTGCGGCGGATAGCTGTTGAGGGGTGGCAACGAAAGGAGTCAGTAAACGCAAGGTCAAATCGACGTAGTGTTTGTATTTGTCCATTCCGGCGCACAACAGCTGGTCTTTGGTCGCACCAGTTCGTTCTGACATTGTTTCGATAAGGGCGTGTTCTGCTTGCATCACCAAATTATCGGCAACCAACATTGGACACTGTTCGTCGTTATCAACAAGCAACCCGGCATTGTCTCGGGCGATTTTGCATTTGGCGTCGTATTCTTTGAAATCGCTTTCGGACATCATGTAGGATTCTTTGGGGTCGAGGATAATTCGATCAGCACCACTACGCGGTTCATTCAAGTTACGAAGCTCGATGCTTTCGTATAATTTACGATCCATGTGCCACTGGCCTTCAGCAAGAATATCGGTTTCGTATTTCAGGACGATAGGCCGGATCGTGGAGGCATGAGCCATTGCCAGCAACAATGTTTCGGCTGCATTGATCATCGCTTCTGTGGGTTTGAATTTTTCAGTCATTGTCATAGCAAATTCCTCTTGAGTTATTGATGTACGTGCGCCGGAATTTCGATCACGAACCCCAGCTTTTTGGCGATAAAACAGCGAACCGTTGCTTTGAAAGGCGTTTCACCCCAGGTTGATATGAGGTCGCTGCCTTTCTCATAGGTTGCTTGCCAGCCACTTGAATATGCCGGTGAAACAGCAATATTTTCTTGCTCAACAATATCTGCCCATTCTGTAGATCGTTTTGCGTCGGTGAGAAAAACAAGCCCTTCCGCTTTCGCCTTTGCCCAGTGCAACGCATCACCTTCAAGTTCTGATACTTTAATTTTTTCCATTTTCAATCCTAGAGTGTATGTAAATTGGTACGTTGTTCACGCGATTTTTCGTTGATGTTGGTTACTTTGGCTTTGCCGTTATCGGCATACTTGATTTCAAGGCGATCACCCTGACAGACGTGGTTACACTTGCCTTGCATCAGTGTCAGGTCGAGATCGTCATAGGCGTGATATACCCGCTTGCCCTTGCCAATGTCTTGCACGATGTAGTCCGCAGACATGTCAATCACTTTGCCGATGATGGGCGCACGTATGCTCTGGCCCGGTGTTGCATTTGCCAGATCCAATGCGTTGTGACGATCCAGATAGGTTTCTTGGTACGCTTCCAATATAAGAAGCAACTCGGTTTGATTGATGGTGGTGTCATCCCAGACTGCAAGCGGTCGCCCGTTGAAAACGATGTCGTTGCAATCACCGAATGGAACGATTTCGATGTTCGGCATCTCTCCTGATTTGAGGATAGTGATAGCGGATTCGTATGCTTGAATCTGTGGAAGATGGGCAGTAGGTTGATTGGCGGTTTGCAAAATGGTCTCCTTGTTTAACAGCATATCTTGCATTGTATTATTGTAAGATATTTAATTCAATTATCTTTATTATCGTTACAGTAACGAAAGTGTTTATTTATTCAAATTCTCTGTTATTATGTGACTGTAACGAAAACAAGGAGCGCATCATGAATGAAGAAACGGTAGCCCCTCCGAAAAAAGGCAGGAAGTCAATTTCTGGAGAAAGCATGACCGCTGCGCAAAGACAACGGCGTGCGAGAAGTTTGGCGATGAAGCAGCTGTGTGACGGTAACGAAAAGGACATCAGCACCAGTGGTTTGATTGCGTTGTTGCCAACACTGGTGAGTAGTCAACATGGCAGTTTGGTGAAAACCGTCTGCAATGAAATTGCAAGGCGATATAGTTGAGCGTTATCGAGCATGACGGTAAGCCCAAGGAGCAACTGGATTGCTGTCTTTCCATAGTCCAATATGACTTGTGCGTGCAGCCTGTTCGGCTTTTTGATATTGGTTAAATGTGTTCACGTCCTGTTGCCGCTGCGCATACTGGAGATAGTGCCAGGCGTATCCCTTACGGATCTGCTTCAGATTAGCATCAAGCGTGTTGACATACACGGTACCAACTGCACGCCCGTATGATTGGCCGTGTTCGAGATTAACTTGAACATCGCGGTCGTAGAGGATCGCTGATAAAGATTGTTTTGCCGCCTTGCCAAATGGCTGACTTGTTTCGGTACAGGTGTCTGAATTGGATGGCTTGCGTTGGTGGCAGCTGGTTTCAGGTGCGTCAATATTGCTAAGACGTACTTCGTGGGTCTGATTGTTTTCGTCCAATACCGTAATGGTATCTCCATCTGTTACGCCAACAACATGGCCCGTGAGCGTGGCGGCGTCCGCTAATGAAATAAGAGATAGACAGAAAACAGGGAAAGCGATCATTCGTTTCATTGGATTTCCTATGTAAGAAAAATTGGGTATGAGTAGTTGGTTATTGACAGACGCGCCCTACTCTTTCGTCTGATTTTGATGACTGGTGATCCGTAAAGGAATTGCAGTGATCGCATTCACAACCGTTTGTAGGATCTCCTGGTAGTGATGTTCGTTTCGTCTGTCAGACTTAAAACACTCGCGTTGTAGATTGGCGATTGCTCGAAGTTCAATGATGAGTTCATGGACATTGCTCTTTCGGATCGGCCTCCCCAGTGCGGTGCGACGTATGTACTCGGATAGCGAAATTCCATAATTGGCTGCTCGGTTTTCAATTTCCAAACGGTCTGCTTGCGTAAGCCGTACTTGAATATATTTCCCAATATGCTTTTCTGCATCTGGTTTTATTTTGAATTTTTTCGCCATGCTAATGACGAAATTGCAGTAAGCGAAGCTGATTGCAGACGGCATGAACGCGGGTAATCTTTTCAGCAACCATTCTTCGTTCCTCAGCTGTAACACCTGATTCATTCTTGAGAGATTCCATCGCCATTGCCGACTCCCTGGCACGATCAATTACGTCAGGTGAATTTCGAGCGGATAATTTATACATAAGATTTGTAAAGAATGTGCGTTGTTTAATGACTTATTTATATTAGTTTTTTTTATCGCTGTCAAGCTGGGATTTTGAAGTAAGGGTCTCGGGGCGTAGCCCTGAGTTCATCGAGAGGAAAACTTGTGAAGGGCGCGAAGCGACCAAATAAGTTTCCCGTATGGCGTGGCAAAATTCATTTTGTCATGACATCTCGCATCCTGTCCGCTGTGCTACTGTTTTTTGCCGGAGATTTGCCGGAAAAAATAGTGTGAAAAGTTTGTCGATTTAAGATGATTTACAGATGCTTAAAATACGTAAAGTTTGAGGTTAATAGATATTCATCAGGTAAAAGCTTTGGGAATTAAAGGAATATGGACGGCGTAAGGTTTGTATTTTGCTGGTAATACTCAGGCAATATGCCTACAAAGAACCGGGTTAAAAGCGAATGATGCAAGGCGAGTATGTGGTGGTAATTGGGTATAAAGTGCGGAACGAAGGGGGAAGAACACAGATGAAATGATTGAGATTTCACGGCTGTAAATTGGTGATTTGCTTGAGGAAAAAAGACGAACTCAAGACAATTATAAGTCTGTTTTATGTTGTATTGTTTGTTGTAGTATGGTATTTTCAGCGCGTTTACACGACTTGAGCGTATATGGGTTGCTGGTCAACTAGATGATAATTGCAGGCTTATATACGGCTGATGTCGGGCTTGTCGCCAACGATTTTGAGGATGATGAAATGGCTGTAGCGGGAACAATTAAGGACGACAATCAGGCATCCGGGCGGCAACACAAGATCGAGCGAAACGAGATCGCGGAATGCCGGGCTGAGTTATTACGGTTTTTAATGTCGCCGGAATCGAGCTTCCTGGTTCGGCAACGGGATGTGATTAAAGCATTGTTACCCGAAATCAAAGCTGCACGGGAAATGGGGGTCGGCTTCGAACGGGTGGCTGAATTATTGAACGGCAAAGGAATTCGACTGAAGGCGGATACGATTCGCGAATATTATTTCGAAGAGATAAGACAACAGGATCAGGAAGCTATTCACGAAACTGCGCTCAGATACAAACGAGCTGCTGAAGAGGCTATACAACGGTTTCAGGCGGCAAGTGGACGCGGACTGGATGAAATCGTCAAAAAAGCGGTTGATGACGCTGCGTCGAAGAAAAAGCCTGCGTCGACTCCAGTTCCGGTTTCACCTGCTCCTGCGGCTCCTGTGGTTACTTCCAAAGCATCATCGGAATCGGATGGTGATAAGAAGACTGAAAGCGCATCGGTTCCAAAAAATGACGCGGCGCGGGCGGCTTCGCCGCCCGCTGTTTCAGAGAAGGCAAAAATTCCGCCCTCCCCGGCTCGTGTCGTTTCGGCGGTTTCTGAGGAGCAATTGGAAAAACTGCTCAATACACATTTTGATCCAAAAGATATTCCGCGAAGGCCGTTACCGGATGAATTTGATGATGGAAATTAGGATTTTTGTTATCTGACAAGATTTCTTACATAGGAATTTTGTTAAGTTGTTGTTAATTTGTTTTTACAATATAATTTATTGCACTATTTTACAAAGGAGAAACGTTGTGTCGAAAATTATTGTGTTGAATGTAAGTGGTAACGTAGGGAAAACAACGGTTGCAGCACATTTGTTGTATCCGCGATTACTGGTCGATGGTGTTGATCCTGTGCTGGTCGAGGTGGAAACATACAACAAGTCAGCAGAGGGTTTGCCAGGCATAACCTCGATCAAGAAAACTGGTGCGCAGTATCGTGATGTTTATGAAATGGGCTTCGACAACGGCAATATGATTGTAGATGTTGGTGCGTCAAATATCGTTCCGTTTTTTCAAAATATGCGTAACCTGAATGACTCCGGGCATATTTTTGATTTGTTCGTTATTCCAACTACGTCCGGCATTAAAGAAATGCTGGATACGCTGAAGACGATTGAGTTGTTGCGCACGTTTGGCGTAGAAGAGGACAGACTGCGTGTGGTTTTTAATCGTGTGGGTGAGAATCTGATAAGCGAGTTTCGTATGCTTTACGATGCCAGTGTTCTGCCTAAAACGAAGTTTAACTTTAATATAAAACTTGCAATTCGGGAAACCGAGTTGTTCAAGGATCTGGGCGAACTGGGCGAAACCGTTGCTTCGATGCTGGCCGATGATGCCAACTATTCAAAATTGGCAATGGAATCTAAAGTTCCAGCCGAAAAGAAAGGCTACATTCGCCGAGATATGGCACGCCGTATGTCGGCTACGGTCAATCACAATCTTGATGCTGTTTTTAATGCCCTTGAGGTGAATTAATGTCTGACGAAAGCACACAAGGACTCAGCAAACAGGAAATCATCTGGGCTGAAATGATCGCGATGAGCGAACGTCTGGGTACGATGACGAAAACCCTGAATGAATCTGAAAAGAGCGTCGGTGATACGGTGACTTCTATCGAAGAATCCATGAACCAATTGAGCGAACAGATGGAGTCGCTTGCCGGTACAACCAATGGTGTGATGGGTAAAAAAGAACAAGAGTTGCAGCAACGTATTGATGCCGCTCTTGCTGAATATCGCGCCAGTACCGAAAAACGTGATCTTGAAGTCATCGAGACCATCACGGAAGGTATTGAGCTGAAGATCCAGTCATCGGTCGATGTTGTGAATAAAACATTAACGGACTCTGTTGATGAAACAGTTGGCCGGATTCGTGCTGAAGGCGAAAAAGCCTTCAATTCGTTTACCGATGAAGGACGTTTAAAGTGGTTGTCCGTTGCTATCGGTGGCGTGTGTTTGTTGGCGGCGATGTGCAGCATCGGTGGATGGTATGTGGCTTCATTGCATTACGATTCAAAATTTCAGGCACGTGGTTTTGCCAATGCAGCAGAAGGTGAAGCAGCTGTAAAGCTTTCAAAGCTGAATGATTTTACCAAGATGCTCAAGTGCGATGGATTCACGGAACACCAGCAAAATGGTCATTCGTATTGCGTTCCAATGGACGCAAACAAGGTGGTTTCCGGCTGGCGGATTGAGTAAATTTTCAATATTAATAAAGGGATGATATGGCAAGCGATTTGATTATTGATAGACGCAGCGGTGAATGCGAAGAGGAAAGATTATTTCCTTCCATGCTTGAGCGTCACTGCGTTGACCTGATAGATGCCAACAACAGAATGTACAGGAGCATCGAGGGAATTGAGTTCCATCTTACGCCTGATCGCCTGGAAATTTACAGCGCGGATCTCAGTGCCGCGTTTTCTGAGGTGCAATCGTTTCTGGGCCTTATTGGTTGGAGACAAGCCAAAATCAGCGGCAATCCGGATTGGGTCATGAAGGTTCTCGCCTATCCAGGTAGTGTCGAATTCCTTACAGATGAAGATCAAATGAGCGGGCAATATGTTACTGCTGAAGAAACTCATCAACTTCACGCGCCTATTGGCGCGGGTTTAAGAGAGGCAGAACAAAGTGTTCCCAACGAGGATGCAATGCTTCTTTCTAGCTTTGATGCGGCTCCAGCCCGTGAAGAAACGGTCACAACAGTAAATCGTCGGGAACCGGTTTGGCTGGCTTGTGAGAAGTCTGCCAAAGGAACGGTGAGCATTAAAGAGCCTGAATTGCTGGAAGCGCTGGAGTGCATTAAACGGTATTTGGCGCGCATTGGTTTTTCTGATGCGTCCATTTCTCCTCAAGTGTACCTGTCCATACAAAATGGTGATTTGGCTGAGTTCACAGCGGAATTCGTTAAAGTGAATGTCAAGGAATTCTAAGCAATGGCAACAATAACTATTGAACAGGTCGAAATCGTTCAAAAGTGGCAGGTGCATCTGAATGTGGTTCGTTTGTTGATACCCGATATTTATCTGAATTGTACGGGTTGATGAACTACTTCGGTGTTACAAAAGTGTGGGCAGGAGTTGTAGTTTGAAGCGTGGTACCAGGGGTGATTGTCACCAGTGATTGTTTTTAATTTTTAAGGAGTATGTCATGGAAGGTTTGGATTTAAGTACATTCGGTAAGCGCAGTGTTCGTGTTGCTTCGCGTTCATTTCCTATTCAGGTGGTTTCATACGATCTGAATCACGTCGATGGAAAGTCTGATACGGTCACCGGTATTGATCTGTCTTCGCCGGAAAAGCCTACGGTAACGGTGTTTTTGCGTCCACGCAAGGCAAAAGAAAATGCTGAAGAGCAGTCGTCTGGTACTCGTCCTGAGGTGGTGAATTTCGCTATAGATGTACTGGGTATAGCGATGAAATCAAACAGCCGCGCTGAAGTGGAAGAAGCTATGAATGATCCACTGGCTAAGGTTTATACCGATATTGGCGGTGTCTTGTTGGCGGACGGTGCATATTTCGATGAAAAATCAGGTCTGTGGTCAGCTTCTTGGTTGAGGTCCCTTTCGAAGTCAGCAGGTCAAACTGAAATTATTTCGCCGGTGATGGCCCGCTTGAATGAACCATATATTGCTCGGAGTAATTCGCGTATGACGGCCTCGTTGGATGTGGTTTATCCAGAAATGAAAACTCTGGCCACTACGTTTGCAGATCTTGAGCGTTATGCAATTGACACAATGAAGCGTAGTTCAAATGGAATTTCGTTTGTTGTTTTACGCGTGATTAACACAGTGGACGGCGAAATGTTTGCTCGTATGATTCGTCCAGGCACCAAATTGAAAGATGGCGTTTACGTTATAGAAGATGTCGATGCGGTGATGAATCGTTTTTGGTGTAGTTTTGAATCCGATTGGGTAGACAATTTGATTCAGGCTATAGATTCAGGTGCTGTTAAGGTTGAAGTCTTTCCAGGCGTTCGTTACTACTTCATCAGCAAGGGTCTTGAAGCGGTGATAGAACAAGGCGAAAAACACTCTGCGCGCTATCGCATGGATAAAGATGAGGAAAACGGTTTTTTGGCCTCCACGGTGGTTCTGAAAGAGCATGAAGGCGATGATGGCGAAATGTTCCCGATTGGTTGTCATCCACTGCTGCCGTTTGATGCAAAACCACAAGCTCTGGCCGGAATTTAATCGGTCACAAGCTACATTAAAGAACGGGGCTTCGGCTCCGTTTTTTTGCTTTAAGCATTGCTATTTAATAGCAAGTGTGCAATTATTGTACTGTGTAATTTTCAGATTAAAAGCGGAAACACAAAAGGATAACAAGGTGAAGCGATGACTGAAACAGTGACAATTGAAAATCCGGGTAAGGTGATCGACGCTTTAACTGCAAGAATATCTCAACTGGAAAGTCAGTTAGCTTTTCAAATTGCAGAAAACAGGCGAGCTGCACCGGAGCGTTATGCTGACATCCTGCGCTGGATGCGAAAGCGTGCCGTAATCCCGCTTTACGTCGGCGATCAGGATGCTGACACGCTCAGAACGAAAGAATTTGTAGGTGATGAGTTGATCTCTGAAGAAGCTGCTGACAAGGCATTTAAACAGGTTTGGCTTCTGGATAAAGCGCCAGTGACACAAGAAGTAAAAGATGCCATGCGCAAAGCAACTAACTACGGCATGAGTCGTTTCTGATCGGAAAGACTATCCAGCTACACTTCCTACATAAGAAGCAAAAGTAAATAAGCAAAGGAACGAATAAATGATTTCAGCAGATGCAGTAAACGGTGGCTTTGAAGCGTTTGCAGCCGTGATGGTTTTGAATCACTGCCGAGTGTTGAAGGCAGAAAAATTAGTGCGCGGGGTCTCCGTTATCAGTGTTGTGTTTTTCATGCTATGGGGCATGTGGAATCTGTACTACTACCCTAGCCTGGCACAGCCGTTAAGTTTTTACGGTGGTATGTTGGTGGTGCTGTCCAATATTTTCTACGTGGGAATGTTGCTTGGGTATCGGCGACAAGAAGCGAGTGCAATTCGTATTAACCATACGCCTGCCGGCAGTGAGCAAAACTAATGTTATCTCGCTCCCCTCCCCGGCTTAGTGCGCAAACGGCTCAGTGGCTTGAAAGTCTGGATGTGTTCACATCATTGATCGCAAACTTTCGTCGTCATACCGGAGCCAGGATTCGCGAGTGGGAAGAACAAGGTGGCAATAATAGCTTGGTGATCGAGCTTGCTGCGGTTTTGTCAGAAGCCGATAGCCTGAGTCGGTTGGTTGATTCGATTGTTGATGGCACGGAAGAAAAGGTACCCATGCCTGAACTCAGAGAGAGATTTGTGAAGTTGATGGTAAAAGCGGATGTCTTACTGGGTCGATGGAAAACCAGAGGGCTTGGATTCGGGTACTAATTTGCTATGGGAGTATGAATGCTAATCGACGGACATATAGTAACCCACGACACGCTGGTGGCCCGTGCCGAAAAATGGCTAAAACAACAGGTACGCGGACACCTTGAGTTAATTTATGAGGGATTGCCCGATTGAGCTTTGTATTGAATGGCTATGTGAAATTTCAATGCGTACATCCCGCTTCGGCGGGATGTGTTTTAGAGGGGTAAAAATGATTAAGCGTTACAGTAACTATATAGCAACGCCGGGATTTTTTCTTTTTGGTGCGTTATTAGGTTGGGCTATGTTTGACTACGATGGAGATATGCCGTGGTTGGCGTTAGGGCCGTTCGTTGTGGCCTTGTGGGCGAGATCCGGTGGACGGTGGACAGCCTGGTTGGTGATGTTCGGATATTATCTCGGCGCTGGTCGAGGGCTGTTCGCTGGTGGTGGTGTTTTCTTCGCTGATAAAGGCGTTTTTTCTTTAAGTGATGGATTGCTGGTATGGATCGGCCCGGCGTTAATTCTGTCTGCCGTATGGGCTTTGTTGTGGGGACGCGCTTCTATCCTCTTTAGGTCTTTTATCGCGATAATTCTGGTGGCCGTGCCGCCTGTTGGAATTATTGGCTGGGGATCTCCGATATTAGCAGCTGGTGTATGGTTTCCAGGAATGGGATTAGCAGGACTGCTGTTGATGTTGCTGACAATAGGATTGATGGCAAAATTTGCTCAAAGCAAACAGGATCACTACACCTGGTGGAGCGTGACGGGTTTAGTGGTTGTCTCACTGGTCTGTAACTCGTTATATGTGAGTCCGACACAAGATGATTGGATCGGGGTTAATACAGATTTTGGCGATGGTCGTAAACAGACAAGTTTTGAGGGTATTTCACGCCTGCAGGACAGTTTATTGACGCAACAATCCAAGGTTGCTGTATGGCCGGAAGCTGCTGGTGGTTGGTGGGATGTAAATGAGGCTTTTTTGTCAGCTGCGGATGACGAAATGAAAATGCAAAAACGATCTGCTTTAATCGGCGCTCATCGAGTTGTAAACGGTTTGTACATGAATACTGTAGAGAGCATCGGCGCAGAGTCAGGCATTGAATGGCATAGTCGTATGGTAGTACCGTTGAGTATGTGGCGTCCTTGGGCTTCACAGGGCGAAAAATGGGCAGTGGACTGGACTGGATCAGGTGTTCAGCCTTTCCAAGGCAAAAAAGTCGCGGTGATGATTTGTTATGACCAGGTGATTGTTTGGCCTGCAATTTTAACCATGATGGACAAACCAGATGTATTAGTTGGAGTTTCAAACGGGTGGTGGTCGAAGGGAACAGCAGCTACAGGTGCGCAAATAGCCTCTATGGGGTCGTGGGCGCGTTTGATGGGATTGCCAATGGTAACAGCTAGGAATGAATAAGTTAATTGATTGTAGGCCGCTTTTAAAATGGGTATTTTTAGTCATTACATAATCGACGTTGCAATCCAAGCAGATCAACCAGCGATTCTGCTGCCACTATTAACCCTCTCTCACATCAATTGCAAAAAACCTCGACTCAAACAAAAAAATCAGCTACATCAGCTAACGGGACATAACCGACTACACTATGTAATTCTTCCGGATCATGCCATGCCGCTGTAACGCCGAACCAACAAACCTTCGCGCCATCCATTACTGCAAAAGCAAGGCATCGAGCATCCCAACCCTTCCCCCTGCATACAATCACACATGGAACACCAAGAGGAATTCCGCTCTTGTTTTCAAGCGTCTTCCATGAATTGACCGCAAACAAAATAGCGCCAACTTTAATTTTACTGGCTGGATATGCCTGAGCTTTTGGGAGAGCCTTCATCGCTTGCCTTTTTCTGTTGCAGGATAAATTTCGATAGCTCTATCAGTCAACACGGACCGGAGACACCGCACGTCTTGTTTAGTGGACGTTTCTCGGCTATCTTCTGCCCAGTTTAACAACCCGTCATCAATCATTCGTCTAACCATGTGGCGCACGGGACTACGCCCATACGCGCCATTAGATAAAACTAAGAAATACACGCCGTTTGGCTTCCATACGTCTGAACCAGCACGCTTCACCTCGTAGGTTGTAAGACGACAACCCTCTTCCATTAAACGCGCTATCCACTTTTTCATGGCTGGAGTAATCATGGCTAACCTTTCCAATTTCAAGCCGGGCAGGCTCAGTTAGCCGCTGCCGTCTTGGGTTGAACAACCCCATTCGCCACGTCGAGATCAGCGCGGCTCACGCAGTCGGTGAGTTTCCCGCATCCATCGCAAGTTTCATTTACCCAGCGCGTGCCATTCGCGCCGAACACCTTTGAATGCGGCTGGATTTTACCGTTGAGTCGCAGCGCCTTCGCCATGCAGCTATCGCAAATTTTCATAGACATGATTTTCCCTTCTGTTATTCAATCAAAAGTAACCGCAACGCATCGCAGAACGAGCCGCACGACCAAGCCGAACTGCACGGCCTGGCGACTTGTTGTATGCACTAGCTCTTGTAGTTACTGACTTGGTTTTCACCCCATTTGAAGACACTACTGACCTTGTAGCTGCTTCGACCTGACGAATCAATTGCTGCAACTCGACTAAGGCAGCATTCATATTCTGCTTGTCGTCTTGGCTTGTGCGCAGCGGACATTCAACTTGCATCCCTTCGTGCAAAGCAGCCCGCGCTCTAATAGCCCACAAATGGCGCTCGCACGCGTCTACGCACGAATGGAAATGAACTGCCATATCACGCACGCTGGCACAAATATTCCGATAATCTGCAATTCGCATGATCTGAGCCCTTTCCGTTAAACCGCATCAAACAGAAATTTGCAACCAGCGCAATATCTCTGACCATCATTGCCGCATAGCACACACTTTGCTGAGCACTTTGGGCACGGCGCATAGCGTCTATATTTCATGATTCGCCTTCCCCTTAAAATTCCGGTATTATGTAGCAAACGCACAACGTTATAAATCAATGAGTTAGGCTAGTTGGATTAAGCCGCTTTTGATCTGCGTTTTATATCAGCCTTCGTTGCGATGGGCAATTTAAGAAACTCCAATTCTGATATTTCGGCATATTCATTGAGAAATGGTAAATACAGCCGAATAATCCAGCTATCAGCGGACTTATGTGCTGCGTAAGGATGAAGTAGCTCACCGTCCTCGCGTATTCGGTCAAATCGTAATAATCCCTTGTTTCGATATTTTACTTCTGCCTCACACGCCCACTTCTCCCTGAACATGCGATTGACGTCATCATTTGGATAGCCAGGATGACCTGATGTATCGGCTTCGTGAATTGCACTTTCAATTGCATCGTCAACGCTGAGATAACAGCTTGGTAAATCATATTCGTCAAAAACAGTCTCAGCGACCGCATACGGCGGGCCGTTGTACCAACTCGCCTCACGATCTTCTTCAATATGGATTGCGGTAATGGTTCGCGTGCCAACGTCTGTACAGCGCCAAAGAAATCCAGCAGATGCAAAAAACTCCATACCTATATGAAAATCAGAATGTTTCATTTTCTGCCCTCATTCTTCAACTCAGCTTCAATTTGAACAACAACCTGATGCGCAGCGGCAACAGTGCTTGGCTGCGGAGTAAATTTTGCCTTCAAGTAAAAAAGCATCGACTTTCTTAAGCTTAGTTTCAGCTCGTGATTAGGTGGCATTTGATACTCAAAAGCGATTGCTGTTTGTTGATCCATCGACAATTGTTGATTTGGTTTCAAGATAACTGTAACGAAAGTGTGCCAATCCACATCTATACTTGGATCAGCATCTGTTGGCTTGCTCTTCCGTGTTTCAATAATTCGACCGAGTACAAAATCACGAAACTCGCCGTGTTTGTGGCAAAAAGCCCTTACATGCCAGCGATCCCCATCTGATGCGAAGGCGTGGGGAGACAACCATCGCCATGACGGCACGGGATCGGTCATGGATTGATAGCGTACTTCCAGAGCCTCATGGTTACGTATTGCATTGACAACTGCCTGGAGCGTCGCTGAAGAAGCTAGGCGATTTGGCAAAGGCCAAATATCGGCCTCAATAGATGGAGACGGCATACTGACGAATTCATCTATAGCTTCGGGATGAATGAATTTTGGTGAGAACGTTGGAAGCGGAAGATAACGCTTCCGAGACTTGTTGTAGTCCATATTGCCCGGTGCAGCGAGCATATAGTCCCGAAAATCTGTTGCGGCCTGTGCCGGGTTTATCCCGAAACGATCAACCAAATCGGCCCGCTGCAATTCCCCTTTCCAGAATAAACATCGTTCGATGTACTCCATCCTCTGTCGCACAGTAAATGGAAAACTCATGGGTGCCGAGGATGCGTTAATAATATTCATGGGGTTATTAGTCAAGTTTCTTGCATAGTCTAACACTATCTGTTAGCCTGCGCGATATGTTGTGTAACTAGATGCATAATGCATAGTTTTACTTTCTACAGTTAGACCAATTTTACTGAATGACCTGTGCCAATGAATTATATTGCCCTTCTAGCTTCTGCTGTCAGGTTACTCGATCTCCATGATTCGAACCGTGGGTACGGCGAAGCTGACAATTTTTCTCGGGAAAAACGCCCCGGACAATCTGACGGCATTTATCTTGACATCGCAGTTCTTATAATAGAACGGCTCAAGCAGCATGATGATGCGGCATATCAGGAATACTTATCTTTCTCGATGATTCTAGGGCACGTCCGCGCCACCAGGCCAGACGTTAATGAAAACGATGTTGCTTACGTGCTGGGCGTCATGCGGCGACCCACCGAACTGTTTTACATCTCACGCGACAATGGCGCACCAGAGCGGCATTCGGAAAAACGAAAAACCGCACTGATTGAGAAAATCGACTATGCCGATGAGTACAGGCTGTCGCCGACTGGGCGCAGCATCCCTGGATTGGCTAACGCCGCAAGAAATGCAACCTATGTTCGTGGGGATGCTTACAACCTGCTTCATGCGGTAGAGGGGCATGACTACCAGAAGATACCAAACTTCGCAGATGAAATCGTATGCCAACTACGCGCAGAAATATTAAATATCCACGCGGCAATAGAGCGCGTTGGCCGCGTCGATACGGTTAATTCATACATCAAAAACTTCGAACAATGGAAAAACATCATTTCCGATACTATCCAGATCGTGAGCCGTACAGAGGAGCGCCTGGACAGTACCGCGTTTAGAGAAAAACTCGAAGCGTGGCTAGATGAAGACAGAAACAAGTCGCCACTGACGTTTCACAAACTGCACAACGAGGTTCTGCGCATTCGTCAGGTACTGACGACTTTTAATCGACTTCTGACGGAACTCGTTCAGATTGCGATGCGAGAGCGCCGCAATGCCGTAACCCCGCCTTCATTCAGGGACTTCGCAGTTCAATTGGTGCGCAACCCATTTTCATCGCGAGTAGAAGAACACTTCTTCCGACAATGGGGCGCTTGTAAGCTCGAAGCGCCGTTCCATTCGGTTTTCGATGGACTTGCTGCGGTATCGATTCGCGAAGTTTCACCACTAGCCAGTGCGCCAGTATTCTCAGATGAGGTTATCGAGGCCGCGTCGGAGATGGGCAAGCTGCGCTTCCTTGACGCCCGTGGCAAAGAGATCGCAGAGCGGTTGCAAGCAGGGCCATTGAGCCTGTCATCCGCAATAGCGGACGGCTTGTTTGTCGTAGATAGCGACGTGCTAATCGGCGATCTAGTGGGCGTGTTCGTGATGCCAGAAGCACTGCCGCTGGGCGGGAGTATTGAAATCCGTTTCACACAGGGGCTGCAACGTACTCGGCTTGGCATAGATGATTACCTTTTTACCGATGTTGAACTTGTTCTCAAAAGGGGGCCGCATGAATAATACAGATCTTGGGCGTGTATACGCCTACCTGCTGCGTAATCGCATGGTCGAAAGCAAATCGATGCGGCGCAACGTCAGCCGTGAAGAGCGCGATATGGCAATTTTGTTGCGGGATGCTGATGCACACATGCGTGCTCTGCTAGATGAATTCTTGGATGGGCAGGGGTTGATGCTCAAGTCCTTTAGTGATGATGTAAAGGGTTTGCCGACAGGGGCGATATCGTTTGTGCTGGCTCGCAAACCGGACACAAACCCGCCGTTTTTCGGCAGCGAACGAATGATCGCTCGAATGCAACAGGCTGGCGGTTCCGATGTGTCGGAACGCGACGCAAAGATATGGTTTGTGCATATCTGGTTCATTCTCATGGATATCCTCTACACCCGCCGAGGGTGCAGCCCTGGTGAGTTGCAGGATTGGGTCGAAAAGAGCTTTACCAAATCTGTGTTGGTGGAAGCTGTGCGTGATTACCTGAACGAAGAGGTGCGCAAGATAGACCCGGCCACGTTAGTCACGCCCACCATTCACACATCGCTCACCTCATTCAAAGAGGGAACGGTTGCTCAGTTCTGTAATAACTTCCTCGATCTAATGATGGATGCGCGCCTGATTGAAAATATTGGCAGCGATCTGTATCGCCCGACTTTGTTGTTTGCCTTTGAGGTCAAGTTGAATTACGACCGACAACTTGAACCATTTTTAACAACCACTGCGCCGTTTGATGGGGCAACCGCAGTCCTTACCCGTGAAGTAACTATGGAGGAAAGCAATAATGGCCGCAATCACTAGAATCGAAGTTGCCAATTTCTTGGGTGATGGCTATGAGCCAGGCAAGACATGGATACCCTTTTATCGCGGCGAAACACTGCGCCTGGCCGGGGTGAATGGCTTTGGTAGTTCGACCGCCATTCAGATACCGAATGGCGGAGGCAAAACCAGCTTGACAGAAGCCTGTCTATTTCTGCTCACGCGCAACAGAGGCTTGAAAGAAAAAACGCTTGGCCGCGTATCGCCAAGCGATAGCTCTTGGTCGCACGTTCGGATTGAATTTACTGAGCGTCCGATCGATGACGATCCACTTCAGAAACAATTGATAGTCATCAACCAGCAGGATGTTGCAGGCACGTCCTATGTTGTCGGGCTGGTCTGGTCACGGGGGAAAGACCCCATTTTCTACCGCTATCAAGGTGTGCTTGAGGATGCGCAGTGTATCCAGAAAGACGGTGCGACCTTGACCCTAATTGAAAACGCTGCATTCATGGCGGCGGTCAAGCGATTATCAGGCCACAAATGGAATACGTGGGGCAGCGCACGCGATTGGGAGCAAGAGATTAAATTCTTCTGCGATACCGAAGTGCTGAAGCAGAACGCTCAATTCCAACTGGATGGTGCCGGCGATTACTCTGCGGTCTTCAATAAGGTCAATAACAAGAACGGCGATGGTTACGATGTGAACTTCTTTAGACAAATCGTGGCCACGGAGCTTCTGAGTGATCCGCTTGGCACTGAAGCCGGTGATGGGGATAAGCGCTTTGAGACGACGCTATTGACTCATTTGCGGATGTCTGTTGATCGTTTGCTAGATATTTCAACGAGACAACGCGAGCTAGACGCTGCTAGTGCTGCGCTGGTTAAGTTCGAGCCAGTCGAGATGAAGGCAAAGGACGTGATAGCGGCAGACAGAGCATATATCGCCGAAATCAATAATGTTGCCCGGAACGGAGCTATGATTGATGCCTTGGTGCGCAACAAGCTGCCGGGCATGCCAAACGTTGCATCATTGGAAGCATATTCAAGCAATAAAAAGCTCATGCAAGCCATTTCAAGTATGGTGATTACTCAGCGAGAAGGGGTTTTGATAACCGATACCGGACTTGCTAAGTTGTGTGGTGTTGAAACGTACCGGCTGAATGAATATGCCCGTGACCGAGGGATAAGTAACTGGTCGGCAATTGCATATCCTATTGATTATAAAGATGATGTCAAAACATTTGCAGAAAAAACGGTGAAAGGTGTAGTCACGGTTAACGATCCGTATCCTATTGATTATAAAGATGATGTCAAAAAAGATGGGCGAGGCGGTCGGCGAGCAGGCGCTAGTTACTATGACCTATCAGGTGCGATAAAAGCCACTGCCGCCGTAAGCAACCTATCAGGCGCTCACGTCGATGGCTTGGACGACATTCTCACTCGTGCCTTCGGCATCGCCATCGATGAGATTGACACCAACCCCTATCGCCGTGAGCGCAGACACCTTCAGAAGGCTATCGATGCGGCGCTATTGACCCTCGTGACGGCGGAAGCTGACAAGGCGCATTGGTCGAAACAGGTTGAGTTGCTTCTGCGCAAGCGCACCGATGCGCAGGAAAACCAAACTGCCTATGAAACCTTCAAAGCGCGTGCTGGCGATTTTCTGCCAGAGCACATCAACGATCCATTAGCAGCCAGAAAGTGGGCAGAGGATCAATTGAAGAAAGCGCGGGATGCCCTGAACCTTCACCACAAGAAAGTGGTTGAACTGACGGCGCACTACAAAACTTGGTGCGATCTGAATGAACAATACATGGGCATCCCGTTACAAGAGGTTCTAGATGAACTCATGGCCAATTTTGAGATGGCGACGGAAGAGCGCAACATGGCTGATGCAGCATTAAAAAATGCGCGCTCTCGCAGGTCTGACCTGGATGCTACACACAAGACCAAGAGCGTGGAACTATCGGTGTTGGAGAAACGGAGTAACCGCCTCGAAGAACTGTCCAGCAAGGTGCCGCTGTTCATCGAAATGTATGGGGATGTCGACCCCGAAATTCTTGCGCCACATAAAGACCTCAAGGACGCTAATGCGGATCTCCGTGAGACGGCAGGCATCCTACAAAGAGCTGAGACTGATAAGCAAAGACTTGAGGCGCTAAAGCCTGCGGTTAAAACATTCCGTGAAATCTTTGGCGATGCCGCCCCCGCAGCTCTTAACCCCAACAAGGAGCTTCGAGATCACAATGAAAAAATTCGCATCGAAAATGAAATACTCTCAGATCATCTGCCGCTGGTTGAGGCGCTAACTTTATTCGAAGAAGCGCATCCCGCGAAGCTCCCAGCGGATTGGCTTGAGGAAGCGGAGCGTGAGCGGCAGCAACTTGGAACAGAGCGGCAAGAAAACCAACTCCGCACATCCGAAATTAAGCGCGAATTGGTAGAGCTGGAAACAGCATCGATAGCCGACAATCGTGTTTATGCAGATGCGTTGGCCGCCTTGAAGGCCGGGCACGTTCGTTACACCCGGCTAAACGAACTTATTAAAGAAATAGCCACAGGAAATAAGCTCGAATGCATGCTGACTCTGTTTTCGTCAGCCCTCTCTGCACCGGTTATGGACTCGCTTGAAGAGGCAGACATTGCGACTGAAATCCTCGAAGATGCCAACCTGACTGTGCCGGTATTTCTAAAGGCACCGTTACTCCAGTTCATCGAGCAGGACGAGTATCAGACATCAGGGAATCTAGTGCATTCCTACCTCGTTGGACGCCGCACTCGCCAGGTCGAGGTTTTATTGAATCCGGCACTAATTGCGGAAGAGCGTGCGCGCTTGACGACGGAATCCGATAAGCTTGCCAGCCGTATGATTGATATCATAAAGCGCCTGCGCGAACTTCAGCCAACGAGCCCTCTCATTGAGACCGCCCTGAAAGCAGCCAAAGCGGTTGAGCGCAAATCCGTAGAGAAATATGCGGATGCGAGCACCCGTCACTCTCAGTTATCAGCATCATTGGCCCCATTAGAGTTGCGTGCATCGCCCCAAGCTGTCGACTCCATTGGAAAAATGAAGGATTTCATTGCCAGAGGTGGTGATGATGCCTACAACGCACTTATCACATCCACGATCCCACAGCTTGAGAACGCGAAACAGGAGCAAGAAAAGCGTATTACACAATTACAGGCGTTGGCCGAGCCGCCAGCCACCCTATATCTGGAAGCCGCGAAAGAATACAAGCGCGAAGGTGGCGAGTCGGCGTTGATTGCGGGGCGTGATTCGATAGCGATACTCAAACCGACGGTCGAGAACATTGCCATTGAAATTGATGCACTGGACGACCAGATCAATACTGTGTTGACCAATAATCTGGATAAGACTGCGAATGCCTTAAGTCTGCTTAATGAGACCTTCCAGATGAAGAAGCGTGATTTGGAGGCGGCAGTTGTCTTTCAGGGCACGGATGATCTTGGCTACATGCAACGAAGCGAGAGGACTGACCAAAAGCGAAATGCCGAAATCAGCTTTGCAGGCAATAGGCTTATTGGCATTGACTTCGAGCGCGCTGCGTGCTTCGTTCAACCCGGCAACGAAGATGCCCGGAGCGTGGCAGATCAGATGGCCGAGGCCGAAGGAAAGCGTAATGAAGCCGAGACGAGGCGCAATAAGCTAAACGATGATCTGGTGCAATATCGTGGTCGTCTGGATTCGATAGGCCCATTCATGGAAGACCTTCATAAGCTGATCGCGGCAATCCGAGCACAAAATGCCAAGATTAGCGGGTTTTCAGATGACATCAGAGGCCAGATGTTGTCAGTCGCCATTGATCCAGAAATCACCGAATTGGCCGCAGGTATTCAGCGCGCATGCATCGGTGTGCAAGCATCTACAAACGAATCAGCAAAGATCGCTATCGCCAATCTGACATCGATTGTCGAAGAGCTGGAAATCGACACGAAACCATTACTTGCTCGCGCAAGTCAAAAGGCATCAGCCTACGAAGCTTTTCAGGCGCGGCGAGCCGACTTCTGTGAGAAGGCACGGAATGGGGAAATTAAGGGATTGCAGATACCTGAGATTGAGCGCATCGCGGAAGCTCGAACTATTGAAGAGCTTGGATTGATTCATCAGGTAAAAGAAAAAATCAGCGCTTCAATCAAGGAACATCAAGACCAGTTGGTGGTTTTCAAGCAAGCGATGGAGGAATCCAAAGCCGCGACTATCGACAACATGACGCGCTTTGCCCGCCAGGCCGAGAACAATCTTGACATCATGGAACGCGTGATGAAGAAGTCGCCTAACGCACGTTTCTATGTAACAGCGGATGTGGCAGACGCCGACAAGATTCGTAGCATCATTGAATCCCTGATTGCAACGATCCAAGAACGGGAAGCGACTGCACGAGAGCATGGTACTGTTGCTTTGAATGAGGACATCAGGCAACGTAACGAAGAATATCTTGAGCAAATTCACACCCAGGTTTATCAGAAGATATTCTCGAATCCGTCTGTGCTTTTCTCGCATAAGGCGATACGTGGCGGGGAGAAAACACGGCTGACTGGTGAAGAAGGCGGCCTGTCTGGTGGTCAACGTACCGCGTTGATGATGATGTGGCTTATCAAGCAAGCTGATTACGCGCTCACCCGTGCCGTTGTGAATAGCGACCTTAATCGTCGTGACCAAAAAACGGCTCTTCGAGCTGTTCAGCGAGTAATGTTCTTCGATGGGCTGTTCAGCAATCTGAGCAGCAATGAAATCATCAACGATGCGTTTCAAGGTTTGAGCGATATCGACATGAGCTTCCAGTTGATCGGACTCATCCACAACCCGCACTATGTAAACAACAAAGCGATTTTCCCCGTGCATCTTATCGGGAAAAAATATTCGGCAACCAAGGGGAAGGAGCGCCATTGCTTCATGTCCTTTGATGAATATGGCAATAAGCTAGGGTTTTTTCAGAGTGCATATCGCAACAACACGCCCCCGGAGCTGCCTAATGCTTGAGACCAGCATCTACGTGTGGTTATGCAAAAAAGTGCGCGGCAATGACAAAAATCGCATTCGTACAAAGACCGCGTTAATAAATTTGAACTCGGACATATCGCAGGACGCGATTGAGGTCCGTAAAGCCCTAATGGCACTACGGGCTGATGGTAAGGTCGAATACAGCACCGGATCGCACGGAGAGCCAATCAGTGCGTTCATTACGGTGATCCCCCCGAAGATTGAAATTCCGATCTACGTGTCAGGATGGAAGAAGGTGCTGGAGGACTCCGAACTCCCGATAGATAACCAGCTTGCACTAGAACCGATTGGGTGCAGTTTAGATGGGTTCAGCAAGGGGGATATGGAACGATTGCTTGCCGGGCTTGTGCGACTCCGTCAAGAACAAGCGCAAGTCTATGGGCAGTGTGACTTTAATGTGAGTGCGGAATACCTGCTGGGATCATCGAAGCTGCTTTCCACATTGGACTCTCGTTCCCTTCGAGCATTTGGAATTGCGATAGACCAATTCCCGGCTCGCGCCCCGTATGTGGTTGTTGGCGGCAATACTGATTTACCTACCGCAGTCATTCTTATTGAGAACCCAGTCTCATTCGAAATGGCAGTTCAATCATCGGCAGCGGAGCATTGTCTATTTGTCTGCACATTTGGTTTCGGCTTGAGCGCAGCCGCAAATGATTATGGAAACCAGATGGCCGGAATCATCGAAAACGGGCGCGCTGTAGTATTGAATCGCTCGGGAGGTGCTGTTATGACGATGGGACAGATTCTAGGGCATGACTATATTCACTTTTGGGGCGATCTGGATATCGCGGGGATGCAAATTTATGAGCGCCTTGCAAAGCACATCCCATCTCTTCAGTTGTCCGCGCTGTATTTGCCGATGATTGAGGCCGCAAAGACAGCGGATAACAGACATCCTTATGTGTCGGCTGTTGGTAAAACTGGACAAGCAATGTTTTCTGCGAGATGTAAAAATTCTAAAGCAATGCTTGACCATTGTTGTAAATGGGCTGTTGATCAGGAATTTGTTACCGTAGATCAAATCGAAGCATTGGCTGGCAAGATATTTACTCCGCCAGCCTAAGTGTTTGACATCCAATCGCATCCAAGCATTGCACCAGGAACACGGCGGTAAATTTGCCTCGACTGATCTTGTTGGCGATATTTTCGGGTGACTCGGTAACACCTATTAGGGCCAGTTTTTCAACCAGTTCCTGATACGAAATATTCCGACGCTTTAACTCTGCCTTGAGCAGGCCTTTAACTTTGTTTTCCCATTGCTGATTGGTAGACATAACAACCTCAGTAAAAATATAAATATCATCATACACGATATATTTATATTGACAAGCGGTGAGCAAGGTATATCATATGAGATATAAACATATCGCAGATGATTATATTATGACACAGCATTTTCTTCTCTCCGCCAAGGCCCGCACGCTGTCAGTGCGTCGGGTGTTCGAAATGAACGACGAACAGGCCTTCAAGGTGTTCAAGAAAGTTCGCTGGGGCGATGGCAAAGAAGTTGCCTGTCCTCAGTGCGGCGTAATCCATGCGCACTATTTCATTGCCAGTCGTAAACAATGGCGCTGCAAGGATTGCAACCACACATTCAGCGTCACGTCAGGCACGATCTTCGCCTTCCACAAACTGCCGCTTAAGATGTATCTGGCCGCGATTGCGATTTTCACCAATGCGGTAAAAGGCATTTCGGCACTGCAACTTGGTCGTGACCTGGACGTGCAGTACAAAACCGCTTTTGTGCTGTCTCATAAAATCCGCGAGTCTCTGATGGAGCAACGCGACATGTCGCAGCTCTCCGGTGAAATTCACATGGATGGCGCGTATGTGAACGGTCATATCCGCCCGAAGAACAAGAAAGAGGATCGTATTGATCGCCGTCTGGCCGTGAATCAGCGCTCTGACAAGCGCTGCGTGTTCGTGATGCGTCAGAAGTGCGAAGAGATTGCCGCCGGTGCCATCAAGACGCTGACATTCGTTATCAAGTCCGAGAATCAGACCGATGTGAGTAACCTGACCAATGCATTTGTGAAGAAGGGTTCAATCATCTGTGCAGATGAATCCAATGCATACGATGTGCTGCATGCCAAATTCGACACCCGCCGCGTCAACCACAGCGTCGAGTATCGCAGTCCTGAAGGAATTACCAACAACCTGGCCGAAAGCTATTTTTCACGCTTCCGCCGCATGCAGTACGGACAGACCCACAAGTTCGGCAATCTGTACCTGGCGAACTATGCCAATGAGGCCGCGTATCGGGAAGATAATCGCCGCGAGAGCAACGGCAAGATTTTTGATGATATTTGCAAGAAGTGCGCGAAGACCCTGACCAGTTTTGACTGGTGCGGATACTGGCAGGGTAACAAGCGTCAGGCCGAACGCCTGGCGGCTTAGGCAATCTGCCAGAGCATCGCGCCACCACCAAATCCAGTGGAGCGACCAACCATCTTTATAATGCCTTTACGTTCAAGCCGTTTAGCGGCGGCGAGCACAAGCTTCATAATATCGTGCAATTCCTGCGCTTCAGCAACCACAATTCCTTGAGTTACAACCAGTGCATCGCCAATCTGACGCGTTGAAATAGGCGTCTCAGACTGTCGCAGTACATCTAAAAGCATTCTTCCAACATCGCCACGAGGAAACCATGTATTCGCCTGTCTGATCGCTTTTGTTTTGATGGTGCGCAGGTCATAATCGGGATCGAAGAGCTTGATTGTCCCGTCAAGATTGCTTATCGAGGCGGAAAGTTGTTGAATAGCCTGTTGATGCTGCGCCAGCAAGCCAGACAATTCTGAACGCTTGGCAACCAGGCCGGATACAACGTGAGATTCTGCCATGATGCACCTGTTTTTCGTTATAATGACAGGCGCTATCTTATTGTTTACGCAGCTATATTTCTTGTGCGTTTGCTACATAATACCGGTTTTTCAGTCATTGAAACAACAAGGGAAGTTGAGGATTTGGCGTTAATAAAGATGTTGTCGCGAATTGTCATGAGATGCTTGAGAGCGTCAGTCGCGCTCATATTTTTCACCTCTCCCGCGAGTGCCTCCAATTGCTCGGCGCGACGCCTTCCGGCTATCTGATCCATGCAGTTTACCGGGCAATTATGACTTCGTTGATGCCGACTTACTTGACTCAGTAAATACACATGAATCTTATGATTATCAGCTACGACTGGAGGTGTCCAATTGACATCAAACTCGCTGATAACTGCATCTTTATCCAAATGTGAGCGACAAATATAGTTTGCTTTGCCATTGTATGGAGTGTGGCCGGAACCAGCTAAAAAAGCCTCACCCGCATGATAAATACGATGGTCACCACCTTCAGCGCAATGATGGCAAATTACACCCTGTCCAGCTTCAAGGTTAAAAACTTCATTTTTATTCATGGCTGATCCTTTCCCTTGTGTTTATGACAACTTTTTAACTGCATCGAGCCGCGCAAAAAACGCCTCCGCAGCAATCATAAATTCTTCGTCACCAGCAATTTCTTCAGCCTTAGCAAGCCTTAAACGACCGGCAATATTCATCACCCTGATTTTCCTGAGAATTTCCATTCTGATCGCCAGGTAGGCTGGATCATCAGGCAAGTAACAATTCGCGCAATTTTGGTTTTTTGAAATTCTAAATTCCTCACCATTTGACATTTTGCAAACAATGTCACGCTTCATTACGCGATCAACATTACAAATGGAAGCGGTGCGCGGACCACTTCCGTATTGTCCAAAAGTAACCATTGCAAACTTGTCACCAACCGCAAGCTCTTCGCTGACCAAACTGTTGTCGTCTTTCAATATGATTGCCATGATTGCCTTTCCTATCAAAACGGCTCATCACCGAGCCGACGCAATTCCGCAACGATAAGCGGGCGTGTTTGTGCTTCCCACCGCACTTTGTCCTTTTCCAGACCCCAGCCACCACCTCCCGCTACGATTGCGGGCGTAAAGGTTTCCAAAGTCGGAATGAGCGCCGACACCAATCTTGGCTTGCCAGCATCAATATGGACTTTGATCGCCTCGCTCAGATGCGAATGCGACTCTCGCGAAAAGAAATCGTCCCCAGGATAAAGCCGACCCGCTAACGGCGATCTGAATGAGTTGCGGAGTTGCACCTGTTGCATACGGGCCTTTCCTACGGCTTTAAAAAGATGCGGGTTGTGCAATTTGCCAGCACTACCTGCGCCGGAATTTCCATACAGTTCTCAACTGAAATTAAACGCCCTTGAGGCAATCTCTTAATATCATCAATACTGGTGGTAGCGGTGCTGACCACTGCGCCGACGATGAGTTTATTTTCTTGATTGTTCATGCTGGTTCCTTTTCGTCCGGTTAAGTTGCGCTGGGGAAACCCATACGTCGAGCAACCACATCAGCATTGTCTTCGATTTCACATTGTGCAAGCCACGCTAGATCGGCTTCAGACTTGCCTTCTTCCTTTGCGCGCAAATAGAACTCTTTGAGCTGAGTCGCAGTAAACGGCGCGAACGGGGTATTGTCGAAAGCTGGATTTATAATTACACCAACTTCCTCTGCGAGTTTAATGGGGGCAGAATATGCTTGATTCATGACCAGCCCATCCAATGACTTCACTGCCTCAATACTAGGTTGCGAGTTCACCATTCATCCTCATCGCGGTACACCGGAAGGAATTTCGCGGGCTTTTTTGCATCCGCATCAGATATAGATTGAGCTAACATTTAATGCCTTTCCTCGTTGTTTAGTATTCGTCGGACTTCCCGACTCAGTTCGCTCAGTATATACACGTTACGACGTGTATGCAAGTTATATTTTGTATGCCTCGCGAATCGCTTTATGCGTCCGGCGAAAACGCCCCAATGTGTTACTCACCGACTGCCCAGACAGGCCCGTAGCGGCAATCGCTTCCTGATTGTTCTTGCCCTTCACCAGCACCAGTTGCGCCGCCGTTCTGGGCGGCTCCTTGGAACGGATCAGATCAGCGATCAGGTCAAACTGTTTCTTCGTCAATTCTGCTGCCACTATTTGCCCTCTCTCACGTCAATTGCACAAACCAACTTTGCCACATTGCCGAAATGCGGATGGACAATAGTTTCGAGTTCATAACCCCGATACGGACGATCCATAACCGTTTCAGGAGTCACTTTTTGAAACCCCCGATAAAGTCGGATACCAACATAATTCTTGGAGTCCAGTTTCTTCTTCCACTTTTCGGCATCGCGATATTCCTTCGGTTTTCGACCCTGCGCAATGTCATCGAAATATTCGTATTTCAAATGCAAATGCAGTATGTCACCCATCAGATCACTCCCGCGACCAGCTTGCTCAATCGCATCGTATCGCCAAGACACAATGCCTTCGTCGCCTTCAATGAGGACTGCCCGAGTATTTCATTGATCGTGCGCAAATCGGTGTGTTGCCGATGCAGCTTAACCGCCAGCGTGCGCCGTGCCGAGCCGCTGTTGCACCCCTCTAGCCCTGCTCCAGCGATCAACCGATTCAGTAGATTAACTAGCGATCCGCATGAACGATAGGTTTTGCCATTGCTCACCGTTTCGCGGAATGTGAAGCCCTCTTCGCCCCGCGACAGGAACAGCGGCGAAACTGGATCGAGGCCGCGATACCCAGCATCAATAGGAGTCGCAGCAAGGCGTTTTTCAGCCCGCTCCGCGAGGTAGGCATCAACCGCCTTCACCAGCGTCTTGTTGACCCATCCAAGCGGCCTACTGCGCCCATTGAAAGAAATCTCCGGGCGAACTTCGGTATCTTCCTTCGGTTGCCCTCTTTCTAGGTAGTCACTCACCTTCAGAGAAGCGATCTCGGACGGCATCATGCCAGTACCGAACAACGTGTAGATCAGCGCCACATTGCGCAGCGCATTGGGGCCGCTGGTAGCGCGTGTGACTTTGATGAGGTGATCGAGGTCTTTGTCCTCGACGATTTGAGGCTTCGCCATTTACCAATTCCATTTAGAAAACGAAATCAGTGTATCGCATGAAGATGGTAAAAACAACCGATTCGGGGTGGTTTAACTACCGCATAAACGCGACGACCTACTAAAACGGCTTGGAGGCCGCATAGAATCAGGACTCCAGGGAAACGGCGAACTTCACCATCAAGCCAAATGCACCTTATGAAAAACTATACGGTATGGAAAATTATATGACAGACAGGCGTGAAAAATCCCGGACTCTTATTGAGAGTGAGCCGGGCTAGTTTTGATACCGTTTATTTGGTTTTTTCGACGGATTTCACCTGGCCGCGAAGTTCAGCGGCTTCTTCACCAGCCTTCTTCGCATCCTGTATGGCTTCTGCTGCCGACTTGTTGGCCGTGACAACCTGCTCCGTCAATCGAGCGATCATCTGCTCCGCTGCGTCGTAACGTGATTTACTAGCCTGCACGGACACCTTCGCATCACTTAACTGCTCTGCGCTTTCTGTAGCGCGTTTGGCGGCTTCCTCACGTTGTTTAACGACTTCAGCTAATTGAATTTCAAACACCTTACGCTGTGCTACTTCAAGTTCAAGTCTTGCGGTCGCGACCGCTGCTGCTTCGTGTTGTTCTGCGGCTTGTTTTTGTGCCAGCAATAGCTCTGCGCGAACGGTTGCAATTTCAGCCTCGATACGCGGCATGGCCTCCAATCGCAGTTCAGCCTTAGCCAGTGCCATTCTCGTCACTTCTGCGGCAGCACGCTCACGAAGCGTTTCTTCTTCGGCCTTGAGAACAGCAGCGGCGGATCTGGCTTCTGCATTTTTCACTTGCTCGGCTGCGTCTGTTTTCACCTGTTCAGCTGCTGTTTTAAGGTGGTCGATTTGACCAGCCTGACTTTGAATATGCGCCTTAGCCAATTCCAATTCACTCTCAAGAGCCGTTACACGCTCTTCTGCCTCTTTACCGGCCTTGCTTACGATCTCGGCGTCCTGCTCGGCCTCAAATAGTTGCCCTTCAATATCAGCACGCGAGGTTGTAACGGCTGCGCTGATCTGCTCGGCAATGATCTGGCCAATACGAGGATCAATCTGGATGTCAGTCGCCTTTACTACGGGTCGCCCGGCTTTCCATTGGCGCTGATAGTCCAAAACCGAGTTTGGAGATCCTCCACCCAGGTGAGCGATGATGCTGCGCACACTTGGCCTGTTTCCACTGACGGTAATGGCTTCGCAAGCTGCGGCGACGGCCTCATAAGTAACAAGTGATTTCGGCGCGGTCATTTTGTTTTCTCCTGAATGTTATCTGTTATATAACAGCGTAACGTTATTATAACGGATAACAGATAATAAACAAGCAAAATCCGTTATTTTGTTACACAACGACGGCGGCTTAATATTTGAACGCTTCTAGTATCCATTGACGAAAAAAACCGCCCGAAGGCGGCTTGGTGTTTGTGGGTTGGATTGAGATTGGTGACTACGCCACTTTTAGCGACTGAGCAACACCGTAATTGGCTCCCACAATTGCGCAGGAAAGTTCAGGAGGCACACTATTTCCGCACATTCTCACTTGCGCGGTCTTTGTCAGAGGTTTACCGTCGATTCCTTTATCAATCCGGTAGGTCGATGGAAATCCTTGCGCTTTAAAAAGCTCATGCGGTTGCAACATTCTCATACCGATGTCAACAATGGCGTATTGTTCCCCGTCGATATTGACCAGCACCGGCCCCTCTTCTATCTCTTGCCACGATTCATGGTGTTTTACCAACAAAGCACGCACCTCCCCTGCGTGAGTTCCACCGGCAGTTATGGTATGCAAAGGCTCATCGGTCGCATGACCGGTATTGTCACCACGTAACTTGACGATATGACTTGTAACCAATGCTGATTTTCCGCCTCCACCCGCCGTAACAGTCCCAAGCGGATCACGAACTTCATGGCCAATACTATTTCCCATGTCTCGCTGGATATGCGCCGTTACAAGCGAGTGATGATCGACTGTTGTTACCGCCCCTACAGGTCGGTTAATCTCTGATCCAACTACGCCACCATAATGCTTTGCCAAAAATGGCGAAACCATTGCGAAATGCCCTCCTTTCACCTGGGCGCATTGAGTCCGCAACGGATCATCAACACTCATATTTCGCTGACTGGAGGCATTCGCATGTTCGGTGATAAACGCTGCAATAAGGGCGTGCTTACTGGCACCGTCCACGGCGGTACCAAGCGGTTTATCCGAACCAGGTACACGAGGCGATTGTCCAGCTCGTTCGCCGTAACCACACTGAATCAACGTAGGCACACACAATGCTGCCCCGTTTCCGCTTGCCAGAACGGTCTGCATTGGCTCTTCCAGATGACGGATGCCACTACCCCAGCGTTTTACCCCACTTGGGGACTCTTCACTATGTGCCAGGCTTGCAACGAATGGAACAAGCGACGGCATAAGCAAAGCGTGCCGATTCTCAGTTGTTTGGGTCTTGAGTGGCTCATCTGCCGAAGTTGCACGAGACTCCCCTACTTC
>Ga0208863_1000108_pt1 | contig 104399 bp, 92 predicted proteins | sample RifOxyD3_FD_184040 | JGI IMG/M metagenome (GOLD analysis project Ga0208863, IMG submission 184040) | Soil microbial communities from Rifle, Colorado - Rifle Oxygen_injection D3 (SPAdes) | ecosystem: Environmental > Terrestrial > Deep subsurface > Rock core/Sediment | place: Rifle, Colorado...
GGAACGGTTACTATGCACGTGGGCTGGCTCTCGGTGGTGATCATGGTTTGGTGACTAAAGCTTACCACCGTGCCAGCCTGTTTTTATTTTAATTCATGCACTTACCGCTTAAGTCAGTGCCATTCAGACCTGACCCCGCAAGTTAGAGTTAAAAGCCGAAAACTGGAGAAGTGGATGTCAAACATTTTACTGTTGCAAGTTTCACTACCAGTTACCTTACAAAAAACAAGTCACTAGAAGCACCAACGCCTGATTCTCTCTTCTTTCGGAACGATTAAAAGCGGATATTCGAACAAGCCGCGGCGTTGCGAGGATTTTCGACGTTAAGCCTTATTTGAGAGGCTCCGCTTTTAAAGATTTAGCGGATGCAGACTATTTCCGTCTTGTCCGACCTGCACACCACGGCATTATGTGGCCAAATGAACAGGATTTTAGCTCGGACACCATTGCGTGGGATATGTAAAACGCAGAAGAAAATGCAGCACAGAGTCAGGTCTTGCAATAACACAATGTGTTATTGCAAGACCTGCCCCCCAAGTTTGGTTTTTGCCACCAAGTTTGAGACCATTAATTCCCGCTTTTTTCGCAACCCTGCTTAGCCAACAGACAACTCACCCGGTAGTCAACCAAGGCTTCGCGCCATTGATTATCCGCCTCGTATGCCGTCGCGCGCCCCAGATAATGCCTGAAATTAGGCTTAGCCTGCTGCTGTTGATCCAACTCAATCGCGCGGCTGTACGCCTTAATCGCCAGCGGATTCTGCGCTGTTTTAACATAAACCGCACCGAGATTTCCAAAAGCGGCCGACCATGTCGGACTAAGCGCAGTGGCAATTTGCAAATCAGCCATCGCACTATCCAACTTGTCAATTTTCATCCACTCCGTTCCTCTGTTGTAATAGATGCGTCCGGCTCCCGGCAACGATAGCCTGTCCTTTACCAGCTTCTCGGCATCATCCCAGAGCAGAATCGGGTGCGAAAACGTCGACAAGCGCTCCATGGAAATCATAAAAAAAGTTGCCGCCAAGAGGGCGGAAATCAGCAGCGTCAGCCTGGCATTTAATTGCATCAACAGCAGCGGCAAGATAATCGCTCCGCCCACCGCCCAAATATAGCTGCGATACAGCACGAAGATTTCCTGTATGCGCACCGTAGAGAACTCGGTTGCGAACATTAGCCAGGGTAACAATAGCGCGAAACCGATCAAGCCGGCCTGACCACGCCTGAGCAGCAATCGGACGGCCGCGACTCCGTACAGCAAATAGCCTAACAAAGACAAACCGTACATTGACCATAATCCCTGCGCTAATGGCTCACGCATGTCGACCGACATCCATACCGGATTGGGCAGCAACCACAAAAGTCCGTACTTAAAAAACAACCAGGACTGAGTCAGCACGCTGTAGGCATAGGCGTTCTCGGGCAACACGCCATCTAGCATCTCTGCGGAATTGATCTCATAGGAATGACCTATCACGCCGCGTATCTGTGCCACCGTCAAAAGCCCAACCATCGCGTAGCCAAGCAATACAGGCCAGTTGCTACGCAGTACAGCGCGCCAGTCCTGATGCAGCAATACCGTCATCGCTACCATCACCGCAGGCAACATAATCACGTGCTCCTTGCTGTGCGTCGCCATGAAATACAGCGCGACGCTCCCCCACAACCAGTATTTTTTACCTCCGGTGTTGCCATGCAGATACGCCCACAAGCTCAACAGGCTAAACAGTGTGGCCATCACGATGCTACGCTGCACCAGATAGCCTACCGCATAGACAGCCAACGGGTGCAGCGCAAACAGACTGACCACGATCAGCACCGCCGTTAACATGCCGGTGCGTTCGCAACGCGTGCTGGCGGGCAACACCTGACGATACAAGCGCAACAGAAACAGCGCCAACACCCCCACTACCATCCAGTGCAGCAACAGGTTCTCAATTCTGAACGGAAGCAAATCGAAGCCAAATAATCGGGCATTCCAGGCCAGTGTGGCGTATGGCAAGGCGCGCAAATCAAGTGGCGAGAGTGCTGCGAATTGCTCGACCGAAGAATGTCCTTCGTTATCCAGCAGAAAAAAATACAGGTCGTCAAAGACGATGGGGTTATGCAGAAACTGTCCGTACAAGGCGGCTATCAGAACACCGGCCAGCGCAAGCCAGAATATCGCTTTTCGAGCATCGGACATAAAAATTACCAATAAATATGTTACGAATTCATATCAAGGGGGAAAAGAACCGGGGGTCAGGTCTTGCAATAACACATTGTGTTATTGCAAGACCTGACCCCCGATATTTTCAAGTCCTGCTTTTTATATTACTTACAGATTGCAGGTGTATTCGTCAAGCAGGTACCACCGACTGTCCATGAAACACCCTTCACAGCGTCAAATGCACCGGTCAAGGTGTATGTCTCACCGGTCAAGCCAGAGCCGGTAATCGCTGTTGCAGTAATAACAGCCGCGGTTGCGGTATTACCAGTAGTAGTCAAACTTGCCACTTTACCATTTGTCGTGGTGATATCAGCCGGCACGCCATTGCTACCCGCCGTACAGTTTGTGAAACCACTTTGATCCGCCGCACAGACTTCCAATGCACTCTTGAGCGCTGCTGTGGATTGTGTAACTTCAATAAACTTAGCCTTCTTGGTGTAATTGCTGTAAGCCGGAATCGCAACAGCGGCCAGAATACCGATAATCGCCACGACAATCATCAGCTCGATCAGGGTAAAACCTTTTTGTGAGTTAACACGTGCACGTGTCATTCCGGCTTGAATCATTTGTACGTTTTTCATGTAAAGCTCCTATGGGTTAATTAATTTTTGACTACTTTCCGACCAAGTTAACCTGATCGCGGTTAACACACCGATCGTGTGTTGCAATCTATAAAGCAATAGCTATGCCACAAAAACAACTCATTGATTAATAAATCAAATTTAATATTTCATTGATTTACCAAGCGCTAGCAAAGACCAAAGCTGTCAGCCATGTGACGAAAATCGTCAGTCACAGCTTAATTCGTCCAGATTAACCCCGGGAATCTTGCTTAAATCAATTTCACCCATCTGCTCGGGCGATAGAAATTGATTAACATAGTCGAGATAGACTTTTTCACGTATGAACACATCGAACAAATCCGGATCGATATGGCCGTTCAACTTGAATTTACCGAGAATAGTTAACGATTCCATCAGTGTCTTGCCTGATTTGTACGGTCTGTCTTTAGCGGTAAGCGCCTCAAAAATATCGGCAATCCCCAGTATCCGCGCCTGCAACGGCATCTGCTCCCGCGTCAGCCCGCGAGGATAGCCGCGCCCGTCCATCCGCTCGTGGTGACCACCCGCATAGGCTGGCACATTTTTAAAACATTTCGGCCAGGGGAGCGATTCGAGCATCTTGATCGTGACATCGATATGGCGATTGATAATTTCCCGCTCAGCACCGGTCAAAGTACCGGCGCGTATGGTCAGGTTCTCAACCTCGTTGTCACTCAAAAACCGGCTGAGTACACCGCTGCCATCCCGCCACTGATAATTGGCGATTTGCCGCACCCGCTGCTGTGCGGCTTCCGGCATGGACTCCGCTCCGATATTGCACTCACGCAAAAAGGCTTTATCCTCATCCAACTGCCTCACTCTCGCTTCATATTCAGCACACACCTGCCCGGCATACCCGCTATCTGCTTCTTGCAACTGGCTACTTGCAGCTAGTTTATTAAGCATCTCTATCTGCGCATCACGCTTGAGTATCTCGAAGCGGGTATCGAGCAATTCAATGCGGTCAAATAAGGTGTGCAGTTTGGTCGGTTTGTCCACCACATGCACCGGCGTGGTAATTTTTCCGCAATCATGTAACAGGCCGGCTATTTTCAGCTCCTGCCTGTCGTTATCCGTCATGACAAAATCTTTGTAGGGCCCGACACGGGTACGGGTAACGGCTTCGGCCAGCATCATGGTCAACGCCGGTACGCGCGCACAATGACCGCCGGTATAGGGCGATTTATCATCGATAGCATCGTTGATCAATTGAATAAAGGATTCAAACAGCTCTTCCAGTTGCGTAATAAGACGCCGATTGGTCAACGCAATGGCCGCCTGCGAGGCCAGCGATTCAACCAGTTGCTGATCGTCCTGCGAGAAAGGCAGAATCTCACCGCTTAGCCAGTCCTGCGCATTGATCAGCTGCAAAACGCCGATCACTTCACCCTCGTGATTATTCATCGGCACGGTCAAAAAGGAACGAGAACGATAGCCGGTATTTGCATCGAAGCGGCGCGTACCGGAGAAATCGTAGCCATCCGCCTGATAGGCGTCGGGAATGTTGATCGTCTCGCCACTGATTGCGGCATGACTGACGACCATCGCATGATTAGGCGCTCCCGCCTCGTCGTATAGCGGAATAGGCTTAAAGGTAATCGGCACGCCGCTGCTGCCACCCATCGAAATATTCAAACTACCGGTACGCACGATCTCGAAGCACAAGGATTTTTGAGCACTGTCGTACAGATACAGCGTACCCGCATCGGCACGGGTAATCCGTCTGGATGCCTCCAGAATGGTTTCCAGCAAACTCTTGATATCGCGCTGCTGCGAGAGCGCAACGCCGATCTCATTGAGTTCCTTTAAGCGAACGCGTAATTTCTGAGTGGCAGACATAAGGAGTAGGGAGTGGAAAGTAGGAAGTATGAAGTAGGAAATAGGGAGTGGGAAGTGGGAAAACCTGATGAGTTCGCCGCCACTCCCCGCTATTGTTATTTAATACAAACCGCGCGTATCTGATGCATATCGGTGATCCCCAGCAACACTTTCTCCATGCCGTCCTGTTTGAGCGTATGCATGCCTTCATCCAGTGCAATGGCCAGCAACTCGGCGACGCGCGCGTGTTCCTGAATAGCCTTTTTAATCGGATCACTGCCTAACATCAACTCATGCAAACCCACCCGCCCACGATAGCCGGTTCCTGAACACTTCTCGCAACCGACAGGCGTGTGAATCATGAACTGCTTTTTATCGTTAGCGAACAGCTTGACCCACTGCTCGTATAACGCCTTGCTGGCGCCCAAAGGATCCATTTTCCAGGTCACCGTATTTTTGAGCTCCTCGCTGTATTCGGCCAGCATCGCCTTCATTTCATCGGAGGTCGCGATATGCGGCTTCTTGCAGTCATTACACAAGCGCTTGGCCAGACGCTGCGCCAGAATACCCAGCAAGGCGTCCGAGAAATTAAACGGGTCCATCCCCATGTCCAGCAGACGAATAATCGACTCAGGCGCACTGTTGGTATGCAGCGTAGCAAACACCAGGTGACCGGTCAGCGAGGCCTCGATGCCGATAGAGACGGTTTCCTTGTCGCGCATTTCGCCGACCATGATCACATCCGGATCGGCACGCAAAAAGGCGCGCATAATGGTCGGAAAATCCAACCCCGCCTTCTTGTTGATCTGCACCTGACGCAACCCCTTCTGGGTGATTTCGACCGGATCTTCGGCCGTCCAGATCTTGGTTTCCGGCTTGTTGATGTATTTGAGAATGGAGTGCAGCGTGGTCGTTTTACCTGAACCTGTCGGCCCGCACACGAAAAACAGCCCGTAAGGCTTGCTGACCGTCTGCTTGATCAATTCGTTATTGCGCTCAGAGAAGCCCATTTTCTCCAGCGGCAAGGGCTCGCCCGACGCTAAAATACGCATCACCACGTCTTCTACGCCGCCCTGTGATGGAATGGTCGCCACGCGCAACTCGATATCCAGCGGGCCGAATTTCTTGAACTTGATCTTGCCGTCCTGCGGTTTGCGCTTTTCGGAGATATCCAGATCGCACATGATCTTCAGCCGCGTGACCAGCGCGTTACGATACGTGGACGGCACCTCGATATAATTGAGCAGCGAACCGTCCTTGCGCAACCGTATCTGCGTCTTGGCCTTGCCCGGCTGCGGTTCGACGTGAATATCAGAGGCACCCATACGATAGGCGTCCACGATGATCTTGTTGACCAGCTTCACCAGCTCGTTGTCGGCCGCCGCATTGACATCATCCTGAATAACGGAGGCACTTTCCTCGTCATCACCGCCCATACTGGACAACAAATCGTCCATGGAAGATTCGTCGACGACATGACCGCTGCCTGAACCGGCATCTGATTTACCGCCATAAAACAAATCGAGCGTGAGCTTAAATTCACGCTGCGAGCAAACCTTATAGACCAGCCGGTTCCTCGGGAAAATATTGTTCACTACCCTTGAGGTCTGAATACGCTCGGGGTCCGTGGTGAGAATCACCACCCCCTCCTGCGTTTCCTCTATCGGCAGCCAGTGACTGCTTTGTATATACTCGCGTTTGAGATTTTTTAATAAATCAAGCGGTTTGAGGCGATCCGGCTTGAAGGGCTCGTAGTTCACCCCGAAGAAGCTGGACAAAGCCTTGCCCAATGCAGAGGCGCTGACCTGAAACTCGTCAAACAGCACGTCCTCAATGTCCAGCCCCTTGCGACGCGCGGTGCGGGAGGCCAATTCGAACTCGGCCGCCGACAACACCGCCCCGGATACCAGATAATCGTATTTTGTCCTGACCGTTGACTTTTCCTGACGCTGACGCAAGGCCACCGCCATAGTCTGCGCCAACTCGCGCAAGCCTTCCTCAACCATCGCCGAGAAAGAACTGCCGGCCTTGTTATTGATAACCTGAATTACCCCCACCAGCTCGCTGCTATTGGCATCCAGTATGGGTGCTACCAGCATCTGTTTGGTGCGATAGCCGGTACGACGATCGACCTCCTGCAAAAACCGCAAATGTGCACTGTACCCGGACAGTTCCTGCTCATCATAGACATCCTTGATGTTGAGCAGTTTTTTATGCAGCGCCACATAGCCTGCCACACTTTGCTCGGCAATCGGCAGCTTCAAATCCTTGAAAGAGTTCAGCCCCGTCTTAACCTTGGAAATCAGCGAAACATTATCTTCGCCCACCACAAAGATGGTCAGCCTGTCTGCATTAAACAGCGCACAGATATCCTTGCTGACATCCAGCATGATCTCATCGATGTTGCTGGTCGCATGTATCTTGTTGGTGACATGATTGAGACTCTTGGTAAACTCAAGCTTGGCACTCGTCTCTTTGGCATTCTTCTCTGCTTGGCTCATCCCTGTTCCTGTCTTACCTTCCAACGGCATCGTGTCGCCGTCAACAATAACCCTCTGCACCCTAACGCTTGCACTCGCCGCACACTAAAACTCAAATTCTTGATTATTAAGTAACATTTTAATATCTCGCGCAGAAAAACTGGATGCGATCTCGGACATAATCAATTCCACCTCATCGGGCTTCAAGTGCGTGATATAGATTTCCGCCTCTCCCTGACACTTGGCCAACTCGCTTGCCAACAGGCTCGGGCACAAGTGCTTGGACAAGAAAGCCAGCTCCTTCTCACCATTGGAGAAAGCCGTTTCAATAAGCAGATAGCGTAAATTTTCAATCCGGTTTACCACTTCCCACAAGCGGTCATTCACATAAGTGTCACCGGAGTAGACCAGGCTGCCCCGGCCGCTATCCAGGTGAAAACCGACCGCAGGAACCGTATGGTTAGCCGGAACCGCAGTAATCTTGCGCCCCTGCAGCACAATTTCCTCACCGACCGAGATCGTCTGGTAGCGCATGATAGGATGATCCACATCAGGTATCTGACTAAAATCAGGCCAGATCATCCAGTTGAAAATATGCCTTTTAAGAATATCCAGCGTCTCTTCTGTTGCATAGACGGTCAACGGCCCGGTGCGCACCCAGCCTACGCTGTCCAGCAGCAGAGGCAGGCAACAGATATGATCCATATGCGAATGGGTGATAAAAACATGGTCGATTTTACTCAGCTCGACCAGTTCGAGCTCCCCCACGCCGGTGCCCGCATCGATCAGGATATCATTGTCGAGCAAAAACGAAGTGGTGCGCAATTTTCCGCCTATTCCGCCGCTGCAGCCCAGCACCTTAACTCTCATGTGTAACCATTTTCAGCCATCAGCCCTTGAAATAGAATTCCATCTTTATCCCTGCCAATTCGATCAAATCATGATCGTGCAACGGGTGCGGATGTCCGGTCAACAGTTGCCCGTTTACCGAAGGGAAAAGCGCCCCTTCTACGTGAGTAATAAAAAATCCCTGAGGGCGTCGCGTCAACACGGCGACCTGCACGCCGGGCTTGCCCAGCGTGGTCAACCCCTTCACCAGATCCAGTTCCTTGCCGGCATTAGGACCATTGAGCACCTGAATAGCCGCCCTCTGCACCGGCACACTGGCCTGTTCGGGAACCACAGGGGGCGCCTTATCAACCGGCGCCTGCATCGGCTTGAAGTAACCTGTATCACCGGATTTATCCGCTGTCGCTTGCAGAGGGGCGGTGGGCGCGCGCAAAATCATGGTTTTTTCAAAATCATCCGCACTGACCTGACTGACGCGATCGTTCATATACTTCAGCCTGTATTTGCTGATTTCAATGACATCATTGTTTTGCAACACGTATTTCTTGACCGGCGCACCGTTGACGGACACGCCATTGGTGCTGTTCAAATCTTCCAGAAAAGAGTCATGTCCCAAGGTGATCACCGCAGCATGTTCACCGCTCACCGCCAGGTTGTTGACGATAATGTCGTTATGCGCCTTGCGACCTATGGTCAAGCGCTCTTTGTCCAGAGGGTATTCCCCGATTACCGCGCCGTCCAGGCTGAGTATCAATTTTGCTGTCATCGTCATACCCTCCTTTATTTCTTGAACAAATCAAGCAGTCTCGACAGCCAGCCGGATGACTGCGCAAATTCGTGCTTCACCTTGACCAGAATCACCGAGATATTATCGCGGCCCCCGTTGTCATTCGCGGTCTGTATTAACTGCGTGGCGGCCAGCGGTAGATTTCCCTGCATGGCATACAAAACGGACTGAATATCCTCGTCTTCCACCATGTCATTGAGCCCGTCTGAACAGAGCAAATAGATATCCCCTACTTCCACCTCATAATGCCGCACTTCCGGAATCACTTCAGCGTCTATGCCCACCGCCCGCGTCACCAGATTTTTGTTACGGGAATGTCGCGCATTCTCCACGCTGATCATTCCGCTGTCTATCTGCTCCTGCAGCAGAGAATGATCGCGGGTGATCGCCTCCAGCACCTCGCCGCGCAGCCGATATAAACGCGAATCGCCCACATGAGCGACGACCACGCGATTGTCATAGAACAAGGCCGACACGATGGTGGTTCCCATCCCCGCATATTGCGTCTCCTGCTGCGCCGCCTGGTAAATCGCGCTATTGGCGTGATGAAGACTAAGACGCATCAAGTCAACGCCCGGCTCATCACCCGCAGCATTCAGCGCCGGCCTGCCTGTCTTTAAAGGCTGGCCCACTTCATCGAGCACCACCTTGACCGCAATCGCGCTCGCCACTTCACCCGCGTTGTAGCCACCCATCCCATCGGCCAGCACCACGAGGCCGCAAGCCGCATCAACGGCAACACTATCCTCATTGTGCGCGCGCACCATCCCGGAATCAGTCTGCGCAACAATCTCCAGCGCATCTTGCAATTTCATAAACGAACCTTTATTTGACCAACAGTACCGGGCACTCTGCAAGATGTAAGACCTTGCTCACCACAGAGCCCAGCAAGAATACCTTCAAGCCGCCTTCGCCCTGCCGGCTCATCACAATCTGATCCACCGCCTGCTCGCCCGCATACTGCACGATAGATTCAGCCGGCATTCCTACGCTGATGTGATACTGGTAGGGCAGCTTAGCCTCATCGAGCGCAGCACGCGGTGCACGCAGCGCCTCCATCCCTTGCTCACGGTAATAATCATTTATAACATCTTGATTAATAAATAGTTTTACATTTCCCGTTGCCACTTTCCACTGCACATTCAGCAACAATAGCTGCGGAGGCGTACGAAAAGCGCTCATCTGACTGATAACATAATCTACCGCACGCAGGGCGCCGGCAGAACCATCGAGTGGAATCAATATTTTCATGTGTCACCCCTAACCCTGTTTGCCCGGCGTAACCGATACGTCGACCAGATCAACTGCTTTTTCTTGTACGGTCTGACGCGATGCCAGCCACTTACCTACCACCAGCACCAGCACCGCACAGGCCGCCGGAATCAACCAGTGCAGCATATGTTGTGATTCCAGCAACGGCACAAACAACGCCTCGGATACCAGCATTTCACCCGCCACATAACCTAGCAACGCCCCGCCGCCGAAAATAATATAGGGAAAACGATCGATCAATTTGAGCACCAACTGGCTACTCCAGGCAATCAGCGGAATGCTGATCAGCAAACCGAACACCAGCAGCGACACGTTACCCTTGGCCGCCGCTGCTACCCCCAGCACATTGTCCAGACTCATCACAAAATCGGCGATGATGATGGTCTTGATCGCACCCAGCAGACGCGCATCGGCCTTGATATTGCCTTCATCGTGTTCATCTTCAGGCAGGATTAGCTTGATCCCTATCCAGATCAACAGCAGCGCGCCGATCAGTTTGAGATACGGCAAGGCCAACAGGCTAACCGCAAAAAAGGTCAGCACGATACGCAAGCCAACCGCGCCCGCCATGCCGTACAGAACACCCTTCCTGCGCTGCGCTTCGGGCAAATTGCGGCAAGCAAGTGCAATCACCACGGCATTATCACCCGACAGCAGAATATCGATCATGATGATCTTCAATACATCCACCCAGAACGAGCTGGATACAAACATTTCTAACATTGCACACCTTTCATAAATCAGCTTTCAGCTGAGCAGCACACAATCACAGCGTCTTGGCTGCTCAGCGCCACGCCTAGCTACCCGCCAGCACTTGCTTCATCACGCGCCCCATTTCAGCCGGGTTGCGAGTGATATGAATGCCTGCTTGCTCCATCACCGAGAGCTTATCTTCCGCACCGCCCTGCCCGCCGGAAATAATCGCCCCGGCATGTCCCATGCGCTTACCGGGTGGCGCCGTGACGCCGGCAATAAAGCCTACCACGGGTTTAGTCATATTCTCCCTGATCCAGCGTGCACACGCCTCCTCATCGCTGCCGCCGATCTCCCCGACCATCACCACGGCATCCGTTTCCGGGTCGTCGTTGAACAGGCGCATCACATCCAGATGTTTGAGGCCATTGATCGGATCGCCACCGATACCCACGCAGGATGACTGACCGTAGCCCAGCGCAGAGAGTTGCCCGACGGCTTCATACGTCAATGTACCTGAACGTGACACCACGCCTATACGACCCTTTTTATGAATATGGCCGGGCATGATACCTATTTTTATTTCATCGGGCGTGATCAGACCGGGGCAATTAGGCCCGATCAGCAGTGTGCGCTTCCCCTGCATCTTGTAGCGCGTGCGTATCATATCGTGAACCGGAATCCCTTCCGTGATACAGATAACCAGATCAAGATCCGCCTCCACCGCCTCGTCGATCGCAGCCGCTGCATAAGGAGGCGGCACGTAAATAACAGAAACGGTAGCGCCGGTCTGCTGTTTTGCCTCCAGCACGCTGTTGTAAATCGGCACACCCTCAAAATTCTGGCCGCCCTTATTCGGCGTGACCCCGGCTACAAAACAATTTGCGCCATTGGCATAAGCGATGCAGTTAGTGGTATGAAACTGCCCCACCTTGCCCGTCATGCCCTGCGTCATTACTCTGGTATTTTTATCGATCAGTATGGACATTATGCACCTCTGGCTGCATCTACAACTTTTTGGGCGGCTTCCGCCATATCGGAAGCGGAAATAATCGGCAATCCGGAATCAGCTAGAATTTTCTTACCTAACTCGACATTGGTGCCTTCGAGCCGTACCACCAACGGCACGTGGAGCCGTACTTCGCGCACCGCCTGCACTATCCCTTCGGCGATGACATCACACTTCATGATGCCGCCAAAAATATTGACCAGAATCGCTTTAAGCCCGGGATTTTTGAGCATCAACTTGAACGCCTCGGTGACCTTTTCACGAGTCGCGCCCCCGCCCACATCCAGAAAATTAGCCGGATTACCGCCATACAGCTTGATGATATCCATAGTCGCCATCGCCAGCCCGGCACCGTTTACCAAACAGGCGATATCGCCATCGAGCGAAATATAACTCAGATCGAATTTAGAGGCCTCGATTTCTGCCGGATCTTCTTCATCCAGATCGCGATAGGTGACGATCTCAGGATGACGATATAAGGCATTTGAATCAAAATTAAACTTAGCATCCAGCGCGATCACTCGCCCGTCAGCGGTCAGCACCAGCGGATTGATTTCCGCCAGCATCGCCTCCTTTTCGACAAACGCCCGATACAGTCCTTGCATCACGGCCACCGCACCTGCCACAGAGGCTTCCGGCACACCGATCTGACGGGCGACTTGAGCCGCCTCCTCATCCCCTAACCCACCCATAGGATCTATGCGCAGAGTATGAATTTTTTCCGGGGAATTTTTGGCGACTTCCTCAACTTCCATCCCCCCTTCACTGCTGGCAAGCAAGGCCACGCGTTGCGTGTCGCGGTCTATCACCATGCCGAGATAGTACTCGCTGGCAATCTGCGCGCCCTCTTCGATCAGCAAGCGTCGCACCAACTGCCCCTCGGGCGCGGTCTGGTGTGTCACCAGTTGCATACCGAGTATCTGCCGCGCGGCCAAACCTACCTCTTCGAGCGACTTGGCCACCTTGACACCGCCACCTTTTCCGCGTCCTCCCGCATGGATTTGCGCCTTGACAACCCAGACCGCGCCACCTAACTGTTCTGCAGCGGCGAGTGCTTCATCAACACTAAAACACGCGATGCCGCGTGGCGTGGCTACGCCAAACTGCCTGAGTATTTCTTTACCTTGATATTCATGAATTTTCATAACGGATGGTTGCCTTAACGAAACTCGCACCAGATTTGCGCGCAAGCGCAATCTTACCCAATTATCTGTAGCGGCGTGGAGGGATTTGCGCGAATTTCCCGATTCGCGCCAAGTAAAAACAGGTGAACAGCACAATGCGGCAGCGACTTATCCTATCGCAACCTGCTGCACGGCTTAATTTCTGCCATATTCAACGGACTCGTGCTTCTTGTTGATCGCCTGCACCAGATGCACGGCAATTTCTTCAATCGAACGTGAGGTCATATCCAGCCAGGCGATACCAGCACGTCGCATCATGCTTTCTGCGGCTGCGACCTCCTGACGACAATTATTCAACGACGCATAGTTGCTATTGGGGCGCCGCTCCTCGCGAATTCGATGCAACTGCTCAGGCGCAATCGTCAAGCCAAACAGCTTGTCGCTAAAAGGCATCAAGGTATCGGGCAGGTGGCCGCGCTCAAAATCTTCCGGAATCAGCGGATAATTAGCCGCTTTCAGACCGAACTGCAAGGACAAATACAAACTGGTCGGCGTCTTACCACTGCGAGAAACACCGACCAGAATGACATCTGCATTTTTCAGATCCATATCCGAGACGCCGTCATCGTGTGCCAGTGCAAAGTTCATCGCTGCAATGCGTTTTGCATATTCGCGATTATCCTGACTGTGACTCAACCCTACACTATGCGTAGATCTCTGCCCCAACTCCTGCTCAAGCGGTGCGATAAAGGCCTCGAACAAATCGAGAAACAAGGCGTCCGCCTGCCTTAACAGCGCACTGACCTGCATGTTCATCATGGTCATGATCACCAACGGACGCACGCCCTCCTGCTTCCCGATCTCGGCGATGCGTGTTAAACAAATCTCTACTTTTTCCGGACTATCTGTAAAAGGGAAACGCACATAACGAAACTTAATATCGCCGAACTGCGACAGCAAACCGTTACCCAGCGTTTCCGCAGTAATTCCGGTGCCATCAGAAATAAAAATAATTGTACGACAGTTTTTTTCCATGCTTATATCGACGCATCTTATTGAATAATAATTAAATTAGCTAAATCCAGCGATAATCGCGCAACGCCTGATTCAACTCAGTTAGAGCCGCTTCCAGCTGCGCTGCCGCATGAACACACTCCAACTGACCAGCGGTTTGCTCAACAGACTGGGCAGCATGCAGGGTGCGCTCGGCACCAAAAACACCCGCCATCCCCTTGAGGGCGTGCGCAGCATGACGGATCAATTCAACATCATTCAGCAGCAGCGCTTCCCTGATCTGCTGCATATGAGGCGGCGCATCGAGCAAAAACAATCTGACAATTTCATCGAATAACTCATGATCATCGTCCATCATCAGCCTGGCCTGATCGAAATCGGCAACGATCCGAGGTGCGTGCACGACAGGTGACTCGACCTCAGCACGCTGCACCAGCTCATCCAATTCCAGCCACAACGCCTCGGTGTCGATAGGTTTGGTCAGATAACCATCCATTCCGTGAGACAAGCACGTTTCGCGCGCACCCTGCATCGCATGCGCGGTCATCGCCACGATACGAATATGCGCACCGCTTAACGCTTCCTGCTCACGGATGCGTTGCGTTGCCTCGTAACCATTCATCACAGGCATGTCGACATCCATCAGGATCGCGTCAAATGTTCCACGCTTCCAGTGCTCAACCGCTTCCAATCCATTGTTGGCGATGGTCACCGTATGACCCAATTTTTCCAGCAAACGCGTTGCCAGCGTCTGATTCACCGCATTATCCTCCGCCAGCAGCAGATTCAGACGGCGACGCATTTCCCTCAAGGAGTGCCGTGTAGTCAACGGCGCCAGATGTTGCGAGACGCCAAGCGCGGTCATAATGGCATCGAGCAGGTCAGATTGCGCGATCGGCTTCATCAAATAAGCGGCGACACCAAGTTCACGGCAACGCGCCGCATGACCGCGCTGCCCCTCTGAGGTCAGCATCATCATCGTCTTCACAATGAATTCAGGATGTTGACGAATACGCTCAATTAATTCGAACCCACCCATATCAGGCATCTGTAAATCCAGCAGCGCCAGGCCGTAAGGTTGGCCGGCGTCAAAGGCACGGGTCAACTCATCAAGCGCCTCCTGACCATTACACGTCACCACCGGCTGCATCTTCCAGTTGCTCAACATCTCCTGCAACAACCGACGATTAGTCGCATTATCATCTGCAATCAACACCGGCAGGCCGGCAATACGGCCTGTTTGTTGATAATCGGCGAGCGGACTGCCTGACAGCATGCCCAAGTCGATCGCAAAGTGAAAATTACTGCCTTTGTCCACTTCGCTGTCCAGCCCGATATGCCCACCCATCAGTTGCACCAGTTGCGCCGAGATAGTCAGCCCCAGCCCGGTGCCGCCATAACGCCGCGTCGTTGAAGTGTCCGCCTGCGAAAAGGATTCAAAGATAGTCTGAAATTTTTCGGCTGGAATGCCAATACCGGTATCGCGCACCGAAAATTGTAAGCGCGCACATCCCGATGGCGCGCCTTCTATACGGCACACATCGACTTCAATCTCACCCGCCGCAGTAAACTTGATCGCATTACCCACCAGATTAACGATCACCTGACGCAGGCGACCCGGATCACCCATCAATCGATCAGGCGCATCGGACGCTACATGCAGCAACAATTCCAAATGTTTTTGATGCGCGCGCACCGCAAGCGATTTCATCGTTTCCCGCAACATATGTTCCAGCGAAAATTCAATCACTTCTATATCCAGCTTGCCGGATTCGATTTTGGAAAAGTCCAAAATATCGTTGAGGATGGTGAGCAGTGCATCGGCTGAGGACTGGACCAGCCCCAGATATTCGCGCTGCTCATGGCTAAGTTCGGTATCCAGAGCCAACTCTGTCATCCCTATGATGCCGTTCATCGGGGTACGAATTTCGTGACTCATATTAGCCAGAAAATCCCCTTTTGCGCGACTGGCCGCTTCCGCAGCCTCCTTAGCCAGACGCAGCGTTTCTTCGGCCTCGCGTCGTGCGGTAATGTTCGCATTGGTGCCCGTCATCCGGGTCACGCGGCCAGACGCATCACGATCCACTACTTTGCCATGCGTATGCATCCAAACCCAGTGTCCGTCTTGATGGCGTACGCGAAACTCAACCGAGTAGAACTCTTCCTGCCCTTTGAGCACGGTAATCAGCTTATTTTCTATCTCAAGCTGCTCATCAGGATGAGCTAGGGCATACAACTGCGCACTGCTCAACACCACTTCCTGCTGCGCACCACCGGTCATCATCGACCAGCGATCACTCATATACACGCGATCATTTACCACGTCCCAATCCCACAACGCCAGCCCCGAACCTTCCAGCGCCAGATTCAGACGCTCCTGAGCCAGCCTGATAAAAAGCTCATTCTTCTTGCGCTCGGAAATATCGGAAAACGCCACGACAGAGCCATCATTTCCACCGTTGCGTGTAATCGCACGGGAGGTCGCCTCAACCGGAAATGTTGTTCCGTCGCGGCGAACAAACACCTGATCGTCGCCATGCCAGTCACCGTTTTCCTTGACCGCCAGCATAATTGGACACTGAGCGGCTGACAACGCATCACCCGTCGCTGTGACCGTATGAATTGTTTCATGCACATGCCGACCGATAAATTCATCACGCGGCCAGCCCAGCAACTGCTCTGCTTCGGAATTGAGATAGGTACAACAGCCTGCCGCATCCTGCACATACAGCCCTTCGCCCATCGTTTCACTGATGCGCTCATAAAAGGCTCGTTGCTCAACCAGTTGCGCCTCCATCTCTTTGCGCACGGTGATATCGGTGCGCACCGAAATATAACGTTCCGGTTTCCCCTGCGCATCCATAAAAGGAACGATAGTCGATTCTATCCAGTAAAAACTGCCATCCTTACGACGATTTTTGACTTCGCCATGCCAGACCTGACCACCCACAATGGTCTGCCACATTTGTTTGAAAAAATCATAAGTGTGATAGCCTGAATTGAGCAAACGATGATCTTTACCGATCAGCTCTTCGATGCTGTACTGACTAATTTCGCTGAACTTATTATTGGCATAAATGATGCGTCCACGGCTATCGGCCACACTGACAATCGCATGCTCATCCAGTGCTTTTTGCTGGAATTCCAGCTCGCCCAGCATATTTTTCTGCCGTTCGTTAGCGATGCGCAACTTTTTGGCAGCCTCCAGATGCAGACTGGTATCCTGAAAAGATACCAGCGCACCGGTGATTTTGCCTTCCTGCATAACAGGACTTGAGCGATACTCGACGGGTATAAGTTTACCGTTACGATCGATAAAAATTCCGTTATCCTGAACAGACTCACCGTTCCTGATCACTCGCCAATGCGGATAATAGACATCAGACAAGGGCTTTTCATCCGAACTCAGACAGCGCATCTGTTCGTGTATCGTCTGCCCCATCAATTCCGACTCCGGCCAACCCAGTTTTTTCTCGGCTGCCGCATTCATAAAGGTCAGACGCCCTTCAAGATCAGTCGCATAAACGCCATCGCTCAAAGTATTGAGCAAGGTGCGCGTCATTTCTGCATTCTGCACACGCATCCGTTCGTTCACTGCATTGAGCTCTGCGGTATTGGTCTGCAAAGCGTTCTGCAACAAACGCTGCTCTTTATCTACTTCATGATAGTAACCGTCGACTATGTCCAGAAAAGACTGCATCGCCTCATCGGGGATAAAGTCCTTGCCAAGTTGTCGTCTTAGTTGACGTTCGAGCAAACGATGCATAAGGATAGGCTTATTCGTAAAGTGTGGTCAGCGTCATCGTCTGATTGTGTAATTGGCACTGCATGACATCGCTAAAGGGAGCCAGTTCGCCATAGGAATAAAAACCCGTGATCGCGGTTGCATCGCCGAGCTTATCCTGCACGATCTCCAACTCTTCTTCAGTCAACTGCCCCATCACCAGCCGTCGTCCCACACAACTGACGACCAGACAAAGCCCTGCCGCCTCCTGATTGACGGGCTGCGCGGCACTGGCAGCAAGTCCTGCGCTGTCGATCAGATTATCCAGATTGGTGCGCATCAATTTGCACAAATAGCCTTGCGGCACATCACCGGCGAAAGTCAGACTGCGTGATGCTTCGTCCACGGCCAGCAGGGTTCGGATCAGGGCCATATCCGTCTTGCTGGCCTGAATACTCAAGGGGAAACGCAACCCGCTGGCTGGCAACTGAGCGGCCTGCTCTCCTAAATAGCGTTTATACAAATCCAACGCCGGTTCGCCATCGATTTCATACACCACGTTGCCCACCGATTTGGTGACCAGGCGCTCCGCACCGAATTCTTCCCAACCGGCAAAACAGCCGCTCTTGATATTGATATCACCATAAAAACCCAGCGCAGCAATTCTACCGCTTCTGGCCGGCGCATCAGCCATCACCCAAGTCTTTCCGAAACGTGTTCCGTCGCCGGCTAATCCACCGGTGATCGGCAAGCCCAACTGATTCAAGCCTTTGGCCAGTTCGCTGCCATTTACCTGCAATCCATCCGACAAAATAAATGCATGTCGCAAATTCTCTCCGGCCAGCGCCTGCATCAGCCGGGCACCCAAATCCTGCACAGATTCTCCCTCCTGCATATCTAAAGAGGCCAGGCGAATTTTTGATTTTTCCAGCTTAACAACCGTCGCCACCATGTTTTGGTCACTGATTTCAACCCCCAGGACATTACCCGAGGATGAACACCCGACCAGACGTGCTTGCGGGTAAAGTTCGCGTAACTGCGCGTAGCACGCTTCTGTTTGAAAATATCCGTCATCTGCAAAAATTAATACAAGATCAGCATCTGCTGAAAATGCGGGTTGCGACGACCAACCCGACTGAAGTGACCAACTGATTTGAGCGATTTGCATGACACATGCCTCCCTAAATTATTGATTTTTTACTACAGCCCATCCACCGCGAACTTTTAACCTAAACTCAGCAGTTCAATCCGCAGATTACGCTGATTCGCACAACAAGTTACCGAGCTACGACACGTCACCAAAGCGGCAAATTAATTTGACATGCATCTGTCTGTTTAATCAGCATAAATACATCCGATCTGCCTGTCTGCCAGCGACAAGATCTTTTTAACCACGACAGCCAAGGGCGGGCTGACCGTATATTGCTACACCTCAACCTCCGTCTACATACCCGTTTCAAATCAATGAATAATACCAATGCTATGCTACATTGGTTCAGACGGCAACACCACAAGCCCGGCACAAGTTGTCGAAAAAAACCCGATTTTTCATCATTTTTTAGTCTTAACGCACCACAATCGCTTGCCATATAGATGAACTATACAATCGCTGCATGATTAAATCGTTTTGCTACAAAGGACTTGAAGCGCTTTATCGGAAGGAACGCGCACGGGGATTTACCCTCCACACGCCACACGATTGCAATGCGGCAGAAGCCGAACCGTCAGCGAAAGGCGCGCAGTCTCAACGTAGCGCCAGAACAAGGCTCCTGCTCGACCAAGATTAGCGCCTCGCTCCTTTCAACACAGTATGTCCTAAGATCGTTACCGCAGACCAGCCAATCTATGGAAGTAATGATCGGTTTGTTGCTGGACGCCCTGCCTGATGATTTGCCTCACGCGCACAAAGTACAAACAGAGTTCAGAGCGCTACCTCATGCACAGGCGAAAAGGTCAGCCCTAAGAATTGTAGTAAATCACTAAGGATTGTAGAAAAACAAAAGGCTCACATTGCTGTAAGCCCTTGTTTATATGGTGGGTCTGCACGGACTTGAACCGTGGACCAAAGGATTATGAGTCCTCTGCTCTAACCAACTGAGCTACAGACCCGAAACTCGACTTCTGATTTTAACCTAAATTTGCAAAAACACGTAAGGCAAAAGCTAAAATCACAGAAATCCATTAGCCTTCGCTGTCAAGGAAACTCTTCAGCTTCTCGGAACGCGATGGATGACGTAACTTGCGCAGCGCTTTCGCCTCGATCTGACGAATACGTTCACGCGTCACATCGAACTGCTTACCCACTTCTTCGAGCGTGTGATCGGTGTTCATCTCGATACCGAAACGCATGCGCAATACTTTCGCTTCACGCTGAGTCAGGCTATCCAGAATATCCGCCGTAGCACTGCGTAAACTCTCATACACTGCCGCATCGATAGGCACCGTGGTGTTGGAGTCTTCGATGAAGTCACCCAAGTGCGAGTCATCGTCATCGCCGACCGGCGTTTCCATCGAAATCGGTTCTTTGGCAATCTTCAGAATCTTGTGAATCTTGTCTTCGGACATTTCCATCTTGGCTGCCAGCGTTGCGGCATCCGCTTCCTGACCGGTTTCCTGCAAAATCTGACGCGAGATGCGATTCATCTTGTTGATGGTTTCGATCATGTGCACCGGAATACGGATGGTGCGCGCCTGATCCGCGATGGAACGGGTGATTGCCTGACGTATCCACCAGGTCGCATAGGTAGAGAATTTGTAACCGCGACGGTATTCAAATTTATCCACCGCCTTCATCAGACCGATATTACCTTCCTGAATCAAATCAAGGAATTGCAATCCACGGTTGGTGTACTTTTTGGCGATGGAAATCACCAGACGCAAGTTCGCCTCGATCATGTCGCGCTTGGCGCGGTGTGAACGTGCTTCGCCATTGGTCATGCGGCGATTGATTTCCTTCAGATCTGCGATCGGCAAGCCGACCCGCTTCTGAATATCGATCAGGTTTTGCTGCTTCTCAAGAATCGCGTGCTGATAGCGAGACATCATCTCACAATAAGGCTTATTCGCCTTGATTTCCTGAGCCAGCCAATCCATATTGACTTCGTTACCAGGAAAACTCTTGATAAACAAAGGTCTGGGCATCTTGGATTTATTGACACAAATATCCAGCACACCACGCTCATTGTTGCGAATTTCGTCTACCAGCCCACGCATGGTGTTGCATAGCGCCTCAACCTGTTTAGCGGTAAAGCGGAAAGCCATCAACTCTTCGGTGATGCCGGCCTGATACAAATTGTACTGCTCACTCAGATAACCATGCTTCTCGAAAGCCTTGCCCATCTTGGTGAATAAATCCGAGATGACAGCAAATCGAGCCAGCGCATCCGCCTTTAATTGCGCAAGATCAGCAGCCGCAGCAGCAGCGGTCGCAGCAGCAACCGCCTCTTCATCTTCGTCACTTTCCTCTTCATCCGAGCCGGATTCAGACTCTTCCGAACCCTCTTCTTCGTGCTCGCCGTCGTGTTCATGATCTTCATCATCGTGCAGACCGGATTCGTCTTCCATCTCGATTTCAACAAAACCGTCGATCAACTCATTGACGCGAATCTCGTCGATTTCGATCTTAGCCGCCAGCGACAAAATTTCCGCAATAGTCACAGGACAGGCAGAAATCGCCTGGATCATGTTGCGCTGACCTTCCTCGATGCGCTTGGCGATCTCGATTTCTTTTTCGCGAGTCAACAGATCGACCGTACCCATTTCGCGCATATACATACGCACAGGATCGGTGGTGCGACCAAATTCGGAGTCTACCGTCGACAGTGCAGCCTCAGCTTCTTCTGCCGCATCGTCATCCGCTGCCGTGGGCGCAGAGTCTGTCATGATCAGCGCTTCCGCATCAGGCGCCACATCGCAAACACGGATACCCATGTCATTGATCATGCTGGCCACGCTTTCGATCTGCTCGACTTCGAGCATATCAGGCAGATGGTCGTTGATTTCGGCGTAGGTCAGGTAACCGCGCTCCTTACCCAGTACGATTAACGCTTTCAGGCTCGTGCGTCGCGCGTCGATATCCTGCTGCAACTCGGCAAACGGTTGCGCAATGACATCTTCCGGCTTTTTGTCCAGTTTCTTCTTGGATTTTTTAATCGTTACCATAATTCTTCAAGTTCCAATTGCGTAAGGCCTGCGTTAGCGACGCAGAAAAGCGCTGCATTATACCTGAATACATTCAGTTTTTCTTAATCATTGTCGCCATTTGGCGAGCACCCATCGCCTATCCGCGTTGCAACAGGCGCAAATACTGCTCGCGCTCGGACGCGGTCAGGCTGGATAGCCCACCTTGCGCCGTCTTAGCCTGCAAAGTCTGAAATTGCTGGCGACGCTGCTCTTCACTTAACTTAGCCAGCAGCCCGGCAAACTCCGCCGCCACATCAAACGACTCACCCCAGGTCAGCATATCGGCTTCCGCCTGCGCCATCGGTCTTGCATGCACCGTCCCCTGAAACAACTGCGTTAACGCCGGACTGCTGATCGCAAAGCATGCCTCACGCAATGCGGCCAAAACCGCAACGATCGCCTCGGCATCCGCCCCTTCGCCATGCCAGTCTTCCGGCATTTGCGCACCCAGCTCCGGTTGCGCGATCAGGCATTGCAGCAATAAGCGCTGCACAGGGAACGGAGTACGCGCCGCTTTCTTCAAAGATGGACGCGGCGCCTGCACGATAGGCTTAATTTCATACAGCGCTTCCAGCTCCGCCTGACTCACACCGGAGAGCGCAGCCACCTCCTTGCGCAGCAAGAGGGCGGTAACGGGGGATGCGATGGCCGTCACCAAAGGTTTTGCGCGTTGCAGCAACTGATTGCGCCCTTCCTGAGTGCGCAAATCCAACTCTGCACTGATTTCGCTCAGCAAATATCCTGACAGCGGCATCGCGTCGGATACCTGCCGCTCAAACACCTCCTGACCGAATTCGCGAATAAAACTATCCGGATCGTGCTCGGTCGGCAAAAACAAGAAACTGATGCGCTTGCCGTCCTGCAAATGCGGCAACGCATTTTCCAGCGCACGCCAGGCAGCCTTCCGCCCCGCCTTGTCGCCATCAAAACAGAATACGATCTGATCGGCCAGACGCAGCAATTTCTGAATGTGATATGGCGTGGTCGCCGTACCCAGCGTCGCCACGGCATAAGCCACACCGTGTTGCGCCAATGCCACCACATCCATATACCCTTCGACGACCAGCACACGCCGCCCTGCACGGATGGCTTTTTGCGCCTGATACAAACCGTACAGCTCGTGACCTTTTTCAAACAGCGGCGTTTCCGGCGAGTTGAGGTATTTCGGCTCGCCCTTATCCAGAATGCGCCCGCCGAAGCCGATCACCTGCGCACGCACGTTGATGATGGGAAACATGATGCGGTCGCGAAACCGGTCGTAACGCTTATCGCCATCCCCGCTGATCACCAAGCCCACCTCATTCAACGCGGCCGCCTGATAATCGGGAAAGGCGGCAGCCAGATTCTGCCAGCCGTCCGGCGCGAAACCGATGGCGAACTTCGCCGCAATCTCGCCGCTTAATCCGCGATTTTTCAAATAATCGATAGCACGGGGAGAGAGCTTTAACTGATCCCGGTAATAGCGAGTCGCCGTCTGCATCAATTCATACAAATCTGGCGCGATCTTTTGGTAAGCATCACCCGCCGCCCGCCGCTCATGCGGCACTTCCATGCCGACACCCTGCGCCAACTCTTCGATCGCCTCGACGTAACCCAAACCCAGATGTTCCATGACAAAGCCGATGGCCGTACCATGCACGCCGCAACCGAAGCAATGATAAAACTGCTTGGACTGACTAACGGTAAATGAGGGAGATTTTTCGTTGTGAAAGGGACAGCAGGCGACGTAATTTGCCCCGGCCTTCTTCAACGGTACGTGACGTTCGATGACGTCCACGATGTCCACGCGATTGAGCAGATCCTGTATGAAGCTTTTTGGAATCATGCCGCAGCGCCTTTATCAACGGGACAACAGACTGTAAAATACCTAATAAATCAATAAGTTACATAAAACAAACGGGCTTACCCTAAGGTAAACCCGATCGAAAAACTATTTAGTGAGCTGAGCCTTGATGAGAGCCGAAACTTTGCTCATATCAGCCTGCCCTGCCAATTTGGCTTTGAGCACGCCCATCACTTTACCCATGTCCTGAGGACCTGCAGCGCCTACTGATGCAATCGCGTCGCGCACGGCGACGATGATTTCGTCTTCGCCCAACTGTTGCGGCATATATGCAGCCAACACATCCATCTCGAACTTTTCCACGTCCGCCAATTCCTGACGGCCAGCCGCCTCATATTGACTGATGGAATCACGCCGCTGCTTATTCATCTTTTCGATGATGGCAACCACGTCCGCATCGGATAATTCGATGCGTTCATCCACCTCGCGCTGTTTCATCGCCGCGAGCAACAGACGTATAGCAGAGAGACGCGCTGCATCTTTTGCGCGCATCGCTGCTTTCATGTCATCGGTAATTTGCTGCTTCAGACTCATAGCGCCTCCACATTCCACGCAGGCGTGAATAAATCCGAATTAAAACAGCTTAGGAGGCAAAGTTTGACTGCGCAGACGCTTGTAGTGACGCTTAACAGCGGCCGCCAGCTTACGCTTACGTTCAGCCGTTGGCTTCTCGTAAAATTCACGTGCACGCAGATCGGTCAGCAGACCAGTCTTTTCCACAGAACGCTTGAAACGACGCATTGCAACTTCAAACGGCTCATTCTCTTTAACACGTACGGTTGTCATCTACAAACTACCTTCACCTAAAAATTGAGGGCGCGATTCTAGCAAAAGCACTCGCGCGCCACAACTTATATTTTAAATTGAGTCAAAATTAACTCAGCTTTTGCTACAACACGGTAATTCTGGCGAATTTCCGTTTACCCACCTGAGCCACAACCACCCGGCCCGCCGCGACCGTATCACCCTTATCGTTGACACGCTCACCGTCTAACTTCACCGCCCCCTGAGCGATCATACGCATCGCCTCCGAGGTCCCGTCCACCAAACCCGCCAACTTGAGCAACTGCGGCACAAGCAAACAACCGTCGACCGATGCAACGGCGACTTCCGGCATGTCATCCGGCAGCACCCCCTTGCGGAATCTGGCTTCAAATTCTTCCAGTGCCGCCACCGCATCGCGACGACTGTGAAAACGCTCGACAATTTCCTGCGCCAGCAGCACTTTGATATCGCGCGGATTGCGTCCGCCTTCCACCTCGATTCGCCAGGCGGCGATTTCGCTCAAACTGCGGAAAGACAATAACTCCAGATAACGCCACATCAGCACATCGGAAATCGACATCAACTTGCCGAACATATCCTGAGGCGCATCGGTCACACCGATATAATTGCCCAGCGACTTGGACATCTTGTTCACGCCGTCCAGTCCTTCGAGCAGCGGCATAGTCAAGATGCACTGCGCAGGCTGGCCGAAATGACGCTGCAACTCGCGCCCCATCAACAGATTAAACTTCTGATCGGTACCGCCCAACTCCAGATCCGCCTTTAAGGCGACAGAGTCATAACCTTGCACCAGCGGATAGATAAACTCGTGAATCGCGATCGGCTGACTATTTTTATAGCGTTTGGAAAAATCATCGCGCTCGAGCATCTGAGCCACCGTATGCGTCGCCGCCAGCCTGATCAAATCAACCGCGCTGAACTTATCCATCCAGGTCGAATTGAACACGATCTCGGTCTTCTCAGGATCCAACACCTTGAAAACTTGCTCGCGATATGACTGCGCATTCGCCACCACCTGCTCTCGCGTCAAAGGCGGGCGCGTCGTATTTTTGCCGGTAGGATCACCGATCATGCCGGTAAAATCACCGATCAAAAACAGCGCGTGATGCCCCAACTCCTGCAACTGACGCATTTTATTGAGCAGCACGGTATGCCCCAGATGCAAATCTGGCGCAGTCGGATCAAAGCCCGCCTTAATTCGCAATGGGCGCCCCAGTGCCAGCTTCAGTTTTAACTCGGATTCGATCAACAATTCGTCCGCGCCGCGCCGAATTGTTGCCAACGCATCTATTTGATTGATTTTATTCATATATTTTATCGCTTCAAGTTACCGGAAATACATCGACGCCACACAAAGAAAAACAGCCGGTTGCGACGATGATTTTTTTATTAACTATATTGTCAGTTTCCCTTTAAGGACGTGCGTGTTTCTGTTAAAGTTCACGACTATTAAAATGCAGCGGGGCTCTGATACAGAATTCAGACCGCTCACGGAGACGCGAATGTTAACGCAAAACATGCTCAACCAAGAACGCAAAAACAAAATCCGCTGGTTTATCACCCTGTCTACCATGCCACTGCTGGGCGTTATCACCGCTTTCGGTCTGGTGCCCGACAACAATCTGGGTCTCAATACAGGCAAAGTTTCACTCGAACAGATCGCACTACCCGGAACCACCTCTACAGAATCGGTCGCAACCACTTTCTGGCACACCGAACGCGCACAGCGCGGGGATACGGCGGCCGACATGATACAGCGTCTGAATATCAAAGATCAGGCAGCAAGCGATTATCTGCGCACCAGCGTCGATGCGAAGTCTTTCCGCAAACTCTCGGCAGGCAAAGAGGTTCAGGCTGAAACAGACGTCAACGGCGCAATGATTTCTCTGCGCTATCTGGGCGAGCAAGGCGCACAAGTCATCATCAAGAAACAGGGCGACAGCTTCAGCAGCAAGACGGTAGCCGCACAACTTGAAAAACGCCTGTTCGTCCGCACCGGCGAAATCAAGACCAGCTTATATGCTGCAACGGACGCGGCAGGCATGCCTGAATCAGCCGCCAATCAACTAACCGAAATTTTTAGCGGCGACGTGGATTTCCACCACGACTTAAAACGCGGCGACAAATTTACCGCCGTATACGAAATGACTTACAGCAACGGCGCACTGGTCAAGGCAGGACAGATACAAGCCGCAGAATTCATCAATCAAGGCCGTATTTACCGTGCGGTACGCTTCCAGACAGACGCCAACCACAGCGACTACTACACACCGGAAGGCAAGAGCCTGAAAAAGGCTTTTCTGCGCGCACCGATCGCATTCTCACGGGTCAGCTCCGGCTTCACGACCGCACGCCTGCATCCGGTGTTAAACACCTGGCGCGCGCACAAAGGGGTAGATTTTGCAGCTGCAATCGGCACACCGGTTAAGGCAACCGCCGATGGCACAGTTTCCTTCGTCGGCAGTCAAAACGGTTACGGCAACGTCATCATGCTCAAGCATCAGAGCAACCTCTCCACCGTATACGGACATCTTTCACGCTATGCCAAGGGTTTACGCAATGGCCAGCGCATCTCGCAAGGCGATGTGATCGGCTACGTCGGCATGACAGGCTTGGCCAGCGGCCCGCATTTACACTACGAATTCAGAATCGCCGGCCAGCAGCGCGATCCACTTCGCGTGGCGCTGCCTAATGCGCTGCCAATCAGCGGTGCCGACAAGGCAAAATTCAGGGCGCTCTCCGATAATTTCGTCGCCAAACTGGTGCAACTGCGCAACACCAACCTTGCCAAGCTCGATTAATCATCAACACTATATCGGATTGATGTCCGGAACCAGCCTGGACGGCATCGATGCCGTCCTGGTTGACTTTCAGCACAACACTCCCGAACTGCTTTGCTGCTATTACCTTCCCTATGCCCCCGCATTCAGGAAAGACCTTATGGCGCTGCACGAACCGGCAGACAACGAACTGCATCGCTCACAACTGATCGCCAATCAAATCGCGACTCTATATGCGCAAGCCATAGACGGCCTGCTTGCACAATCTTCTCCCGCAAAAATCAAGGCAATAGGCTGCCATGGCCAAACCATACGCCACCGCCCCGAGCACGGCTACACGATACAACTGGTCAATGCGGCCAAGCTGGCAGAACTCACCGGCATCACCGTGGTGAACGACTTCAGAAGTCGCGATATCGCTGCCGGCGGGCAGGGCGCACCGCTGGTACCCGCTTTTCACGACAACGTGCTGCGCCACCCTAACATCCACCGCGTCATCGTCAATATTGGCGGAATCAGCAATCTGACCAACCTGCCGCCAGGCAAGGACACCTCGGGTTTTGACTGCGGTCCCGGCAACCTGCTGATGGATGCATGGTGTTTGCAGCACAAAGACGCACCCTACGACGAAAACGGTGATTGGGCTGCAACAGGCAGTGTGATACCCGAATTATTGTCTTGCCTGCAGGCTGAACCCTTCTTCACGCAGCCCCCCCCAAAAAGCAGCGGACGCGACCTGTTCAACATGACGTGGCTGCAAGCGCATTTGCATGGCGACGAAGCTCCGGAAGATGTACAAGCAACACTTACCGAACTGACCGCGTCCACCATCGCACGCGCCTTGTGCACCTACTGCACGGGCGCCGAGGAAATCTATCTCTGCGGAGGAGGAGCGCGCAACCTGACCCTGAAAAATCGCCTGAAAATACAGCTTCCTGCTTGCACCGTGCTCACCACCAATGATGCTGGCGTTGACGCCGACTATCTGGAAGCCATCGCCTTTGCCTGGCTTGCACAGCAGACGCTAGACAAAGTACCCGCCAACCTGCCCCGCGTTACCGGCGCTGCACATCCATGCATCCTGGGTGCAATCTATTACGCCTAGCCTCTCCTGACCGACCCCAACTTTTTTTGCAGCGACTTCGGCCATATCGCAATCGCCACCTTTGCAAAACAAGGATATCCATTGTTTTTTAGTGATTTATAGAACACCGACCCGCAAATTCTGCAGATTACCCCCCTCGTCACTCCTAAAATAACCGCGATCGTCAGATTCAAAATTTTGTAGTGGTATAAGCGCATTTTTCAGTAACGAGTATTTCTTCTATACTGAGCGCCGTTTGACCCGCCAAAAAATTGAACTGCAGGGCAGTTTGACACGAGCAGATCCGGTTGCTGCTAATTTGCAAAGGCCGACCTGCAAGTTGATACACTGGACGGCACTTATATGTCCTATGCTAAACTGGCGCCCGGATTATCAAGGTTTGTTTAATAGAGGCGCACTGGATAGACGGAACAATTGGCAAAACCACCTCTACTTGACGTATAAGTAACAATGCACTTCACACGTAGCTTCGGGTAGCAATGCCATAGCAGGCGCCCCAGCTATGTTCACACTGGATTTATTAAAAATGATTACTTCACTGATCGTCATCTTTATCATCGCTTATGCGGCTATCGCACTGGAACATCCGCTCAAGATCAACAAATCGGCATCAGCGCTGATCGGCGCCGGGCTGCTTTGGACCATCTATGCCCTATCTATAGGCGATGCACAACTCGTCAGCGAGCAGCTGAGCGAATCGTTGATGGGAACGGCTCAGATTGTATTTTTTCTGATGGGTGCCATGACGATTGTTGAGGTAGTGGATGCACACAACGGTTTCGATATCATCACAGACCGTATCAAGACAACCAAACTTTCCAGATTGATGTGGCTGGTGGGGTTCGTTACCTTTCTTCTCAGCGCCATTCTGGACAACCTGACGACCACCATCGTGATGATTTCGCTGATGCGAAAATTGCTGGCTCGACACGATGACAGACTGTTCTTCGCAGGCATTATCGTCATTGCCGCAAATTCGGGCGGCGCCTGGTCGCCGCTGGGTGACGTGACAACCACGATGCTGTGGATAGGCGGTCAGATTACCAGTCTGGCCATTATCAAAGGTGTGTTGCTGCCATCGCTGGTCAGCCTGCTAGTGCCACTCGGCATTACAGCTTACACGTTGCGCGGCCGCGAAGTTTTAGCACCGCAGCGGGTTGATAGCACCCCCGACCTTCACATAACAATATTTGCGCGCAACCTGATGTTTTTCACGGGACTGGCTATCTTGCTGGCAGTGCCGGCTTTCAAGACGATTACTCATCTCCCGCCCTTTATGGGCATCCTGTTTGGATTGGGTATCTTGTGGCTGGTGGGCGATCTGGCACATCGCCATAAGGAAGATGACACCAAGCATCACCTGACGCTGGTGCATGCATTGAGCAAGATCGACATGGGATCACTGGTGTTTTTTATAGGTATTCTGCTGTCGGTAGCCACACTGGAGCATACGCACATCCTGACAAATTTAGCGCAGTGGCTGGATCAGACCGTGGGGCGGCAGGACGTGATCGTGATGATCATCGGCATCGCCAGTGCGATTGTGGACAACGTGCCGCTGGTCGCCGCTTCCATGGGGATGTACAGTCTGGCGCAGTATCCGACTGACCACTTCTTATGGGAATTTCTGGCCTATTGCGCCGGCACGGGTGGCTCCATACTGATTATCGGCTCGGCCGCAGGTGTGGCTGCAATGGGATTGGAAAAAATCCACTTCTTCTGGTACATCAAAAAAATTAGCGGATTGGCACTGGCGGGGTATTTTTCTGGCGCGGGGGTTTATCTTATTCAGTATCAACTATTGCACTAATCCGTTACGCTAAGGGCACGTGTCTTCAGCTGCGACGAGAAAACGAAAGTCATGAAAATTTCTGTGCAGAACATCGTTACCCGAATTCGAACAGCGATGGCTTATCGCTTCAGCCTGCATTCTGATCAATCCAGTTTTGATGATATCGATCAAAACATCCGAGATGGCATCGTCATCAGGGGAACCAATCTCTGGGTGCTCATGCTGGCGATATTCATCGCGTCCATCGGTCTGAATGTCAATTCAACCGCCGTGATTATCGGTGCGATGCTGATTTCTCCGCTGATGGGGCCTATTATGGGCATAGGCTACGGGGCCGGCATCAACGATTACCCGCTGATTAAAAAGGCCTTGGGCAATCTGCTGATTTCCATCTTGATCGCCCTGTTTACCTCGACGCTGTATTTCTTTATTAGCCCGTTATCGACAGCTCAATCCGAACTTCTGGCACGAACTACACCCAGCATATGGGATGTGCTGATCGCACTGTTCGGCGGCTTGGCCGGCATCATTGCCTCTACTCGACGTGAAAAATCCAATATTATTCCTGGTGTTGCCATTGCGACCGCCTTGATGCCGCCACTGTGCACAGCAGGTTATGGCATTGCCCACGGCTCAATGGAAATGTTCCTGGGGGCGTTTTACCTGTTTTTCATCAACGGCGTGTTTATTGCTTTCGCCACCTTGCTGGTAGTCACCTATATTGATCCCCCACACAAACGCTTTGTCAGCGCAGAAGTGGAAATCAAGATGAAGCGTTACATTTACGCGGTCGTGCTGGCTACGGTTTTACCTAGCATTTATCTGGCTTACGGACTAGTCACGCGCGAGGTATTTAACTCCAGGGCCAATGAGTTCATTAAAAAGGAATTGGTGTTCGAGAATGGATTTATAGCAAAACAAACCGTTTCTGCTGATGAAAGACTGATCGATATCACATTAGTCGGCCAAAAAATTAGCGAAGAGCAAATGGCCGAATTCTCTAACAAACTTCAAAAATACCGGTTAACCGATGCAAGACTGATCGTCCACCAGACAGTCATCAAGGAACTGGACGAAGCTTCACTGAAAAAATCATTGCTCGCCGATGTGTTGAACAGCAATCAACAAACCTTTGATACCAAAAACAAGCAGCTTCAGGATTTGCAGAATGAACTGTCCCGGGTGCAGCTACAGCAGAGCAACAACGACAACTATCTGAAAGATAACAAAAAGATATTTGACGAATTGATAGCACAATATCCTCAGATCGAAAGATTCTCCATCGCCAAGACCACAGAATACAAAATTGCGGCGGCGATCAACCCAACCGTTTTATTGCTTCATTTAACAACCAGCAAATCAATTTCAAAAGATGATCGCCACAAAATCATTTCATGGCTCAAAGTCAGAACCGGGGTAGAACAGGTCAACCTTTCTATCGATGTTAAAAAATAAAGAGGGGGATACACCTATCTGTCAGTCAGAAACAGCAACCGTTTGTGCTCAGCTCGTAACGCGGCATTTAAGTTCTCCGCACTGATCCGCTTGAGCCTTGGCAATGAGCGAACGGAAATCGACACTAGTGATCCGTTGACCAGTTGTAGCCCTGCACAATGCCTTGCTGATCATATTTTATCTGCAAGATTTTTAGCGGAACCCCGGAAAGGTTGGATAGGTTGCCCGTGGCAAAATAATATGTCCACTCATTAAAGCGCTCTCCGTCAGTCTCCACGCTGACCCCGGTAGCGGTGGGCGAACCTAACCATGAACGCACCTGACCTTGTGTTGTCACGCCGCGCTCAACCTTTTCAGCAAACACTTTTGCATCAAAATCACCGCCGACATGAAAGGTCGCGGCACTGCAGGCGGTTAGCAACATTGCGACAAAGACAAATTGAATTCTGAATATAATATGTCTCATAACTTTTCTCCCTCGTTTAGGCAAATAATTATAGCGCCAAGGATACGCCGGTTTTTTGTTTCATGACAGTACGCCATTTTTTACGCAGCGCTATTTTTTAACGGTCTAACACCAGCCTGGAGACTGGCAAATCTGGACGATCTGAAGATCGGCGCCTTAAACATGGCCTGTCTCAGAATCAAAGGCTGCACATTTGGTGCAGTGAATTCGATAAAGGAGAACAACATTTCACAAAAACTACGCGTAGGTTTGATCGGCTACGGTAAGGCCGGCAGTGCCGTGGCTAACGTCTTAAGCTGCGATCCACGTTTTGAATTGCGCTGGATTGCCAGGCGTTCAGCCGTAGCAGGACAGGAATTCCATCCTGGTAGCGATATTCCAATTATCGGACTGGATCAAAATTCATTCACTGATTTATTCGAAAATCTCCCGGTCGATGCGCTCGTTGATTTCTCCTCGCCTAAAAGCATTTATGCCTACGGAGAAACGATATGCAAACGCGGCATCATACTGGTCAGCGCCATTTCAGCCTATTCAGAAGTGGATTTAGAATATGCGCGCAAATTAGGGCTGAGCACACGTGTATTATGTTCGCCAAATATCACACTGGGCATCAATTTTCTGATCGTAGCGGCGAAGTTGTTGCGTAAAATTGCCCCCTTTGCCGATGTAGAGATACTGGAGCAGCACTTCAGGGAAAAACCGGAAGTGTCGGGCACAGCACGCAGAATTGCCGATACGCTGAATATTGCCGGGGAAGACATCACTTCATTACGACTAGGCGGGATAGTCGGGCATCACGAAGTAATTTTCGGTTTTCCATATCAAACGGTGCGCCTGATTCATGACTCAATCCGCCGTGAAGCATTCGGCACAGGTGCTGCCTTTGCGTTAGAACAACTAGGTGGATGTGACAATGGCTTTTATACATTTGATGACCTTTTGCAACGCCTGATACACGATGAACTTCAGGCTACTAAACCTTAAAAAACGGTCGTCTGCAGATTCGCACAAGTTGCCCCATATTTTCACCTGACCCACACGGTGAATCGACTTGGTCTTACTTGTTTAATTGGCGTTAATTCATACAATCTGGTGAAAAGACTCACAGCTTGATCAGCGCGTTGCGCTTGCAATCATTGATGCGGACAACGGCTTTTTAAGCAACAGCAAAGGGCTAAAAATGACACCCAGCAACTGGCATCATATTCCGGCGCAAGATGTGTTAGCTTCCGTTGCTTCAAACGCACAAGGTTTGAACAGTGCGGAAGCGGCGAAGCGGCTCGCCTCGCATGGGCCTAATCGCTTAACCCCACCTGCCCGTCGCGGCCCCTGGATGCGCTTCCTGCTGCAATTCCACAACCTGCTGATCTATGTGCTGCTAGCCTCGGCAGCAGTCACCGCTTTGCTCGCTCACTGGGTAGACAGCAGCGTGATCGTCGGTGTGGTGGTAGTCAACGCCATCATCGGATTTATACAGGAAGGTAAAGCTGAAAAGGCGATGGACGCCATCCGGAGCATGCTATCGCCTGAAGCCACGGTACTGCGGGAGGGGCGTCGGGAACTGATCGCGGCTCAAGCGCTTGTTCCAGGCGATATTGTGCTGTTGCAATCAGGCGACAAAGTGCCTGCCGATCTGCGCCTGTTAAGCGTGAAGAGCCTGCGCATCGAAGAAGCGGCTCTAACCGGCGAATCCACTGCTGTGGAAAAAACTGTTTCCGCCGTGGAGGATCATGCGGTACTGGGCGACCGCTATTGCATGGCGTATTCGGGCACGCTGGTGGTCTATGGTCAGGGCTCAGGCGTGGTCATCGCCACCGCTGACGACACGGAGATTGGGCGCATCAGCACATTATTGGGTGGGGTACAAACGCTGACCACCCCGCTGCTGCGGCAAATGGAGGTGTTCGGACGTTATTTGACGATCGCCATCATGCTGCTGGCAGCCATCACTTTTTTATTCGGCTGGCAGCTGCATCAACTCGACATCGCGGAGATGTTTCTCGCTGCCGTGAGCATGGCCGTCGCAGCGATACCGGAAGGACTGCCCGCCGTGCTGACCATCACGCTAGCGCTCGGTGTTCAGCGCATGGCCGTTCGCCGCGCCATCATTCGCCGCCTGCCTGCTGTCGAAGCGCTAGGCTCAGTAACGGTAATTTGCACCGACAAGACCGGCACATTGACACGTAACGAAATGACGGTGCAGCGCCTTCTGACCGCAAGCCAAGTGTTTGAGGTTACCGGAAGCGGCTATGCGCCGCATGGCGGATTTTCCCTGAACGGCAAAGAAACAGACCTTACCGGGCATCACGACACCCTCGCTCTGCTGCGCGCAGGTCTCCTGTGCAATGATGCCGCGCTGCGCGAGTCTGCTGGCTCATGGCAGATCACAGGAGATCCGACCGAAGCTGCGCTCATCACTCTGGGAATGAAGGCCGGGCTAGATCCGACCTTCGAGCAGGAATCGCTGCCGCGCACCGATCTCATCCCATTTGAAGCGCAACATCGTTTCATGGCGACCTTGCATCACGACCACGCCGGACATGCCTTGATCTTCGTGAAGGGTGCTGTCGAACAAGTCCTGGCGATGTGTAACCGGCAACGGGGCATAGGCGAAGACTTGCCGCTCGATTTGCCGCTCTGGCACAGCAAAATGACACAGACCGGGGCGCTTGGCCAACGCGTACTGGCATTAGCGGTTAAAACCGTCGGGAGCGGGCAGCGCGAATTAAACTTCACCGATATGCAGGACGACTATACACTGCTGGGACTGGTCGGCATCACCGATCCTCCACGCGAAGAAACGATGATGGCCGTCCGTCATTGTCGTGAGGCAGGTATCCGCGTCGTGATGATTACCGGTGACCACGTCGAGACGGCTCGCGCCATTGCCAAACAACTAGGCATCGGTAGCGGCCATGCGTTAACCGGCAGTGAGCTGGATGAACTGGAGGAGAGCGCATTGCGTCAAGCGGTGCGCGATGTGGATGTCTTTGCACGCGCCAGCCCGGAGCACAAGCTGCGTCTGGTCGCAGCCTTACAGGCCAATGGCGAGATAGTCGCCATGACCGGCGATGGCGTGAACGATGCCCCTGCGCTAAAGCGTGCCGACATCGGAGTTGCGATGGGCATGAAAGGGACGGAAGTTGCCAAGGAGGCTGCCGAAATGGTGCTAACCGATGACAATTTTGCCACCATCACACATGCGGTGGAAGAAGGGCGCACCGTCTACGACAACATCAAAAAGGCCATCGTATTCATCATTCCTACCAATGGCGGTGAGGCCGGCATGGTGTTGGCCGCCATTTTATTCGGCATGACCCTGCCGATCACACCTGTGCAGATACTTTGGGTGAACATGGTCACAGCCGTCACGCTCGCGTTAGCCTTATCGTTCGAAAAAGCCGAACCAGGAGTGATGCAGCGACCCGCACGCCCAGCGAATGAAGCGATTCTGTCCGGCTTCATGATCTGGCGCATTGTTTTCGTTTCCCTGCTGCTCACAGGCGGATCCGTTGCCCTGTTTTTGTGGGAAAACGCGCGCGGCATGAGTATCGCCGAAAGTCGTACTGTGGCGGTGAACGCGCTGGTAGCGGGAGAGATGGCCTATTTGTTCAACTGCCGTTACCTGCTCGTGCCTGTGCGTACCTGGAATGACTTTACAGGCAATTACTACATATTGCTTTCCATTTTGATCCTGACAGTAATTCAGGCAATTTTTACCTATCTGCCCTTCATGCAACAAGTGTTCGGCGTTGCGGCTATCGACGCATCGGCATGGGGACGTATCATGGGCTTCGGGATAACCCTGTTCATCGTGATTGAGGTAGAAAAAATACTGATACGGAAAATATGGCCAAATAATTTTTGATAGGGCCTAACAATTTTCGCTGGATGAGGCAGCAGGCTGCACTTTTTATCGTCCTGAAAAAACCTTCCTGAACAATTTGTCACCGGTCTGCAGACCGGTGAATTTAACGGGAGAGACATTTGTATCCCCGCCACCACTTAAAAATCGTGTTCGGCTATTTAAACGCCAGAAACAACAAAGGCCCACATTGCTATGAGCCTTTGTATTTATTGGTGCCGATTATCGGATTCGAACTGATGACCTACCGCTTACAAGGCGGTTGCTCTACCAACTGAGCTAAATCGGCTTTGAAACTTGTTACTTACAACACTTGGTGGGTCGGGCGGGATTCGAACCCGCGACCAACGGATTAAAAGTCCGCTGCTCTACCGGCTGAGCTACCGACCCGCTGTAAGGAGCGCGAATTATACGCATTGAGCGAGTCGTGTCAACGATTAATTACGTATATTTTAAATTATGTGGCTATATCTTGTCGGATCAACCACACCGGCTGCGTCAAAACCCGCGCGACGCAAGCGGCAAGAGTCACATAACCCGCATGCGCGCCCCAGCTCATCGGCCTGATAACAGGAAACTGTCGAGGCATAATCTACACCTAGCTGCACGCCCTGTTGAATAATTTCCGCCTTGGACAGATGCAGCAACGGCGCATGCAAAATCAACAGATGACCTTCGACCGCAGCCTGCGTGGCCAGATTGGCCATGCGCTCAAAGGCCTCCACATAGGCCGGGCGACAATCAGGGTAACCCGAATAATCCACCGCATTCACGCCGATAAAAATATCCTGCGCATGCAACACTTCCGCCCACGCTAACGCAAGCGACAGCATGATGGTGTTGCGCGCAGGCACATAGGTTAGCGGAATTCCTGCAGACTCTTGCTCCGGCACAGCGATCTTGTTATCGGTCAGTGCAGAACCGCCAAAACCGGTCAGATCGATATTCACTACCCGATGTTCGCGCGCGCCCAGCACGTCAGCTACACGCTTCGCGGCGGCTAATTCTGAATGATGGCGCTGACCGTAATCCACACTGAGCGCATAGCAGGTGTAACCTTGCGCACGTGCAATCGCCAGTACGGTTGCCGAATCTAGCCCACCTGATAAAAGCACGACCGCGTTTTTCATCAATGTCCCGCTTCGTTGTTCCATAATATCTTGTGCAGCTGCAACTGAAAGCGCACGGGCAAACCATCTTTCAGTATCCAGTCCGCCAGCTCAGTGGCACTTAAAGTACCTTGAGCGGGTGAAAACAACACCTCACACTTGTCAGACAAGTGATGCTGAACCAGCATTTGCCGGGCCCACAGGTAATCATTTTTATCACAGATGACAAACTTGATTTCATCCTGCGGCAACAGCTGAGAGAGATTACCCCAGCGATTTTTTTCCATTTCACCTGAGGCCGGAGTCTTGATATCAACCACTTTCATGACACGAATATCCACCACACTGATATCCAAAGCACCGCTGGTCTCCAGAGACACCCGGTATCCTGCATCGCAAAGCGCTTTAAGCAAAGCCGCGCAGTTTTTCTGAGCAAGCGGTTCCCCGCCTGTTACCGTCACATAACGCGGCGCATACTGCGCAACTTGCCTGAGGATTTCCGTGATAGCGAGTGTCCTCCCGCCAGTAAACGCATAAGCCGTATCACAATAGCTACAGCGCAACGGGCACCCCGTCAAACGAATAAACACCGTGGGCAAACCGACACGACTGGTTTCACCCTGCAAAGAGAAAAAAATTTCCGTGATGCGCAAACCGGCAGCACCAGACAGGCCCGCTTCGCTCAGCCTATGCGCTAAACTCGCATCGTTTTCTGATTGTTCTTCACTGCCGTTAGTAAACGGCAATTGCGTATCGATTTCATACATAGGCAACTACTTGGCGGGTGTGAGCAGTTTTTTAGCTTTAGCAGCCGCTGCACTGTCAGGATATTTAGCAATCAGTTGTTTAAGGGTTTTACTCTCAGCCAGAACGGCTTTCAATTCATGCTGACAGCGAGCCAGATTTAACAAGGCATCAGGCTCTTTGGCCGCACTCAGCCCTGCATTAATGATCAGGTGATAGGTTGCCAGCGCATTTTTAAAATCATTCAGCGCAAACTGTGCATTTGCTAACCAGTAATTGGCATTAGGGAGATGCACCGAGGCTGGATATTTCTTAATAAAGTCTTGCAGACCTTTAACTGCTTCTGCGTGGTTGCCCGCCTTAAACGAACCATAGGCCGCTTCAATGGCGCGATTCTCAACACCAAAATCTCCGGCCAGATCAGAGGCCGGCTCTTCTGTACTCTTGGGTACAGTCGTCACCTCTGCAGCCTTAGCGACGGCAGCGGCTTCCGCAGATTCAAAATGGCGCAAACGCGTGTCCAAATCCACATAAAAATCTTTTTCGCGCTTACCCGCATCCTGCAGGCCGTGCGCCAACTCTTCATTCTGTCCGCGCAACTTGCGGAGTTCACCATTGAGTCCGTCTATCTGACCTTGCAAGTCAAAAATGGACTGTGTTTGTCTCTGATCCTGCTCTTCGAGCTTAAGCAGACGCGCTTCCTGCGCTTCTAGCTTGAGCACACGCGCCTCGACCTGCTGGATTTGTTTGCGCGCATCGTCGTCTGAAAACAGACCCGCCTGCGCTGGCAAAACAAAACTTAAACCCAACAACATCAAGACGCGTAGCTTAAGCATGATATTACTTTGCGTAGTTGATATCAGTGCGGCGATTTTGAGACCAAGCGGCTTCTTCGTGACCCGCAGCCTTAGGCTTTTCTTCGCCATAACTTACACTGGTCAACTGAGCTGCCTTAGCGCCGCCCAATTCCAGCATTTTTTGCACGCCATCTGCACGACGCTGACCCAAACCCAGATTGTATTCGTTGCTGCCGCGCTCATCGCAATTGCCTTCCAGCTTCACGGTACGCTTCGCGTTTTCGCTCAAATACTTGGCATGAGCCTGAACCAGCGGCTTGTCCGCATCCTGCACTGCGGCAACGTCAAACGGGTAATACACGCTGCGACCTGCCAGAATACTCTTAGGATCATTAAGCGCATCCACCACAGTTTGTGTCGCGCTGGTCGCACCTGTCGAAGCACCACCGGCTGCAACCGGAGCCGTAACAGCAGCGGCAGGAGCACTAGCAGCAGCTGTTTCTTGAGGCTTGTTGCTGGCACAAGCTGCCAGCAAATTTAACAATACAATGCTAACAATAATCTTCTTCATAGCCATTTCCCTTCGTTAAGTTTATTAAAGACGTGGTCCCCACACAGGCTCTCTGGCATCGCCGCTTTGCGTAAACATATGCTGCTTGACTCTACCATCGCTGGACACGGTCGCCAATATACCACGACCGCGCGCTTCACTGGCAAACAGGATAAGTTTTCCGTTAGGTGCAAAGCTGGGTTTCTTCTCCCACCCGCCTTCGGTCAAGGCTTCAGACTGACCGCTCTGAAAGTCCTGCAGGGAGATTGAAAACTTGCCGCCACTCAAATGAGTATAGACAAACGACTTGCCATCCGGGCTGTGGCGGGGCGAATAGCTGGTGCCGCCGCCAAAAGTCAGACGCTGCGCTGCGCCACCTTCAACCGGCATACGATAGACCTGCGCACTGCCGCCACGATCCGAGGTAAACAGCAGATATTGCCCGTCGGGCGAGAAGTTAGGTTCAGTATCGATACCGCCGCTAAAACTGATCCTGCGCAATTCACTGCCATCGGGTCGCATCAAATAAATCTGCGAGCCACCATCGCGTGTCAACACAACTGCTAATCGTTTTCCATCAGACGACCAGGCCGGCGCGCTGTTGCTGCCCGGGAAATCAGCCACCAGCTTACGCTGATTGGTGTACAACGATTGCACGAAAACCGCCGCATGCCCCGTCTCAAAACTCACATAAGCCAGATGTCCACCATCCGGCGACCAGTTCGGCGACATGATAGGTTCATTTTGTGTCAGCACGATTTGCTCGTTATAGCCATCGCTGTCCGCCACGATCAGACTGAATTTTTTACCCTGCCGATTCACATAGGCAATGCGCGTGCTGAACACGCCCTGATCGCCAGTAAGCTTTTCATAGATCAGATCGGCGATCCGGTGACCGATTGCGCGCACCTGCCCGTCACCCACCGAGACAGCTTGCCCCACCAGCTCGATATGTTTGACCACATCCAGCAAGCGAAAACGCGCTTCGATGCGACCATTAGCCTGCGTAGTCACCGTGCCGATGGCGATTGCTTCCGCGCCGCGAACCTGCCAGTCAGGATAACTAACCTCGGATGGTTGATGCGGCAGTTTACCGGCAGGATCGATCAAACGAAACAAACCACTGCGCTGCAAATCGCTGCTCACCACCTCGTTGATTGCCTGAGCCAGCTTCTCGTCACCGCCCATAGGCACGATAGCCACCGGAATCTGATGCTCACCTGCGCCTATGATTTCGATGCTCAGCCCGGCACTGGCCAACGCCGATTGCAACAACATCAACAAGCCCAGCACACTTTGCATTGCTTTCAACATACGCTTTTCTCTTCCTTATTCAACTGGCTTAAAACTCAAATTGAGCTCGCGAAAACGCTTGAACATACCCTGATCCTCCGGCAAAGGCAACGGATCGGATTTCAATATCGCCCGTTCGACCGCGCTGTCGTAAGTAGGATTACCGCTGGAACGGGTTAAATGCACATTCAGAACGGTACCGCCCGGCAACAGCGTCACCGTAAACTCCGCACGCGCATCATTGGCCACGCCCGGCGGCATCACGATATTGCGCTTGATTTTGCTTTTTATTTTACCGCTGTATTCGTCAACCACTCTGCCCGCCGCCGACTCCTGCGCCGCCTTGTCGCGCGCGGCTTGCGAATCAGCCGTCGCCTGCCCGCCCGGAGCTCCAGAGGCAACCCCGCCCTTCACGCCATTCGCCGCCACTTTCCCTTCAACCTTTACTTCGGGATTCTTAACCTCAATCTTTTTGACTTCAGGTTTTTTAGTTTCAGGCTTAGGCGGCGGTTTCACAACCTCCGGCTTGATTTCAACCGGCTTTTTCGGTTTTTTTTCCGGAATCACAATATCGGGTTTAACCACGACCTCAGGAGGTGGCGTGGGGTCAACCTCTTCAACCTTGACTTCTTCAACCTTAACCTCGGCTGGAGCGGGGGGCACTGGCAAACTGCCCCACAACTCGACGCTCATGGAGGCCGATCTTAGCTCGACCTTCTGCGTTTGCCAGGAGAATCCGAAATACAATAGCGAAAAAAATACACCGTGCACCAGCAGGGCGAGTATCCATGCGGGGAAGCGATAAGGCTCCTGATAAACAGCGGCACTCATTTCGCCCGTGTCAACAGACCGACTTTTTTGATGTGTTGCTGTTGAAGCACATCCATGATGATCATGACTTCCTCATAGCGCACGCTCTTGTCAGCGGAAATCACCACGGCTTGCTCAGCCTTTTCCCCCTGCCGCCCTTTCAACAACGCAATCAATTCATCGCGCGTCACCCGCGACTCCCCGCCACCTCTGGCGTGATCACGCAAGGCCAGCGTCGCATCTTTTTTGATGATAACTTCCATCGGTGCGGGTGCAGGGGTAGCCGACTTACCCACCTCCGGTAAATCGACCTGCCCTGGATTCATCATCGGTGCTGTCACCATAAAGATCACCAGCAGCACCAACATCACGTCGATGTAGGGCACCACGTTGATATCGTTCATCAAGCGGTTTTTTGAGCGGCGATTAGACCTCATTAGCGCCCCCGAAAAGACTTAATATAATCAATATCATGGCTGACGCTGGAGCACATTGGAAAACTCTTCCGTGAAGCTTTCGAAGCGTGTCGCCAATCTGTCGATATCATGTGCATAGCGGTTATACGCCACCACTGCTGGGATTGCGGCAAACAACCCCATCGCGGTCGCGACCAGCGCTTCAGCTATCCCGGGTGCCACATGCGCGAGCGTCGCCTGACCGACATTCGCCAGTCCGCGAAACGCATTCATGATCCCCCATACCGTACCAAACAAGCCCACATAGGGGCTGACCGAACCGACCGAAGCTAAAAATGCCAGATGCGACTCCAGCCTATCCATCTCACGCTGATAGGTCGCGCGCATCGCACGTCGCGTTCCTTCCATCACCGCACTGGCATCCACGCCATGCTGTTTTTTCAGTTTGACGAATTCGACAAAACCCGCCGCGAAGATGCGCTCCAGCGCCCCCTGATCGGCCCGAGCCGAATTGCTCACCGTCTTGTACACTTCATTGAGACTGGGATTACGCCAGAAGGTCTCTTCAAACTCATTGGTCAGGCGAATTTCACGGCGTATGGTAAATAATTTGAGAAAGATATACATCCACGACATCATCGACACCATCAACAGCAAACCCATCACCAACTGCACCAGCACGCTGGCATTGCTGATGAGATGAATAAACGATAAATCCTGCGTCACTTCCATAACTGCCCTTTCCTAATTATCCCACTGCCCGCGCAGCACTTCCGGCAGACGAACCGGTTTAAAAGCATCCCTTGAAACACACACCAGATGTACTTCAGCGGTGGTCAACACCGTTTCCTCGCGTTGCACGCTCTGCGACAAGGTCAGTCGACTGCGACCGATTTCTTTGACCTGTGCGGTCACGCTGAGCATATCGTCGAGCAACGCCGGCTTTAAATAATCCAGCTTCATGGTGCGCACGACAAACATCACACCGAGTTCATTCATCAGACCGGCATTGCTGTATCCATAAGTACGCAACCACTCGGTGCGTGCACGCTCCATGAAATTCACATAGCTGGCATGATAAACCACCCCGCCCGCATCCGTGTCCTGAAAATACACTCGCACTGGCCAGTTAAAAATCTTGTGCATACTCATGCATCCTCTCCGCCGCCACCCGCCACAGGGGCACACAACAACCAGCGTAAAATTGTAAGTATTTGTAAAACAACACTAAATCAGCCCATCCAGCAAATCGCCATCAGCCAGATGACTGGCAACCTTCAGTCCGAAATGGCGATAAGCGATCGCAGTGGCCATGCGTCCGCGCGGGGTGCGTTGCAGATAGCCCTGCTGTATCAAATAAGGTTCGAGCACATCCTCGATGGTGTCGCGCTCTTCACCGATGGCGGCGGCCAGATTATCCACGCCGACCGGCCCACCCATAAACTTTTCGATGATGGTTTGCAGTAATTTTCTATCCATTAAATCAAGACCTTGCGCATCGACATCCAGCATGGTGAGCGCCGCATCCGCCACCGTTCGGGTCGCATCGCCCTTCGCCTTCACATCGGCATAGTCGCGCACCCGGCGCAACAGTCGATTGGCGATACGCGGCGTACCGCGCGAACGCTTGGCAATTTCCATCGCCGCATCATGCGACAAATTCATCTCCAGGAGACCTGACGAACGGATCACAATGCGCTGCAACTCTTCAGGAGTATAAAACTCAAGGCGGGAGACAATGCCGAAACGATCGCGCAAGGGATTGGTCAGCATCCCGGCACGGGTAGTCGCGCCCACCAAGGTAAACGGTGGCAGATCCAGCTTCACCGAGCGGGCAGCCGGGCCTTCACCTATCATGATGTCGATCTGGTAATCCTCCAGCGCGGGATAGAGTATTTCTTCCACCACCGGCGAGAGTCGATGTATTTCATCGATAAACAACACATCATTCGGCTCAAGATTAGTTAGCAGCGCCGCCAGATCGCCCGCGCGCTCCAGCACCGGGCCTGAGGTATGGCGTATATTCACCCCCATCTCACGGGCGATAATCTGCGCCAGCGTGGTTTTACCCAGACCCGGCGGACCGAACAGCAGCACGTGATCGAGCGGCTCAGCACGTCTCTTGGCCGCTTCAATGAAGATTTCCAGCTGTTCGCGAATTTTTTCCTGACCGACATATTCGTCGAGCTGCTTGGGGCGCAGTGCGCGCTCCAGCGCTTCTTCCTGACGGGAGGCGACAACAGGAGTAGTCAGACGCGGTTCGGTGGTGAGGTTGTCGCTATGGATCATGTTGGATTTTCTATGGTTGGCCGCATTTTAACTCAATGCAAGGTCGGCGGCGCACCGCAACACTTCTTGTATTTCAGCCCGGAACCGCAAGGACAGACATCATTGCGACCCACAACGGACATTTCAAACGACTCGACGCTAACCCCGAATTCTCCCGGAGCGACCTGACGCTGGTGAGCTTCGCGCGGCTCCCGAAAATGCTCATCCAGCAAGGCAACGGCCGAGGCGATCGCCTCATAGGCTTCCTGTGTCGCCTGTTTGACATCCTCACTGTTATCCAGCAACTCCCAACCCGACTCCGTCCCCAGCAAGACCATAGGAGCCAGCAGAGATTGATGATATTCAAACACCGCCATCCAGGGCTCACTGAACAGATAGACCCCGCGCATAAAGCCCTCAGCCCAGCCTTCTGCATCGTAAAATTCGCTGCCATCTTCCTGTAGCAGCGTGTAAAACAGCGGTGCGAAACAACCGCGCCGGATGTCATCGAGCACGCCGTTGTAATAGCGCATCAGCAATCCCATGATGCGATTAGCCTGCTCTAAGGAGGAAAAGGACGGTCCCTCTTCTCCCTCTTCGATATCCCATATCCAGGGCAGATATTCGCTCGGCATTATCTGGACTGGATTTAGGACTAATGCGGCAAAGTAGCCATCCAGCCCGGACAAGTCCATACAACCATCCGGCGTATCGTCGGACAGCAAAAATTCATCCAGCTCATCGAGTTCTGCATCGCTCAACACTTGCATCGGATTCATCTTCACACCTCAATTATCAAAACAAAGACTAAGCTTTTGAGAGCAGCTTCAACGCCTGACGTATCCCATCGGAGACACCCGCTTCTTTCGGCAATTGCTTGGCCGCCCAGACTGCTTCCTTCTCGTTATAACCCAAAGCCTGTAAGGCATTGACGATATCACTGGAGGCCTGCGAAGCAGCCACGCCATGCGACGGCGCAGCGCCCGTCACGGTAAACTTGCCTTCTAATTCCAGCAACAGGCGCTCGGCGGTTTTCTTGCCCACACCGGGTATCTTGGTCAAGCGACCGGCTTCTTTGCTGGCAACTGCATCGGCTAGATCATTCAGGCTCAAGCCCGACAAGACCGACAGCGCAAGCTTGGGGCCAACGCCGCTGATTTTGAGTAACTGGCGAAACGCGATGCGCTCGTCCATCGTACCAAAACCATACAGCAGATGCGCATCTTCACGAACAATGAGCTGGGTATGCAATACCACTTTTTCATGCAAGGCGGGCAAGTTGTAGAAGGTACTCATCGGCACGTCGATTTCATAGCCTACACCCTGCACATCCAGCAAAATTTGCGGCGGATTCTTTTCCAGCAAAATTCCGGCTAAACGACCTATCATTTTATTAAATCCCTATAAATACTGGATCCCCGCATACGCCTGTCGGCCGACAGGCAGGCGAGAATGACGATTTTCATTTTCCAAAAAACAGTGCGATCGACAACAAGGCGCCGTGCAACATCATCCCGCCTATCGTGAGTTTAATCGCATCGCCCAGTTGCTGCGGCTCTGCGGCGTGAAGCAGCAACAAGCGTCCGGCCTTCACACTCAACGGCAAGGCCAGAAACGCGATCGACGCCAACACGGGCAACGCGCCCACCGCCACACAGGCCGCCAACCAACTATAGGAAAGCGTGGCAATCAATGCATAACCCCAGCGCGCCTCGCGCACCTCCAGCCTGGCAACCCAGTGCAATTTGCCGGCCGAGATATCCGCAGACCTGTCAGGAAATTGATTAATATACAATAAGTTAGCCGCAAGAAAAGCGTAAGACAAGCCGGCGATAAAAGTCAGGGCTGAAAAGTCCCGGCGCTGCACGAAATCAGCACCCACCACTATCAACAAAAATCCGGCAACGATGCACAATTCGCCCATCCCGCGACTATTGAGACGAAACGGCGGCGCAGAATAAGCCCAACCGATAAACAATCCGGCAAGCCCGATATACAGCAATTGCGGCGCTGATCGCGCCATCAGCCACAAGCCCGCCAGTACCACACCGGCCATCAAGGCAAAACCGAAATTGCGCGTCTGCACTCGCGTCAGCACGCCGTTCTGAATAAACCTGCTGCCGCCGGTAAAGGGGAAGATGCGTTCCGTGTTCTGCGCATCCGTGCCGTTGAGTGCATCGTAATAGTCGTTGAGCACGTTCGCCCCAGCGTGCGCCATCAGCGCAAACAACAGTGTGACCAGCGCCAGCGGAATATCGAATACCAACCCGTCATGCCAGGCGACAGACAAACCGATCAGGCTCGCCATCAGGCTCGCTGACAAAAAGGCCGGCCGGGTCGCCGCAAAATAGCGCGCGAGCGGATTAGAAAAAGTCGCCAGTGTCGGTTCCATCGGTTGCATCAGTACGCCTTTCTTGTAATATTCATCATATCAATCTGCCGCCTTTAACACGGAATCCTTTGGTCGCTAACGCCCCGAGACCTAAACCGCCGTGCGCATGGCAGATCGCGCAAGCCAGGGCATCGGCCGCATCGGGACTGGGCGTGCCGGAGAGTTTCAGCAAGCGCTGCACCATCAATTGCACCTGTTCCTTCTCGGCATGACCATTGCCGACGACAGCCTGCTTCACCTGCAAGGCGGTGTATTCACCCACCGGCAGATTGGCCAGCACTGCAGCACAAATCGCCGCCCCCCGCGCTTGCCCCAACAACAAGGTCGATTGCGGATTGACATTGACGAATACTTTTTCAACCGCAGCATGGGTAGGCTGATGCTGTGCGATTACCTCACCCAGAGAATTGAGGATGACTTTCAATCGTTCAGGCAAATCGCCTGGCGGCGTCTTGATGCAACCGCTGGCTACGTAGTGCAGCTGCTGACCTTCCTTGTCGATAATACCGAACCCCGTGATACGCAGACCGGGATCAATGCCCAAAACTCGGATTGAGGAAGACACAAGAGGCAAGGTAGCAAGTGACAGATCTTGGTTATGTGCTGCGTCACCCGCCTGAACCTTGATCCTTGATCCTTGAATCTTTTTTATCATTCTTCGATAACAGCGGTTGTATACACTTCCTGAACGTCATCTAGATCTTCCAGCGCGTCGAGCAGCTTCTGCATCTTCACCGCATCGTCGCCAGTAAAAATCACTTCATTGGCAGGCTTCATGATCACCTCACCGAATTCCGGTTTGTATCCCGCCGCCTCGAGCGCCTGTTTCACCGTGATAAAATCATTCGGCCCGGTAATCACTTCGATACTGCCGTCATCGTTGGTCGAAATATCTTCCGCACCCGCATCGAGAGCCACTTCCATCAGCCCGTTTTCATCGGTACCGGGGGCGAAAATCATCTGGCCGCAGTGAGTAAACATAAACGCGACCGAGCCGTCGGTACCCAGATTCCCGCCGTATTTACTAAACGCGTGGCGCACATCGGCGACCGCGCGCATCTTGTTATCGGTCATACAATCGACCATCACCGCAGCGCCATTGATGCCGTAGCCTTCATAGCGAATTTCCAGATATTGCACTCCGTCCAACTCGCCCGCACCGCGCTTGATGGCACGTTCAACGTTGTCTTTAGGCATGTTATTGGCATAGGCTTTGTCCATCGCCAGACGCAGACGCGGATTCCCGGTTGCATCGCTGCCCCCCATGCGGGCGGCTACGGTGATTTCTTTAATCAGTCGGGTGAAAATTTTGCCGCGTTTGGCATCCTGTTTACCCTTGCGATGCTGGATATTTGCCCATTTGCTATGACCGGCCATGCTGTTCTCCAAAAAATAATTGCGCCGATGTTATCATTTTCGACTGTGTAAGTAATCCTGTAGACGCAATCTAGCCATACACATGAATTCGGTGCGATACTGCGGGCAGCACCTGCAGACCATAAGTCATGTACACGAAAGAACCCTATGAAAACCATCCTGATCGCAAATCCTAAAGGAGGAAGTGGCAAGACCACGCTGTCGGTTAACATTGCGGGTTACCTTGCCAATCAGGGACACCGCGTCGCGATGCTGGATCTGGACAGACAGAAATCAGCTACAGCTTGGGTTGCCGCACGTCCCGATGATTTGCCGGGCATCGTGACCTTAGACTCAAAAAAAGGGGAGGATTATTTTACCGATCATCTGGTGATCGATTCTCCCGCCGGTCTGCACGGGAAAAATCTGGCGCGAAGCCTCAAACTCGCTCACAAAATCATCGTTCCCATTGCTCCCTCAATGTTCGATCAAAACGCCAGCCGCGATTTCCTTAAAGTCCTGTTAGAAGAAAAGGAAGTGCGAAAGGGGAAATGTGAGATCGGCATCGTCGGCATGCGGATGAATGCACGAACCCGCGCGGCGACGATACTGGAGGAATTTCTTGCTGCGTCAAATTTGCCGATTCTGGCTTATTTGCGCGACACACAACTATATGTGAACGCCGCCTTCGAGGGAAAATCGTTATTCGATCTCCCGCACCATCTGTCGGAACGGGAACTCGAACAATGGGAATTTTTACTGCATTGGCTGGAAAAATAGCGTGAATGTCGCACTAACACTCAATCAATCACAGTATCCAAGGCATCCTGTAGCGTTTCTTCTCTCAAAGCATTAAGCGCCTCAGATAATTTTTCGGCCGATTCCACTACCTCATGCGGCAAATTCTCCACCTTCGCATGAGAAATCAGCACTGCCGCCGCGCCAGCAACTTTCAGCAACGTGGCGCGTTCCTGCATCAACATCTCCACTTCTTCGCTTAACAACTCCACATCTTGTTTGTTCACTTTTTTCTCCTCGTTTTGACAGCCGCCACCGCCAAGGCACTCATATTCACGATACGACGCGCGGTCGCGGTCGAAGTCAGAATATGCGCCGACTTGTTGGCACCCAATAAAATAGACCCGATAGTAACACCATCTCCACCGGTCATTTTAAGCAAATTATAGGAAATATTCGCCGCATCCAGATTCGGCATGATCAACAAATTGGCCGAGCCCTTCAAACGCGAGGCGGGAAAGATATCTGCGCGCAGGCTTTCTGACAGCGCGGCATCACCGTGCAACTCACCTTCCACCTCAAGTTCAGGTGCCATCTGCTCCAGCAACTCACGCGCCCGACTCATTTTTTGCGCAGAAGGGTTTTCGTGGCTACCAAAATTTGAATGCGACAAGAGCGCGACTTTCGGCACCAGACCGAAGCGACGAACCTCTTCGGCCGCCAACAGCGTCATCTCTGCGATCTCTTCCGCAGTCGGATCAAGATTGACATGCGTGTCGCAGATAAATAGCGTGTACTTAGGCATCATCAGAATGTTCATCGCCGCATACACGCTGCCACCCGGTGTATGTCCGATGACCTGATCGATATACAGCAAATGCATCAGCGGCTGGAAAATCGTGCCGCACAGCATGGCGTCTGCCGCATTCATACGCACCAGCATGGCCGCAATTAGCGTGGTACGACGACGCATTTCGCGCTTAGCCGTGTCCATCGTCACCCCTTTACGCTGCACCAGGCGGTGATACTCGTTGCAATATTCGCGATAACGCGGATCATTATCCGGATTAACTAGCTCGAAATCGACGCCCGCACGGATACGCAGACCCAACTTGGCAATCCGTTTTTCAACCACATCAGGACGTCCCACCAGAATAGGATAGGCGATCCCTTCGTCCACCACGGTCTGCACGGCATGCAGCACGCGCACATCTTCTCCTTCCGCATACACCAGACGCTTGGGCGCACGTTTCGCCGCCTCAAACACCGGCTTCATCAACATGTTCGATTGATAGAGGAACCCTTCCAACTGTTGTCGATAGGCTTCCATATCGGCGATCGGTCGCTCGGCCACGCCGGTATCCATCGCGGCCTGCGCAACAGCCGGTGCGATACGCGTAATCAGACGAGGATCGAAAGGTTTGGGGATCAGATAGTCCACACCAAAGGATAAGGCTTCATCGCCATAAACGCTGGCGACCTCATCAGACTGTTCGGCTTGCGCCAGCTCGGCGATCGCATAAACTGCGGCCTGCTTCATCGCCTCGTTGATAGTTGATGCGCCCACATCCAGCGCACCACGGAAAATGTAGGGGAAACACAACGCGTTATTCACCTGGTTCGGATAATCCGAACGACCGGTAGCTAAAATCGCATCAGGGCGAACCGCACGTGCGTGTTCCGGCAAAATTTCAGGACTAGGATTAGCCAGGGCGAATATCAACGGCTGATCGGCCATTTTCACCACCATCTCAGGCTTTAACACCCCGCCAGCCGACAATCCCAGAAACACGTCCGCACCGGCAATGACTTCAGTCAACACGCGCGCGGTAGTCTCCACCGCGTAACGCGCCTTATTGTCGTCCATCTCTTCAAGACGCCCCCGGTAGACCACCCCGGCAATGTCGGTGACAATGATGTTTTCCATCTTCACGCCCAGATTCACCAGCATATCCAGACAAGCCAAAGCCGCAGCCCCCGCACCAGACACCACCAGTTTGATCTGTTCTATCTGCTTGCCGACAACCTTCAGGCCGTTCAACAACGCCGCACCAACGATGATAGAGGTTCCATGTTGATCGTCGTGGAACACCGGGATTTTCATCCGCTCGCGCAACTTGCGTTCGATATAAAAACACTCTGGCGCCTTGATATCTTCCAGATTGATGCCGCCAAAAGTAGGCTCAAGCGCGGCGATAATATCCACCAATTTATCAGGATCACGCTCATCAATTTCCAGATCGAACACGTCGATACCGGCAAACTTTTTGAACAGCACCCCCTTGCCCTCCATCACAGGCTTGGCGGCCAGCGGGCCGATCGCCCCCAAGCCCAGCACGGCCGTTCCGTTGGTAATCACTGCAACAAGATTTCCGCGCGCCGTCATATTGCGTACTTCCAGCGGATTTTCCACGATCAATTCGCAAGCCGCCGCCACACCGGGAGAATAGGCCAACGCCAAATCTCTTTGCGTAATCATAGGCTTAGTTGAATTAACCGATATTTTACCGGCGGGCGACTGACGATGATAATTCAGCGCAGCTTCACGCAATTGCTTGTCCATAATTTCCTCTATAAGTCCAACGTTCGGCCGATCAATCGATCCAGATTAGCGCGCTTTCGATCTGGAGATCGCGATAGCCGGATGCACCTCACGACGCAATATTTTTCCATTTTTAGTGCGTGGAAAATCTTGCGCAAGATAGATCGTTTTCGGTGCCTTATAGGCGGCCAGATGCTCACGCCCGAAAGCCAGCAACTCATCTGCCGTGGTCGTGCTGCCCGGATGCATGATGACGTAAGCCACCACCAGCACTTTATCCTTCTCGATCTCTTCTCCCACAGAGGCACAATCGGCCACAGAAGGGTGAGATTTCAAGACGCGTTCGATTTCATAGGGCGACACGCGATAACCGAAACTCTTGATGATGTCGTCTTTTCGGCCTAGGAACCAGATGTAACCGTCTTCGTCGTATCGCGCGTAATCTCCAGTGAAAAACCATCCATCGTGCACTAACTTATCGGTTTCTTCCGGCATATTCCAATATTTCAAGAACAGGCCAGGATCATCACAAGGCACGCAGATCATCCCCTCTTCGCCGGAGGCCACAGGCTGCAAGGTTTCAGGATCAAGCAACTGTATCTTGTGACCTGGCTGCGGGAATCCGGCTGAACCCGGACGTATCGGGCGCGATGTAGTTTGGCACAGATAGTAGGAAAATTCGGACATACCGACCGCTTCATAGATATCCACGCCGAATCGTTCCCTCCATTGGCTGAGCACCTCATCGGACAAATGCTCCCCCGCACTCATACAGTGGCGCAAGGTAGGCACATCGGCACGGGTGAAATCGCTCTTTTGTACGATCTGACGATAGATGGTCGGGACGCCGACAAAGATCGTCGCAGAATGTTTTTTGATCAGGCGCGGCCAGGTATTCGCATCGTTTTTACCTTCATGAACGATCACCGTCTTACCCAGAAAGAGCGGATCCATCAAACCTGACCCCAACACATAGGTCCAGTTGAATTTTCCTGAGTGCATGATGCGATCGCCATCTTCGGCAAAATCAAACCAATAGGTCGACGCCGGTGTGCGGCCGATCAGCGCACGATGTGCATGAAGTACGCCCTTAGGGTAACCTGTCGTTCCCGATGTATAGACCAGATAGGCTGGATCTGTCGCCATGGACTGATGTGCCGGTTCACAGGCAACGATAGCAGACAAAGCGACATCCAGATCCTGAACATTGATCCCGTCAACGCTCAGCACTTCGCCCGGACCCGACAGCAACACGTGACGCAGATTTACCGCTTCTGTCAGACTGTCCTTCAAGGTCGCCCAAGCGGCCTTATCGGTGACCAGCACCGAAGCGGTTGAATCCTGTGCGAGATAGGCAACTTCTTCAGCCGTCAGCAGGGTGGAAGTTGGCACAGAGATCGCACCGCGCTTCATCGCACCCAGAAAGGCAGTCGGATAATCCAGGCAATTTGGCAGACGGATCAAGACTCGCTCGCCATCACCCACTCCTAAGTTTCTCAACAACTGTGCAAAGCGGCTGGTGCGTTCAGCCAGGTCGGTGAACGTGATTTGCGACGTGCCCAGCTTGTCGTCTTCCACGATCATCGCGATATTGCCGGCAGCTGGCGTATTCAGATGAGCATCGGTACAAGCCACGCCGATATTAAATTTTTCAGGGACTTCCCAGACCCAGGGTTCAAACGGTTTAAATGTAGACATGCTGCCTCCTAAAGAATAACGCCATACGGCCAGTTTTCGCGAACGACTTGCGTCGGCATGAGCTGCAAGACCGTCATAGCAAACTCGCCATCGGCTGGTGTGAGCGTGCGCAAGGCATGCGCTCTGAGCAGGGTTTGCAATGCCTTACCGAACATCGGCGGATCGAGCATTTCGCCGTCGATACGTATCGCGCCGCCCAGCAGTGCATCAGCCTCGATCGCCGCCCTCAAGATCCTGATTTTTTGGGCAATTTCAGTCGGCGAAGGGGTGTACGCCACCTTACAAAGATGAATGTGCCCCGGGTGGATCACCTGCTTACCGGTCAAGCCCATCGCAGCTTCCTGACACGCATGTTTATACACTATGCGTGATTCATTCTCGCCGTGCAGATCCAGCCAGCGACGCACATCGTGCGGCTCTATGTATTTTTCCGGCATGCTGCTCGAACCGATCAGCGTTTCCACGCCGCCGATAACCCCTTTACCCGCGATACGGGCCTCAAACATGATCTGATTGAGGAAGTATTTCAATTCTTCAGTCCAGTTTTCCGGCGTGATCTGTATCCCCATCGCTTTTGAAAAGTCGTGGATACCAAATACCACGTGTTTCACCGTACTGTATTGCATCAGATCCGGCGCGATCTTGAGAGATTTCGGGTGTTCGATGATGGGCTGTATCGAAATAGGATGCTTAAGACCAACCAAAAAGCTCGACAAATCGCGCACTTCAGCAGCGCCATAGGCTTCACCCGCCTTCGCCAGCATCACTACATCGATGTGTTCAGCCAGATCACGAACCAGCGCCATATCCTGTTCATATTCGTCGGTACGGAACGGGTTGATCCGTATTGCGATCGCCACCTCGCTCCGGCGTTTGAACAGAGGCAATTCCTGTCTGAGCAAAGTCCGGCTCATCTCCTTCTGGCGACAACCGTCTTCCAGATCGAAAATCAGCGTATGCGCGTGCGTCTGATGCGCATATTTCTTCATGCGCTGGGATGCGGCCTCCAGATCTTCGTATATACCCAACGCCGGCGCATATTTGACCGGCGGGTAATACAACTGGATGCCGGGCCAATAGCCGCCCAACATGTTCGCATTAACATCCTGACTGGCGTTTCCAGTCGGATCGGCTTGAGGTACATTTGTGGTATTCATATTTCTCCCGACTCCAGCCCTAAAAATTTATTCTGCCCCGGCTAACTTCTACTCAAACTGATTGTAGTAATGATGCTGATCAGTCAGACACAAGCCCAATCGCCACTCCATAGGCTTATCGCCATAGGTGTACGAAGTTCTTTCAATGCTCAGCAACGGCGTACCCGGTTTAAGCCCAAGCAACACGGCGGTTTCCGCATCCGCACCTATGGCTGTCAACTTTTCTTCCGCTCGCACCATGCGTATACCCAACTGTGTTTCATACAGCCGGTACATCGAGCCATTAAACTCTTCAATCCGTTCCGCCGTCACTCCTTTAAAAGAGACGGTAGGCAAAATAATCCGATCAAGTATCACAGGCTTATTTGAAAACAACAGCAAACGCTTGATATCGATCACGGCGCTGCCCGGCTTAATTTGCAAAATTCGTGCAATATTGGCCGACGCCTTGGACCGTTCGCAACTGAGCAACTTATTATCGAGCAACTCACGACTGCCATCGCTGGCAACCAGCCGTAAAAATCTCAACTTGACCATGTCCTCAGAGTGCGTCGCGACATAAGTTCCCTTACCCTGACGCCGCACCACGATATTTTCTGCGGCCAGCTCGTCGATCGCCTTTCTGACCGTCCCCTGACTCACGCCGAAGCGCTGCGCCAACTCCATTTCACTGGGGATTGCCGCACCCGGCGCCCACTCGCCCGAAATCAGGCTTTGCGTTAATAACGACTTAATTTGCTGATACAGCGGCTGAAAGCTCGGATGCACTAATGGATTGTTCATTTTTCCGAATTTGAATTTGCGTTAGCAGAATTAAATCATGCAATCCATTTGAAGTCTAGTGTTTTATGTCTTATATAAGACATAAGAATTTGTTGACACTCAGCCAGCCCGCCGATAGAATCCGCACAAGATACACATTAAATACCCACGGCACTTCCACGAGGAGCATCATGAACAACTATTTTCGACCTCGCCGCTCCATGCTATATGTTCCGGGCTGCAACACTCGTTACCTGGAAAAGGCGCGCATCGTGCCGGCAGATTCGGTCATTCTTGATCTTGGCGACCCCATCCTGATTTCCGCCAAAGAATCCTCCCGGCAAAATGTCGTTAACGCGGTCAAACAAGGCGGATTCGGCGCAAGCGAAGTCGTCATTCGCATCAACGGACTTAACACTCCTTGGGGACACGACGATATACGCGCTGTAGCAAACATAGGCGCCGATGCGATTCTTTTCTCAAATATCGAAAGTCGACAAGATGTACTGAACTCGATAGAAGCGCTGGATCAGGCCGGCGGCCAGAACCTCCCCGTCATGGTGATGATCGCAAGCCCTCTGGCCGTACTGCATGCAGAAAAAATCGCCAGCGCTTCAGATCGCATCGCCTGCATGATCATGGCAACTTCAGATTTGACCTCCCAGTTGCACGCGCATACCACCCGCGACCGCCTACCACTGCTAGCCAGCCTATCCATGGTGATACTGGCAGCACGCGCCCATAACCGCGCCGTGGTAGACGGCATCAGCAGTCACTTCAAGGATATAGAATCCTTCGAGTACGCCTGCCGACTGGGGCGCGACATGGGATTTGACGGCAAATCCATGGTTCATCCCTTGCAACTGACTTATGCGAACGACGCATTCACACCCAAACCGTCCGAAGTCAAGTGCGCACGTGAAATCATCAGCGCCCTGTCCCTGGCAAATGCAGCAGGACGCGGCACTGTCGTCGTTAACGACCGTCTGGTCGAGCACCACCACGTTGAAGCCGCTCAGCGACTGCTGGGCCTGTGTGAAATGATCGCCAAAATGGAAGATGAACATGCATAGCAAACAACCCGGTCGCGGCAATTTCTTTGAAGACTTTACGCTAGGACAAGTCATACAACATGCCACGCCGCGCACCATCACGGAAGGGGATGCCGCGATGTATCTTGCCTTAACCGGCAGCCGGCATATTTTGCATTGCGCGCAACCCGTCGCGCATGCACTGGGTTATCGCAAGCAGACCACCGACGACCTGCTGGCTTTTCACATTGCCTTCGGCAAGACCGTACCGGACATCTCAGTCAATGCCGTCGCTAATTTAGGCTATGCCGATGTGCGCTTTTTGCAACCCGTTTATGCCGGGGACACCCTGAGCACCGCCTCGACCGTGATCGGACTCAAGCAAAATTCCAGCGGCACCAACGGCGTGGTCTACGTGCACTCGGTATCGCAGAATCAGAATCTGCAAACCGTACTCGAATGGAAGCGCTGGGTGATGGTGCACAAACAAGATTTATCCCGCACCGCCCCTGAGACCGTCATCCCCGACCTGCCGGATGCCGTCACCGTCGATTGCCTGTATATACCTGAATTTACTGATTATTCTCAGTTTGAAACCTCAGCTAGCGGCAGCGACAAGCTTTGGAATGACTACAAGGTCGGCGAACGCATCAACCATCCGGCCGGCATGACCGTGGACGACAGCGACCACACGCTCGCCACCAAGCTCTACCAGAACAATGCGCGCCTGCACTTCGATGCCGAGATGATGAAGACCTCACCATTCGGTCGCCGCCTGATGTACGGTGGTCACGTGATTTCGCTGTGTCGCGCACTATCCTACGATGGACTGGAAAATGCGCTCACTATCGCCGCCATCAATTCCGGCACGCACAGCAATCCTTGTTTTGGCGGAGACACCATCTATACATGGACTGAAGTGCTAGATTCATGGACGCTGCCGGACAGAACGGATATCGGCGCGCTGCGCCTGCGCATGGTCGGATTGAAAAATATCGCCGCCGTCGAATTATCCGACACCCATGTAGAGAAAAACGGCAAGCGGGCTTATCACCCCAACGTCGTGCTGGACCTTGATTACACCATTTTTATGCCACGCAGATAAGGAATCGTCATGTCAGTAGCCACACACCCAAATCAAGCCCTGTTCGGCGGAGAAAAATCCTTCCCTGCCATCCCAAGTTGCGAACACTTCGCAGGAAGTGAAAAGCTCATCCTCAAGGCCATGTCGCTGCAAGACACTTTAGGACCGATTTTCGACATCACCTGCGACTGTGAAGACGGCGCAGCGGCAGGTCAGGAACGCGACCACGCTGAGATGATCGTGCGCGTTTTGAATTCGGACGCCAACAAGCACAAAATGGCAGGCGCACGCATCCACGACTACACCCATGCCGCTTGGCGTCTGGATGTGGACATTCTGGTTGGCGGCGCAGGCCAGGTTCTGACCTACATCACCATCCCGAAATGCACACGCGCAGTGCAAGCGGCCGAGATGATCGCATATATTCAAAAGGTCGCGGCCGCAAACGGCATCACCCGCGAAATCCCCATCCATATTCTGGTCGAGACACACGGCGCGCTGCATGAAGCTTATGAAATCGCCGCTCTCCCCTGGTTGCAGGTACTGGATTTCGGCCTGATGGATTTCGTCAGCGGCCATTACGGGGCAATTCCAGCTTCAGCGATGCGCAGCCCGGGACAGTTTGAACACCGCCTGCTCGCCCGCGCCAAAGCAAACGTGGTTGCTGCAGCCCTGGCACACGGCGTGGTTCCGGCTCACAACGTGACGCTGGATCTGAAAAATGCTGAAATCACTTACAACGATGCCAGTCGCGCACGTCACGAATTCGGTTTCCAGCGTATGTGGAGCATCTACCCTACGCAGATTCAGGCTATCGTCGATGCGATGAAGCCAAATTACGGCGAAGTCTCCGATGCAGCCAATATCCTGCTGGCAGCTCAAGCCGCTGACTGGGGCCCGATTCAGTACGCAGGGGAGTTGCACGACCGCGCTACTTACCGCTACTTCTGGGAAGTACTGCAAAAAGCTAAATTGACCGGCGTGGAAATCCAGGCCGATGCATTAGCCGCATTCTTCAGCTAATACAGCTGAATATAAAAAGGCGCGATGAGCAATCATCGCGCCTTTTTTACACACTTCTATCCGACGGCTAATTCTTCAACGCTGCCAGCATCTTCTCCAACCGCTTGACCGACACAATCACCGGCGTCTTCAATTCCTGCGCGAACAAGGACACACGCAACTCCTGCATCACCCAGGCGAACTCATCCACACGCGGATCGGTATTTTTGGCCTGACGCAATTTTTGCAGCGCCTGCAATAAGGGCTGCAACTGTGCCATGCACTGCGCATCGCGCGCAGGATTACTGCGCAGCTTTTCGATGCGCAAATTGATCCCTTTGAGATAGCGAGGCACATGCTGCAGGCGTTCATACGGCGTATCGCGGATAAAGCGCGGGTGCAACAGAAATTCCAATTGGGAACGGATATCCTGATTGGCCTGCGCATTCGTCTTGATCTGCGGCAAACACTTCTGCAAGGCCTGATGTTCGGTCAACACCTGCCCTACCAACCGCGCCAATTCCTGCGCGATCAGCAGCAATCGATTCTTAGCCTCTTTCGCCCGCGCAGTGAATTCCGCCTCACAGACGGGCAGCGGATCGTTCAGACATCCCTTGTCGAATGCCATCGCCAGAATTTGCGCGTGTAATTCCTGCTGCGTGCCGAAGGGCATGAACAACATTCCCAGACGCTGCGCATCCGGCAGATTCTTCTCCAGATATTTCACCTGTTCTTTCAACGCCAGCATAAACAATCGACGCAATCCGCCGCGATGAGCCGCCTGCGCTGCATCTCTGGTATCGAAGGCGCGCAACACCACGGCATCCTTATCATCCACCAGCGCGTTATACAGCGTGACTTTTTGCCCCGCGCGATTGACTTCCCGTGTCTCGGCAAACACCCCGAAACTCCAGGAAGTGCAGCGTTGCTCAGCGAGCAACTCCTGTTTGTCCACGGTCACGGCAGCGATTACCGGTGCTGCGTGCGGCGCGAGCTCGCTGTGCAACTGTGAAAAATTACGCGACATACCCAATTGGCGGCCGTGTTCATCCAACACGCGGAAATTCATCAACAGATGCGCGGGCAACTGCTCCAGCCGATAGGCGTCCTGCAACACATCCAATTGTTTTTTCTCACGTATGTAGCGCGACAAGGCCTGTAGCAGCGGCGTGTGATCAGGCTGAACATCACGGCAAAACTGTGCAGCGAATTCCGGCACCGGCACCAGATTACGTCTTATTTTTTGCGGCAGCGTCTTGACCAGCTGGACGATCTTTTCCGGCAACAGCCCAGGGATCAGCCACTCACAACGAGTCGCTGCCACCTGATTGATCAGGGCCAGCGGCACGGTCAGCGTGATACCGTCATCGTTCTTGCCCGGCGAAAAGTGATAGCTCAGGGCAAAGCTGACGTTGTCGATCTTGAGTTGAGGAGGAAACTGATCGGTGGTGATGCCAGCCGCCTCATGGCGCATCAGGTCATCTTTTTGCAAATACAACAGCTTCGCATCCGTGCGCTCAGCATCCTTGCGCCACGCCTCGAAGGTCGCACCGTTGTGAATATGAGGCGCGATCTTGCTGTCGTAAAAAGCATAGATCAGTTCATCATCCACCAGCACATCGGGACGCCGCGCCTTGTGCTCCAGCGCTTCAATCTCTGCGATAAGCTTTTGATTATAAGCAAAAAATGGCGCACGAGTATCAAACTCACCCTCAACCAGCGCCTGACGGATAAACACCTCACGCGATTCAGGCACATTCATCGGCCCGTAATGCACGCGCTTTTTGGCATTCAGCAGCAAACCGTGCAGCGTGCTGCGCTCAAAAGCGACCACCTGAGCCGGCTTTTTCTCCCAGTGTGGATCGTAATAATGGCGTTTGATCAAATGATCGCCCACCTCCTCCAGCCATTCCGGCTCGATTCTGGCCACCGTGCGCGCATAAAGTCGATGGGTCTCAATCAACTCGCCCGCCATCACCCACTTCGAGCCTTTTTTCGCCAGCACCGAATTCGGCACGATGAAAAATTTGATGGCGCGCGCGCCCAGATATTCATTGCCATCCACGCTCTTCATACCGATATTACCCAGCAGGCCGCACAGCAGCGCCTTGTGGATCTGCTCGTAAGTCGCAGGCAATTCATTCTCGCGCATACCCATTTCCGCGACCTGAGTGTGCAACTGCTGATGCAACTCCCGCCATTCGCGCAGGCGCAAGGGTGAGAGGAAATTCTTACGGCACTCCTCAGCCAGCAGCCGGTTGGATTGTTTGTGCGCCACAGCCTGTTCAAACCAGGCCCACATCTTGATATAGGCTAAAAAGTCCGAGCGCTCATCGGCAAAACGCTTGTGCGCGGTGTCGGCCGCCTCCTGCCTGTCCAGCGGACGCTCGCGCGCATCTTGTGTCGATAGCGCGCTGGCAATGATGAGAATTTCTGTCAGACAACCATATTGCCGCCCGGCCAGCAACAGCCGCGCGATCTTAGGGTCCAGCGGCAACTTCGCCAGCTCGTGCCCTAACGGCGTGAGTTTGCGCTCCTCATCGATCGCATTGAGTTCCGCGAGCAACTGATAGCCATCGGCTATCATGCGCGGCGTAGGCGGTTCGATGAACGGAAATTCCGCGACTTCGCCCAGTTCCAGCGCACTCATGCGCAAAATCACCGTCGCCAGCGATACGCGAAAAATTTCAGGATCGGTAAACTCGTCACGCTGTAAAAAATCAGCCTCGTCGTACAAGCGTACGCACACACCGCTCATCACGCGCCCGCAACGTCCGGAACGCTGATTCGCTGCCGCACGCGAAATTTTCTCGATATGCAGTTGCTCGACCTTCTGCCTGATGCTGTAACGGTTAACCCTTGCCAGCCCGCAGTCGATCACATAACCGATATTAGGCACGGTCAGCGAGGTTTCCGCCACATTGGTCGCCAGCACCACGCGCCGTTTGCCGCCGGTTTTAAAGACCTTGTCCTGCTCGACTGCCGATAGACGCGAGAACAGCGGCAAAATCTCTATCCCCTTGGGGTGATGCTTGCGCAAGACTTCTGCTGTGTCGCGTATCTCGCGCTCTCCCGGCAAAAACACCAGCACATCGCCCCTCAAGCCGCCGGCGGCCAGTTCGTCCAGCGCACTGCTTACCGCCTTCGGCACATCCTGCGGCTCGCCTTCCTCGCTGATCTGCAAGGGGCGGTAGCGCGTCTCAACCGGATAACTACGTCCGGACACTTCCACCACCACGGCACCGAAGTGACGCGCGAACCGGTCGGCATCCAGCGTCGCCGACGTGATGATCAGCTTTAAATCCCGCCGCCTCGGCAGCAGCTGCTTGAAATAACCCAGCAGAAAATCGATATTCAGGCTGCGCTCGTGCGCCTCATCGATAATGATGGTGTCGTATTGACGCAACAGCGGATCACGATGAATTTCTGCCAGCAAAATACCGTCGGTCATCAGCTTGATGACCGTGTCGGCGGACACCTTGTCGTGAAAGCGCACCTTGTAACCGACCAGACCGCCCAGCTCCGTCTTGAGCTCGGCGGCAATGCGGTTCGCCACGGTGCGCGCCGCCACGCGGCGCGGCTGAGTATGCCCTATCGCGCCTTTTATCCCGCGCCCCAGCGTCAGACAGATTTTGGGCAGCTGTGTGGTTTTACCCGAACCGGTTTCGCCGCAGACGATGACCACCTGATGATCTGCAATCGCGCGCGCCAAATCCTCCCGCCTCGCCACTACGGGCAGATCGGCAGGAAACTCGATTTCGGTCAGCGCTTCAATCCGGGTCAGGCGGCGCTGAGCGGCTGGGGATAATGCAACTGTTTTATTCAAACCAACCTCAAAAAAGAAGGGCTCGCATTATCGCAAGCCCTCGATTAAATTAAACTATTAATAAAAAATTCAATCTGCAGCCTCATGCTTTATCGCGCTAACGCCGCTCCACCATCCACAGCATCGCGACCCCAAGCAGCAAAAACACACCCGTCATTGCTGATGCACTAAACAAGGGCTGCCATGCATTAAGCGCACCTAGGCTGGCAAACAGTCGCCCGGCAAAATGGAACACCAAACCCAGCACGATACCCATAAAAATCATCATACTGACACCACCGGCTCGTCGATGATAAGAAGCGAACGGCAGCGCCAACACCATCATCACCAAAAGAGCAAAAGGGTAAACCAGCTTGTTCCACATCGCAATCTCGTATCGGGCGCTCTGCTGCTTGTTTTCTTTCAAATGACTGGCATAGGTATACAAATCATAAGCTGACATTTGCTCGGGCACCACCAGCATCACACTTAAAATACCCGGCGTCAGTTCAGACTGCCATGGCAGGCTCGAGTGTCTTTGAACCGTCACACCGCGCTGATTGAAGCGCGTCTCCGTCACCTCAGCCAACAACCAGCTGCCAGGGCGCAGATAGCTTGCGTGTCTGGCACTGATAATTGTCTGCAAATGAAATTTCGCATCAAAACTATAAATTTCAATATCCAGCAAACTGGTGTCGGGCATCACATTTTTAACATTAACGAAGTTTCCTCCATCTTTAACCCAGACACCGGAGCGGAACGCCTGCATGGATACCGGCGAATTCATCGCCTTGAGGCGCAATTTCTGTGCCATACGCTCGGAAGGCGGCGCCAGCACTTCACCGCAAAGAAAGCTGGCGATGATCATAGGCAACGCGATTTTTGCCAATGCACCCAGCATCTGCCCGGTCGATGCCCCGGAAGCACGAAAAATCGTCAACTCAGAACGAGATGCCAATTGCACCAAGGCAAAAATAGTTCCAACCAGCACCGCGACCGGAAACAATTCGTACAGATGACCAGGTATGGTCAATATCACAAACAACACCACAAACCACAGACTGTACTGACCGTAGCCCATCATGCTAAGCTCATGAATGAAATCAAGAAAAGCAAACAGCATAATCAAAGTGGCGAATACCAGCGCGATGCTGCCATAGATTTCCCTGGCCAGATATCGAGTCAGCAACTTCATTTTCCAAGCACCCTGCGCAAAGAGAACAGCGTCACACGCCGGTAGAAAAACAGGGCAGCGATCAACAACATCAGCGCATGGATGCCCCACAAACCAATGCCGGGCGCAATTTTACCCTGCCCCACCCAGGCGTTGGTCACGCTAATCATGTTGCTATACAACATATACAGCACGATGGCCGTAATCAGGTTGAGCGAACGCCCGACGCGGGGGTTGACAAAACTTAAGGGTATCGCGAGCAGCGCCAGTATCGCCGCGCTGATAGGCAACCCTAATCGCCACTCCAGCTCAGACAAATTCCAGGTAGTCGGATTGCGCCACAACACCGGTGTCGGTAAAGCGCGCACATTGGGCCGCGCCTGCTTGGAGGCCACACTGTCCATGCGCATCGCATATCGTTCGAATTCAACGATACGATAGTCAGTTTGACCTGGCGTCCCCTCATAACGCGTCCCATTGAGCAAAACCAGAAAGCGATCACCATTGGCCATCGTTTCCTGGAAACCCTGCCGCGCCACCATCGTACCCAGCTTGGCATTTTGCACAGAGCGTACAAAAACGTTTTCTACACGGTTGGTTTTGACATCCATATTTTCGACAAAATATACCCGGTCAGCCTGGTTGGATTCACGAAACATCCCGGGTGTGAACGCGGCGACTTCATCACGACTTTCCAGTTTGTTTTTGAACTCATCCGACTTACGCAAGGCCCATGGTGATAACACCAGGCTGAGCAACGCAATGACCAGTACCACCGGCCCGGCATACCACAACACAGGCCGTATCCAGCGCGTCAAACCGATCCCGGCACAAAACCACACCACCATTTCGCTGTCTCGATAACAACGCGACAAAGTCAAGAGGATGGAAATAAACAGACTGATGGAAAGCAGCACAGGCAGATAGGTCAGCGCACTAAAACCCAGCAACGCGAGCACGCCATCCACCGCAAGCTTCCCGCTGACAGCCTCTCCCAGAAAACGGATTAACTGACTGATCACCACGATACCGAATAAAACAGCAAAAATAAGCATGCCGTTGCCGGCCATTTCCAGCACGAGCACCCGCCCGAATAGCTTGTTGCTAAACAACTTTGACTTTATGCGGTCAGTTTGCGGATAATCAGGCATCGGAACTTAAACATTGAGAGGGAGCAACAGGTGGAATTTAGCATAAAACAAAGCAGTCCGGACAAAGCCCGTAGCGCATGCCTCGTGATGGGCGTCTACGAAGGCGGTATTCTGCCCCCCTCCGCACAAATATTCGACAAACATTCCGCACATCAACTGCGCAAACTGGTCACTCGCGGCGACCTGACCGGCAAGACGGGTAGCGCCGTAATGCTCCACACCCTGTCGAACGTTGAATCTGAACGCGTATTGCTGGTCGGATTAGGCAAAGCAGACGAATTGAACGCCAAACAGTTTATCGACATCGTTCGTACTACCTTCGCTGCACTGCATAAAACCATCTGCAAGGAGGCCACCCTGTATTTTTCCGAGCTGACCGTCCAGGATCGCGATGAAACATGGAAAATCAACCAGATCGTGCTGCTGGGGGCCGAATCGATCTACCGCACCGACAGTCTCAAGAGCAAACCCGCCGACAAACCTGTCTTACGCAAAATTGTACTGGGCTGTGCCAAAAAACCTGATAGCGCGGCACAATCGGCCGTCATTCAAGCCAGTGCAATCGCACACGGGATGAAACTGGCCAAGGATTTGGGTAATCTGCCCGGCAATATCTGCACACCGACCTATCTGGCCGAGCAGGCAAAAAAGATGGCCGAGTCGCATAAGCTCCGCGCCACCATCCTGGAAGAAAAGGACATGGAAAAACTGGGTATGCACGCGCTGTTGTCCGTCACACACGGCAGTCGCCAGCCCGCCAAGTTGATCACGCTGGAATATCGCGGCGGCGAAAAGAAGCAAAAACCGGTGGTACTGGTGGGCAAGGGTTTGACCTTCGACTCCGGCGGCACATCGCTCAAACCGGGCGCCGAAATGGACGAGATGAAATATGACATGTGCGGCGCAGCCAGTGTGCTGGGCACCATGCTGGCCATCGCCGAGATGAAACTGCCGATCAACGTGGTCGCCGTGATACCGAGCAGCGAAAATATGCCGGATGGCGCAGCCAGCAAACCCGGCGATATCGTCACCAGCATGGCCGGGCTGACCATAGAGATACTCAACACCGATGCGGAAGGCCGTCTGATACTGTGCGACGCGCTGACCTATGCCGCGCGTTTTGAACCGGACACCGTGGTGGATATCGCCACGCTCACCGGCGCATGCGTCATCGCCTTAGGCGGGGTTGCCAGCGGTTTATTCAGCAATCAGGATCAACTGGCCCGTGAGTTGCTGGAAGCCGGCGACTACGCAAACGACAAAGCCTGGCAGTTGCCGCTATGGGAAGAATATCAATCCCAACTGGACAGCAACTTCGCCGACCTGCAAAACATCGGCGGACGCGCGGCCGGCAGCGTGACGGCGGCTTGCTTCCTGTCGCGCTTCACCAAAGACTATCGCTGGGCACATCTGGATATCGCAGGCACCGCTTGGAAGTCAGGCAAGGACAAGGGCTCGACCGGACGCCCGGTCCCGTTGCTTGCGCAATATTTGATCAACCGTTGCGGTAAAGTCAACTGAAATGACCAAGGTCGATTTCTACACCGGCTCAACCGACAAACTGCGCACCGCCTGTCAGTTGAGCCACAAAGCCATGCAAAACGGGCTGCGTACTGTCATCAGCCTGCCCGATGCCGCGAGCATGGAAACGCTGGACAAGTTGCTGTGGCATTACCCTGACACGGCGTTTATCCCGCACAGCATTACGGACTCGACTGCACCGGTATTCTTGAGCTATAACACCGCGCAGTTTCCGCACCACGATTTACTGATCAGCTTGCACAACGAGTGCCTGCCATTTTTTAGCCGTTTCGAACGCGCCATTGAAATCATCGGCACGGATGAAACAGACAGCCGTTCGGGGCGGGAGCGCTACAAGTTTTATCGCGATCGCGGCTACGAACTGCGCCACTTTGATTTATCCAGGGCAAATTAACGGCTCTATGTAAAATACAATGTGTATTTGAAAAAAATTAAGATTTAGCACAATGAAATTGTGCTCGTTTGGTACCACCATTAGCCCCTGTGCGCCGCCGCAGATAGCCAACAAACAGCGGTGTGGTTGGGCGAGGACTGTTTGAACACGTGGCCGCGAAGCGGATCGTGCGAGTTCCGCAGCCCCGCTATTTGTTGGCTATCAAGGATACGCGGCCTGGCTACAGACAGGCTGGCGCGGCAAACCGGGGGCGCCTTTTAGTTTCGGCGATGCCTCACTGCAACTTCGTTGTCTTGGTGTTTCCTAGCTGCAAAAGAAAACGCAGTTTGGGCGCATCATTTAAAACGTAGCTGGGCGCAGCCAAAGTAACCAACTGCCGGTCTGCCACCGGCAATAGCAACAATTAGATTTGGAACATCCACTATTAATCACAGAGAACCAAATTAAACATGAATACGCAACCATCTGATTTAAATGAAAAAAATAATTCACTCAACATCAACGTGCTGGATGATCTGCCCCTACTGACCGAAGTTGCCGCTGAAAATGCGCACGAAAAACCACCTGTTGAAGAAGTGCTTCCCCGCACCTTCAGTCGCGAAGAAATGCAACAAGTGCTGCACAAACTCGAAGCGCACATGGAAACGGTATTCATCAGCAAACTCAACACGCAGCTCGAACAACTGCAAAGACTGGCAATTGATCTGGCTGTCAGCGAGTTTAAGGCCGAGCTGCCGCACCTGCTGCGCGATGCACTGAACGATGTCAATCCGGAAAAACCGGCTTAACGGGCATGGCAATGGTGCCACCCCAATTAATAATACCTACCATGCCAGTTCCCCCTATCCAATTACCCCCTCGCTACGCACGCGAAGGAAAGGACAAACGAACGCTGACGCGTGTTTCGTTAAATTGCCAGTTTAAACTCGGGCATGACGCCCGCATTTCCGCGCGGGCACCTGCCCGCTGTATAATCTTACCCTTCATAAAAGCTCGAACCCCGCTGTTCGCTACATCGCCATGGAATTGACCAAAAGTTTTGAACCCAAAGACATCGAATCTCGCTGGTATCCCAAATGGGAAGAATCCGGCTATTTCAAGGCCGGATTAAACCCGGCTGCGACAGAATCCTTCTGCATCCAACTGCCGCCACCGAATGTCACCGGCACCTTGCACATGGGTCACGGTTTCAACCAGACGCTGATGGACACACTGACACGCTACCATCGCATGAAAGGCGACAACACGCTTTGGCAACCGGGCACCGATCACGCGGGGATTGCCACGCAGATCGTGGTTGAGCGTCAACTGGACGGACAGGGCATTTCGCGCCACGACTTAGGCCGCGAAGCTTTTATCGAAAAAGTCTGGGAATGGAAGAAATTCTCTGGCGACACCATCACCCGTCAGATGCGCCGTCTGGGCACCTCTCCCGACTGGGAGCGCGAGCGCTTCACCATGGATGAAGGACTGTCTCAATCGGTCACGGAAACGTTCGTACGACTGTTCAACGAAGGCTTAATCTATCGCGGCAAGCGCCTGGTGAACTGGGATCCGAAACTGCACACCGCCGTCTCCGATCTGGAAGTCGTCCAGGAAGAGGAAGACGGCTTCATGTACCACATTCACTACCCGCTGGCTGAAGTGGATACGCTGCATGGCCTGACGCATTTGACCGTTGCCACCACCCGTCCGGAAACGCTGCTGGGCGATGTGGCCGTGATGGTACATCCGGAAGATGAGCGCTACGCGCATCTGATTGGCAAACAGGTCGCACTGCCACTGTGCGCACGCACCATCCCCATCATCGCCGATGACTATGTCGATCGCGAATTCGGAACCGGCGTAGTAAAAGTCACCCCGGCGCACGACTTCAACGACTATGCGGTCGGACAGCGCCACGGTTTCGAACCAATCTGCATCCTCACGCTGGATGCCAAAATCAACGATTGCGCCCCCGTAAAATATCGCGGCATGGACCGCTTCGAGGCGCGCAAGCTCATCTGCACTCACCTGGAGTTGGCCGGATTATTTGAAAAAGCCGAGAAGCACAAACTCAAGGTGCCGCGTGGCGACCGTACCGGTGTGGTGATCGAACCCATGCTCACCGACCAGTGGTTTGTGGCGATGAGCAAGGCCGGCCCGGAAGGCAAGAGCATCACCGAACAGGCGCTCGAATGCGTCTCCTCCGGCGAAATCAAGTTCCACCCGGAAAACTGGGTGAACACCTATAACCAGTGGCTCAACAACATTCAGGACTGGTGCATCTCGCGCCAGCTGTGGTGGGGCCATCAGATTCCCGCCTGGTACGGCGTCAACGGTGAAGTGTTCGTCGCACGCAGCGAAGCGGAAGCCCGCGCGCAGGCTGACAAGGCGGGTTATGCCGGACAACTCGATCGCGACAACGACGTGCTCGACACGTGGTTCTCGTCGGCACTGTGGCCGTTCTCCACCCTGGATTGGGTTGAGGGCAAATCCTTCGAAGAGCAAAACGAGTTCGTTAAACAGTATTTGCCCTCTTCCGTGCTGGTCACCGGTTTCGACATCATCTTCTTCTGGGTCGCCCGCATGGTGATGATGACTAAACACATCACCGGCAAGATTCCGTTCAAGGATGTGTATGTGCATGGCCTGATCCGCGATGCGGAAGGGCAGAAAATGTCCAAATCCAAGGGAAATGTACTCGATCCTATTGATTTGATTGATGGAATTACACTGGACGAGCTGATCAAAAAGCGCACCACGGGTCTCATGAATCCTAAGCAAGCCGAACAGATCGAGAAGCGCACCAGGAAGGAGTTTCCGACCGGCATTCCGGCCTTTGGCACCGATGCGTTGCGCTTCACCTTCTCGTCGCTCGCCTCTCCTGGCCGCGACATCAAGTTCGACATGCAGCGCTGCGAAGGCTATCGCAATTTCTGCAACAAGCTGTGGAACGCCACCCGCTTCGTGCTGATGAACTGCGATGGACAGGACGTTGGTCTCGACGAGTCGCTGCCGCTGGAATACTCCGCCGCTGATTTATGGATGATCAGTCTGCTGCAACAAGCAGAATCTGAAATGGCCCAGCATTTTACCGACTATCGTTTCGATATGGCGGCACGCTGCGTCTATGAACTGGTATGGAATACCTACTGCGACTGGTATGTGGAACTGACCAAGGTACAGATTGCATCGGGCAATCCAGCCGTGCAACGCGCTACGCGCCGCACACTGGTTCGGACGCTGGAAACCATGTTGCGCATGGCACACCCCATCATCCCGTTCATCACCGAAGAGTTGTGGCAGGCGGTCGCTCCGCTGGCCGGAAAAACCGGCGAGAGCATCATGTTGCAAGCCTATCCGCTGGCCGATGCTGCCAAAATCAATCCGACAGCAATCGAGCAAATTGGCTTGCTGCAGGAGATCGTCAATGCCTGCCGCAGCCTGCGCAGCGAAATGAACTTATCGCCCGCAGCCCGAGTGCCGTTGATCGCAGCAGGCGATGCAGCCACACTCGCTGCACTCTCACCCTACATCAGCAGTCTGGGCAAATTGAGCGAAGTTGAGATAGTGACGGAATTACCCGACGGTGATGCGGCCGTGGCCATCGTCGGCAACTTCAAACTGATGCTAAAAGTTGAGATCGATGTCGCTGCCGAACGCGAAAGGCTGGATAAGGAAATTGCGCGCATCGCCAATGAAGTCGCCAAAACGGAAGCCAAGCTAGGCAACGAGAGCTTTGTGGCCAGAGCGCCCGCCGCCGTGGTGGAGCAGGAGCAGAAGCGCATGAGCGACTTCGGTACGACGCTGGTGCAACTACAGGCTCAGCGCGCAAAACTAGGCTAAACCATCATTCCCGCCTGCCCCCCGCTTTCGCGAGGGTGACAGGGAATGACACCTTTTAGCGGCGGCGAATCAGGAAACTGTATTCGCCGTTTTGCTGTTGGGCGTGCAGCAATTCATTGCCGGTCTGGCGGCAGAAAACTTCAAAATCGATCATCGATCCGGGATCGGTTGCGACAATTTTCAACAGCTGACCGCTGTTCATCCCGGACAGCGATTTTTTGCAACGCAAGATGGGCAAGGGACAAGCCATCTTGCGCGCATCCAGTTCTACATCAAATTGCATCATGCCAATGGCAAACCGGCATGCGCCCAGGCCGTGATACCGCCTTGCAAATTATAAACATCGGTAAAACCATTCCCCGCAGCAAACGCGGCAGCCTGTGCCGAACGTCCGCCCATCTGGCAATAGAACACCGTGGTCGCGGTCTTTTGCATGTCGTGCATGCGTAGCGGCAAAAGATGCAGCGGCAAGGCCTCACCCTGCGGAATTTTTCCGCGTGCCATTTCGGCGTCCGTGCGCACATCGATCAACTTTATCTGAGTCTTTTGCTGCATCGCCACCAGATCGGCGACAGTAATATTCTTGAAACCTGACACGTGATTATTCCTTTAAAGCTAAATTTTCAAGCGGACAGACATTCTGAGCACTTTTCTGAGTAAAGTCCAGTTTAGGTACAGACGTCACGGTACAGGATACAAGTAAAACGGCGTAAATGATTTTCCTAGAATCTTGCTACCTGCACCTTACGCCTTAAAACCGTTTATCATAGCGCCCATGAAAAAACTGATCCTAGTTCTACTGCTGGGTTTTTCCCCTTACGCCATCAGCGATGGTCTGCCCGACTTGGGCGACATATCCCAGACCGTGTTAAATCCGATACAGGAGCGTCAGATCGGCCAGCAAAGCATGCTGGAAATCCGCTCCAGTCGCCTGTATCTTGACGACGCAGAAGTCAATGATTACCTCAATCAAATTGGCTATAAACTCAGCCAGTTCAGCAATGAGCCCTCGCTCGACTTTGAATTCTTCGCGCTCAATGATTACAACGTGAATGCCTTCGCATTACCGGGCGGCTTTATCGGAGTCAATGCAGGTCTGTTACTCACTGCGCAGAGCGAGTCTGAATTAGCCTCCGTCCTAAGTCACGAAATTGCTCACGTCACGCAGCATCACCTCGCTCGCATGGTTTCCGCCCAACAAGGAGACACGCTGGCCAATATGGCAGCCATCGCTGTGGCGATACTAGCCGCACGCAATAACGCACAGGCATCGCAAGCCGCCATCGTCGGCGTACAGGCGCGCTCCATGCAGAAACAACTGGATTTTACACGTGTGCACGAACAGGAAGCGGATCGCATTGGCTTTGAAATTTTACAAAAAGCAGGTTTCAACACGCATGCCATGCCGGAATTTTTGCAAAGACTGCAACGTGCAACGCGACTGCTGGAAGGCAACGCGCCCAACTACCTGCGCACCCACCCTGTTACCAGCGACCGAGTGGCCGACATTGAAAATCGTGTCAATAAACAACCCTATCAGCTGCTTCCTGACAGCCTGGACTTCCAACTGGTGCGCACCAAACTCCTCGGCGCAAAGAAAACAGCCATCGACGCTATTAGCTACTTCACCGATGCATTGAGCACCCATAAGCATGGCCATCCACTTGCACAGCAATATGGATTAGTGACCGCATTACTTCGCAACCGGGAGATCGAACGCGCCGTACAGGAATTGGCGGTATTGCAGCATGAAACAAAAAACACCCCGGCAGCGCAAAATAATCCGATCCTAGAAACGCTGGCAGGAAAAGTCAAACGCGCAGCCAATGACAAAGATACACTGGCTTTTTATCAGGCGGCGACACTAAGATTCCCGCAATATCGCGCCCTGATTTATGACTATGTTGAACTATTGATACAAAGCAATCAAGCCGACACCGCCATCAAACTCCTTAACGAACAGGTTACCCGCCACCCGGCTGATATCCGACTTTACGAACTTCAGGCGCGCAGTTATAACCAGCTACACAAGCCGTTCGAGCAACATCAAGCGCTCGCTTACAGCCATGCATGGCAAGGTAACCTGCGTGCAGCGATAGAACAACTGGAACTGGCAAAACGCTCCGGAGGAGATTTTTACCAACTGTCTGCCATTGAGTCCGACTTACGCGAACTGCGCGAGATGCTGCACGCCAGAGGGAAGAAATAATTCATCAACAGGGCATGCGGTGTATTTGCCCGCCCTCAAAGGGTTAATGAGTCGAAGCGGCGCTATCCTCTCCCCATCTCGGCAGTAGCGTATTGGCCACACCCAGATGATCCAGAATACGCGCAACCACGAAATCCACCATATCCTGCACGTTCGCAGGTTGATAGTAGAAGCCGGGATTTGGTGGCATGATCACCGCGCCTGCACGGGCGAGTTTGAGCATATTTTCCAAGTGAATCACCGAAAACGGCATTTCTCGCGGCGCAAGTATCAGAGGGCGCCGCTCTTTAATCATCACATCCGCCGCACGTGCAATCAGATCATCGCTGATGCCGGAAGCGATCTTAGCCAGCGTCCCCATGGTACAGGGGCAAATCACCATCGCATCGCCCGGATTCGACCCTGAAGCCATAGGCGCATACCAGTCATCACGACCAAACACACGCAGCTCACCGCTAAATTCACCCAGACGCTCGCTCAATACCCGCTCAGCATCTTGCGGACGGGTCGGCAGCACTATATTCATTTCCTGTTTGGCGACGATCTGTGCGGCTTGCGAGTAAACCAGATGCACGCGATGACCGCTTTTTAACAGACATTCCAACAGGCGCATGCCATAGGGCATACCGGAGGCACCGGTTAAGGCAAGATTAATAGTCTTCATAACGCAGCAGGGTCAGGCCTTAACTTTATAGTTAATCGATTAACGTTAAAGGCCGGGTGGGATTAAATCGCGTCAAAGTCGAAATATAACATTATTTTTCAATAGCTTGTGCAAAAGCATCCAGCATAGGCTGTATCACGTGACGCTTGAGTTTCAGCGCGGCCTGATTGACTACCAGTCGGGATGAAATATCGCTGACATGCTCCACCGCCTTGAGGTGATTGGCTTTGAGCGTGCTGCCACTGCTGACCAGATCCACGATGGCGTCAGACAAGCCTACCAGCGGAGCCAATTCCATCGATCCGTACAGCTTGATCAAATCGACATGAACTCCCTTAGCCGCGAAGTGGTCGCGCGCCGCTTTCACATATTTGGTTGCCACGCGCAGGCGCGCCCCTTGTTTTACCGCCGACTCATAATCGAAGTCGTTGTGCACTGCAACCATCAGACGGCAACGCGCAATGTTCAGATCCAAAGGTTGATACAGCCCAACGCCGCCATGTTCATTCAATACATCCTTGCCCGCCACCCCGATATCGGCCGCGCCGTATTGCACATAAGTCGGCACATCCGACGCCCGCACAATGATCAAACGAACATCGGCGCGATTCGTATCGAGTATCAACTTGCGTGAAGACTCTGGGTCTTCCAGCGCATGAATTCCGGCAGCCGCCAGTAGGGGCAGCGTTTCTTCGAAGATACGACCTTTAGATAGTGCGATTGTAATCATGTTTTTCACAGTAAATGGTAAGTGGCAAGTGGAAAGTGGTGAGTGAGCAACAGGTTGCCAAGCGACTGACAACTTACCACTCCCCACTTACTATTTAATTCTTCTAATCTTCGCACCCAACGCAGACAGCTTCGCTTCGATGCGTTCATAACCGCGATCCAGATGATAAATGCGATCGACCACGGTTTCACCCTTAGCCACCATCCCGGCAATCACCAGCGACGCGGAAGCACGCAAATCGGTCGCCATCACGGTTGCGCCATCGAGCGTTTCGCAGCCCTGTATTACAGCGGTATTGCCTTCGATATCGATCTGCGCGCCCAGACGCTGCAATTCCTGCACATGCATGAAGCGATTTTCAAATATCGTTTCCACCACGATGGAACTGCCTTCTGCAATCGCATTTAAAGCCATGAATTGCGCCTGCATATCGGTCGGAAAAGCGGGATAAGGCGCAGTACGCAAATTAACCGCACGGGGACGCCCCGTCATTTCCAGACGAATACGATCACCCGACACCTCGACCGTGGCACCCGCCTCACGCAGCTTATCGAGTACGCTGTCGAGGATATCTGCTCTGGCATGCGTCAGGGTAATGCATCCACCGGTCGCAGCCGCCGCGACCAGAAACGTGCCGCTCTCAATACGATCCGGCATCACGTTGTAACTTGCGCCGTGCAGTTTGTCGACTCCGACGATGGTTATCTTATCGCTCCCCGCGCCTTCAATACTCGCGCCCATTGCGATCAGGCAGTTGGCCAGATCCACCACTTCGGGTTCACGCGCCGCATTTTCCAGCACGGTGACGCCATCCGCCAGCACCGCCGCCATCATCAGATTTTCCGTACCGGTTACACTGATCAGATCGAAACAGATACGCGCGCCATGCAGACGTTTTGCCGTCGCATGGATATAACCGTGTTCGATGTGAATTTCTGCCCCCATCGCGATCAGGCCCTTGATGTGCAGGTCCACCGGACGCGAACCGATCGCGCAACCACCCGGCAGCGACACGCGCGCCTCACCGAAGCGAGTCAGCAGCGGGCCCAGCACCAGAATGGCCGCACGCATGGTCTTGACCATATCGTAGGGCGCTTCCGGCTTATCTAAAGCGGCCCCGTTAAACCTAGCCTCCTGTTCGCCGGATTCCACCACCACGCCCATCTGTTGCAACAGTTTGATCATGGTCGCCACATCATGCATATCCGGCAAGTTGCCAAGATGCAGCACTTCCCCGGTCAGGATGCTGGCACACATGATAGGCAGGGCGGCGTTTTTGGCGCCGGAAATACGGACTTCACCGTTGAGTCTATGACCACCTTCGATTACTAATTTTTGCATTATTTTTAAAGTCGTAAGTCGTAAGTCGTAAGTCGTAAGTCGTAAGTCGTTGTCATTAGTTGTCAGATTTTGCAACCTCAACTAACTACTTCAGACTAATGACTGCTTTTCCATTCTTCCGGTGTAAATGTTTTCATAGACAAAGCATGAATTTCACCCTTCATGCGATCGCCCAGTGTTTGATAGACCAACTGTTGACGTTGTATGCGGCTTTTACCAGCAAAAGCAACGCTGACCACGACGGCCTCGAAATGCTGCCCGTCTCCGGTAACCGTTAAATATTCTGTCGCCATATTTTGCGCGATATCGATCTGTATGCTCTCAGGGGTGACCATTGAAATTTCCGTTTGATTTAATACATCAAGTTACAAGAAGGCACTTTAACTCGGCAGCATCTCGGCCACGCCATACAGATTGGCCAGACTCAGCAGATTGGCAGGCAAATTCGTCACCCGCAAATGGCGATTTTTAGCCTGTGCGGCCCTGAGCCAGCCCAGCAGCATGCTGAGCGCGGCGGAATCAACCACCTCAACCTGAGCCAGATCCACTTCCATGTCTGCGCCGGACAAATGCTGCAAACCAGCTTCATAAAGCGCCGGCACGGTCGCCATCACCAGAGAACCGCTCAGCACCAGACGATTACCGTCCAGATTGATCACTTGGCATCCGCCTTGTGCACCTTGCCGCTCGTCGCATCAGCATTCATGTCAGCCAATGTCTTAATCAAGGCATCTATACCCGATTGTTCGATCTGACTGGCAAAAGTACCACGATAGCTGGTGACCATGCTCACCCCCTCAATCGCCACATCAAATACCTTCCAGCCCTCGTCGCTCTTTTTCATCTGATAATCTACGGAGGTTGGCTGCCCGCCCGTTTTGATGATGCGTGTCTTCACTGTCGCTTCAGTTTCCTCAGCCGCCAGTTTGAGCGGTTTGACCTCTATCGTCTGGTCACGATATAAAGTAAACGCCTTGGTATAAGTCCGCACCAACATATTACGGAATTCTGCGACCAGCGCCTTCTTCTGATCCGGCGTTGCCTGTCTCCAGTATTTACCTGCAGCCAGCTGCGTCATACGATTGAAATCGAAATTCGGCAACACCTTGGCATCGACCAGTGCCAGCACTTTTTTCTGATTACCAGCCTTGATATCTGGATCCTGTTTAACGATAGCGATCACTTCGAGCGCGGTATCCTTGATCAGGGCATCCGGAGCAACCATGTCCGCCTGGGCAGCGCCAACCAGCAACAACCACCCCGCAATCGCCTTCCACAATAACTTACTCATTTCAACTCCTTGATTATTTAGATGTTTCTGCAGCTTTGCTGTATATAAATTTACCGATCAGGTCTTCGAGCACCATGGCCGACTGCGTCTGCTTAACCACTTCTCCATTTTTAAGCATCTCACTGTCACCGCCCGGCATCAGGCCGATGTACTGCTCGCCCAGCAATCCGGAAGTCAGAATATTCGCAAAAGTATCTTTGGGAAATTGATAGCGCTTATCCAGACTCATCACCACGTTGGCCTCATAGCGTTCGGTATCGAGCGTGATTTCAGTGACGCGCCCGACCAGTACGCCGGCACTCCGGATCGACGCCTTTGGTTTAAGACCGCCGATATTGGAAAAATAAGCGTGCACCTGGTAAGTCTCCGCCACATTGTAAGTACCCAGATTCCCGACTTTCATCGCCAGCATCACCAGCGCGCCGATACCTGCCACCACAAACATTCCCACCCACAAATCCAGCTTCGTGCGTTCCATACTATGCCCCTCTAAACATGATTGCGGTTAATACAAAATCCAACATCAAAATCGCCAGTGACGATGTCACGACCGTGCGTGTGGTCGCCCCCGATACGCCTTCCGCTGTCGGCGGCGCATCAAACCCTTCAAACAGGGCAATCACAGTGACCACGGTGCCGAACACCAGGCTCTTGATAATGCCATTCATGATGTCTTCACGAAAATCTACCGCCGCCTGCATCTGCGACCAGAACGATCCCTCATCCACGCCGATTTGCACCACACCGACCAGATAGCCGCCGAAGATACCGACCGCACTGAACAACGCTGCTAACAACGGCATGGAAATCACCCCTGCCCAGAAGCGCGGCGCGACGATACGCGCGATCGGATTGACGGCCATCATCTCCATCGCCGAGATCTGCTCAGTCGCCTTCATTAAACCGATCTCAGCCGTCATCGCCGATCCCGCCCGACTGGCAAACAGCAGCGCGGCCATCACCGGCCCCAGCTCACGCACTAACCCTAACGCCACCATCACGCCCAGCGCGGATTCTGATCCGTAGCGTTTGAGCGTTTCATAGCCTTGCAAACCCAGCACCATGCCAACAAAGAGCCCAGCCACCACGATGATAATCAGCGACATTACGCCGCTGGAAAACAACTCCTTGATCACCAGATCAAAGCGCCGGAAACTGCTTCCGGAATAACGCAGAGTGAGAAAGAAGAAACGCGATGCAACGCCTATCCGCCAAACTGCGTTGACAATATGATGACCGATCGCTCTTATTGTATTAAGCACTGTGTCTAGCCCGTAAATTTAAATCTTGGTGATAATCAACACCGGGATAATGAAAAGGAACCGGCCCGTCCATTTCACCATGCACAAACTGGTGAACAAAGTCAGTATCGCAGGCGCGCAACTCCTCCGGCGTTCCTTCGGCGACGATCACTCCACCAGCCATAAAATAGACGTAATCCACGATCTTCAGCGACTCCTGAATATCGTGCGTAACGATAATCGACGTAGCACCCAGCGCATCATTCAGTCGCCGGATCAAATCGCCGATCACCGTCAGCGAAATGGGATCGAGACCCGCAAAAGGCTCGTCATACATAATCAGCATGGGATCGAGTGCCACGGTACGTGCCAACGCCACGCGCCTAGCCATGCCGCCTGACAATTCGGACGGCATCATGTGTTGCGCACCGCGCAGACCCACCGCATTGAGCTTCATGATAACCAGATCATGAATAATATCCTCGGGCAAGTCGGTATGCTCACGCATTTGAAAAGCCACGTTGTCATACACTGACATGTCGGTAAACAGCGCGCCAAATTGAAACAGCATCCCCATCTTGCGCCGCACCGCATACAGCCCGTCCTGATCCAGCTCGTGCATCACCTGCCCGTCCATCTTGACGTAGCCCTTGGTGGGCTTTAGTGCCCCGCCAATGTGACGCAGCAACGTTGTCTTGCCACACCCTGACAAACCCATGATCGCGACCAGCTTTCCTTTCGGAAAGGTCATATTGATACCCTGCAAGACAGGGCGTTTATCATAGGTGAAGTTAAGATCGCGAATTTCGACTAAAGCGTTCGGGGACAAAATTAGGAATCCAGAAAACAAGTTGTGCATTCTAAACGATTGCGCGGACTCTGCTCAACCTTTACCTTTGCCGGCAGCCGTTGCCACCCAACTAGCTCAGAACATCTAATTGCATGACGCAACGAATGATTTAGCGCCAAGATTATGATCTAATTTATTATAATCAATGAGTTAAAAATAACTTGAGCAGTGAATTCAACTATCACCGATTCAGATAGGGAAGCAGATCGACGTCCTGCCGTTGATCAATTAGCCGATCAGCCACATCACTCATCCTCATCCTGTTGCTGCGGCAATAGCCGCGCAAGGCCGCATTAAGGTGTGATCTGCACTGATTTCGAATCGCTGCATCAGCAAACCGATCGCCATACTGAGGCTGCGACTGTTTTTCAACGCACGGCTCAAATCCAGCTCGACCTGACGCAAGCGCCGAATCTCCCCGGCACGCACCAGAGCGGTATAAATAGCCGGCAATACCTGCTGTATTTCCATCGGTTTTAGCAAAGAACCTAACGCCCCCAACCGTGCAGCCTCCCCCAGCGCATCGACGCGGTCAGAGAAAAACATAAAGGGCACATTTAGTGTCTCTTTAAGCCACGCCGCCAGAGCAAGCCCGGAAATTCCGCTCAGGTGCACCGACAGCACAGCCAGATCAGGGCACGTTTACTCACAAAGCGGCATCGCCGTCTCGGCGGAATCCGCCTGCAAAATCTGACATCCCGCGGCTTGCAAACCTTCAAGCCAGTCACGAGCTGCCGGCCGGTTGCCGTCCACCAGCAAGATCACCTTGTTCAATACCATACCTCCCCCTTACGCTTATATCCGTATTGCGGCCCCGGTCCGCCGGCAAGAATATCTCAACTCCGCTAGGGCAATCGTTCCCCTACCCCCGCCTACTAACAGTGCCAACATTTGACTTGCAACTATAAATCGGCAGCGATCTAAAAATATTAAGGCTCAGCCATTGCTTTCATTCTGAACATTTGCTAAGTTTACAGCCTGTAAGCAATCCAGCCCCGTTGCCAAAATCGTTTTCCTTTTTTAAAGAGGATTTTGTGCACACTTGGGACTGCTTATCTATGTTTTCATCTCTTATCATGACGACTATTCTGCCACCTCAGGGCCATCCATGCACTGCGATGAACAAGAGACGCTGTTACCGGCCACATTCATTGATCTGCTCGGATTTAGTCGCATCAGCTCAAGCTCTGCTCGCTCCAAACCCGACGATCTGATTGCCAACATCACCATGTATACCGCCAGGCGGCATGACCGCAATCCATATTTTTCATTCGGGTGAGATTGTAGTCCTGACCGACGCAAATCCTGCCTCCCAGCACAGCTTTTGAAAGACAATACCAATGATCAACAAATTCACCCTCACCGGCAAAATTTTTCTCCTAGGAGCCGTGTCCATCCTCATTCTTTTAGTGCTGGCTGCCTCAGCCGCACTGACACTGCACGCCTCCTTACTGGACGAACGCATCACCACAGACCGGCTGGATCGGAATTTCGATATATTGCACGAGGTCAGCAGCATGAATTCGGCCTTTCAAAGCGAGATCATGCTGGCACAGCATATCTGGCTGCGAGGCTCGAACGCTGAAAAGTATCAGACTTATCGCAACGAATTTATCCAACAGCAAACTGCCTTCGAACAACATGTGGCCAATGCCGTTACCGGAGTCCGTGAACTGTCTATCGGCCACCACGAAGAATTCGATGGTTTCATCGAAGCACTTAACGCATTGAACCGGGAACATCACTCGGTCAGCGGGAAGTACCTGGATCAGATCAATGCCCACGCTAGCGCGACAGATTCCGACAGCAAAATTGCGGATATAGACCACGAACTGTTTCGCCGTCTGGATGAAATGCGCGACACCTTCACTAATTTTTCTAAAATGAAGTTCGAACAGAAATACGAAGCCGCTGACAAGAGCCACCGCAACAAGTTACTGGCTATCCTGATTCTGGTGATCTCCGCTCCGATGCTGACATTTTTCCTTGCCCGTATCGTGATCAACTCGGTGCGCAAACAACTGGGTGGAGATCCGCAGGAAGTGGCGCGCATCGTCAAGGAAGTCGCCTCAGGCAACCTCGCCGTAGCCTCATCCATTCAAAAGGGTGCAACCGGCCTGCTGGCCGACGCTATCTACATGAGCGAGAGTCTGCGAAAAACCCTGGTCGACTTACATGCTTCCGCTTCCAACCTCACCACCAGCTCACTGACCTTATCAACTTCCACCAACAAGATGATAGACACCGTCGGCGACCAAAACACTGCTGTTCACACCATGCAGCAAGCTACAGCGGAGCTGAATCTGAGCATCCAGAGTATTTCCGCAAACAGCAGCGAAGCGCAGAAAATCGCAATCAATACTGAGAAGGCCGCGGCACAAAGCGCGCAAATCATTGCCGGCAACGTCACGGAAATGGCTGGCATCGCACGCTCAATCGAACATGCATCCCATGACATTTCGCAACTGAGCGACAAGACGCGCGATATCGATGCTGTCGTCGCAGCGATACGTGAAATTGCCGACCAGACCAATCTGCTGGCTCTCAATGCAGCCATTGAAGCGGCGCGTGCCGGCGAACAGGGTCGGGGCTTTGCCGTGGTCGCCGATGAGGTACGCAAACTGGCCGAGCGCACCTCTCTGGCGACCAAGAAAATCCAAAGTTTTTCTGATGAAATACGCAGCGTGGTGACATTCGCGACCAACAACATGGATCAAGTCGTACAGGATGCCAGGTCGGGTTCGCAAAATGCACAGAATGCCAACAGCGCGATTCTGGCGGTTCAGGATGCCTTCCATGCCGTGGCGCAACAGATCAGCAACATTTCTGCTTCGCTCGCCGAACAAAGCCGCATGTCAGAAAATCTGGAAGGCAATATCAATCGCATCGCGACCATGTCCACAGAATTCCAGTCTGAAGTCGTTTATATTGCTGATACGGCCAGCAGCTTCACCACACTAGCCGGCGAAACCATTCATGTAGTAACGGCCTTCAAACTGGGCAACGATAGGGTCGAAGACGTCACGCTGTTTCAAACATAATAGTCAACATATTACATTTTCTCAAACAGCGCATCCAGGGTCACATCGGTGCGCTGCTCCAGCTCGGCAGCGCAGATGGCCAGCCATTGCTTGAGCGGATCATCCCCCTCGGCCGCCAGCAGCACACTGCGATCGAGCACAAACAAATGCAGCAACTCGGTCGCCTTGATATGCGCGATGTCGCGGGTCATCAGCCACCCCATGCCCTCCGCCTTACGCACCAGATTTGCGCCGGCCAGCCGTTCCAGAATCTGTTCCAGAGCATAAAAACCCAAGTGCAATGACGTTGACAATGCGGGGATAGTCATCACCTCACCGCGCTGCATGGCACTCGACATGCGTTGCAATACCCGCAGGGCATCGAGCATTTTTACCACTGCAGGCAGATACGGCGTTTCCGGTGTACGCCAGTGCGGCAAAGAAGCAGCCACCACGGCACCCAACAAAATAGTCAACCAGGAAAAGTACACCCAAATCAGAAAAATAGGCACGCTGGCGAAGGCACCATAGACCAGTTTATAAGTCGGAAAGTGACTGATGTAGTAACCGAACACGCGATTCATCGTCTCAAACAGCACCGCCGCGACGATACCGCCGATCAGGGCATGGCGAAAGGGTACATAACGATTTGGCACCAACCGGAACAGCAGCGCAAAGGCCAGAGTGGTCAGCAACACGGGCAGTGCTTTCAACATGCCCACCCCAAAAATGGGAATTTGTTTGGCATAGCCCAGCGACAGCCCAACCAGCCACGAAGTCAATGACAGACTTGCGCCGACCAGCACCGGCGCGAGTGTGAGCACCGCCCAATATACGATCATGCGCTTGATCATCTTGCGCGGACGAGTGACGCGCCAGATAGTATTAAATGCGTGATCGATGGTTTGGATCATCAGCATCGCGGTCACCGCCAGAAAAACAACCCCGAACGCGCTCAGTCGCCCCGCGCTCTCGGCAAACTGCTCCGTATAGTGAGTAATCACCTTGCCCGCTGTATTCGGCATTAGATTATTCAGCAGATACATTTTAATCTGCGATGAAAAATCATCGAATACCGGAAATGCCGCAAACATCGTCAGCGCGATGGTAATCAACGGAACCAGCGACAGCAGCGTAGTGAAGGTAAGACTGGCAGCAATCTGCGCGCATCTATCCTGCCCAAAGCGCAGCGCCACAAAGCGGATGAAATTCTGTAAATTTTGCATGCTGACCATGATTCTCTATAATGCGCGCATGATAACCGACAAAGAAATTCTGGTGCTGTATTACAGCCAGCATGGCGCGACCCGGCAGATGGCACAACTCATCGCTCGCGGCATTGAAACCGTTCCCGGAATACGCGCCAGAGTGCGCACCGTCCCGAAAATCTCCACCGCGTGCGAAGCAACCGAACCCGCCATTCCCGATTCCGGCTCACCCTACGTCGAACTGCGCGATCTGGAGGAATGTATAGGATTAGCACTGGGCAGTCCGACGCGCTTCGGCAATATGGCTGGCGCGATGAAATACTTCTGGGATGGCACCAGCTCGCTCTGGATGAAACATGCGCTGGTAGGCAAACCGGCGGCTTTATTCACCTCGACCAGCAGCATGCACGGCGGACAGGAATCCACCCTGCTATCGATGATGCTGCCGTTGCTGCATCACGGCATGCTCATCACCGGCATCCCTTATTCAGAACCGGAACTGGCCGCCACGCAGAGCGGTGGCACGCCTTACGGCGCCAGCCATATTGCAGGACTAACCGGCAATCTGCCGATTTCAGATGCAGAGAAAAAATTATGCATGGCACTAGGTCGTCGTCTGGCAAATATCGCGCTTAAACTATCCGCATGAGCAACGCAACGGAAGCGCGCTGCCTGCTGCGCGCACACCGCTACGGCGCACTCTCGACACTTTCGAAAAAGCTGGCGGGATTCCCCTTCGGCTCGATCACGCCCTACCTGACCGAGCACGATGGCAGTCTGCTGATCTATATCAGCGAGCTGGCCGAACACACCAAAAATATCGCGCACGATCCGCGCGTGAGCCTGATCACCCACAATCAGTCGTCCCCTGAGATACAGATGCAAGGACGAGTGACCGTGGCGGGAAATGCACAGCGATTAGCCGATCAGCAACAGCCCGCCGCGCGGTATTTACGCCACTTCCCGGGTGCGGCGGAACTGATGAAGCTGGACTTTGCCTTTTACCGGATTGAACCTGTCGCCATCCGTTACATCGGCGGGGTGGGACGCATCCATTGGGCCAACATGGACAGCTACTCAGTAAAAAACAGCGCAGAACTCGCCGCACAGGAAGAAAATTTACTCAATAAAATCAATAATCAGCAACAAAGTATTGTTTGCCGGCTGCTTAAGCAATGTCACGAAATAGATGCCGGCGATGCTAAGGTCATCGGCTTGGACTGTGACGGACTGACCGTTATTGACGAAGCACAAATACTGCGCCTGAATTTCGCTACCACACAGACAGCCCCGCTGTTATTTGAACAATTCGATCAAATACTCTGGGCAAAACCCTCGGCCGGCTTATAAAGATTTGCGTAACCCGCTATTTTTATGGATAATGCCCGGCTGAATCTACAGTATGCGCACACCCGCCGCATCAAATTACCCGCAAGGAAAAGAAAATGAAAGCAGACATTCACCCAAATTACCACGAAATCACCGTAACTTGCAGCTGCGGTAACAACTTCAAGACCCGCTCAGTGATGGCGAAAGACACACTGAACATCGAAGTATGTTCCGAATGCCACCCGTTCTATACCGGCACGCAAAAGATTATGGACACCGCCGGTCGCATTGACAAGTTCCGTCAAAAATACGCTACCAAAGCAGCGGCGTAAATTTGATGTGCAAATGAACAATTTGCACACGGCAGCATCAAAAGGCAGCTTTTGCTGCCTTTTTTATTGGCTAAAATATCCCCTCCGACCTTGTTAACAGGAATTGCCATGCGTTTTCTGATCCTGATCTTTGCCCTGCTGAGCGGGTGCGCACAAAACCCCGTCACCGGATCAAACGATTTTGTGATGATGTCGGAAAGCCAGGAAATTGCCGTTGGCCGTCAGTCCGATGCACAAATCAAAAAACAATACAAAGTATACGGATCAAAACCTCTGCAGGACTACGTCAACCGCGTAGGACAACGCATCGCCAAACAAAGCCACCGCCCTAGCCTCGAATATCACTTCGCGGTGCTCGACTCTTCAGAAATTAACGCTTTTGCGTTACCTGGCGGCTATGTCTATATCACGCGCGGCATCATGGCCTATCTCAATTCAGAGTCTGAGCTCGCCGCCGTCTTAGGCCATGAAATCGGTCACGTCACCGCGCGTCACGGCGTACGCCAGCAAAGCGCTGCTCAGGCCGCCAACATAGGACTAACGATTGCCTCTATTTTTGTTCCTGAAGTCAACACCATGGGTGGCAGCAATCTGGCCAACATCGTTGGCGGCGCCCTGTTGTCCGGTTACGGACGCGATCATGAACTGGAAGCCGACCGTCTGGGCGCAGAATATCTGGCGCGCACCGACTACGATCCTCAAGCCATCATCACCGTGATCGGCGTCCTGAAGAACCAGGAGCTGCAGGATGCAAAACTAGCTAAGCAGGAAGGCCGCGAACCACGGAAATATCATGGTGTATTTGCCAGCCATCCTGACAATGATACCCGCTTGCATCAGGCTGTCGGCGAAGCAGAAAAAAACACCACCGACCACACACATTTTGCCGGCCGGCGTGAATACCTCGCCGCAACCGAAGGGCTGGTATTTAATGACAATAGCGATCAGGGCATCGTGCGCTACAACGCGTTCTATCACGGCGAACTCGGCATTTCCCTGCAGTTCCCGAAAAACTGGCAGGTGCACAATATGCCGACTTCGCTGGTTGCTGTCAGCCCTCAAGGCGAAGTCCAACTACAGATGAAGATGGCCGGTGCAGACCTGACTACACCGGCGGCCTATGCGCGCCGCCTAGCAGGCTACAATGCGCAGATCATCGAAACCAGCGCCCACGGCTTGCCCGCCGCCCTGTTTGACTTACCCAACACGGCAGGAGGCGTAATTTTCATGGATAAACAAGCCTACATCCTGCAGGCAAAAAGCAAGACTGGCGAAATACCAGCCAGCCTCCGCCGTGAAGTCAGCGATACAGTGAAGAGCTTCCATGCAATCAGCGACCATGAGCGCCAATTTCTCAAGCCCCTCTCGCTGCACGCCATTACCGCCAGAGCCGGCGACAGCTATGCCGAACTGGCGAAAAATTCACCGCTGGGCGAATCGGCAGAAAACTATTTGCGCCTGATCAACGCCGCTTACCCCGATGGCGAACCTGTGCCCGGCCAGCAAATCAAGCTGGTAAGATAAGCTGTCGCGAGCCGATTAATGTACTACATCAAGCCTACCGACCCCAACCCCATCACGCCTGCCAAGGCCATGATGCTAGGTGTGCTGTGTCTGGTCTGGCTGGTGACCGGCCTGACAGGACACGACCCGTGGAAGCCGGAAGACGCCTATAGCTTCGGTGTTATTTATTCCATGTTGCAGACCGGTCTCTATCTGGTGCCTACGCTGGCCGGCGAACCCTTCATGACCAATCCGCCGCTCTATTACTGGAGCGCAGCGCTATTCACCCAACTCTTCTCCCCTCTACTGCCGCTGCACGATGCTGCCCGACTCGCCAGCGGCTTATTCAGCGCACTAACCCTGCTTTTCATCGGTCTTGCAGGCCGAAAACTATACGGCGAAAATCGCGGTTGGGCCGCAGCCATCAGCCTGATGGGTTGTCTGGGCATACTGGTGCGCGCGCACCAGATGATCACCGACCTGCCGCTGCTCGCCGGGATCGCTATGATGCTGTATGGCTTTACTCACAGTCAAGAAAGCCCGCTACGCGCTGGCTTCTGGATAGGGATAGGTGTCGGGATCGGCTTCATGTCCAAGGGATTTATCTCGCCAGTGCTCTTCCTGCTGGTCGCCGCCCTGTTGCCTGCGTTATTTCAAAACTGGCGGGTACGCCCTTACTCCTACAGCATCGGAATTGCGCTGCTGTGCGCCCTGCCCTGGCTGACTCTTTGGCCCTATCTGCTGCATCAGCATTCAACCAAATTATTTTCCGACTGGTTCTGGTCGAACAACCTTGGCAACTGGCTCAAATTCATACAGGAAGGCCCAAACAAAGACGCTTGGTACTACCTGAAAAATCTGGTCTGGCTGGCTTGGCCTGCCTGGCCGCTGGCCGGATGGGCGCTCTGGCGGGAACGAAAAAGACTGGCTCAACGCGACGACTTGCAATTGCCGCTGGTAAGTTTTGTCGTGATGCTCGTCGTCCTGAGTCTGGCGCCTAACATCAAGGAAGTCTACGCCCTGCCGATACTGCTGCCCATCGCGCTACTGGCCACCGCCTCTCTCTCCATGCTGAAACGCGGTGCAGCTAATGCGCTCGACTGGTTCGGCCTGATGACCTTCGCGCTGCTGGCCATCGCACTGTGGTGGGGCTGGGCCGGGCTGTTGCTGGACAATCATGCAAAAATCACCCTGTGGCTCAAAGACTACCAACCTGGTTTTGAACCGGCATTTCAAACCACACCTTTCGTCATCGCCGTGATCGCCACCCTGCTATGGCTGGCACTGGTGTGGCGCGTCGGACGCTCCATGCGCCGCGCCATCGTCAACTGGGCGGCTGGCATCACATTGATCTGGATACTGGCAATGACCTTGTGGCTACCCTGGCTGGACAGCGGCAAGAGTTACCGCAACATGGTCGCCTCTTTGCAACTATCACTACCGCAGAACTCCCACTGCATCGCACGCAACCGGAGCTTAGGCGATGGGCAGCGCGCCATGTTGCATTATTTCGGCAATATCATCACCCAGCGCGACCCGGCACGCATCTGCGAACTGAGACTTATTCAGGGAGACAAGCTCTCAGGCCCGCTGATGGACGCATCCCGCTACGAAAAAATCTGGGAAGGTAGCCGTAAGGGCGATAAAAACGAACACTACCGTCTGTATCGGGAGATCAAGAAGTAAAAGCTACAAGCTACAAGCTACAAGCTACAAGCTACAAGCTACAAGCTACAAGCTTAAAAATTTTATATATTTTCAATTAGTTATCAGCTTTACCTGAACGCCGCGCGACAACGCCACAGACTGCACCGCCGAGACAATATCTTCACCACTAGCCATATCCTCGTTTTCCAGCGGATACCGCGCCAGCAGTTCAGATGAAAACTCACTCACCGTTTTAAACTGCCCCGACGCCTCACCGGATATGGGGCGCACCGCCTGAAAGAACCACAATCCGTTGCGCCGGGTAATCGCCAGCAGATAAAAGTCGTAGCCGTGCGCGATCACTTGCCTATCGCGCACCTCAAAAAACATCGTTGCGGTATTTTGCTCTGGCAATGTGCCAAGCTGAGCAATAATCGCCTCTATAAACAGCTGCGCCAGATTCAGCCATGGCGCAAGAGTCAGGTGATACTGCCCCGCGCGCTCGATCACCAACGGATTTTCCAGCGGCGGCGTTTTGCCGGGACGAAAGAAAATCAAATACAACATGCACAAAGTGATCAGCGTCGCGGTTTCGATCATAGGTAGCCTTTAGCTGGTAGCTTGTTGCCGTTAGCTCGCTGAGGCGCGTTCGAACTTACACTTTTCCTGCAATGATCGGGGTGTCGCACACCACATCGACATTCTGGGCGCGATGGCGCAGCGCATGATCGATCAGTACCAGCGCCAGCATTGCCTCGGCGATCGGTGTTGCGCGTATGCCGACACAAGGATCATGGCGACCGTGCGTTTCCACCATCACAGGCTCTCCCTGACGGTTGATCGAGTGGCGCGGGATGCGGATGCTGGAAGTCGGCTTGATCGCCAGATGCGCGACGATGCTCTGACCTGTCGAAATCCCGCCCAGTATGCCGCCCGAGTGGTTGGATAAAAATCCTTGCGGCGTCATCTCATCGCCGTGTTCGCTGCCCTTTTGCGTCACACAATCAAAGCCATCGCCGATCTCCACGCCCTTGGCCGCATTGATACCCATCAACGCATAGGCGATTTCCGCATCCAGCCTGTCATAGACCGGCTCGCCCCAACCCACGGGAACGTTTTCTGCCACCACGGTCAGTTTCGCGCCGATAGAATCACCGGATTTGCGCAACGCGTCCATGTAATCTTCCAAAGATTGAACCACCGACGGATCCGCCGAAAAGAATGGATTTTCGTTCACGCCATCCCAGCTGACAAACGGCATCTGGATATCGCCCAACTGAGACAGATAGCCGCGTATCACCACCCCATAACGCTCGGACAGCCATTTTTTGGCCACCGCACCGGCAGCGACCCGCACCGCCGTCTCGCGCGCCGAAGAACGCCCGCCGCCGCGATGATCGCGAAAACCGTATTTTTGCGTGTAGGTGTAATCGGCGTGTCCGGGACGGAAAGTCTCGTGAATATTGCCATAGTCTTTACTGCGCTGATCTTCGTTGCGGATCAACAGGGCAATCGGCGTGCCGGTGGTTTTGCCTTCAAAAACGCCGGAGAGTATCTCCACCGTATCCGATTCGCGCCGCTGCGTGACGTGACGCGAGGTGCCGGGCTTGCGCCTGTCCAGATCCAGCTGGATGTCTGCTTCACACAAAGCCAGTCCGGGCGGACAGCCGTCCACCACACAACCGATGGCCGCGCCGTGCGACTCGCCGAACGAAGTGACTGTAAAAAGGGTACCGAATGTATTTCCTGACATAACGCGATCTCGCAAAAAGAGTGCGCGCAGTTTAACATAGCCACCCCAACCTATCGAAACGCCTGCGATGAAAGCCACGTTGATCGATACCCACTGCCATCTGGACGCCTTTGGCGACAATCAAGCTGAAATATTGCGTGCCGCCCTAGCGTCAGGTGTTGGCAGCCTCGTCATTCCCTCGGTCGAGTGCGGCAATTTTGCCACCGTGCACAAAATATGTGAGCAACATTCCAACTGTTTTCCGGCTTATGGCATTCACCCCATGTACACCGACAGCGCGACACCTGAAGATCTGACGGTGCTGCGCGACTATCTGCAAGTTCGCCGCCCCGTGGCGATCGGCGAAATCGGTCTTGATTTTTTCGTTGAAAATCAATATGTTGCAAAGCAGGAATATTTCTTCGTTGAACAACTCAAGCTGGCGCGAGAATTTGACTTACCTGTGTTGCTGCACACGCGGCGCGCGACTGATACCGTACTCAAACACTTGCGCCAGATCAGGGTGAAAGGCGGCATTGCCCATGCTTTCAGCGGCAGCCGGGTTCAGGCGGAGGAATTTATCAAACTGGGTTTCAAGTTGGGCTTCGGTGGCGCCATGACCTATGATAGAGCCACCCGGATACGCGACCTTGCCGCCACTCTACCGATGACTTCCATCGTGCTGGAGACCGATGCGCCGGACATCCCCCCTGCATTTATTGTTCGCGGCACACCTAACAAACCTGAATATATGGCACGCATCGCCCAGACGCTGGCCGAACTGCGCGGAATTACTCTTGAAACAGTTGCCCTAGCCACCACTGAAAATGCATTGCATGCGTTGCCGAAACTTACCGCGAGACATTGAGCGAGCCTTCTCCTCAACCCTCTCCCATCAACGGGCGAGGGAGCAAACGAATCGCTTACGCGACTTTTACATTTTCGCCGTTATAATCCCGCCATGAAAAACACTCCCCCCCCCCAATTCGAACGCACCCAGATTCTCATTAAAGAAGAGGGCATCTCTAAGCTTGCCGGCAAACATGTATTTGTCGCCGGAATGGGCGGCGTAGGCTCACATTGCACCGAGGCGCTAGCACGTGCAGGTATCGGTCGTCTCACCCTGCTCGATCACGACGTGGTGGCGATGAGCAACATCAACCGCCAGTTGCCCGCCCTGCTGTCCACCGTCGGGCAATCGAAGGCCGAGGTGATGAAGGCTCGCATTCTGGACATCAATCCCGACTGCATCGTGACGCTGGTGCGCACTTTTTTAGGGCCGGAAAATGTCCATGAACTAGTGCCGCATGACTGCGACTACATGATCGATTGCATAGACTCGATGAACTGCAAGGTCGCGCTGATCGCCCACAGCGTATCGCTGGGACTCAAAGTCGCCTCCAGCATGGGCGCGGGCAACAAACTCGATCCGTCAAAAATTCGTCTGGCCGACATCAGCGAAACCAGCATCTGTCCACTGGCACGCGAAATGCGCAAACACCTGCGCGATGCCGGCATCAAACAGGGCATCTTGACGGTGTATACCGATGAGCACCCCAGACCGACGCTGCCGCCGCAACCGGTCGATCGCGGCCGCCCGCGCTCGGTGAACGGTACGATCAGTTATATGCCGCCGCTGTTCGGCTACATGCTGGCTGGTGCAGTGATCAAGAGTCTGCTGGAGGAATAGGCCACCCCGGCGATCAGCCCTCGCGGTTGCGCATATGATCGGCCACCTTGCTCAAGGCGATCGATAGCTCAACGCGCAGCGCTTCGTCTTCGACCACATCGCTCAAGGCTTGATTCATACACAACATCCACTGATCCCGTTCGGAATTTCCGATGGCAAAGGGGAAATGACGACGACGTAAAAACGGCTCGCCAAATTCCTGAATGAATAACTGCGGCCCGCCCAGCCAGCCGGACAGAAACTTGAATAACTTGTCGTTAGCACCGGAAAGACTGGGCGCATGCATCTTGCGTATGCCGTAAGATTCCGGCAATTCGTCCATCAGGTGATAGAAGCGATCCACCAGCGCATGGATTTTATCCGCGCCGCCTATGCGTTGAAAATGCGTCAGTACAGGAAGATTATTGCTCATTGTTTACCATTCTCTAAAAGATACGCCCAGTCCCAGCGTGGTCTGGCGATGATTATAATCCATCAAACTCTCACCGAAACCGGTGCCCATTTGAGCATGCAGCCTGGCAGCTTTCCCCAATTGCACCGGCATCGACCAGTCCAGCTGCACAAAACCTAAATTTTGATTTAAATTCAGATTATTGCGCAATAACAAGGACACCGCCTGCGATTTGTTGTCCGGCTCCCAGCGCGCGACCAGATCGCCTCGCCCCATGTAGTGAACAATGTCAGGATTATCATCCTTCAGTTCATGTTCCGGAATACGCCACCATGCACGCGCCATCAACGAGGTATTTGCCCACTCCCAACCACCTTGGGCATAGACGCGATTCCAGCTGCGCGACTCAGGATTGGTGCGCCCGTTCGACTGATGTTCCAGCCCCAGATTAAGCAACTTCCACCCCGTCGCATTACCGGTAGCGAACGCGGCAATCAGCTCAGGCTCATAATTGGTTTCACGGAACGGGGACGAATTGCGGGTATTAATCACCTGCCAGTGCGATTGCTGCGTATAAGCCCCCCACACACGCAACGTTTTCAATCCCCACAAATCCAGATTTTCCCGGGTATAGAGGTCCGTCTTGAAACTCAGTTGAAATTTGGATTCCAGTGCATCCATATCATATGGAACCAGAACAGTATGGCCCGCCGCTGGGCTCGATGGCTGATTATTCACGCGACTCGTCTCGCGCACGATCAAATAGCTCTGCCGGTGCGGCTGCAAGCGGTCCAGACTGCTCTGATTTCGCCTAGTGTGATTATCCAGATTCCACACCCGCGTCAGATAGGAGCGCTCGTGAGCCGCCTCGCTGCGCTTTTCGACGGCGTCATCCGTCGCTGCAACGACAGGATGAGCACTCTCCGAAACCAGCACTGCGGCACTCAGGGCACCGTCAAAACATTTAAGCCTCTCAACATTATTGTCAGGGAAATTTTTCGCACATAAGGCGAAAGCGTCATTATCTGCATGCGCCACCCCCGAACAAAACAAGGCGACAAAAAACGACAACAGTTTGATTTTATTATATTTATCCATACACTTATTCAGTTAATCCAAATTTTGCCAGCACCCGATAATGTGCCTCCCCCTGCACCGGCTCAGACTGCAACAAGACAAACTCCGGCACCCGCCAACAGACAGGCGGCATGGCGGGCATCGGATCGTCGCGCCAGTACACATTGCGCATCAGGGTGACATGCGGCTTGTATTCCCGCCTCTCAAACACAAAATGATGTTTGAGCAAATGCCGCTCCAATTCGCCAACCAGATATTGCAGCGGTACCGGAACGACACCGGGCGCCGCATACACTATATGGTTGTGTCCCCAATAGCGCGCCACGTCGAAACACAGCTCAAATCCGCTTGCCACCACCTCTTCTGCCGCCAGCTTCAAGGACTCCAGACGGGCTGCATCGACCTCACCTAAAAATACCAGCGTAGTATGCAAAGTCTGCGGACTCATTGCACGCCCGCTGCACGGCAAGGACCAGTCCGCCAGCGAACGCCGTGCAGACTCATCGGGCCAGAGCGCAAAAAAGAGACGAATAGGGTCGGATGGCGTGTTCATCATGTGGCGATATTGTATCCGCAATCAGTGGAGGGTCGAGCAGTGCGCCGCAATCAGGTAAAATAGCGGCTGGATAAATATATGGCAATCCGCTAAATTCATTAGCGGCTGCCGCAAGGAACATCATGAACGTGCGTTTGCGTGAAATCCCCTACAACTACACCTCGTTTTCCGACCGCGAAATTGTCTTGCGCCTGTTGGGCACCGAGGCGTGGGACATCATCAACACCTTGCGCAGTGAGCGCCGCACCGGCCGCTCCGCACAGATGCTGTATGAAGTGCTGGGCGACATCTGGGTGGTCACTCGCAACCCGTACTTGCAGGATGACCTGCTGGGCAACGCAAAACGACGTGCGGCACTGATCGAGGCGTTGCACCACCGGCTCAATGCGATCGACGAACGCCGTCAGGACAACCCTTCCGTTAAACGTCTGCTGGAACTGGCACGCGATGCGGTGAATGGTTTCTCCGCCGAATTTGAACAGACCCTGCAACTGCGAAAACGCACCTTGCGGGAACTCTCGCGCATTACCCGCCGTGACAACATCCAGTTCGATGGTTTGGCGCGTGTCTCTCATGTGACCGACGCGACCGACTGGCGCGTGGAATACCCTTTTGTGGTACTGCATCCGGACACAGAAGAGGAGATCGCGGCGCTGGTGCGCACCTGTATCGAACTCAAACTGACCATCGTTCCGCGCGGCGGCGGCACAGGCTACACCGGCGGCGCGGTGCTGCTGGACAAGTTTTCGGCGGTCATCAACACCGAGAAACTGGATGCGATATCAAAGATTGAATCCAAGGTGCTGCCGGGATTGAGTGCGCCTTACGCCACCATCCACTGCGGTGCGGGCGTAGTGACGCGTCGCGTGATGGAAGCGGCAGAACACAACGGGCTGGTTTTTGCCGTCGACCCGACTTCTGCCGACGCCTCCTGTATCGGCGGCAACGTATCGATGAACGCCGGCGGCAAAAAAGCGGTGCTGTGGGGCACGGCCCTGGACAATCTGGCGTCCTGGCGCATGGTCACCCCCGACGGACTGTGGATGTTCATCGAGCGACTCGATCACAATTTAGGCAAGATCCACGATGCAGCTTCCGCCAGTTTCCGCATCAGCCGTTTCGAAGCCGATGGCAAGACGCTTAATAGTGAACCGGAAATTTTAACCATCCCCGGCAACGCGTTCAGAAAAGCGGGTTTGGGCAAGGATGTCACCGACAAATTCCTCTCCGGCCTGCCCGGCATACAAAAGGAAGGTTGCGACGGCATCATCACCTCGGCGCGCTTTATCCTGCATCGCGCGCACACGCACACACGCACCGTCTGTCTGGAGTTTTTCGGTCAGGTCAGAGAAGCGGTTCCTGCGATCGTCGAGATCACCGATTACTTTAGTCATAAGTCGGAAGAATTAAGCGGCCAGTTAAATACCGACGCCAAAGGCACTTTTTTGGCAGGCTTAGAGCATCTGGATGAACGCTATCTGAAGGCAGTAGGCTATGCCACCAAATCCCGTCGCGGCACACGTCCCAAGATGGTGCTGATCGCCGATGTGGTGAGCGATGATGCAGATGCCGCCGCCGCCGCAGCTTCCGAAATCGTGCGTATGGCCAATCTTCGCCACGGCGAAGGATTTATCGCCGTATCCGCCGAGGCTCGTAAAAAATTCTGGCTCGATCGCGCCCGTACGGCGGCGATCGCCAAACACACCAACGCCTTCAAGATCAACGAAGACGTGGTGATTCCACTGCCGCGCATGGGCGACTACTGCGACGGCATCGAGCGCATCAATATCGAGCTATCTTTATACAATAAAATCAAACTACTGGATGAACTGGATACATTCTTCGCCGGTGAATTGCCACTCTACTATCAGGACGACAAACAACTGGGCGATGCCGAACTGCTGGGCAATCGCGCCACCGAAGCCAAACAATTGCTCACTGAAGTCCGCACACGCTGGGAATGGCTCAGAGATAATTTAGATAACGCAGGTTGGGCTTCAGCCCAACATGGCGAGCAGCCAGACAGCAACACCCAAGCTGCAGGCCACCTGCTACCAGCTAGCGGCTCTGTTTTCGAAGCCGTACAAAACCACACGCTGCGCGCCTCATGGAAGCTGGAACTGCGCGAGAAGTTGCGCCATATTTTCAGCGGAAGCACCTATCAACCGATACTGGAAGCCTGCACCGCGATTCATCAGCGCGTACTCAAATGCCGGGTATTTGTCGCCCTCCATATGCACGCGGGAGACGGCAACGTCCATACAAATATTCCAGTAAATTCAGATAATTACGAAATGCTGCAACAGGCCTATGCGGCAGTTGATCGCATCATGTATCTGGCCCGGGATCTGGGCGGCGTGATTTCCGGCGAACACGGCATCGGCATCACCAAGTTCGACTATCTGGATGAGGGCGAAATCGCCCCCTTCATCGCCTATAAACAAAAGGTCGACCCGGAAGGCCGTTTCAACAAGGGCAAACTGTTGCCCGGCAGCAATCTGGATCGCGCCTACACGCCCAGCTTTAATCTGATGGAGCTGGAGAGTCTGATTCTGGAGAAGAGCGAACTAGGCGGGATAGCCGATTCGATCAAGGACTGCCTGCGCTGCGGCAAATGCAAACCGGTCTGTACCACCCATGTGCCGCGCGCCAATCTGCTGTATTCGCCGCGCAACAAGATACTTGCGACCTCCTTGTTGATCGAAGCATTCCTGTACGAAGAACAGACACGACGCGGCATTTCCATTCAGCATTTCGACGAGTTCAACGATGTCGCCGATCACTGCACCGTCTGCCACAAGTGCCTTAACCCGTGCCCGGTGAACATCGACTTCGGCGACGTCTCGATGGCGATGCGCAATTTCCTGCGCAAACAGGGCAAGAAGAAATTTAATCCAATTGCCGCCACCTCTATGCTGTTCTTAAACACCACCGATCCGCTCACCATCGCCCTGATGCGCAAAGTGATGATCGAATGGTCATACAAGGCGCAGCGCATGGCACATGGCATCGGCAAACAGTTGGGACTGTTCAAGAAGCAGGTGGCGCATCCGCCTTCCTCAGTCGGAAAACCCACGATACAGTCGCGCGTGATTCACTTCATCAATAAACCGATGCCGGGCAACCTGTCCAAGAAGACTTCGCGCGCACTGCTCGACATCGAAGACAACCATGTCATCCCTATCATCCGCAATCCGCGCCGCGCCAGTGAAGACGCCGAGGCGGTGTTCTATTTCCCCGGTTGCGGCTCCGAGCGATTGTTCGGTCAGGTAGGGCTGGCCACGCAAGCCATGCTGTATGAAACCGGCGCGATCACCGTGCTGCCGCCCGGCTATCTGTGCTGCGGCTACCCGCAAAACGCATCCGGTCAGGGCGACAAGGCGGGGCAGATCACCACCGACAATCGCGTGCTGTTCCATCGCGTGGCTAACACCCTGAATTATCTGGATATTAAGACGGTGATCGTATCCTGCGGCACCTGCATGGATCAATTGCAGAAATACCAGTTCGACAAGATTTTCCCCGGTTGCCGGCTGCTGGATATCCACGAATACCTGTTAGAGAAAGGGGTCAAGGTACAAACCGCGAACGGAATAAGGTATATGTACCACGAACCTTGCCACTCGCCGATGAAAACGCATCAGTCGAAAACGGTGGTGAATGAGCTGATGGGCATGAATGTACCTGTCAACGAGCGCTGCTGCGGAGAGTCCGGCACCTTTGGCGTGGCCCAGCCGCACATCGCCACTCAGGTACGTTTCCGCAAGGAAGAGGAGATGAAGAAGGGGGTAGGCGGATTGCGCGCAGATGGCTTTAAAGGGGAGATCAAGATCCTCACCTCCTGCCCCGCCTGCCAGCAAGGGCTGTCGCGCTATAACGAGGACAGCGGCACCACGGCCGATTACATCGTAGTGGAAATGGCTAAACACCTGCTGGGGCCAAACTGGCTGCCTGAATTTGTTGAAAAAGCCAACAACGGCGGAATCGAGCGAGTATTGTTATAGGTGAAAGGTGAAAGGTGAAAGGTGAAAGGTGAAGTAGAATACACTGTACTTTTTCTTGAAGCTTTTTCTGACTTTATGCTCACGCTGCCCCTAGCCCCCACCAGCTCCCTCGCCTGTCCCGCCTTCAAGGATGAGGCGAGCTGCGTTCACTGGTTAGGCCAGTTGCAACTCACCAATTTGCAACAGGCGCACAATCAGTTGCTGCACCAGCTCAACGTCCTCAACAGCTACACGATGCGGGGTCTGGAGCGACTCAACACACTGGAAGTACTATACGAAACCCTTTGCCATGTACAAGATGACTTCTCGAAAAAACTGATAGGCAAACCGCTGCCGCTCAATGAAAACGAACTGCTTATATTTAAAGCTATTGTGCAACTTTGGCAAGCGCTGCTCACCGGCTATCAACATTGTTTGCAAGCGCACATAGACGGAGACAGACAACTTGCCAGGCACGGCGCGCTGCTTTGTCAGCGCTGCCTGCATTTCAAAGGTCTGGAAATACTCGAATATCTGCGCACCGGCTACGAATTCGGCGCGCAATTATGGCAACAACTGCATGAACTATACGCTTACGCTGAACATCACGATTTACACGAAATTGCGGTTGCCGCCCCATGCAGTGAAGGCACTCAAGTGCAGCACAGTTGCCTCAACAGCTATGTCATCACCCTGCTGGCCGGTTATGCGCATCCGGCTCAGCTAACACGCTGGCAGCTACAACATCTGGCGCGGTGGCTCTCCCTGTGGTGCGCTAACATCACGATTTCGCGCACCTGCGACATCGTCCCCGATGAAGCTCAGCCACTGGCTGTCGATTTATCCAGTACGCAAGGCCTGCAACCGTGCGGAGATTTACCGCACAGCGATACCCTGCGCTATTTGATCGTGGCACCGCTGGGCCGATTATTGCGCGCAAAAACCACCCTACTGCAGCAAGGCCAGACACCCCGGCAACTCAATTTGGGCGATCACTATGACAGTCCGGCCTGCATAGAACTGCTCATTTTTTTACATCAGAGCTGGTGCGAAAACACACGCAAGCGTCAGAATCAACGCCAACCCATCGCAAAAAATGCCGATCTTTGCTACAAGCTGGAAGGTATTTTTGCACACTTATCGGGCAAGCCCTTCAAACAGCGCGATCACAGCATTGACGTAGAAGCCAGCCAGCGCGTAGAACCGTTTGGCCCAGAACTGCACCTCGCGCAAAACAAGGAGCTGGTGGAAATGGGCTATCCGCTGGAAAACTGGCAGATGGAAAATGAAAGCGTAATCGGTGTCAGACTAAGCCGCGTTGACAGCATAGGCGGACGATTCAATTACAAGCAACTTGTTGCCTTGCGTCCGTGCGATGCACAAGCTTTTATTCTAGGCACAATAGCATGGACCAATGTTGCACAAAATAGCAGACTGCAAATGGGTCTCAAATATCTGCCAGGCCTGCCTGAGCCGGTCAGCGTACGCTCATCCGACCTAACACCGTCTACCGTCTACGCACCGGCTTTTCTGTTACCGGCGCTACCATCGCTCAACATCTCCAACAGCCTGATCCTGCCGCGCGACTGGTTTCAAGTAGATCGCCTGATAGAGTTACTCTATCTGAACGGTCAAAAATGCTATATCCGTCTCGACGCCAGTATTGAGCGTGGCTTGGACTACGAACGGGTAAGTTACACCCCGGCGCAAAAAAACAATATAACATATTGATTTATAAGTTAAAATTCAATACCATGTCCGCCTGCAGCGGCATTGAAATATAATTACCCTGACCGACCTCACAGCCAATCTGCAACAATGCCTGATAATGATCCTCGCTTTCCACCCCTTCAGCCACGATGCCGCGTTCGAAGGCATGCGCTAAAGCGATAATCCCCTGCACAATGGCAAGATCGCCCTTCTCATGCAGCATATCTCGCACAAAAGATTGATCAATTTTCAAAGTGTCCACCTCCAAACGGCTCAGATAGGTTAACGAAGAATATCCCGTACCAAAGTCGTCCAACGCGAACCCCACTCCGAAAGCGCGGCACGCTGTGATAATGGCACTGATACCGGCAATATCCTCCAGTGCCGCAGTTTCCAACACCTCAATCTGCAAGCCCTGCACATCCCAGCGCTGCACCATGGCATGAAATCTGGCAACAAAATCCACAGACTGCAAATGATAGGCTGAAATATTGATACTCACTTCAATCTGCCGACCCGCCCGCTGCCACCGCGACATTTGTTCGAGCGCGCTCGCGATGACCCATTCACCCAACAGGATGTCCATCTCGGTATTCTCGATCACGCCCAGAAAATCCGCCGGCAGCAGCAGTCCACGCTCGGGGTGCTGCCAGCGTATCAACGCCTCTACCCCCGCCAAACAGCCCGTCTTTAACACCACCTTGGGCTGATAGTACAAGCGGAACTCGCCTTGAACCAACCCGCGCCTGATCTGTTGTATTAAATCGTGATGGGAGCGCGCGCGCAGATCAGTCACCGCATCAAACAAATGATAGCGATTCTTACCGGCCTGTTTGGCGACATACATAGCCTGATCAGCGTGGCGCAACAGAGTGTCCGCATCCTGATTATCTTCAGGGTAGAGGGCAACGCCTATACTCACGCTGACGCTCGGACCGGCCTCATGAACATCAATCGGTTGATGTATCACCTCCAGCAAACGGTTCAGGCTACCCACGCACTCTTCGGGCGCCTGAATGCCGACCAGCAGCACCACAAACTCATCGCCACCCAGCCGTGCAACGGTATCATCTTCGCGTATCACCTCCTTGATGCGGCGAGTCACTTCAATCAGCACCTTATCACCGGCCTCATGACCATAGGCATCGTTGATCTGTTTGAAGCCATCCAGATCCAGATAGCACACGGCCAGCATACCCTTATCGCGCTTGGCGCGCGCCAGAGACTGCGCCAGGCGGTCAGCCAGCAACACCCGGTTAGGCACGCCGGTCAATGCATCGTAGTGCGCAATATGCTCCAACTGTTTCTCATGCTCACGTCGCTCCGTGATATCTGCTGCCAGCCCGATCACCCCTCGAATAGCGCCATCATGATTCAACAGGCGCACCTTGGTAATTTCAAGCAGATGATCACGTCCATCGACAAAGGGTATCCACTCCGTTGAAAAGTGTGGCGTACCCTGACTCATGCACTCTTTATCTGACTTGATACAATTGCTGGTAATGGCGGCGGGCAGCAGTTCTGCATAATGAGATGCGGCGAGAAACTGCGCCTCTGAAATGCCAGTCGCATTGCAAAATACCCGATTAACAAACTGCACCACGCCTGCCGCATCGACCATCCAGATACCCAATGGCGCATTGTCCAGCATGGTCTGAAACAATTCCCGTTCATTTTTCAACGCCTGTCTGGAACGCAGAATCTCTTCCTGAACCCGCTTATTTTCTGTGATGTCTACATGGGTGCCAAGCATACGTTGCGGCCGTCCCAGACTGTCTCGCCCGGTCACTCGTCCCCGGCACAATATCCATTTATAGCAACCGTCACGGCATAGCAAACGCTGCTCGGAAATATATTGTTCGCCGAGCGCACCCGCCAGATAAGTCTTGAGTTTAGCTATCGCGGGCAACTTATCCTCGGGATGCAACAACCGCACCAACGACCACGGCCTGTTCCCCAATTCAGCTTCGCTATATCCCAACATTTCTGCATAACTCTTTGAATAATGGAAAACGCGCGCTTGCATATCCCATTCCCAAACCGCATCGCCCACCCCTTCCAGCGCTTCCCGCCAGCGCGCATCTATCAAACTTTGCAACGACTGCTCGCGCTCGCGCCGGTATTGCGCTTCCCTGACCGCCTCATAATTCCAAAAAATAAAGAACAAGGCAATCAGATACATGCAGGTAGTCACGATATCGATGCCGGAATACCCCGTCTGAATACCCGGCAACCAATTCACTGCTGGAATAACAATCAGCAGCAAAATCAACCAGCGTAAGCCGATCACTCGCCCCTTCAAATAGAATGTGGCAGCAGAAAACAGAAAAAACAAAGACAAACGCGTTTGATTGTAGGGCGCCAACAGATAGACAGACAGAAATAGAAAAAAACAGAGGACGATCGCGATATTACTGATTAAACCCACCTTATCCTTATGCAGTTTAAGGTAATACAGCATGCCCATGCTGATGACTGAAAAACCAATATCGATCGCCCCCATCAGCGGACTGAACTGCCAGCGGTAGAAGCCCATTCCGAATGCAACCAGAGCGGCAAGCAAAAACACGCTACGCAGAAAAGCGATCTGATAATGAGCATGCTGCCCGAGTTGAAGCGAGGGCGGCAATATGCGGTTTGAATCAATGAGCGGAGTATTCATGGCAGGACCGTTATGTCCGGTCATTCTACGCCTTCTGCCATCCGTTGCGGTGACTAAGCTCGAACTGCCATTTTTTCAATTTACCGGCTTGTACGTTCAGCCGAAAAAACCAGCGTAAACACACTCCCCTTCCCATCCTCGCTTTCGATCTCCAATTTCGCCTGATGACGCTGCGCGATGCAATTGACGATCGCCAAACCCAGTCCCGTCCCGCCCGTTTCTCGCGATCGGCTGCGATCCACCCGATAGAAACGTTCTGTCAGACGCGGAATATGTTGCGCCTCGATGCCGATACCGCTGTCCTGTACAGAAAAGACAGCCTGCCCGGCCTGTAGCGCCCAGCGCAGCCTGATCGATCCGCCCTCGGGGGTATAGCGCACCGCATTGCTGACCAGATTGCCGAAAGCGCTGCGCAGTTCTTCGTAATTGCCCGATAGCTGCAAGGGGCCATCCATCTCCAGACTATGCTGATGACGCCCTGCGCTCAACATCTGTCCATCCTGATAGACTTCCTCCAGCAAGGCTTTCATGTCTATAATTTCCACCCTTAACGGACTCTGTTCATTTTCCAGGCGGGAAAGCGTCAACAGATCGGCCACCAGACTATCCATGCGCCGGGTTTGTTCGGCCATCAGATCCAGCGCGCGCCGTATCTTTTCATGAGAGAGCTCAGGCATATCCTGAAGGTTCTCGACAAAACCGTTTACCACCGTCAGCGGCGTGCGCAACTCATGCGAGACATTCGCCACAAAGTCACGGCGTATCGTTTCGACCCGTTCCCACTGAGTAATGTCACGACTGATCAGCAAACGCTTGTCGACACCATACGAGATCAGTTTAACCGACAAAATCATGTCATCGTGACGCGCCGATTTCATCACCAGCGGGTCGCTGTAATTGGCTGCATGCAGGTAATCGATAAATTCGGGCTGGCGCACCAGATAGGTGATGTCCTGCATGATGTCGCGTTTGGCGTTGAGGCCGAAATGATGTTCGGCGAGCGGATTGCACCACTCGATGCGATTGGCGCCATTGAGACTCACCACACCTTCAGGAAATGCTGCGGTGGCCTGCTCGATATTCAACAATTCAGTCGCCAGATCCTGCTTGGTCTGCTTATGCCGTTTGACCATTTTATACAGACGCGAAAACACCTCACCCCATACGCCTTCGGCCTCCGGGATTGCTTCAATATTCGGCACCCTGAGCCATTCGGCCAGTATGTATAGCTGACGGGCATGCATGCCCATCACCACCAGCAAAACCAGCATGACAAACAGCAGCGCGACGACCGCCGAAAACACGCCCCACAGCAACAAGGCCATCATGGCGCTCAGTGCGACCGGCATAGTGACGCGAATCAAAAATTCCTGCAAGCCAGCTCCTGAAAAATATCGTTAATATTCAATAAATTAAACAGATACCGAAAAACGATAACCGCTACCGCGGACGGTCTGTATCAAATTATCCAACCCGGACGCTTCCAGCGATGCGCGCAGGCGACGGATATGCACATCCACCGTGCGTTCCTCGACAAAAACCTGGGTACCCCAAACCTGATCCAGCAATTGCGTGCGACTATACACCCGCTCGACATGGGTCATAAAGAAATGCAGCAAACGAAATTCCGTCGGCCCAAGTTCAATCGACATTCCACGGGCCGTCACGCGATGAGAAGTTGGGGACAGCTCTAAGCCACCGATGGAGACCGTATCGTCCGACAAAGCCGGTAACTGGCGACGCATCACCGCACGAATCCGCGCCATCAACTCACGCGGCGAAAACGGTTTAGTGATGTAATCGTCAGCCCCTGATTCCAGCCCCAGCACCTTATCGCGCTCATCGCCGCGCGCGGTCAGCATGATAATCGGAATATCCTTAGTGCGCGCTTCGCTGCGCAACTGCCGGGCCAACACCACACCGCTGGTTCCCGGCAACATCCAGTCCAGCAAGATCATATCTGGCGCATGATCGCGTATCTGCTCCCAGGCTTGCTCAGCATCATCCGCCCGCAAGGCTTCAAAACCCGCTTGAGTCACATTGAATACCAGCAGCTCTTGTATCGCCGGCTCATCTTCCACAATCAAAATTTTCGCGCTCATTATCACTCCTTCGGTTGAGGATGCCAGAGTATGAACAATTTGTGACAGGAGTGTGACAAGAATCAGGTTTTCGCGTGTTTAGAGGGGTGAGGATGATCCGCCACATGCCCGGTATGGCTCGCCGCTAGGTGATGCAAATGCGCGTGCTCCGCCTCCTGCGGCAGATTACCGGCCACCACGCTAGGCAATAAGGAGCCTGCCAGCATGCCGAATGCGCTGGCGATCAGCCCCGCGAACTGTGCCGGAAAGAAGGGATCATCCGGGCCGAATACCAGTATCGCAAGCCACACCGACAGACCGCAGAATATCGCCGACAAAGCACCTTGCGTGGTGGATCGTTTCCAGAACAGACCGGCAAGCAAAGGAATAAAGGCCGCGACCAGCGTGATCTGATAGGCATTTTCAACCATCTTGAAGATACTGGCCTTCGAGTTCATCGCGTAGAAGGTGACCAGAAGAGTGAACACCACCGTCACAGTGCGCATCGTGAGCAACATTCGCCGATCCGACATCTTGTGGCCCAGCATGGGTTTGAGTATGTTTTCGCTGAAGGTCACCGACGGCGCCAGCAGCGTGGCCGATGCACAACTCTTGATCGCAGAGAGCAAGGCGCCGAAGAACATCACCTGAGCGAAAAGCGGCGCATGGTTCATCACCAGCGTGGGCAGGATCAACTGCGGATCGGTGTCGATTAAGCCAGCCACCATTCCAGGATCGATCATCGTTGCGGAATAGGCCAGAAACATCGGCACGAAGGCGAATACAAAATACAAAGAACCGCCCAGCACCGCCCCCCAGATGGCGATATTGACAGTTTTGGAGGACTGCACGCGCTGAAACACGTCCTGCTGCGGAATCGAGCCCAACATCATGGTCATCCAGGCGGCAGCAAAAGCGATGATTTCCTTCAAATCCGGTTTCGGCCAGAAATCAAATTTGCCCGCCTGAACCGCATGATCCACCACCACCGCCACGCCGCCCACCTGGCCGCTGATCTCGTGACCAATAAACAGCATGCCGATCACGATGATGCTCATCTGCAAAAAGTCGGTCACCGCCACCGCCCACATTCCGCCAAAAAAGGTGTAGATCAGTATCGTACTGGAACCTATCCACATCCCGGCCAGCTTGCTGATTTCCCCGCCCGACACCACGTTGAACACCAGTCCCAGCGCGGTGATCTGCGCGCCCACCCACCCCAGATAGGATACGACAATCGCAAGCGTGGTCAGCACCTCAACTTTTCTGCCAAACTTTTTCTTGTAGAAGTCGCCTATGGTTAATAGGTTCATCTTATACAAGGGAGCCGCAAAGAATAAACCAACTAAAATCAGACACATAGCCGCACCAAATGGATCAGCCACCACGCCGTGCAGCCCTTCCTTGAGAAAGGTCGCCGGGATGCCCAGCACCGTTTCTGCACCGAACCAGGTAGCGAACACGGTCGCAGTCACCATATAAAATGGCAGGCCGCGCCCTGCGATAGCGAAATCTTTGGTGTTATGTACACGCGTTGCGGCATACAGGCCGATGCCGACGGAGACGATCCAGTATGCGATGACAAACCAGAGCAACATGATGGAGGAGTAGAAATTAGTTAGTCGGAAGTGGGGCGAATTTTAACCCGAATC